>ERZ772900.1911-NODE-1911-length-17266-cov-26.452443_pt1 | contig 17266 bp, 18 predicted proteins | sample MGYA00512124_ERZ772900 | MGnify/ENA primary metagenome ERZ772900 (study PRJEB29015, sample SAMEA2737716) | human gut metagenome | biome: human gut; feature: human-associated habitat; material: faeces | place: China | collected 2012 ... | reverse complement strand
ACCCACTACACTCACTGGTTCCAGCCACTGACAGAAGGTACTGCCGAGAAGCACGATGCCTTCATCGAGCATGATGGCAAGGGTGGTATGATCGAGGAATTTTCAGGCAAGTTGCTCGTTCAGCAGGAGCCTGATGCATCATCTTTCCCATCTGGCGGTATCCGCTCTACCTTCGAGGCTCGCGGTTATTCAGCATGGGATCCAACATCTCCTGTATTTATCATCGACGATACACTCTGTATCCCTACCGTCTTCATCTCTTATACAGGTGAGGCTCTCGACTATAAAGCTCCATTGCTCCGTTCATTGCACGCTGTAAACGTAGCAGCAACAGAGGTTTGCCACTACTTCAACCCAGATGTCAAGAAAGTTATTTCCAATCTCGGTTGGGAGCAGGAGTACTTCCTGGTAGATGAAAGCTTGTATGCTGCACGTCCTGACTTGATGCTGACAGGCCGCACCCTGATGGGTCACGATTCTGCAAAGAACCAGCAGATGGACGACCACTACTTCGGCGCCATCCCAGAGCGTGTTCAGGCATTCATGAAGGATTTGGAAATCCAGGCTCTTGAACTCGGTATTCCTTGCAAGACCCGCCACAACGAGGTTGCACCAAACCAGTTTGAGTTGGCACCTATCTTCGAGGAGACCAACCTTGCCGTTGACCACAACATGCTCCTGATGAGCTTGATGAAGAAGGTAGCTCGCCATCACGGTTTCCGCGTACTTCTCCATGAGAAGCCATTCGCAGGCATCAACGGTTCCGGTAAGCACAACAACTGGAGTCTCGCTACAGATACAGGCATTCTGCTTCATGGCCCAGGCAAGACACCAGAGGATAACCTCCGCTTCGTTGTCTTCATCACAGAGACTTTGATGGGTGTATACAAGCACAACGGTTTGCTGAAGGCATCTATCATGAGTGCAACCAATGCGCATCGTCTGGGCGCCAACGAGGCACCTCCAGCAATCATCTCTTCATTCCTCGGCAAGCAGTTGACCGACCTTCTCGAGCACATTGAGAAAGCCGACAAGAAGGATCTCTTCACCGTGGCTGGCAAGCAGGGCATGAAGTTGGATATCCCTGAGATTCCAGAGTTGATGATTGATAACACCGACCGTAACCGTACATCACCATTCGCCTTCACCGGTAACCGTTTCGAGTTCCGTGCCGTAGGTTCTGAGGCTAACTGTGCATCAGCAATGATTGTATTGAACACAGCTGTAGCTGAGGCTTTGACCGACTTCAAGAAGCGTGTGGATGAGTTGATTGCCAAGGGTGAGGACAAGACATCTGCCATCATCGATATCGTTCGTCAGGATTTGAAGACCTGCAAGCCTATCCGTTTCGACGGCAATGGTTACTCAGATGAGTGGGTAGAGGAAGCTGCTAAGCGTGGTCTGGACTGCGAGAAGAGCTGTCCAAAGATTTTCGAGCGTTATCTCGACCCTGCATCTATCAAGATGTTCGAGGATATGGGTGTCATGAAGAAGAACGAGTTGGAAGCTCGTAACGAGGTGAAATGGGAGACCTACACCAAGAAGATTCAGATTGAGGCTCGTGTAATGGGCGACTTGAGCATGAACCACATCATCCCTGTGGCTACTCACTATCAGAGCCAGTTGGCTAAGAATGTGGAGAACATGATTGATATCTTCGGCGACGAGGAAGGCAAGAAATTGACAGCCCGTAACATCAATATCATCAAGAAAATTGCCGAGCGCACTCAGATCATCGAGACCGGTGTTGAGGAGTTGGTAAATGCCCGCAAGGTTGCCAACAAGATTGAGAATGAGCACGACAAGGCTATTGCTTATCATGACACGGTAGCTCCAAAGATGGAGGAAATCCGTTATCAGATTGATAAGTTGGAGTTGACAGTAGCCGATGAGCTCTGGACCTTGCCTAAGTATCGTGAACTCCTGTTCATCCGCTAATCAGCAATGTCTTCAAAATAGATAAGACATATTTCTGACAGATAAAAAAACAAAGCTCTAACAAGAGCTACTCTTCATCAGATATAACAATTGAACGATCAATCTATTTCTTTTATTGGTTGTTTAAGTTTGCAGGCTGCATCATTGTGAAATGGTGTAGCCTTTTTAATTATCTATATATCAATACTTTACAACCAAACTTAACAAAACAAAAACTTATTGATTTACAGGATTAGTAACACTATAGTAACAATACCCAAATAAAAAGCCCATCTTTGCACTTGTTGGTAACAAAAATACTGCATGGCAATATTGCAAAGATGGGTTTACGATGCAAAGATAATCATTTATTCTTTAACCACCAAGTTTTTAAGAGAATATTTAAAAACTGATTTCTACTTGTCGCTACCTACCGGAATACACAAAAAAAAATGGTGTCCGTCTAATGGACACCACTTAGTTAAACTTAATCGGAATTTTATTATATGAATATAAAAAGAAAAAACTCTCACAAATAAGGGGTGAAACCAACTAATAGTAAACACCCCTTTTTTATGGTGAAGCACAGGAACTCACAATATGGCTAGAAATAAGATTTTAAACCCCACGCTTGGGGAAAAACATATATGAGAGAGAGTCCTATCACTCCACCTATATCTCATGAAAACCTACCTTACTTCTTCTTTCTTCCTTGGAACTGTCTTCGTATTCTTTCTGTAGGATTCTGAGCTGCTTTTGCACCCAATATCTTCATATTGTTACCAAATTGGTTTCCGTTAGCCTTGCCACCACCATAGGTTATTGAACCATCCTTATGGTATTTCACATAGCCAGCATATTCCCATCGCCCATCTATCCATCTTTGCGCCTCGCCCATAATTACTCCTTTCTTCTTTAACTGATTATTTCAAATTTGTACCTAACACCTCACCTAAAGCAAACCAAAACCAGCAAGGGCGTTCCTTTTCGTTTTTAGCTTCCTTTTCAGCCAAAGCTTCATCCCACTCATGGCAATTGTAGGTTTCTTGCAAAAACTCAATATCTCTTGGAATAAGAGCCATTATCTCATTTGCCGTGCATTCTACATCCATATACCATTTATTAGCATAGTTATGAAAATGGATTGCCCTTACAATTCTCAAAGGCTCAACAAAACCTTTCTCCAATGCTTGCTGCACTTCTTTATCATCCTTATGCTTATCTAAAAAATCAAGCACTTTCTTATCATAAAGCCGGCTGCTGAACTGGTGTGCACACTGTCTAAAATCCACAGTCTTCTTACCCTCAAGAATCTCTAAAGCATACTTCTTGCACATAACAAGGTCTAGAACCTCAATATCCTCAGCCGTAGGACAATCCGGATAACGCTCTAGAAACTTCATTTTTTCTTCATCCCATGTCATAATATTCATATTTTATATGTTATTTTTCCAACTGCAAAGATACAACTTTTTCTTCTGATTACCAAATATTTAGCAATAAAATATTGATGAGTTTTCCACATTTTTGTTGTAAACTAGAACCTTGGTTTGCTCGCTCCCCTATTTGGGGGTATGAACAAAGCTACATTCTTATAGAAACAGCCTTGGAACACCCATAAAACAATACTCTCAGCCAATTTTATAGTGTGCAAATCAAAAAGTATAAACGGAAAGCCCCGTCCACCATATTGTGAGAGAGGATGGACAGGGCTTGTGTCAACCGTCCACTTATGTAAGGCGATGGACGGAATGACGATACTCCACGCTTGGAGTAAATGAAAAGTATAAATAGAATATCTTTGGGCTTTGGGTGGTGGTCTAATGGGAGTTTATATTTCTGTCGTGTCCTTCTCACGACTTGCCACCTTATGCCCTTATATCTTTATATTACCATAGCTAGCATATTCTTAGATTGCATCTGAATCCATTGGCAACCATTCTTTCTAAAAAAGATGTCTGAACCAAACCTCTTGCCATCCACGATAATGTAATTACCCCTACAGTCAAACTTGTGGTTTCTTGTCAAAGGTACTAACAGGTACACCACCATATTCTCTTTGTTTAGAACCAAGGTTAAATCAGTACCCAATATATGTGAAATAGTTTCACGCTCATTGTCGCTCATCACGCCAAACTTCTCATTGCAGCTCACATAAAGAGCATTCATCAAATTCTTATCCATATCGTTTCTAACTTTAAATCCAAAATATAATATATGTGCAGTTTAACGTGTGCGCTCACTTATCTAACTCTTAGGCAGCAACCTTGATAAAATTAAAGAACTTCATTTGTCGCCAAGCCTTTTTCTCAATGTCCCAATACTTAACACAATCCTTGCAAGCATACCCCTTACCATTTGGAGTGTAGTCTATCAAAGACTCCTGCAAAGTGCCAAATGCCTGACGGATTGAGCCATCCACCTTCTGAAAGTAGAACTCAACAACTCTTTTCTTCATTGCCAGCTTCAACTTCAACACTGCCCATGCTTGTTTCAAGCACTCTGACCAGCTCATTGTTGCTGATTTCAACTCAAAGGCTCTGTGTGCCATTGCCATCACTTCTCTCATCATATTCTTGAATGAATTAGCCATAATCAACTAAACGGTTTTACGAGTGCCACTCGGCTGCATTGCAGCATCTAATAGTTAAACTTAAAAGCCTTTATCTCTTAAAGACATTGCAAAGATAAGCATTTTCTTTCAAACAACAAAGTAAATACTTTATTTTTTAGTTTATTTTTAAAGATTTTGCTTTGTTTTTAAATCTATTAACAAAGTAAATGCTTTGTTTTACTCGTTTCTTATTATCTTTGCACAAAAATTCAACAGATATGAAACATTTAGATATTAAACGAGCCTTAGATATAAAAGGCTTAACTATTAAAGAACTAGCAGAAAGATTAGGTGTTACTTACAATGGTGCTCGCCTTTTAGTTGTAAATGCACAAACTTTGGCATCTCTTGAAAAGGTAGCCTCAGCAATTGGCATTGACATAACAGACTTATTCTTTTCAGATGAAGAGAATAGCAACAAAGAAGAAAACAAACCTATATCTTTTAGTTGCCCATATTGTGGCAAGCCATTAAACCTACATATAAATAAGTAATATAAGGAACATTCCTTACAAGTATTAATAATTAAAATAATAAGAATATGAAGAAGTTTTTATTTATGTTTGCCCTAATATTCGTTTTGACGATTGGGCTAACATCATGCTCTAACAACGATAATGATGAATACCCAAAGAAAGAGCAAGTTACTACAGAAACGCTAGATAATACTATTTGGTACAGCAAAGGAGTTAGCGGTATTATTGGATTTAAGAGCAACAAAGTAGCTTACCGCACTTATAACTCTTTTGGTGGATTCAATCCAAAGCATATAGGAACGTATTCTGTAAAAGACGGAATCTTGTCCATAAAGCTAGATGGAGAAACAGAAGTTAAGACATTTGATGTTCTTTTTAATACTAAATCTGAATATTCAGAAAGACTTTTATTCATTTCATTAGATAAAGAAATATATGAAGACTTTCCTTATGGTGAATGTTATGTAGAAGATAATAACCAATGGAAATATTTATTTGAATAAAAAAAACGGCAACCAAAGCAGATTTGCGTCCGTTCCATAGTCCAACTTTGGTTTGTGGTTGCATCAAGTTAAGAAAGAGGACGGAGCAATTTTGCGCTGTCCTCTTCTTTCAACGAGCTAGAAAACAAGCCCGATAGTTTTCACCCAAATGGGGGAAAACTATGTAACATCTTGATTTTCAACGATAGCCGATTTTTAGGCTCTCGTACTAACTTTTTGTGGTAACGCTTGATAATCAACGAGAAAGCAATTTTGCGCCCTCGTACTAGCCCAAATCTGGACTCGTTGAAAGTGTTCCTATCAAGTTTATAACTATCTAGTTAAAAACCCCTTGTGGATAACCTGAGCGGAACAATGTTCCTACCCTTAATCGGTTTTAGACAATTCTGTCTAAAACCTACAAAATGGGGTGTCCTCAAAATTGTGGAGACCTCTTTTAATAAACAATAAGGTGAGATTTTTACACCTTTTTAATCGCTGAGGCTACCAAATACACCAATTTTGGGGTATTATCATTTTTGAAGACACCCCTTTTCTATCATCCTTGCAACATCTTCTTAAGTTTGCTAGCAATCAAACGTATATGTCTACTATCTTAGTAATTATTATCTTTTATTCACGCTTATTCGTCAACGCTAAAGGGTTTCCATTCTAGGAACACCTAATACAAACTTTGTTTGGGGCAGTTTTGCCAATTTTGGCAAGTCTAAGGGGTGTAGCCTGTAGCGACACCCATACTTACTGATAAATAATATAGACTAATAGGATTTTTGTATCTTTGCCTATTTTTACCACTTTTTGGTAAATTTGACACCCTTACTATGAATACATTTTCTAGAGATTTGCCCTGCATACGTTTTTCACAACTTTAGGAAAAACCTTGTCATTTGCTTTCAATGGGGTAAATGATGCTTAACCCCTCATCTAATAATTTTATTAAGCGAGCATCTTCTTACTTCTTCATTTGACAAATTTAGCAAATGAACCCTCGGGGAAATTTTTCCCTTAGCTACTTTCAAGGTGTGGGCGATGATTTGCGCTTACATACTTCAAGGTGTGGAGGACTTGCATCTGCGTTTAGTGCATTCCACCACACCTTTGTATTACAACCTATCCACCTTGTCTTTGATAGCGCTTAGGTCACGGCTCATTTGCAATATAGGCTTGTTCCAGCCCTCTTGTCGCTCATCAATGGATTCTAAGCGCATAAGACTTTGTACAAGGATTGTCCTGCCCTCATCCATGGCAACCCATATATTGCCTACATTACTCATAATGGTAGAAACGCTAACCGTTAGCAAGCTATCTCCTTTATCACCTTTCAAGGACACAAGCTGGTCTATCTTCTGATTGATTTCCTTGGCTTGCTCCAAAGTCCCCTCTGTGGCACTTTGTACGGCTGTGAATCTTCCGTTTAGTTCTTCTCCTGTGTCTTGGCTCATTGACTCAAAAGAACCGGAAGAAGCAGACTGAGAAAAATTGTCTTTCCACCCCAAAGCATCCTTTAAAGAATCTCTTTCATCCAAAGCATCCTTAGAGATTGCCATATATTCCTGTTTCAACTTCTCTTGTGCCTTATATAGCTCTTCTTTGGTTAAATTCTTATTCTCAAATGTAGATGAGAAAGTCTTGTACCAGTCTTGCAATCTCTGCTTGTACTTATCAACCATCAAAGAATTAATAATAGCACTTGCCATCTTCTTTTGGAAACTATCAGCAAAATCGGTTGAATCAGAATCCATATTCTCCAACATGCTCTTGAAGTCACTCTCAACACTATCAAAAGATATAGAAGTAAGTTTCTCTCGATAGCTATTTTCCAATTGTTCCAGCTGCTTATAGTATCCTACATAAGTATCCATAAACTGACTGGCATTCTTGTAGCCATTATCGCCATATTGCTTTATCTTATCGTATTGAGTGGCTGCATAAGCGGCTACGTTAGCCATCTGCTCACTTGTCAAGTTCCAAAAATCTGATGCACCACGTACTGCAACACCAGCAGCTTTGCTTACCTTATCCCAATCCTCAGAAGACATTGCATCATTTATTTTCTTGTTGGAAGAGTGTTTGCCATCCGTATAAGCCTTGTACCAATGCCCACTTGTGTAAGCAGCACCACTTCTATACATTGACTCTTGTGTATTCTTGATTTGGTCTTGTATAGCCGCCTTTTGCTTTTCATAAGACGTGGTTATATCTTGCATGGAACTAGCCTCATCCATCTTGTCAGCCAAAGCGTCAATACTTGTTTTCAAGTTATTGTTACTCTCGGATAGCCTAGATAAATCTTTTTCAAGGTTCTTATCGCTAGAGCCATCACCTAACCAACTAGACAAGCCACCAAAGGTAACTGTATTAAGGATATTGCCCACGCCTTCCAAAAGTGAGCCACCGATTTGCTCTACAAACTTTCCGCTTAGAATATTCTTCAAGATACCATTAACGCCATTGAGGATTGCATCTATTACATTTGCTACCAATGAACCAATACCATCTTTCAATATATCAAGAATAGACAATATCGCTGATATGATTTGCCCGATGTTTCCACCTGATTGCAATTTATCTGCCAACTTTGAAACCGACTTGTTTAAAGTCTTTCCCAGGTCCAGCCTAGATAATCCTAGCACCGTATTGGTCAGTCCCGACATTAAGCCACTTAACGACCCACCACTAAACTCTTTCAATCCAGATGCAACCTCATTCAATCCGTCAAGCGTACCTTGTGAACTTTCCTTGTATTCAACCCCTTTAGCTTTAACGGTCTTAACCATTTCCTCAGAAGTCTTCTTTGCACCATCATATATAGCCTTTGCAGAATCCAATGTTTGACTAGCACCCTTAATTTGTGCCTTATCTCCGGTTTTCAAGGCTTTCTCATAAGAATCCTGTGCCACTTGCAAGTTATCAAATGCTATCTTTTCCCTAAGTCCAGCCGCTTGCATCTCCTTGAAAGCGTTTCCCAAATCCTCGCTTTGTCTCTTCAGCTTGGAAAGGTTCAAAGTACCCTCATGGTCACCCGTCAATGCACCACGCATCTTGTCGATTGCCTCATAAATTACCTTTTGCTCGGTTGCATCTTTCTTCTTGAAATCATCGCTCTTGGTGTATTCTTTCAAGCCTTGGAACGTTTCCTTCAGCTGCTCTTGCAATGAACCAATCATAGAACCAAACACGCTTTGCCAATCAATCTGAGACTGCAAGGCACTTGTATTTACATCACTTATCGCCTTGGACTTCTCTTTTTCAAGACTAGCCTTTTTGTAGGTGTCCGTCTCTAGATTAATCTTCTCATCATACTCCTTGGCTATTGCATATTTCTTTTCTTGGAATGTACCATAAGCCTTTAAGTAATCAAGCATAGCTTGTGCTTGCTCCTTTTGGGTCTTTCTATTGGACTCGGTTACGGCACTTTCCTCAATGATGGTGTATTGCTTTTCAATCTTCTTGATAGGCTCTTGGTCTAGCATCTTATCATCCCATTGCTGAGGCTTGCCACCTTGTGCCTTAATAATAGCCTCCTTTGCATCAAACTCGGCTTTTTGGCGGTCACGCTCTGCCTTGATAGCGGCATTCTTCTCCGTTTCTATCTGTTCAATTTCCTTTTCCAATGCCCTTTTGCGCTCGGCTATAACCTTTTCCTCACCATCCTGCATAGCCTTGATTCTTGCATCGGTCACTTTCTCCTCTATGGATTGCATAGCCTTGGAACGCTCATACTCGTTTTTATAGATAGCCTCAGCCAACTTACCTTCAGCACTCTCTATATTGTTTTGCTTGGTTGCATTCTTCTTAGCCTCAGCAGCCGCTTTCTTCTCGGCATTCTTGGCGGCTTTGTCCATACTTCTTTGATTGGATGCCTCCATACGTGTGAGCATTCTTGTGCTTGCTGCCTGTTGTGCTTGTGTGGATAAGACTTCTATATGCAATTCTCTTTCACGTTTGAGATCTGCCAATGATGATGTATGTAAGGCATTACGTTTCTTTTGTAACTCATACAACTCCGTCTGTGCCTTAATTTGGCTATCATACTTTTGTTTCAGCAAAGCCTTTGTTTCTGCAATAGCTTCTTGTTTGGCTTTGCCTGTCAAAGTATAAATTTTCTCTCGCTTTTCCGCTATGGTCTTCTCCAGCTTGGCTTGTTCTTCTTTGGCTTTACCTAATGCAATATTGGCTTGCAGGTCTTGCTCGGCTATCTTGGCTGCTTGCTCTGCCTTTGGCAACAAGTCGGACAATGCTTTTCCAATACCACTACCCAGCTTGTCATTTGTAAACATGTCGTAGGCGGTTTTAACACTTCCAACAATGCCCTTGATTTGTGTCTGCACAACCATAATTGCCGTTTTTCCTGCTTTTATCAAGCCATCGCCCACTTGTGAAAGTCCATCTGTGAAAGTGTCCCAATCAAGTTGAAAAATACCTTTTAGGGTTGTTCCAAGACCTTTGAGAAGCGTATAGCCTGTTTTAACGGCACTTACAAAGGTACTTTTGAATGATATGCCAAAATCTCGTAATGGGCCTTTTGCATCGGCAAAGCAATGATAAAGATAGCTACCTAGCATGACCACAATATCGGTTAAGGATGCCATCAATGAGCCCATATAAGCACTTATCTTAGTAAATGCCTTTTGTCCTTCTGCCGACTTTGTAAACCACGCATAAACCGCTTGAAGTCCAACCGCCACGGCTGCAAGAACCGCTCCTATTGGTGTGGCACACATCGCCCACAATGCCTTTGTCATAGCACCAATACTACCAATAACGTTTCCTAATGGCAAAGGTAAGCCATTTAAAGCAGTCTTCAGATTGCCTATGGATGATTGGAACTTACCTCCACCTGTGGCAAAGTCCAACATTTTATCTTTTGCAGCTCCTATCCGCTCACCAACCGAAGAAAAGGCATTACCTAATCTATCCAAACCAATTTTATCCGACAAGTTAGATAGACTTCCTGAGATAGAACTTTCCACCTCGCTAGCCTTGGATTTTATTGCTTCAAACTTGCTAGATATTGTTTCATGTAATGAAGAGAAAGCATCACTTACCTTTTGCTTGATTAGCTGAGCCTCATCAATGATATTTCCAAAGAAGCTACCCCCTTTCTCCGTCATGCTTAATGATGATTGAACATCAGCCAAACCACGCATAGCGTTCTTTGCGTTCTCGCTTTGTTGTTGCAAGCCTACAAGGTTATTCTTGGCAGCATTCAATTCATTGCTAAGGACGTTGATTTGTTCTGATATAGCTTGTACGGCTGCTGAATTGTTTGTAGCTTGTGCCGCTTGCAATTGCTCTTGTAATGTAGCCAACTGGTCTTCTAAACCAGCTATAGCCTCTTTTTGAAGTTCTATGGCGGCATTTGATTGTCCACTTGCATAGTTGAGACTTTCAGCGTATTGGCTTGCTTTCTCCTTTAACTCATCAAGTACCTTGCCATAAGATGAGGAGTCTATTTCACTTGAGCTAAGTCTTAATGAAGCGGACATAGTATCAATTTCTTGCTTTAATTGCTCTGCCCATGCGGAATTGCTTTGTGAAGATTGGCTCAACTCATTTATACTATCCTTAACTCCGGTAATAGCCAACTTTTGGGACTCAAACTTTTGATTCAAGCCATCAATGTTATACAATGAACTCTTCCACTCCTCAATCTTGGCGGTTATTGCCGTGAACTCATTGGACTCCGCTTTTGTTACTTCTGCTTGTGCCTTTTGCTCTTCATTTAAGTTAGCCAATTGCAACTTTGCTCTTTGCAACTCAATTTGGTAAGATTGCAATGCCCTTGTTTGCTCATCTACTTCTTGCTTGGAACTGGTTATAGCCTTATCTATGCTTCCGGTTGTTTTTTCACCATATCTTTTGGCGTTAGCCTCCTTTTGTGCCGTCAAGTCCGCTACATCATTCTTTGCAAATTGTATGGATTCTTTAGTATCAACAATCTTTTCTTGCAACTCGGAAATCCTTTGCTTAATAGCTGCAATCTGGTCTTCATAGCTTTTGAAAGGTTGCCCATCTTGTAGGCTTTGTGATACGTTCTTTAAAGCTGTAGCCTCAGCATTCACCTGTTCTACAACCTTTGTGTGGGCTGTAGCCTCATCATTGGTTGCCTTTGTGCTTTCCACAATATCGGAAAGGATGCCTTTTCTTCTTGTTGATGTTTCCACTTCTGAAATTGTGCCTTGAAGTTCTACATTTGCCTTTTGTGCAGCTGAAACCAAATCATTATATAGCTTTTCAAGTTCCTTCAACGAGAAAATCTTATCCGAGATTGCATGTGAAAGGCTGGCACCTGCCTCAGCATCTAGGTTTCCGCTTGATAACTTGGATTGCATCTTATCTACTTCAGAAGAAACCTCACCAATCTTGGTCTTTGTCGATTGAGCCTTGTCGTTGAAGACTTGAACCAAATTGTTTAGGAATGACAATTTATCTCCATACTTCTCAATTGCAAAGCGATAAAGACTAAAATTTTCCGTTAATTTCTTTACCGTCTCACTTTGGGCTTGATAGGCTTCTTCAAGCGATTCCACAACATCTTTAGGTGTGTCCCTTTTAATCTTCAATAGTTCTTCTCTAAGCCTTGCCAACTCTTGACGTGCCTTAACAACCTCGTCAAATCGGGCTTGAACGTTGAATGTTATTTCTGCCATAGTTTTCTATATATTTGTTAGCAAGGTGAATAAGTTGGACTTACCCACCTTGGATTATTGCTCTCATTCATCATCACGCACGCACCTGCACACACCTGCACGCACCTGCGCGCGCGAGTCTATTTGATACAAGAAATTGCTTTTGGTTCTAACTCAACTCTTCCTTTCTCATTGTATTGGACCAAGCAATCATGGCAATATATTGTATTATTTCCTATTGCATGAGGCTGGACTCGTCCCAATTGATTCTTTGCCAGATACTTCTCCAGCTTGTTGATGTCTAAAACAATCTTCTGAGCCATTTCCCACGCCTTTTGTCTTGGCTCTGAGTCCAACGACAAACGATAGGCATCCATAGCCTTTTCAAAATCATCCACATCTAGCTTTACACGTCCAGCCTCGATTATGATGTAAGAATTATCACAATCAAGGCTTCTTGTCTGAGACTTGAACTCTTGCATCATAGGCTCTAATCGCTCTGATATGGTCGTTCTAACAACCAACTTAACTGCCACGTCTTGTGGGCAAAGCAAGTTATGTGTCACAATCTCAAACAAATCATTTGGATTGTTCATAAATGCCATAATTTCCTTGTCAGAAAGGACACACCCCAACTGCTCTAGCAAGCTATCCAACATTTCATTGATAGCACCTACTTTCTTGCAAATTGCTTGTCTTTTCTTGTTAATGTACTCGGTATTTTCATACAATATCTTATCCATAATCTTAATTTTATAAACTTGAACTATTAACGATGTCTTGTGCAACCTTATCTAAGTCGATTGCTTCTAACTCACTTTCCTCTTTCTTTGGTGGAATCGAATTGGCTTGCATAGCCTCTTTCTCTTCTTCCGATAGTTGCAGCTTAGCTTCAACCTCTTCAACCAATTGTCTAAACTCTAAATTATCCATTTGCCTCGTTTATTATAGAACAATACATTTGCTTTAAATTTGTAAATATTTTGCGCTTCACGTCTATTGAAATTAGCCTCAACGTTTGCAGCCCTTCATGTCTCCTTTTTACTTTGCTTATCCAACAACTTTTCAATCTCCTTGCAATGCAAGACTGATGATAGTTGAAGCACCGTGTCTCGTGATAAGTCTGCTGCAATATACTTGCTTGCATCCTTTAAATCTTGAAAGACAACCTTTAATCTACGACCATTATCAAATGGTCTTAAAATGACCTTTTTGTCTTTTTGAATCTCTGTTATATCCATCGTACTCTATTTTTATTGTTGTTACCAAATTTTGTCCTTTTGAGACACTTACTATGAACACATTTTTGATAATTCAGTAATTCATTATCGTGTTACGTATGCAATCATCTAGCTCTTTTCCGTCCTCATCTGTGATTAGGAAATCAGCATTTGATGATAATTCTTTCAAGCCATTTCTCACACGGGTATAATACTTCCTATCTTTGAAAACATTCATAGCTTTTAGTTCTTCTATATAATCAGCTATCTCGTTTTTGTCTTGTCTGCTCATCATTCTTGCTATGAAAGCATTTATGGCATCCTTTGGACTTTTGATTTCATTCTTAATCTCTGTTCTCATTGTCTTGTGTTTTGAAATTGTAAAATATTCATCACCCCACATCTTCAACAACTTCTTGAAAAAAGTTTTATCCGATAGCTTTGAGACTTTCACTTCTTCCACCCCGATTTGTCTAGCCAAACAACCATTAAGACGCAGCTCATATTTAAGGAGGTTGGCATTGCCAAACCCTGGTGGAATCTCCAAACCTTTGCTCTTTGCATCTGCCAGCTTATCATAGAATGATAGAACTTGCCTTTGAGCATACCTTTTCGTCTTGGCTGTGCCTTGGTAGTACAAAGCGTTTGGACTTCCTTGTATTCTTATCATCTTTGGCATATCACCCAACTTATCAAGATACGTTCTAACAGGTTTAATCATAGGAAATTGTGTCCCAAATTCCAAACTTGTAACATTGGCTTCAAACATATCAAGATGCAAGCTATCAGAAAGTTTCTCTATAGCGTCTTTTGTCGTGTGATGACTCAACGGCCATATATTGCTAGGATAAAAGAACCTTGACAGACTGCCACCGACTACATAACCTCCTACAAATTGAGTTACTTTCAATCCATCTATGAACCCATAAGTGCTAATTTCACCCGTGTTAGATGTCTTTTCACCTACGCTTTCTAAGTATTGGCTAATATCCGGCATATCTCTACATCTTGGTAGGAACATTCTTACTTTATCATACATACTCACCTCCTTAGCCAATTGTTACAGAATCACGTCTCAGCACATTCAGAACATCATCAAAGCCGCCAGCCGATAATTGCTTGCAATAACTTCCTGCCAAAACCCTTGCGCCTTGTAGCACAATCATTTCAATATAATCTGGTCTTTGTTGCTCGGCTGGTGTTGGTGCTTCTTTGTCTTGGTGGACTATGAACAAAAAGCCATCATTTTTGCATGAATAGAAAGGATTTGGCTTGTTCTTGCTTGAATAAGTCGGCGTGCTTGGTGGAAATCCAAAGGCGAATCCCGACAACTTGCCATTAATAAAGTAGTCTTTCAAACCTGTTAGGTTCAAACTTGCCTTTGCTTGAAGGTGCATTTGTGGGCAATCGCTTGATTGAGTTTCACGCTTTGGCAACAAATACATTGAAACCATACTATCTCTGCCCTTTAACGCATTCATAGGCGAATAGTCTCCCCACAAACGTGTTAGTGTGTATTTTGGCGATTTTCCGCTTTTAGAATCAAAATCTAAGCGACCATAAAAAACGATTGTTGGCTGTATCATAGCAATCCTCCTTTCTTGATGTTGTTTGCAATATGGCAGATTGAGCTGCACTTGTCTACTAGTGATTGAATGTCCTTTAAGGTATTCCACCAATCGGCGGCATAAGAACCACCATTATCTTTGATGGTGTCCGCCTGTTGGACACCACCTAGATTAAATCGACCATCCTTTGTAATCATCGCTGACCTCCTTCCTCTTTGATTTCCGCTACTTCATCACAGAAACAATCGTATTCATTCATAAACTCATTCATATTAAATGACCCTTGACGGTATTTCAAAGGATTGTCACCTGAAACGATTTCATTATACAGGCAATCAATCACATCTTCCATATCAATCTTCATTTTGTCGGGCATGTCTTCAAGGAAAATTCCAAAGACACCAACAGCCACGATTACATCAAGAAACCAATCTCTATAATTGGCATCCTTGTTCTTAACCATGTTCCACCACTCGGCTTGAAACGTAAATCCACCATAATGGCGGCAAACCATTTTTTTGAAGTTTTCTCGTTTTACCTTCATATTTAAACCTCCTTTGCTTCTTTCTCCTTAAGTTCCTTAACTTCATCACAATAACACCTGTAATCGCTTATAAACTCTTCCATCTCAAACATCATTAGCTTAGATGCAAAAGGATTGTTACCATCTACAATATCCTCAAAGATAGCATCGATTACTGGTTTCATGTCCACTTTCATACTATTAGGCATGTCGGATAGAATATAACCAAGGATGCCGTAAGCCACGATTACATCATAAAACCATGCTTTGTAATCATCATCCTTATCCTTAATAATGTTCAACCACTCGGGCTTAAAAATAAAACCATCGCCACTTTCAAAAGCATTCTTCTTGCAATAGTCTGCAAATTCGTTTCTTTTCATAATACTCATATAAAAACCTCCATTACAATTTTAATGTTTTACACAATAACTAGCAGCTTGTGATTCCAATTCATACTTTGAAGCGATTCTATTAGAACCCAACCACTCATCAATATCACTTTTCAAGAAGAAAGCTAGCTTACCACAAGGTTTGCTGTATGGAAAAGCATGCTCTCTCATCTTAGCGTAAACCTGTGCCTTGGACATTCCAATATAATTACACAGGTCTTCAACATTCAAGTAATTCTTTGCTTGAAGCAATGTGTATTTCTTAATTTGCTCCAGCTTGTCAAGTACTTCCTTATCCATATTTCTCTTTATTTAAAATTCAACATCAAACAATGAACGTTCTTGTTTCCGCTTGCAAAAGTACTACAAAATATGGTATTCTCAGAAAGACAAAAATTGCTTACTTGTAGCAGTTAAAGCCCACAAGTAAGCAATATCTTAAATTTCAGTTAGGTTTAGATGTGTAAAATGAAAGACTTTTTAATTTCTAAAATATAGATTTTGGCAGTAAACAACATTCTTTAACTTTACAGTTCTATATTATACAGTCTTTCTGTAGTGATTGTATTTCTTTCCATCTTTTTTGTATCACCCTATAATTTCCAAAGTATGCTTCAGCTTTATTTTGAATCGCCTCTAATATTTTGATATGGCTAGGCTCAACCCTATCACAACACACTTTATAATATGTGTTTCTTAAATCCGATTTCAAACCAAACACATCACTCCATATATCTCGGAATGTCAAAGACAAATTTCCATCATACCCAATAAACGGCTTACCCTTTATATCTTTTCTAACCCCCAATCCTCCACCAATGCACATATTTGCAAAAATAGCCAACATTTGCTTTGAATCTTTCCATTTTAGATGTATATCACTAGAACATAGTGCATACTCTTCCACATCAACAGAGAAATAATCTTCACTTTTAATTTCCCTTTTAGCCTTTTCTACATCATTTCCATTATAAGTACATAAGGTTTTACCCTTGTAACGTATTTCAACATTAGAAAGTATGTCACCCTCTACCACGCCAACGCTCTTAGCCGCCAATAGCAACATAATGGTAGGAACAATCCTCTCTCTTCCGTAATAGTATTCTATTTTTTCATAAAATGTCTCATCGCCAAGGAGACAACCCTTCCCGACTTTACTTGCTTTGTCACCAATGCGAAAAAACTCTTTGTTTTCTTCTTTCATAATAAATTATTTAGTAAGTCCACAGCCGATTTTTTCTTGGAATCCACCACATCGGCATAAATTTGAGTTGTTCTAAGATTTTGGTGTCCTAGAAGTTTACTCGTTGTGTAGATGTCCGCTCCTTTGGCCAGCAATGATGTAGCAAACGTGTGCCTACTTATGTGCACAATTTAAGCAAAAGCAACGGAAAGTGAAGATGAGAGAAATGAACTGCAAG
>ERZ772900.1909-NODE-1909-length-17272-cov-23.390254_pt1 | contig 17272 bp, 28 predicted proteins | sample MGYA00512124_ERZ772900 | MGnify/ENA primary metagenome ERZ772900 (study PRJEB29015, sample SAMEA2737716) | human gut metagenome | biome: human gut; feature: human-associated habitat; material: faeces | place: China | collected 2012 ... | reverse complement strand
AGCTGAGAAATACTCTAGGCTTTCGGGCATTGCTAACGTTATTTCTTTTGATTTGATTTCCCAGTACTCAGCTTTGCTCTTTTGTTCAGCTGCCTTATCTGCAAGCTCTACAGCCTTTTCACACCGTTTCCAGTTCCAATGTTGCCCAAAAGTTACCATTACCTTTTACTATGCTGATGATTCGCCAACCGCGGCGCGTATAGTATCTGTTGATGAATTCTATCAATTTCTCGTGGCTTGAGTTGAATATTGATATATATTTCTCACAAATCTTCTTTCTTTATTTTTTCCTTGCTCCAATCTTTCGCGCACTCAACGCAAAGAACTTTGTTCTCTGTTAATACTGCGGTGTCGTCATAAACGTGTGTCCCGCATTTCACGCAGTAAAGATACCAACCGTTTTTCAGAAATTCTTCCGCTGGTATATCATCCATGCTCCTGTATTGGTCAGCCCACGGAACACGGTAAACCCGCATTTCTGTGAATTCTCTATCATATTCGGAAGCAAGTAACGCTTTAGCTTTTCCCGGTGTGGTAGCCCATGTTAAATGACTTCCCCCGTGATATTCGTCGTCCCACGCATAAGCTTTTATATTCATTTTTTACTCCACCGCCTTTCAGACTTCCCGAAAATCAATGTCCGGAAATTTATATAGTAGCATCTTTTTCTTCAACAAATACACCTACGTCCGCATCCCTTTTGTATCGACGTAATAAACGTGACCGCCGGCTTCCGTCACCTTAAAATCAGCTCGATAAATAATCGGCCTTATTTTTTTACCTGCAACCTCATAAGCAGGCTGCAAAACAAATTCAGGCTGTAATTCAATGCTTTTTACTGCACCGGTACGTTGCTGCCAAAGTAGGTCCTCATAGTATTTTGCTTCTTTCCTACTATCAAAGCGAATCCCGTCAACCTCAGTTATTGCATTACCATATTTTAATTTAGGTTCTGTCCCTGGTAAATTCGTCGGCGCCGTTACGCTGTCCGAACGTATTTTACTTACAAGGTGTGCCGGCAGTTCATTCCACGTCGTCATTTATTACTACCGCCGATAACATAATTTCTAGAGCTTTCTTCTCTCTCCGATACCGAGCCACTTTCCCGCCGAGCTGACTGTTTTTTCGGCGCAGTTGTTTGAGTTCCGTTAAAGCCTGCATAAGTACTGGCTTTAATACCGGTATATATTTATCCTCTGGCTCATCCTCAATCATTGCTAACATAGCTTTTATATCTAATGGTTTCACATTTTATCACTCCAAACTTATATTAAAAGGCCGCCCCCTACGGGCTAATCACCTCCGCAGGGGTATACTTCCCTTTATGCTTGTATATAGTTAGTATGCGCGTCCGTTTTAACTTATCGCCAGATCTGCCACTCTACAAAAACCTCAGCTAAAGCACAACCGAGCTGCCATAGGAAACCTGCAGCAAAGATAAATAATAATGTGTATACTGTTTCATGCTTAGTCATTGTGCTTTAGTCCCTTCATGACTTATACTAATATCTTCCAAAAATCTCAAATTCTTGAAGTTTTTAATTATCTCCCGCGCCTTCACGGCCCGCAGATCATCGGGCCACATCAAGCAGCTCGGGCAAATATGCACCTCAAAATATCGACCTCTGTTTACGTGACTACCCGCCGTTGTATCCTTATGGCATATATCGCAATTCATAATCTCACCTCAAAACGGTTCTGACTTATTAGTGTTCAGCTTGTCAAAATGTTCTTCGCCTAAAATCTGTAGTTCTGCCATATCTGCAGCAAGGTTATATATTTTTGCATGCTTATTATTTCCATGTGTATCGGTAACCTTAGCTCTAAATTCGGCAATAGTCCCTAAGAAACAACCACAAGACACTGTTATACCTTTGTCTTTATTTTTGAAAAATGTCGTAAAACTAAATCTACTACCAATGCGACCGATCAATAAATAGTCAGCGTCGCCGTACACCCAAGCGTTGCCGCACACCCTAGCGTCGCCGTACACCTCAGCGTTGCCGCACACCCAAGCGTCGCCATCTTGCGCTAAGTTATCTTCTTTTTCCACATATCCACCAAGTTTACCAGCTTCAACACTTCCAAAGCTAATTAAAGCCTTAATCCTAAATAATTTCTTGCCCCATTTTTCTATAAACTCTGCTGTTAACTCATACTTTTTCATAGTTACCGCTCCTTTAAACTTTAGCTAAATCACCTTGACGACATGCTGACCGTTTTGGTACTACATCAGGCACTAACGGATGATATTTATAACACCGTTCACGATCAGCTACCACATAAGTAAATCCGCTTTCTTCGTCTACTCTCAAAAACGGTTGATGTCCGCTGTATGGGCAATCAACAGTGTTAATACATTCAGCGCATTTTCGTTCAACATCTGCGATAAAGCTGATATCGCTGCAATTACGCTTTATAAAGCTATCGTCGGCATCAGGAAAAATCCTCTTTGCTGCAACTCTAACTTTCTCGCTTATTGGCTGCCGTAGTTCACCAAATGTTTTGCCGGCAGCAAGATCAGCAAACAACTTTTTAACAAACTCATTTGCCGCTTTAGAATTACGCTCAATAGCCTTCTTCTCTGCACCAATTTTATTTTGTCGTAGGATTGATAAAGTATTATTAATATCTGCCCATGTTGGCCAATATTTATTATTATCAGCGATATAATCAACAGTATCGCCCCACATCTCAATGTCTGTGTATTTATAACGCTCCAGGGTTTGCCTTTCGATAGTTTTTTTTGCATCTTCGCTTCCCCAGTTTGGCTTTAATCCCGCCGCCTGCCACACTTCATAAGCTGCCGTTATCTCTCTAAGTTCCAACATATGGCATATCCCTCACTTCCTCCCAGTCCAGCCCCATAAAACAAGCCAGTCTGTATTTTCTTTTCTCTGGAGGTATCGCTGCCCAGCGCTCCTTATTTTTTGCAATCCATTCGTCTTTCTCCTGTGCTTCCCTGTCAGCAGCTTGCACTGCTTCAGACAATTTGATTTCATCCGTCCAGCGTTCATCCTGCAAAAAAGTATCAGGATCAGGTATGTACCTTCCGTTCTCCTCCTGCCACTGATTAGTTTTTTTGTATCGCTCAACAGCAGCATTAATCAATGCATACTGTTCTTCAGAGTGTACACGCATATTCATCCATGCTATTCTTGCAACAGGCTTTTTCCTTTTCGACGGATATAATTCCCAAAATCGCTCAAAGCCTTTTTCTTTTTCGTTAACCTCTAATCCATTTTGGGTTTGCTCGCGTGCGTGCGCGTTATTATTATTATTATTATCATTGTTTATCATTGTTATATTATTATCATTATTGTTAGATGTTAGCTGACTGTTAGGTTGTCTGTTAGGTGTCTGTTGACCGTCTGTTAGCTGACTGTTAGGTTGTCTGTTACCGACTTCCCTTTTTCCTTGATAAACCTGCCAGTTTACTATAGTTATCAGCCTTCCAGTCTTTGTTGATTGGTCTGTTAAAAAATTCATATTTTCAAACTTTTTTAACGCAGTCCTTACATTTTGGACTGTTAGTCCATTTCCGCAAGCTTTTACGATATTAGGCAAGCTTGTTATAAATTGTCCCGGTTGGCAAATAAATTCTTCTCCCTGCCAATACCACTTTTTTTCACTGTGATTTGCCATTAAAAGCAGAGTGATTAAAATTACTTTTTGCTCAACTGTCGTAACCTGCCAAATCGGACTATCTAACAATTTTCGATGTAAAGCAATAAACCCAGTATTCATAGCACTTTACTCCTGATGGTCATATTTTGTAGATAAATACGCTTTTACCTTTTGCCCAATTACAACTCCCTCGGCGGCATTGTGGCGCAGGTAATGACAGTCATTACAAAGCATTGCCATATCTTCAAGCCTATCCTGTCCACCTTGTGACTTTAGCGGCTCGTGGTGAGGTTTTACACCAGGTTCCACAAAGCGGCTACAATTTACACACAACCCACTATCACGGTCGTATACTGCTTCACAAAGTTTTTTAAGCGCGACACCTTTAAGCCGTATCCGCTTTACTTTTGGAATCATCTTTATTGCCCCATTTATTCAGCATTTCTTCGATGTCAGCTCTAGGTCTCAGCTTAACGCCCTGCTCTTCTGCCATAGCCAGAAGGCAATCAATAAGCCGTGACATTTGTTCACGGTTATACTCCCTGCTGCCAAGATAAAAATCAGCTTCGTAATCGCCAGTTACTATGACAATTCGCCCAACTCTGCCGGCAGTCCAGCCTTTAATCATATACACAAGCGATTCTTTATCCATAAAATGATAGTTTCTGTAAGGCCCGCAATCTTTTATTGCTTCCCTATACACGTCCTCTTTACTGTAGTAAACCTTTTCCTGCGACAACTTTTTAGCTATTTCATCGCATAAGTGCCAGCAATAATTATTAGCTGACAGCGTTCGCGCCTTTGAGAGCGGTTTTATTTCTACCTCAAGGGTTTTCCCTCGTCTAATTGCTTCTTGTAGCTTCTGAACGTCTTCTGCTTCTCCAAAGGGCACCGATAACATTAGCCCGATACCTTCCGTCCCTCTAGATACAACTAAATCTTGTACCGTAGTTTTCATTTTTAAATAGCCTCCGCTGCTGCTTCTATTGCATCAAGGCACGTTTTTGCACAGGAATGCGCATTCTCATACTGTGGTTTTGAAAGAATAAATTTTAATCCTTCGATACCCATTTCTTCTACATTCTGCCAACCTGCGTTACCACGAACATAACATTTTGTACCATCAAATTTTACAAACTCAGTAGTTTTTACTGCAGCTTCTTCCTCTGGCACTTTGACTGGTTCCTGTGCTACTGCTCCCTTCTCGATCCATTGCCGTATTTTAGCTCCTATTTCCGGGGTTATTACACCTACAGAATTATCAAAAAGACGTGTACGATCTTTGCTTGCCGTAGCCTCATGTTTTTCACGATCAATATCAAACATGATAGTAAATTCGTACTCCAACCCCTCACGTTGTACAGGAGCCATACCGACTTTTTTTATTTTCTTATCTTCGGTTTGAATATAATCTTGTTTGGACCGCATGGTCACAATAACATGCATTTTACTTTGCAAAATTGTCTGCACTAATTTATCATGCATTGGCGTAATATCTTTCCATGCAGCCCAAGAATTGCCCTTATATTTAGTTCTGGCAATTTGTTCTTGTTGCTCTAATAGCCCACCTGCTCCATTCCATACATGTGACAAACTATCAATGATCAACACATCATAACCAGCATTTTCAGCTTCTTTTATGGCATTGATGTAATTCGTAGTAGTAAAAGGCGGGACAATTTGCGCAACGTCATAATCATAAAGATCAGAATATAATTCGCCGCTACCATTTTCCGTATCTATCATAGCTATCTTTTCGCCTAACCCTTGTGCCATCAATAATGCGGAATATGTCTTACCGCTTCCAGATACACCACACAAAGCAATTTTTACATAGCTTCTTTTACGTTCTGCCTTTTTAAACATTACTTATTCCTCCCTTTGTACCGTTCTGCACGTCTAAGCAATTTAACAGCCTGCTTTGCGGGGACTTTAGGCTCACCGTATGCTTGCTGAAGCGCACGAAAGGCCGCTAACTTTTCTTTCTCATTCATTTCTACGTCCTCCTAAAACTCTCTAAAAGTTTGACCGCCGCATCTACAGCGTGTATCCTCTATTGGCACTCTACATCCACAATGTACACATACAACGACTGGTACTGGCGATAGTCTCACCGGCACCTTTAATTTCATCTTGTCAACGATTGCTACTGCCCTGTTTAGGCGTTCAATCTTTTCCTGCAATAAATTATCCATTTACAAGTCACCTTCGCTATGCTAAAATGAAGGTGGACGCTAAACCTCGTAAAATTTACAGTCCACCTGAGCTATCGAAGCTGTAACTTCGGTAGCTCTTTTTCTTTTGCTTTATCATAATCGCTCCTCCTAAACTAAATCAGATACTTCACAGTTCATTGCTGCTGCAATTTTCCTAAGTGTGGATAATTTAACATCCGTCTTGTTATCTTCAATTTCACACAAGGACTTGTACCATATACCACTATCTTTAGAAACCTTATACCTGGACAATCCTTTTGATATTCTTACTTTTTTCACATTGTTCACACTATCACCCCAATTAAAATTTGCTAATAAAAGTTAATTTTGATACACTATATATGTGCTATAGAACATATATTTATACTATATATAGTTCTTTATTCACCTTGAGAATATTGGGCAGAATGGAGGTGATATTATGAAAATGATTGCTGTAGATTCATCAAACGTTGAATGTATTGGTTATGAGAATGGAGTAATTGAAGTTCATTTTCACAACGGATATGCTTATCGCTATCCAAACTGTACCGAAGATTTGTTCAACAAGTTTCTTGCTTCCCCATCTAAAGGGCAGTTTGTCCACAATGTTTTAAAAGGACGCGGTGAAACTCGCATTCGTTAATCCCACTCATCATCAAAAGGAACTTGAATATCTGTGCTCAAAATCTCAACACTTGCGCCTGTGACTATTGCCGTAGTCATGGGCGTATGGTGTTTTCTGATGTATTCTACTAATGGTCTTGCAGCTTCTTCTAATGTTTTAGCTTCTTGCTTGATATTTTCGTTCATGTTTTTTCTCCTATCTTCGCTCATCTCAACACCCCTACTGTCACTACAGCAGCCATAATAGCTACGTATGTTCCAATAAATATTGCAGTAGTCGCTACGGTAAAATCTCTAATCATAAGCCTGCCACCTGCCCCATAGCGTAACCAATGTCATATATCAGCTTAACTACTATTGCTATAGACAAAGCTGTTAATGCCCATACACACGGCTGCTCATTAATACTCTCTTTCATTACTACTGCTATTCCTGCTGCTTTGATTAGTGACCTCATAATTAAACCTCCTATAAAGCCTTTAGAGCTGCTTCAAAATCAAATTTTTTCTTCGCTATACCCCTCTAATATTTCAGGGCTATTAACTCTTCTGGTGTAAGCCCCATATAATCACAAAATTGTGCAGCACTAATATGATAGGAATAACGACTTTCACTAACTTTTACGGCAGTTCCAAATGGAAGTAATTTTCTTTGTAATCCAATACGGACAAATTGTTCTGATTTTCCCATGATTTTTGCTGCTGTTGGAACTTTGATACTTAACATGGTTAGTCTCCTTTCTGTTTACTTTTAGTAGCGATAGAGGGCAAAAAAATATTGTCCTCATCAACCGAGTAAAGTCTGCACAATGCATCAAAATTACCCTTGTCAATCGATGTTTTACCCTTCTCCCAATTTATTATAGTAACTTTACTTTTCTTTAACATTGCTGCTACAGCCTCCTGAGTTAATCCTGCGTTTATTCGTGCAGCTTTTAGCGATATTTTCAATGTCATTTATTACACCACCTTTCATGTCTTTATTATAGTTTACTTTAAGTAGCGTGTCAACACTTTCCGTAAACTTTTTTAATAAAAAGTGTTGAGTTTTTGTTTCTAAAAGTGTTATAATTTAACCAGAGGTGATAAAAATGGAATTATACAGACAGATCTTTAGCGATAATCTAAAAAGACTTTTAGATATAAACAACGAAACTCAAACAGAATTGGCTCAGTCCTTAAATATAAATCGTTCGGTCGTTTCTTCTTGGTTGTTAGGAACCAGGTTTCCACGAATGAATACTGTTGAAGAAATAGCTTCTCACTTTGGAGTGCAAAAATCTGATTTATTAGAAAAGAAAAATTATAATATTTCTGATTCTCCATTCCAATATCCATTCATTCCTGACGCTGTAGCAGCAGGTATACCATGCACAATAGAAGGGCGAAAGGAATTACCAACGATAGGTATTTCTGACGCTATCATGGGCAAATATGCAGGTAATAAACATATTTTAATCATGCGTGTTAATGGCGAAAGTATGAATAATGTTATACCTAGTGGTTCTTTTATTGCTGTAAAAACAGATATAGAAGTAAAAAATTTAAAAGATGGCGATCTGGTTGTATTTGGTAAAGAACATGAATATAGTCTAAAACGATTTTATGATGCAAACGATAGAATAATATTCAAACCTGATTCCAGCGATCCACGTTTTACAGATCATGTGTATAACAAAAATGATAGTGTATTTATTGTGGGTAGAGTTGTATTATCAATCAGAAACTATGAATAACCATATAAAACAAAATACCCCAGCCATTAAGCTGGGGTATTATAGTATAGGAGTGAAAAAATGCGACTACCAAATGGTTATGGCAGTATAACAAAATTATCTGGGAAAAGACGCAAGCCTTTTATGGTTCGCATAACGACTGGTTACGATAACGAAGGTAAACAGCTAATGTCTGTGTTAGGATATTATACTACACGTAACGAAGCTCTTGCTATGCTGGCCGAGTATAACAAAAATCCATATAATCCGATTGCTCGTAAAACAACTTTCAAGGAAATTTATGAATCTTTTTGTAATGAGAAATATATAAGCAAAGATATTAAAATACCACATGCTTATACTTCTTCTTTTGCATGGTGTACTCCAGTTCATTACATGGCATTTCCAGATATAAAACTATCTGCAATGCAGAAAATAGTTGATGATTGTAATAAAAGTAGGGCTACAAAAAAGAATATAAAAATACTTTTTAATCGACTATCTAATTATTGTTTAGCCAATGATGTAATTGATAAAAATTACGCTTCTCTTATTGAGCTCCCTCCTGATATAAAAAGTGAAGTACACAAACCATTTACAACAGAAGAACTTAATATGTTATGGCTTCACGCAGACGATATTAATATCCAAATTGTGCTCATACTATGTTATACCGGAATGCGTCCTACAGAGTTAATGACACTAAAGCATAGTAACGTCCATCTTGACGAAAGATATATGTTAGGCGGAATAAAAACCAAAGCTGGCAAAGACAGGGTTATTCCTATAGCACAAAAAATATTCCCATTTATCAAAAGGCTGTATGAACAAAATAACGACTACCTTTTAACTTATGAAAATAAAAAAGTAGAGTATGATACTTTCAGAAGGAAATTATTTGCTCCAGCAATGAAGCTTGTAGAACTAAAGCACTACCCCCATGATGGACGCCATACCTGTGCAACACTTTTGGATAATGCTCAAGTCCCAGATAAAATTATCAAAAAAATACTTGGACACGCTACTACCGATATCACCGAAAAAGTTTACACTCATAAGACAATTCGGCAACTTGTAGACGCTATAAATCAAATTTAAATCAGGAATTCTGTTACATATTTGTTACATACACCCTAAATTTTAATGATTTTTATGGACATTTCAGATAATTAAAAAATCCCACAAACCGCATGGTCGTGGGATTTTTCTATGCAACATTGTATCAAATTTGTTATTCGCAGGTAAATGGCAGCAGAGCTACGTTACGTGCGCGTTTGATAGCAGTAGTCATTTGGCGTTGATGTTTAGCACAGTTACCGGAAATACGACGGGGCAAAATTTTGCCGCGTTCAGTAATATAACGGCGCAGCTTAGCAACGTCCTTATAATCGATTTCTTCAACTTTATCAACACAGAAGCTGCATACTTTTCTTCTGGTTCTTCTGCCTCTTTCACGTTTCATTCGCATAACCTCCCTATTTAGAATGGGATCTCTTCATCAAAAGGAACTGCGGAACCAAAAGATTCCATCTCGCTCTTCGGACCTGCATCGCCGGACTGAACCGGAGCTCCGCTGCCAGTTGCTTTACGTTCAATGAATTCTACGCTGTTGGCAATAACTTCTGTCACCCAGCGTTTCGTACCATCTTTAGCATCATAGCTGCGAATCTGCAAACGACCGTCTACAAGAGCCCTTTGACCTTTTGTAAGACTATTCCCGCATAATTCAGCGATTTTACCCCATACAACGATAGCAATAAAATCAGCTTCTCTTTGGCCTTCCTGATTAGCAAAAGGTCTGTCTACCGCTAAAGTGAACTGGCATACAACTTTGCCTGTCTGAGTATAACGAACCTCAGGATCACGAGTTAAGCGGCCCATTAAAATAACTTTGTTCATACTAGTTACCCTCCTGGTTACTCACCTTTTCTGATAATCATGTGACGCAAAATTTCATCGGTAATCTTCATAACGCGGTCAAGTTCTTTGACTGTTTTAGGTTCTGCACTGAAAGTTACGAGAACATACAAACCTTCTGCGATATCGTCGATTTCATAAGCAAGACGTTTCTTGCCCCAACGATCGGTTTTTTCTACAGTACCACCGTTATTGTTGATGAGGTTGTCAAATTTAGCAACAAGAGCTTCAAAAGCTTCCTCTTCAACGGGTTTTACGATGTACATGACTTCGTAGTTATTCACGAAATCACCTCCTCCTTTGGACTTTGGCCCCCTAATGGGAGCAGGGGAAGTATATATTACTATATACAAGCTTATGTATTATACCATTAGTCCCAGTAAATTGCAAGGGTAGTTTACTAAAAATAACCGTCATACTAAAAAGCATGACGGTTATTTCCTTCGGCTGTTTTCTACGACTCTTTCCCTTATTTACGGCTTGTCTTATTTAGCGCCGAAGCTTTATTTTTTCCCTCATAAGGCCCTTTTTATCAGGCGTCAGTTTTGACAAAATCGTCAAGCACCGCGCCGGGAGCTACCATTGGTTCAACCAGATCACTTTGTTCTACTACCGCTTCGATCAGGAAATTTTTTCCTTGTTTACGCGCTTTTGCCAATGCGGCGGTAAACTCAGCACAAGTAGTTACTGTCGCACCGTCTGCGCCGCAGGCTTTAGCAAAACCAACAAAATTAAACGGCGTCAGAATAGTAGAAGAGTAACGTTTATCATAAAAAACCTGCTGCCATTGACGAACCATACCCAAACAACTGTTATTGATGACAACAGTAATAAAAGGAGCGCTTTCACGCATCGATGTATAAATTTCCATACCGGTCATTTTAAAGCCTCCGTCGCCGCAGATATGTACAATCTGCGCCTCAGGCAGGGCAATTTTAGCTCCCAAGGCTGCCGGCAGACCAAATCCCATCGTTCCGCAGCCGCCGCTGGTCAAATGATGCCGCGGCGCGTCTACTTCCAGATGCAAGGCTGCCCACATCTGATTTTGCCCGACGTCAGTAACAAATACCGTATCTTCACCTTTAAAGCTGCGCGTCAATTCTTTCATCAGCCAGGGCGCTGTCAATCTTTCGCCGGACTGTGCCTCACGGTTTTCTGTCGCATCCCAGGCTTTGATCGTATGCCACCAATGTTCTATATCAAGTTTTTTCACCCGTTCACTCAGCTTGTTGAGGTTCTCTTTCATATCTCCGACTAAAGGCAGCGCTGTCATAACATTCTTATCTACTTCAGAAGGATCAATATCCAATTGGATAATCGTTTTTTTACCAACATAACGATTACGGTCACCTGTGACTCGTTCACTGAAACGGCTTCCCGCTACGATAAGTACATCGGCATTAGCAACTGCCATATTGGCTGCAATGTGTCCGTGCATACCTGTCAGCCCCAGGCATTGCCGGTCGCTTCCCGGAAAAACCCCAATCCCCATCAGCGTATTGACGACTGGCATCCCTGTTTTTCTGGCAAAACGCAGCACCTCTTCCGCAGCACCACTGTGAACAGCGCCGCCGCCTACCAGAAATACCGGCTGTCTGGCATTAGTAATAGTAACTGCTGCGGCTTCCAATATCTCTTCTCTGGCCGTTTCCATAACAGGCGGCGTCAGTGGCTCCGCTTCCATCCACTCCACATCTCCGACCTGCAGATTGCTGGGAACATCCACCAGCACCGGTCCCGGACGACCTTCCTGTGCCAGGTAAAATGCCTGCCGCAGCGCCGGCAGCAAATCCTCAGGCTTACGCACCAAAATATTATATTTCGTTATCGGCAATGTCACACCGACAATATCTATTTCCTGAAAAGAGTCTCTGCCTAAATTTGCAACAGAAACCTGTCCCGTAATCGCTACCAGCGGTACGGAATCTAAATAAGCTGTAGCCAGTCCCGTAACGATATTGGTCGCACCGGGGCCGGAGGTAGCTATACAAACCCCCGTTCTGCCGCTGGCACGTGCATAACCGTCAGCAGCATGGATGGCTCCCTGTTCATGCGCCGTCAGTACATTACGCAGCGGCGCGTCATATAACGCATTATACAAGGGAATTACCTGACCGCCCGGATAACCGAAAACAGTATCTACTCCCTGTTCCAACAAAACTTTAATAATAGCTTGCGCACCAGATAACTTCATTCTTCGCTTTCCTCCCAAAATCAGCACTTTCAGACTGCAGCTTGTTCCTGCAGCATCAAGGTATTTACAGAAACCACCGCGACCTGTTTTGCCAGCAGCTTCGCCATTTGCGCAACATCACTTTCAGTATTCAAAACAATTTCCAGTTCCATTCCGTCAGACTGAACCTTCATATTGAGTTCCTGCACGTCCACACCTTGTTTTGACAATACCCGCAGCACTCTCGGCAGTAAAGTCTCCTCATTTTTAGCCTTTAAAAATAATTTTCCCGACATTTTGATTTCCTCCCTCGTATGATTTTGATGGAAAGCAGTGCGTTAGGAACAAATAAAAAACGCCCCTGCTTTTGCAGGGGCGTATAAAATACGCGGTACCACCCTAATTTATAACTTCGCACCAGTCCATCAACCGGCTCAGAATTAACGCATCTGGTACGCATCATGCTACTTACTTCTGCTTTCGCTGACGAGTTCATGGGTGATTTACTCAACAAGCGCTCTGTGCCGATTTCCACCAACCATCGGCTCTCTGTGACTTTACATCTTGTCTTTCTTCCCAATCATCACTTTTACAATACAATATTAAGATTGGTCATATTATGCCACTTTTAACATCACTTGTCAACACTTTTTTCAAAAAATATTATATTTGTTCCAATGTTTACAATGTTCTTAAATAATTGCCTACCAAAACAGAAATTCGTTCACTATATGCGGCATGATTAACTGCTAAAACTTCTTTGACCTGATCTGCAAAATTACCTGCTTCCGGAGCCAGCAAAGTTTTATAACTTAATGCGTAAGCTTTTCCTGTCTCAGTCTGTGGTATCAGAGCGTCTGTTTCTGCTAAACCGGCATAATCCCGCATTTGACAGGCCAGCTGCGGTGCCAGCTTCAGCACCGTTTCCCAGGCTGCCAGCCACAATACGCTGCTGAGCTTAAAATGCACTTTCCCTTTCAGGGTTTTAGCTACTGCTCCCAAATCTTTTAAGGTCAAATCAGCATGTAAAAAACTCAGTCTGTAGCCAAAAGTATCAGCAATAGCGGCATGGGTCTGCAGCATTTCCTGCAGCAGCTGCGCCTCATCCAGAGTATTGAGCCCTAAAGCCGCAAATTTAATGCCGTTACGTTGCAATTCATTAGCAATCAGGTAATGCTCCTGTGGAGAAAGTAATTTACCCTCTTTAGATATCAGCAGCTCAAAATCTATTTCCCAGGGAGTATTTTTAAGATAAGAATTATAAATGAACTGTGCGTGCATAATAGCTTCACCATATTCCAAAACGATACGCCGCAGCTGTTCAGGCTCAAAATGAATAACTTCACTTCCTACCTGAAAATTTGCTTCCAAATATGAGCCCTGCATCGCATCACGAAATTCCTGCGGAAAATCATTATAACGCTTCTCTACCTCTGCATCTGACATTTTTTCGATCTGCAGATTTATTTTATCGCTGCAGTCCAGGCCAATCATGCTATAGCCGTATAATAATGCCTTTACAATATCTTCTTCACTTTTCAACCCTTCAGCATTGGCACCATAGCCTTCTTTATAACCTGTTTCAAAAACTCCCCAGGTTGCAGCATCTACAGCTTCCAGAAAATTGCGTTTTAAGAGCACGCTGTCAGCAGCTGAATATTCTGCAAGGACAGGCTTTACCTGCTTTTTAGCAAACAGCGGCGCAATGCATCCGCCTGCAGCTCCCAGCCAGTCACTGAAACCGATACTCGTACCTTTAGTGCCGCAGGCACTGGGCGCTGCCCATTTTACAAAACGACGGATAACTGCCGCATTATTTGCATTCAAAGACATAATATCCACATGCAAACCATCCTGTTCACAGGAATTTTCGACAGCCCACATCGCTGTCAAAGGACATTCCCCCTGTGTAACACAGACTAATTTTTTATCAGCAGCCTTTATAACCAGTGCGACCCAGCCGTTAGTGACTTCGCTCATAGAGGCTGACACAACCTTGCCGCCTGCCGCAGCCTCCATTGTTTTTACTGCCAGTGCTTGTTTAATAGCCATTTTTCATCCTCCAAAAATCTCAGTTATCTTCCTTCTAATATTATCCACAATCTGCGCCTTTTACGCAAGTAAAACCCGGAAAATAACTAAACGCTATTTAAACCTTTGTTCGCCAAACTATAAATTATGCTTATCGACAGTACTTTTAATTTATCCACCTAAGACGGATACAAAATATATGTGTCAAAAAAGCAAAATCCTCTCCATTTATCAACAATATCCACATAGTTTTCCACAGCATTCTGTGTATAAATTACATATTATACACAGTTTCAATCTTTTTTTCCCCTAAATTTTCCAAGTTATACCATATCACCCTTAAGTTATACACATTTTATCAACATTCTGTGGATAACTTTCAGAAAACTTTCCCCATTTTTCCACAACACAATATCTAGTTTGTTTATTGGCTCATACAGATGCTGAAGTCTATACTTTGTGTTCAAAGTGCACTGTCAAGGGCAACTTTTAATCGTTTGATTAAAAGTTTTATTTAAGCGCTTCTTGACACTGACAAAAGCTTTTACAAGTGTATATTTAAAGCCTTCTTTCTTCAGCCTAAATTTTCTGAAAATAAAAAAGCAGCAGTTTTTTTTAATTTAACTGCTGCTTAACTCAATTTTTACCGCCGTTTTATCTGTGCTATAGTAAATAAAAACAGACCAAACCATATCCAACCAAAAGCGACCATATGTACGGATGTGAAGTTTTCTCCGTACATAAAAACGCCTATCAGCAAACTGATTGTTGGAGCAATATACTGTAAAAATCCAATTATTTTTAACGGTAAAAGCTTTGCCCCTGCCGTAAAAAACAATAACGGCGTAGCCGTCACTACACCGGCACAGGCCAGCATTATCAACGTACTGGTTTCTGCTGTTTGATAAGCACTGGTTCCATGCAGGCTCAAATAATATTCATAAGCCAAAGCCAGCGGCGTTATAAGCAGTGTTTCCAGCATAATACTCGTCATTGTCGTTACCGATAAACATTTCTTGATCAAGCCGTATAAAGCAAAAGAAACAGCTAATGATACAGAAACCCAAGGCAGCTGGCCCAGGTTCCAGACCATTGTACCAACACCGATCACAGCGCAGATAACTGCTGCCATTTGCCAGTTATCCAAACGTTCTTTCAAAAAGAAAACACCAAAAACAATGCTCACTAAAGGATTGATATAATAGCCCATACTGGTTTCTACTATTCTGCCGTCATTGACAGCCCAAATAAACAACCCCCAGTTGAAACTGATCGTAATTGCCGCAGCCAGCATTGCCAGAGCCTGTTTAGGATTTGTAAAAATATCCTGAGTTTCTGCTAAAAAACTTTTTACTCTGCCGGAAGCGATGATCAATATCCATACAAAAACACAGGACCAGATAAAACGATTTGATAAAATTTCAAAAGCCTGTACTACGCCTAAAGTTTTCCAATAAATAGGCAAAATTCCCCATAGCAAATAAGCAGTCAAGCTATAAATTATTCCCTGTCTGAAAGTACTTTCCATTGTTCCTCCATCTATCTGCCAATAATTATTTTCTTAAACTTGCCGGAATTGGAATTTTCAGGGCAATGATCGCCGCAGCTACCGGCAGCCAGGTAACGATCTGCATTACCAGCGGTAAACCAAAATTATCGGCAATAAATCCTAAAATAGTAACACCAAAACCACCCATACCGACGCTGAAACCAATAGTAAGACCTGCTGCCATCCCAACGTTGTCAGGCAGCATCGTCTGCGCTAAAACGATAGTTGTAGCAAACGACCCGATGATAAAAAAACCAGAAGCCACAACAGCCAGCATTGCGCCAATTTCCGTTCCTGCATGGCTGATCAGCCATATCGTTGGAATACTTAGTATAATCGATCCTAAAATGATCCTGCGGGCGCCTAAACGGTCACTTAGCACTGCACCCGTATAAGTTCCTGCTACACCACCCAATAAAAATGCCGACACCAAAGCGCTGGCAAAAATTGCTTCACTGCCACGAAATTTCATAAAAAATAACGGTAGATACGTAGATAATCCGGTATGGATAGTAGACCTCATAAAGATAAAAAACAGCAGTATAAACATTCCTGTATAAGAGAGCTTTTCTGAAGAAACCTTAATTTGTACTGCAGCTTTTTTCAAACTATGCTCCGCATTAACACGTTTGTAATCTGGCATATATTTCATCATTAACCCAAAAACAAGCAGCCCTGGCAGAATAAAATACATCGTATTATGGATGCCATCCTGCAGTCCAATGAGAAAAGTCATCAAAATGGAGCCGACGGCCATACCGGCATTGCCTCCCAGAGAAAAAATGCCCATATTTTTGGCTTTACTGTTTTCATCGCTTAAAAAATTAACAGTTTTTGAAGCCTGAGGATGATAAGTCGCACTGGCTATACCGATTATAATAACGGTCAATAAAATTAAAGTATAACTGGAAACCCAGCCTATGGCGGCAAACCCCGCACCTGCCATAGCAGCGCAAAAAGGCAGCAGGACAGGCATAGATCGCTTATCCGTAATATAACCAAATACCGGCTGAATAACCGACGACGTAATATTCTGCGTCAAAACTATAGCTGCCAGCTGCGAATAACTCAATGTAAATAATTCTTTAAGGTGTGGCAATACTATTGGTAAAGCACCAGCCTGTAAGTCAGTCACCAAATGACCTACTGCTAATGCTAAAATAGGTAAAAAATTTTTCTTTTGCATAACATGTCCTTTCAGAGCGATAAGTATATTGTAACATAAATACTCCTTTTAGTAGTGTTTTTAAGAAAAATTTACTTAAAGCGGTTATTCATTATAAGAATCGATATTTTACTTCATAAGTACACAGGCATGCAACTTCCGCTTTTGCCTGCCATGTGTCCCAGGGCAAGGCCTGGCCGGATAGTATTTACTTAACAAAAAAAAATAACCATACCGTATGGTATGGTTATTTTTTAACCGGCAGCTTTCTATC
>ERZ772900.1897-NODE-1897-length-17350-cov-7.650593_pt1 | contig 17350 bp, 15 predicted proteins | sample MGYA00512124_ERZ772900 | MGnify/ENA primary metagenome ERZ772900 (study PRJEB29015, sample SAMEA2737716) | human gut metagenome | biome: human gut; feature: human-associated habitat; material: faeces | place: China | collected 2012 ... | reverse complement strand
TCTCCTCCGACCGCACCATTGCCGAGTACGACCGCGACATCTGGCATCTGGGCAAGTGATGGAACCGGCCTGCTCTGCGGTTTCGCAGGATCCTGCTTTTTGAAGAAAACGAAAGATGGGGCTGTTGCACAAGGATAGAAGCCAGTGCAGCAGCCCTTTTTCTTGCTTTCATCATCCTGCAAACAGATGATTAAGCACTACTGGGTATTCATATCAAAAAAGTCTTTATTTGAGTTCAGAATTCATTGAAGATCAAAGGATCATTCGGATTGCAATTCCTGTATGAATATGCTATGATTACGTTGAAAACCGTTTGTGTTTCAACTGATCAAACAGGGAGCGTATGAACAGCCATGAAGCGTTTGCAGGATATTGCAGATCAAGTTGGTGTAAGCCGGACAACAGTGTCCAATGTGCTGCACGGCAACACAAAAAAAGTTTCCAAGGAAATGATCCGGAAAATTTCGGAAATTCTGAACCAGGAGGGCTATGTCCCGAATACATCTTCCCGTGAGCTGACCCGCAAAGGGTCCTGCATCATTGGACTGGTGCTGGGCTACAACTGTGTCCACGGCATCCCTTCTCTGCGCGATACCTTTGTGGCAGAACTTCTGTCTGGTGTAGAAGAGACAGCCCATCGAAACGGATATTATGTCATGCTGATCAATGGCCAGGACAAAAATACGGACCAGGTGGCAGAGATTGCCTCCCGATGGAATGTGGATGGTCTTGTCGTCCTGGGACTGGACGAAAAGAAATACAAGGAGCTGCGCAGGCAACTCAACAAATATATGGTCCTGATTGACACCTATCCCGAGGCGGAGTACCACTACGTCAACGTGGGGACTGATGATTTCGGCGGCGGCGCCATGATTGCAAAGTATCTGCTGGACAACGGGTACACCCAGGCCATCTTTGCCGCCGAGTGTGATATCGGCGCAGACCATTACCGCTGGAAAGGATTTCAGCATCAGATGCGCTCTGCCGGGATTGACTGCGGAGAAGAGCGCCATATTCTTCTCCCTGAGGATCTTTCTCTGCGCCGTGTCATGTACGGCCACTATTTGGATCGCTTTGTCCAGGCCGGGGCTGTGGCCCTGGCCTCTGACTATGATGCGGCGGAAGTGATGAATTATCTGCAGGACCACGGCATACAGGTGCCGGAGCAGGTCTCCGTCACCGGGTTTGACGACTGCATCTATGCAGAACTCATGCATCCCCCTCTGACGACAGTGCGTCAGAACGTCCCGGCCAAAGCAGAGGCCGCCGTGGAACTGCTGGTGCGTCTGATTCGGCAGGAACCGGTGGAGTGTAAAAATTACGTTCAGCCTGTTGAACTGATCCGCCGCAACTCGGTGCGCGAATCAACCCCCAACGCCGCGCCCTGGTCACAAGATCTGCACAAAACCCACAAATAATTCTTGTGGCATTTATCAGTTTCGTAGGAAACGTTGCGCAAAACCCACAAATAATTTTTGTGGTATTTATCAGTTTCGTAGGAAACGTTGCGCAAAACCCTTTTCAAATCCTCTTCGGTATTGTACAATGAGCTCGTCAAAAAGACACGCTGCGCAGCCTGTCAGAACGAGACATATACAAACTGGAAGAGGATTTGTTTTTTGTATCCTGGATGGAGCAGACAAAAAACGAATTCCGGAAAATCTGACTGAACATCGTGGAGGATTTTATCATGAGAAAGATTTCGCGCAGATCATTTTTGAAGGCTGCCACCGTTGCCTGCGCACTCACCGCACTGACCGCCTGCGGAGGCGGCGATGAATCTGCCGCCGTTTCTGTGGCCAAGGACGAAAACGGAGCCTATGTGGACACCCTGACCATCACCCTGGGCCGTTTTGCGGAACCTTCTGCCGCTGCCCTGTTCCCGGAAGGCCAGACTTTTGAAGACAACGCCTACACCCGTTACATTGAATCCAAGCTCAACGTGGATCTGGTGGACAGCTTTGAAGCAGGCGGCGACGCTTACACCAACCAGCTGGCCACCTGCGTCGCCTCAGGCGAACTGCCCGACATCATGACCGTCATCAGCTACGACACCTTTGTCGAGATGGTGAACAACGGCCTGACCTATGACATGACCGATGTGTACGAGGAGTACGCCTCTGACTACATCAAGAGCCTCTACGATTCCTACGACGGCCGCTGCCTGAGCATGGCAACCTTTGACGGCCGGCTGATGGGTATTCCCGGTACGAACCCCGACAACAGCGTCCCTGTCCTGTGCTGGATGCGCAAGGACTGGCTGGACAAGCTGGGCATCAACCCCGACCCCGACGGCGACCTGTGCATCACGCTGGATGACATCGCCGCTGTGGCCAAGGCCTTTGTGGACGCCAATGTAGGCGGCGGCAACAGCACCGTGGGCATGGCTTTTTCCGGCAATGATATCGGCGATGCCATGTGCATCGCCAACGCCATGGGCGGCTACATCGACCGATGGATCGAAAACCCCGACGGCACCATGAGCTGGTCCACCCTGGCGCCCGAAGTCAAAGCTGCCTGGGCCAAGATGAACGAGTGGTACGAGGAGGGCATCCTGGATCCCCAGTTCGGCACCCGCACCACCGATGACATCAACGCCATGATGATCAACAACGAGCTGGGCATCGTCTTTGGCGCATGGCATATCCCCGACTGGCGTCTGAGCAGCGTCAAGGCCCTGGTGCCGGAGGCCGAGTACATCGCCTATACAGTGGCCGATGACAACGGCATCGTCCACACCTACCACGAAAACGCCGCCGAGCGGTTCCTGGTGGTCAGCAAGGACTGCAAGTATCCCCAGGTGGCAGTGGAAATGCTGAACATCCTCTATGACGATCTGGCCCGCGCCACCGCGGAAACCGCGCCGGAGGTCATCGCCTACATCAACGCCGGCGGACACAACGAGGGCCGTCCCTATTACATGGAAGTCCTGCCCTCCAACAATCCCTCCATTTACTACACCGAGCACATGGCCGTCATCAACGGCGAGATGACCCCTGAGGAAACCACCATTGCCGAGAACAGAGGCTCTTCCCAGGCCATTCTGGACTACCTGAAGGATCCCCAGAACGTCACTGAGGAAACCCTGGGCGGTTGGCACTTCTATGAGTCCCGCATCATCGGCCTGGGCGCATCCATCGATGCGCTGGAAAAGAACGGCAACGCCGAATGGATCACCCCCAAGTACCCCCCCACCACCCCCACCAGCGAGCAGAAAAAGGCAACCCTGGACAAGACCGAGCTGGAGGCCTATGTGGCAATCGTGACCGGCGCACAGCCCATCGATTATTTCGATACCTTTGTCAGCGAATGGAAGCGTCTGGGCGGCGACGCAATCGCCCAGGAAGTCCAGGAATACTTTGCACAGTAACAAAGGGGGTGGAAACGGATGAAAAATCAGGTCAAAAAGAGCCACGCAAACCAGGCCTATCAACTGTATTACCACGGCATGATGCTCCCTGGTTTCATCTTCCTGATTCTGTTCAACTTTGTTCCGATGTTCGGCGTCATCATGGCCTTTCAGGACTACAGACCCGCCAAAGGTTTTTTCGGTTCTGACTTTGTGGGCCTCAAACATTTCAAATACCTGTTCGAAATGCCAGACAGCTTTGAGCTGTTCCGCAACACCCTGATCATCGCCCTGGGCAAAATCGTCTTGACCACCATCATGTCCATCGCCTTTGCGATTCTGCTCAATGAGGTCAAGAACCGGACCCTGAAAAAGTCGGTTCAGACGGTGGTTTACCTGCCTCACTTCCTGTCCTGGGTTGTGCTGGCTCTGGTCGTCAAGAATCTGTTCAACCTGGACGGCTCCGTCAACGCAATGCTGGGCACCTCGCTGAACTGGCTGGGCAGCAACTCCCTGTTCCAGCCCCTGCTGATCCTGACCGACACCTGGAAAGAGTTCGGTTATGGCTCCATCGTCTATCTGGCAGCCATCACTTCCATCGACTCGACCCTTTACGAGGCTGCTTCCATCGATGGCGCCACCTGGTGGAAAAAGGTCTGGCATGTCACCCTGCCCGGCATCCGCACCACCATCGTCCTGATGGCCGTCATGAATTTGGGCAACATCCTGAACGCCGGTTTCGACCAGGTCTATAACCTGTACAGCGCATCGGTCTATGCCACCGGTGATATTCTGGACACCTATGTGTACCGCGTCGGCCTGCAGGGCCTGCAGTACAGCTTCGGTACCGCCGTGGGCCTTTTGAAGTCCGTGATCGCCTTTGTTCTGATGATCGGCGCCAACAAGCTGGCTCAGAAGTACACCGACAGCAAAATTTTCTAAGGAGGTCCGTCTGGCAATGAAAGTTGATAAACTCCGCACTGTCATCATCTACATCATTATTATTCTGCTGGGCCTAGTCTGTCTGCTGCCGCTGCTGAACATTGTTGCCATCTCCTTCTCCTCCTCTGCAGCAGTGGAAGGCAACATGGTAGGGCTGATCCCGGTGGGATTCAGCACCGCAGCCTATAAGAAGATCCTGGAGGACTCCCAGTTCTGGCACTCCTTCCTGATCTCGGTGGAGCGGGTTGTGCTGACCCTGATCATCAACTTTGTGCTGATCGTACTGATGGCTTATCCCCTCTCCAAAACCAACGCACAGTTCCGGGGCCGCAACATCTATGCAAACCTGATGATTTTTGCCATGCTTTTCAACGGCGGCATGATCCCCACCTTCCTGGTTGTCAAATCCTACGGCCTGCTCAATACCGTCTGGGCCCTGGTTTTGCCGGGAGCCGTGCCCATCTTCAATGTCATCCTGGTGATGAACTTCTTCGCTGCCGTTCCCAAAGAGCTTGAGGAAGCCGCCTTCATTGACGGCGCCAACCCGTTCCAGGTTCTGACCAAGATCTTCATCCCCATTTCCAAGCCGGTTCTGGCCACCGTATCCCTGTTCAGCATTGTGGGCAGCTGGAACGACTTCTACAGCGGCCTGATCTACATGTCCAAAGCCGCCTATTATCCCCTGATGACCTATATCCAGAGTCTGCAGATCAACGTGGAAGATCTGATCAAGCAGGGCAATCTGTCTGCCGTGGTGGATTCTGCCTCCCTGGGCAACACCAACCTCAATGCAGCCAAGATCGTTATTGCAGTTATCCCGCTGTTGCTGATCTATCCCCTGCTGCAGCGGTACTTCGTTTCCGGCATTGTGGTGGGCTCGGTTAAGGGCTAATTTGTATTCTTGTTAAGGGCTAATTGATATTCTTTCAGAGCGCTCCGGAGACGGGGCGCTCTGTCTGACAAAACAACCACTCAGTCACTTTTATTTGGGAGAACGGTATGATTCAAAAGTATCTCTATGGTGTCCCCTTTGACACCGAATCGGTGGTCGCACCAATCCCTGCAAGCCAAGGCGAACCCCCTGTGGGAACGGTCAAAACCAGCGAGTCCGGCTTCTGCTTTGCCTGCCCCCTGGCGGAGGGCGACCGGGTCTACGGCCTGGGCGAAGCCAACCGCGGCATCAACAAGCGGGGCTTTGTCTACGTCAGCGACAATGTGGACGACGGCCTCCACACCGAAAACAAGCAGCGAATGTACGCCGCCCACAACTTCATCGTGATCTCAGGCCAGCAGAATCTGGGGCTGTTCTTCGACTATCCCGCCCGGATTCGGTTTGACATCGGCTTCACCCGCAGGGATTGGCTGGAAGTCACCTGTGAGCGGGCCGACCTGGCCCTTTACGTCATCACCGGCGACAGCGCCTGCGATGTGGTCAAGCAGTTCCGGGCCATCATCGGCCGCAGCTACATCCCGCCCAAATTTGCCTTTGGCTTTGGCCAGAGCCGCTACGGCTACAAGACCCAGGCCGACTTTGAAGAGGTGGTGGCCAAACACCGCCAGGCCCACATTCCCCTGGACATGGTGTACATGGACATCGACTACATGGACCACTACAAGGACTTCACCGTCAACCCGGAGAATTTCCCCGATTTTTCCGGCTTTGTATCCAAGATGAAAGAGCAGGGCGTCCGGCTGGTGCCCATCATCGACGCCGGCGTCAAGGAGGAAGCAGGCTATTCGGTCTGCGACGAGGGCAAGGAAAAGGGCTACTTCTGCAAGCGGGACGACGGAACCGATTTTGAGGGAACCGTCTGGCCGGGGTGGAGCCACTTCCCCGACGTGCTGAACCCCGAGGCGCGGGCCTGGTTCGGCAGCCAGTACAAGGCTCTGACCGACTGCGGCATCGAGGGCTTCTGGAACGACATGAACGAGCCCGCCATCTTCTACTCCCGGGAGGGGCTGGCCGAGCGGCTGGATCATCCGCCGGTTCCCCATGAAGACGGCACCATCGATCATTTTGGCCAGGCCATCGGCTGGCTCAATCTGTCCAATGCGCCGGAAGACTACGCCCGCTTTTATCACAAGGTGGACGGCAAAATGGTCCGCCACGACCAGGTCCACAACCTCTACGGCTACAACATGACCCGGGCCGCCTCGGAGGGGCTGGCCAGCATTGCCCCGGGCAAACGGTTTCTGCTGTTCTCCCGGTCTTCCTGCATCGGGATGCACCGGTACGGCGGCGTCTGGACCGGCGACAACCACTCCTGGTGGAGCCACCTGCTGCTGAACCTCAAGATGCTGCCCTCCCTCAATATGTGCGGTTTCCTGTATGTGGGAGCTGACCTGGGTGGCTTCAACGCCGACACCAGCCGGGATCTGCTGCTGCGGTGGCTGGCGCTGGGGGTGTTCACCCCCCTGATGCGCAACCACTCGGGCAGCGACACCCGCCGGCAGGAGTTCTACCAGTTTGAGGGCCCCGAGGACTTCCGCAGCGTCATCGAGACCCGCTACCGGCTGATCCCCTACCTCTACAGCGAATACATGAAGGCAGCGCTGAACGGCGATATGCTGTTCAAGCCCCTGGCCTTCGTCTACCCCGAAGACGAGATCGCCCTTCAGACCGAGGACCAGCTGATGCTGGGCAATGAGGTGATGATTGCCCCGGTCTACACCCAGAACGCCACCGGACGGATGGTGTATCTGCCCGAGGAGATGCTGTTTGTCAAGTTCGGCCCTGAGGGCCGCATCACACAGGAAGTCCTCCCCGCCGGCACCCACTTTGTGAAGGTGGCCCTCAACGAGGTACCTCTGTTCATCCGCAAAGGCGCCTGCATCCCGGTGGCGGACCCCGCCCAGACGGTGGCCGACATCGACCCCGCCACCATCCGGATGATCGGCTGGCCCGGAGCCAGCTATGACCGCTACGACGACGACGGGGTCACCATCCCCGCAGAAGAATAAGGAGGCATTGCCATGGACCGCAAATGGTGGAAAGAAAGCATCGTATACGAAATCTACCCCAGCAGCTTCCAGGACTCGGACGGGGACGGCATCGGAGACCTGAACGGCATCCGTTCCCGGCTGGATTACCTGAAGGATCTGGGGGTCAATGTGCTGTGGCTGTGCCCCGTCATGGACTCCCCCATGGATGACAACGGCTACGACATCTCCAACTACCGGGCCATCAACCCCCGGTTTGGCACCATGGAGGACTTCGACGCCCTGCTGGCCGAGGCCCATCAGCGGGGCATCCGCATTGTGATGGACCTGGTGGTCAACCACAGCTCGGACGAACACCCCTGGTTCATCGAGAGCCGCAAGTCGGTGGATAACCCCTATCGAGACTACTATATCTGGAAGCCGGGCAAAGACGGCCACGAGCCCAACAACTGGGGCGCCAGCTTCGGCGGCTCGGCCTGGAAATACGACCCCCAGACCGATATGTATTACCTGCACCTGTTCTCCCCCAAGCAGCCCGACCTGAACTGGGAGAACCCCAAAGTCCGGGACGAAGTGTTCAACATGATGACCTGGTGGTTTGACAAGGGCATCGACGGGTTCCGGATGGACGTCATCAGTATGATTTCCAAGGACCAGCGCTTTCCGGATGGCGAGAAACACGGACTGTATGGCAATGGCGGTCCCTACTATGTCAATGGGCCCCGCATCCATGAATTTTTGCAGGAGATGAACCGGCGGGTCCTCTCGAAATACGACATTATGACGGTGGGCGAGACCCCCGGTGCCACGGTGGAAAACGCCCCCCAGTATGCGGGGCTGGACGGCAAGGAGCTGAACATGGTCTTCCAATTTGATCACGTCGGCATTGGGGACGGACCCCTGGGCAAGTGGACCACCCAGCGCTACGATTTTATGCAGCTCAAGAAAATTCTCAGTCACTGGCAGACCGGCCTGGACGGCAAAGCCTGGAATAGCCTGTTCTGGGACAACCACGATCAGCCCCGGGCTGCATCCCGCTGGGGCGATGACTCGCCCCTCTCCGCCAAGATGCTGGCCACCTGCCTGCTGAGCCTGCAGGGTACTCCCTACATCTATGAGGGCGATGAACTGGGGATGACCAACGCCTATTTCAAAGATCTCAGCCAGTACCGGGATATCGAAAGTCTCAACGCCTTCAAGGAGCTGACCGGCGCAGGCTTGATTTCTGCAGACGAAATGATGGAGTGCCTGGCCCTCCGCAGCCGGGACAACGCCCGCACCCCGGTCCAGTGGGACGACTCCCCTAACGCCGGTTTTACCACCGGCACCCCCTGGATTGAGGTCAACCCCAACTATACCGCCATCAACGCCGCCGCCGAGGAAAAAGACCCGGACTCGGTGCTCAACTACTACAAGCAGATGATCACCCTGCGCAAGAGCCATTTGGGGCTGATTTACGGCTCCTTCCAGCTTCTGGCCGAGGAGAATCCCCAGGTCTTTGCCTACCGGCGTACCCTGGCCGAGACCGGCGAGAACTACCTGATCGCTTGCAACTTCTCAGACAAGGACGCGGCCTTCACAATTCCCGCTGATTTTGCGGGGGCCCGGCGCCTGATCGGCAATTATCCTGACACCGCTCCCACCGGCGCTGTGACCCTGCGCCCCTATGAGGCCTTTGTGCTCCAGAAGTAAACCAGGTGATACCCTATGAATGACTTTTTCGACCTGGATGCCCCTCTGTTCCGTTTCTTAACCCGGGTTGCGGATATGGTGATTCTCAGCCTGCTGTGGCTAATAGGAAGCCTGCCGTTGTTTACCTTGGGCATTTCCAGCACAGCCCTCTATTATGCAGTGAACAAGTCCCTAATTGAGGACCGGGGAACGGTCAGCGAGGAATTTTTCCGGGCCTGCCGCCGGAGCTTCCGACAGGCAACTTTGAGCTTTCTTGCTCTGGCAGTGCCGGAGAGCATTCTGCTGGCTGACTGCTTTATGACCCATTACCTCAAGGGGCAACAGGCAGCGACGGGTAATCCCTGGATCATTTTTACGGTGCTGAGTACCTGTGGGCTGGCCTGGATGATCTACAACGCAGCCTATGCGGCAAGATTCGACGACCCGGTCAAAAAGACGGTGTTGCAGTCCGGTGCCATGGCATTGCTCCATTTTGACAAAAGTCTGCTGCTTTTGGTGGTGCTGGCTGCGTTCGGCCTGCTGACAGCATTCTGCCCGCCGCTGATCCTTCTGGCACCTGCCGGATATGCGCTGTTTGCCCGGTGGGTCCTTGAGAAAAAGGTGTTCTATCAATATCTTCCCGATATAGACGATGGCATAGACAAAGAGAATAAAGACTGTTCCCATCAGGATTGATCGTTCCTCCAATTTGACCATTCTTTTCTAGAAACCATCGAAAGAATCTGTCTGGGCTTGGGAATCACCTTAAAAGACTTCTTTGATTCCTCATACTTGTAGTAAAAAGCCGCTCACCATGCTGGAAACTGATATGCTACCCCTAGAGTAGACAGAGAAAAAACAAAACTGAACTGGTCCGTAAAAAGTAGACAATAGACAAAAGACCTCCCCATGTAGGATAATAAAACTACATGAGGAGGCTTTGCTATGTCCAGAAAATATACAAAAATCGACCAATACGAAAAGCAGATTCTTTCCATGCGAGAAGAGGGAAAAACGCACAGAGAGATTGCCGAAAGTCTTGGACTGGAAAAAGAACAAATCAAAAAATGGCTCCGGCGTTACAGGATAAAAAAGGAAAAAATAGAATCAGGCATACCGATTCGAACAAGAGGGCAACACCGCAAGAACTCTGAGCCAAAAAACATCATCGCAGAACAGGCATATGAGATTCAACGCCTGAAAATGGAGAATGACCTGCTGCGGGTTTTTCTGCGGTTCGCAGAAAGGAGGTGAAGCCAAATTTCAAATATGCAGTGATTCATCGCCACCGGGAATGCTATCCCCTAAAACAGATGTGCCAGTTCTTTGAGGTTTCCCGCAGCGGTTACTACAAGTATGTCAAACAACTGGTTCATCCCCAAAAGGACTTTGAGCTTGCTGAAAAGATTCGTGCAAAGCAGGAAGTCTGCCAAAAGACATACGGCTATCGCCGGATGAAACTTTGGCTGGATAGCGAAGAAATCGTCAAAAATCCAAAGACAATTTTAAGAATCATGCACAAGTACGATCTTTTAAGCGAAATTCGTCGCAGAAAGAAATGGCGGCGCATGGGTGAGGATAAGGGCAGTGGGCATACAGGCAGGTGCGGAATTTGAAATCAGGCCGATAGTACGGACACAGCTTGCAGCTGTCCGGGGCACGGTCGGAACCTTCGCCAGCGGCGATCACATGGTGCATGGAGTGCTGAACATGGCGCAGAGCTTCGTTTCGCTTGTGGCTCACTTAGCATCACCTCGTTTCTCCAGCGGTGCCATCAGGTCTTTGTAGCAGGGAACCAGCACACAGGGCTTTGCCCGCTTGTAGGGGCACCCTTCGCACTTGCTGGGGCCTTTGGGCGGCTCGATCAGATAGTAGCAGTTCTCTTTGCCGAGAACGCAGCCCTTCTTTCGATTCTTCCAGAAGAAGCAGTGCCGGCAATCTGCCGGGCGGGAAGCATGGTAGCGGATACCGTCGATCGTGACGGTCAGAACTTTTTTCATCGGTAAACCCTCCTTTGGTGGATTCGGGAAGTTCAGCCCGAAAACAAAAAAGCGCGTTCCTCTTTCTGTTCCGAGAGAACAGCGAGTGAACGCGCTATGTATGGAGAAAAGTGTTTTGCACGGCTTCCAGCAGAAAGGTGGAAAATAGATTCACACAGATTATCTTGTATTTACATGGATTTACAGGAAAGCGTTTACCAATCTTAGCAGAGAGCCAGAAAACAGGGTTCAAAAGGCGCTTTATGAGGCTTTATTAGCTGGAAAGCCGATTTTATTAGCTGGAGCTGAAAATTCTGCTAATGGCATTAGCTGGCTAATTTTGGTGATAGGTTCAAAATGAAAAATGCGAAGATCGTCTTTCACATGGAAAAATGACCTTCGCATTTCTTAAAAGGATGTCCCTACCCGGGTTCGAACCGGGGGCGTTTCGCTTAGGAGGCGAACCCTCTATCCAGCTGAGGTATAGAGACATATATGTATTATCGTTGATTTTTGACTTTTCTGCACTTTGTATGGAATGCTTTTCACAACGAAGTGACCGACTGCGTTGCAACCGGAACGGTGTTAAACTTGTTGCATCAAAAATTGTTGAGAAAACTTCGATTCCCGGTCTTGCTTTTGATTAGAGCAATCACTTCTGCCCCCAAGGTATCAGGTTGACCGAATTCTTAGGAGGCTTGCGCTCTATCCATCTGAGCTACGGAGACGAATGCCCTATTATAATACAGCATTTTGCGGATAAAATCAAGTTGAACCGGAGGGCAAAATGGTGTATGCTATAGAGGAAATGAAAATAGCCGCGGCAGGCTTTGCCGCGTGCGGAGGAACTTATGGAAAAGGCAAAAGGGAAAAAGCTGTTTTACCGCCCGGCGGGCAAGCGCAAGGGGATGTATACGCCTACGCAGATCATCTGTGTGAGCTTTGTCATCGTGATCGCGCTGGGCACCTTTCTGCTCAGCCTGCCTGTTGCCAGCAAGCATGGGCGGCTGGATGTACTGGATGCCATGTTCACCGCCACAAGCGCTACCTGCGTTACTGGTCTGATCGTGCGGGATACCTGGACCCAGTTCACCTACTTTGGGCAGGCGGTGATCCTGCTGCTCATTCAGGTGGGTGGTCTGGGGTTGGTCACCCTCACCAGCTTCTTCGCGCTGGCTATGCGGCGGCGCATGGGCTTCCGCGATCTGCGGCTGCTGGGAGAAAGCGTCTCAGCGGACGGATATGCGCAGGCCAAGGACGTGCTGAAGATCGTGGTGGGACTGGCTGGCCTGTTTGAAGGCATTGGCATTGTGCTGCTGCTGTTCGCCTTTGTGCCGCAGTTCGGGCTGGAAGGCATCTGGGTGAGCGTGTTCACGGCCATCTCGGCTTTCTGTAACGCGGGCTTTGATCTGTTTGGCCGGTTCGGCCAGTATTCCTCACTGGCACCCTATGTGAACAATTACTATGTTCAGGCCGTTGTGATGTTCATGATCATTTCCGGCGGTCTGGGCTTCATGGTATGGGTGGAGATCGGTCAATACCGCAAAAAGCACCGGCTTTCCCTGCAGGCCAAGGTGGTGCTGAGCTTCTCGGTGATCCTGTGGCTCGGCGGCGCGGCGCTCATCGCGCTGATGGAGTGGGACAATCCTGCCAGCATGGGCGGGCTCTCTGTGCCCGGCAAGCTGATGGCGGCACTGTTCCAGTCGGTGTCCACTCGTACTGCGGGCATGAATACCATCGACCTTGCGGCCTGCGGCCCCATCACCAAACTGCTGATGAGCGCGTTGCAGTTCATTGGTGCGGCACCCGGTTCCACCGGCGGCGGCGTGAAGGTGACTACGTTCGCCGTCATCATCCTGACGATCCGCAGTGTGGCTCAGGGCCGCGACGACTGTGTGATCGCAGAGCACCACATCGAGTCCAAGACGGTTTATCGTGCTTTGACCATTATCGTGCTCGGCGCGCTGGCGGCGGTTGGCTCGGCTGTGGTGGTGTTCTATAACACCTCGGACGCTGTGTCGGTCATTGACGCTATTTTCGAGTCCTGCTCTGCCTTTGGCACAGTTGGCCTTTCGGTGGGCGTTACCGCTCAGCTGAACCGGGGCGCAAAGATCCTGTATATGCTGGTCATGTTCATGGGCCGTGTCGGCCCGGTGTCGCTGGCCATGAGCCTGACGGCAAAGCCGGACGACAACAAACGGAAGATCATGCCGGTGGGGCATATCAACGTTGGTTAAACGATTTTGAATGCCCTCCTAGAGTTGCAGCTCCCAGCATCCATTTCATGCCTTGAGCGGCATTCGTGTCTTGCTGGCCACGGCCCCAACAACTCCTCCCTGCTTCTGCCGCAGGCAGCGGTCGTCGTTGTTGTACTCTGGGCATGTTCAGTGGAATTTGATTTTTATTTTTCGCATTTGTCGCAGCCCTGACGCTTGTCAGGGCGAATCCCTTCCATCTGCTAACGCAGACCGCTCGCCTGCTTGAAAGCCCCACTGGGGCTTTCATTGCTACGCAACCGCAGGGCTGCTCCAAATGCATTTTCACGAGTGGAGTTGTAGAGATAAGCGTCAGAGTATAACAAAAGTGGGTGCTATCCGAAAATAGCACCCACTTTTTTGTATATTGAAAAATAGAATTTACTCTGCGTACAGCTTTATGATGCTCAGCAAGATCTCGGTGCAGCGGTCCATGCGCTCAGCGGTGATGCACTCGCATACGCCGTGGAAATTGAAGCCGCCGGTGCCCAGATTGGGGCAGGGCAGGCCTTTCCAGCTCAGCATAGCACCGTCGGTGCCGCCGCGCACCGGAATTTCCTCCGGTTCCAGCCCGGCCATGCGGGTGGCCTTGCGGGCGGTCTCTACTAAGTGGAAATGCGGCTTGATTTTTTCCAGCATGTTGCGGTAGCTGTCCTTGATCTCCACGGTCACGGTGCCTTCGCCGTACTTTCCGTTCAAAAATTCGGCAATATCCAGCATGTTGTCCTTCTTGAACTGCAGCTTTGCGGCATCGTGGTCGCGCAGGATGTAGCCCAGCTTTGCGGTGGTCACATCGCCGTACATCTGGCACAGGTGGTAGAAGCCCTGACGGCCCTCGGTCGTTTCGGGGCGGGCGGTGATGGGCAGCGCCTGATGGAACTCCATGGCCACATTGGAAGCGTTGATCATGGTGTCCTTGGCGGTGCCCGGGTGCACCGAGAAGCCGCGGATGGTCACGGTGGCGGAAGCGGCGTTGAAGTTCTCGTACTCAATGGAGCCGGCATCGCCGCCGTCCACCGTATAGGCAAAGTCGGCACCGAAGCCCGGAATATCGAACAGCTCTGCACCCTCGCCGATCTCTTCATCCGGAGTAAAGGCGATACACAGCTTGCCGTGGGGCAGGCCTTTTTCCTGAATGGTCTCAACAGCGGTCAAAATTTCGGCAATACCGGCCTTATCGTCGGCACCCAGCAGGGTGGTACCGTCTGAGGTGATGAGGGTCTCGCCCTTCATGGAAGTAAGGAAGGGGAACACAGAGGGCTTCATCACCATGCCGGTAGCGGGCAGAGTTACGTCGCCGCCGTTGTAGTTTTCCCACACAACGGGCTGCACATTCTCACCGCTGGCATCGTCGGCAGTGTCCATGTGGGCGATCAGGCCCAGAGCGTGTTGATCCTCACAGCCGGGCGTGGCAGGCAGGGTGCCATAGACGTAGCAGTGCTCGTCCACATGGGCATCCTCCATGCCAAGGGCCTTCATCTCATCCACCAGCTGGCGGGCAAGGTCAAACTCCCGTTCAGCGGAAGGGTGCGTACCGGAGTTTTCGTCCGAGGTGGTATGCACCCGGACATAATTCAAAAGCCGTTCATAAGCGCGCATAAGGCACACTCCTTTTATATTTCAGTGATGTATACTTCTCAGTTCCTTTATCATACCCTCTTTTCCGACAATTTACAACTGTTTTGCGCGCATTCATATGGAGAGATGAATCCTCATTTTTAAGGTGAACAAAATTCACGCAATAAAATGCATCCATCTGTGCAGAACGTGCTACAATAGGTACAAAATAAGCCGGGAGGGAAGTTTTATGGCAACAAAAGTCTTTTTTTACACCCTGCGCCCCTACGATGAGCTGGGCATCGCGCAGCGGCTGGCACCGCAGCTGGACGTTGAGTTTGGCTCTACGCAGGAGTATCCAACGCTGGAAAACGCTGAACTGGCAAAGGGCTATGATGCCGTGTCGGTAACGCCCTGTGATATGAGCGCGCCCATGGTCAAGCGGTTTCACGAGCTGGGCGTAAAGTCCATCTGCTGCCGTTCCATCGGCTATGACCACGTAGACCGCGAGACGGCCCGGGAACTGGGCATGAAGGTGGCTAATGTGGACTACCCGCCAAACGGCGTTGCAAACTTTGCCATTATGCTCATGCTGATGAGCCTGCGCAAGGCAGGGCACATCCTCAAGCGCGGCGAAGCGCAGGACTACTCCCTGCAGGGAAAAATCGGCCGCGATATTTCCACCTGCACCGTGGGTGTGATCGGTACGGGCCGCATTGGCCGCACGGTGCTGCAGCATCTGTCCGGCTTTGGCTGCCGCCTGCTGGCCTACGACCTGTACCCCAACGATGAGGTAAAGAAGATCGCCGAGTATGTGCCGCTGGAGACCCTGCTGGCGGAAAGCGATGTCATCACTCTGCACACCAACGCTACGGAGGAAAATCACCATCTCATCGACACCAAAGCAATTGAGAGCATGAAGCCGGGCGTGACCATCATCAACACCGCCCGCGGCAAGCTGATCGACAGCGATGCACTGATCGCCGGGCTGGAAAGCGGCAAGATTGGCGCGGCGGGCCTGGACGTGCTGGAAAATGAGAACGGCCTGTACTATTATAATCGCATGGGCGATGTGATCCCGAACCCGGAGCTGGCGGCTCTGCGCAGCATGCCCAATGTGATCCTGACCGACCACACGGCTTTCTACACCCACGAGGATGTGGAGAGCATGGTGCGCGGTGTGCTGGAAAGCGCGGTTGCCTTTGAAAAAGGCCAGCCCACCCGGCATGATGTGACGGACCTTTGATTTGTCCGGCAGACGATTTTGAATGGCCACCGTTGCACTCTGGCCATCTTCAACGGAAACAGTATTTCTGAATAGAGCAGATCCCGGCAGACTGTGGTCTGCCGGGATCTGCATTTTCACGGGATGGGGTGCAGCGGAAAACGGCATTCCGTTTGTTTGAAGCATCTGCCGGTTGGGACCCTTCCGGTGAAAAAGGGATTCCTGAAAATCCGCAGATTTTCAGGAATCCCCAATAAAAAATAATTATTCCGCTAAATATGCTCAGAGCAAAGCGGAGAGCATTCAAATGGTAATCAACCCAGACTGATGCCCATGCGGCGGGCGACGGTGAGCAGGTCGCAGTTCTCCGGCACGTTGCGGGTCTTGCCTGCAATGTCGGCCAGACGGTTCTCGGTGACATGGCGGTTCACCATGGCAACGGTCACGCCGTAGCGCTCGATCTCCACCAGCTTTGCCGCATAGCTGCCGAACTGGGTGGCCAGCACACGGTCGTAGGCGCTGGGGCTGCCGCCGCGCTGCATGTGGCCCGGGATGCACACACGGGTTTCCATGCCGGTTTTTTTCTGCACGGCCTGTGCAATGCGGTTGGTGGCGGTGGTGCCAAAGCCTGCCTCGGCGCGCTTTGCCATCCATTCCTTGCGTTTCATGCCGGCTTCCTCGCAGTTGATGGCACCCTCGGCCACAGCGATGATGGAGAAGTTGGAACCCTTCTTTGCGCGGCGTTCCACGGCAGAACACACACGGTCGATATCATAGGGCTGTTCCGGCAGCAGAATAATATCTGCACCACCTGCAATGCCGGAGTACAGCGTCAGCCAGCCTGCCTTGTTGCCCATGATCTCAATGCACATCACGCGGCTGTGGCTGCCTGCGGTGGTGTGGATGCGGTCGATCACATCGGTGGCAATGTCCACGGCGGTGTGGAAGCCGAAGGTTACGTCGGTACCATAGATATCGTTATCAATGGTCTTGGGCAGGCCGATGATGTTCAGACCCTCCTGCGAGAGCAGGTTTGCGGTTTTGTGGGTGCCATTGCCGCCCAGGCACAGCAGGCAGTCCAGCTTGGCTTCCTTGTAGGTCTTTTTCATGGCGGCAACTTTATCAATGTTGTCGTCCTCCACCACACGCATCATCTTAAAAGGTGTGCGCTTGGTGCCCAGAATGGTGCCGCCCAGCGTCAGGATGCCGCGGAAATCGTCCTCGCACATCTCCTTGTAGTCGCCGTTGATCAGGCCGCTGTATCCGTTCAGGATGCCAACGATCTCCACGTTATCGCCCATGCGGGCATACAGTGCTTTTGCTACGCCGCGGATGGTGGCGTTCAGACCCGGACAGTCGCCGCCGGAAGTCAGGATTCCAACACGTTTTTTCATTCAAAAGCCCTCTTTCATTTGGTATTCAGCGCCGCGCG
>ERZ772900.1893-NODE-1893-length-17383-cov-4.970279_pt1 | contig 17383 bp, 25 predicted proteins | sample MGYA00512124_ERZ772900 | MGnify/ENA primary metagenome ERZ772900 (study PRJEB29015, sample SAMEA2737716) | human gut metagenome | biome: human gut; feature: human-associated habitat; material: faeces | place: China | collected 2012 ... | reverse complement strand
CTCACAGAGTTCGCGGCTCGCGAGCCGCGAATAAAGTTTAATCATTTTTCTGACGACATGCGCGTCAGAAAAATACTTTGCGCGCAGAGAGTGTATTTTGTGTGCTGCGCACACAAAAATACACGGTTCGGAGCGAATCCCCCCTACCGTAAAAGGGCACAGCCCTTTTACGGTAATCTTACAGCCCCATCTTCTCCAGCGCGGCAAGCTTCAGACTGTTGCAGAGCACGGCAATTGCCTGCTGCAGCTCCTCCACCGGCGGCAGCGACGGCGCGATGCGGATGTTGCTGTCCGCGGGGTCGACGCCGTAGGGGAACGTTGCGCCCGCGCCGGTCAGCGTCACGCCCGCCTCGCGGCACAGCTGCACCACACGCTTGGCCGTACCGGGCATGGCGTCAAGGCTGATGAAATAGCCGCCGACCGGACGCTTATACTGCGCGATCTCCAGCGGGGCAATCTCGCGGTCAAGCGCGTCGAGCACGGCGTGGAACTTCGGGGCGAGGATGGCCGCGTGCTGCTTCATCAGCTCGAGCGTGTGCGCCTTGTCCTTGAGGAAGCGGACGTGGCGCAGCTGGTTGATCTTGTCAAAGCCGATGGTCTGGATGCCGATGAGCTTCGCGAAGTAGGCGATGTTCGCCTCGCTCGCGGCCATAACGGCCACGCCCGCGCCGGGGAAGGTCACCTTGCTCGTGGACGCGAACTCATAGACCATGTCGGCGTTTCCGTTTTCGGCGCACAGGCCGATGATGTCGGGGAAGGGGACGAAATCCGTGTCAAACTCGTGGATGCAGTAGGCGTTGTCCCACATGAGCATGAAGTCGGGCGCGGCGGGCTTGAGCGCCGCAAGACGGCGCACCGTCTCCTCGGAGTAGACGACGCCCTCGGGATTCGAGTACTTCGGGACGTTCCACATGCCCTTCACGGCGGGATCCTTCACCAGCTCCTCCACGACGTCCATGTCGGGGCCGTCCGCCGTCATGGGGACGTTGATGAGCTTCACGCCGAAGGACTGCGTGACCATAAAGTGCCGGTCATAGCCGGGGACGGGGCAGAGCCACTTCACCTCGCCGAGCTTTGACCACGGCTGCTCGCTGTGCAGCAGACCGTGGGTGAACGCCTTGGAAATGGCGTCATACATCAGCTGGAGACTGGCGTTGCCGCCGACAAAAACCTGCTCGCTCTTACAGCCCAGAATCTCGGCAAAGAGCGCCTTCGCCTCGGGCAGGCCGGCCACCTCGCCGTAGTTGCGCTCCTCGATGCCGTCCGCGCCGAAGTCCTCCGGACGGGTGATGAGCGAGAGCATCGGTGTGACAAGGTCGAGCTGATCGCGGCTGGGCTTACCGCGCGCCATATTCAGCTTCAGTCCCTGCGCCTTCTGGTTGTCATAGGCGGCGCGGACGGCGGCGTATTCCGTCTGGCGCTCCGCACGGGTAAGTTCACGATAAGCTTTCATAAGCAGCGTCCTTTCTCAGTGATTCCGTGGATAGTTATTTTTTTCACCAGACAGTTTAGCACGGGGGGCGGCGCTGCGCAAGAGGTTATTTTGCTGAAATCTGATAGAGATCTGTACGACGTGCCGACAGGATCGGCAGCTGATGGCGAACGGCGTCTATTCTCGCGAAATCCAGCTCCGTCACGGCGACCGTTTCCTCCGCGCCGCAGGCGGAAATCACGCTCCCCCACGGGTCACAGACGATGGAGTGGCCCCATGCGTGGTAGGACGCGCTCTCGTCGCGCGCGGGCGAGGTGCCGACGGTAAAAACCTGGTTGTCGACGGCGCGCTGGCGGAACAGCAGTTCCCAGTGCGCTGGCCCTGTCGTCATGTTGAAGGCCGCGGGCACGAACAGCACCTTCGCCCCGCGCAGCGTCATGAGCCGCGCCAGTTCCTCGAACCGGAAGTCGAAGCAGATGCAAAGTCCCATCGTCCCCCAGGGCGTCTCAAACGTCGTGATGTCGCTGCCGGGCGTGAGCGTCTCGGACTCCATGAAGCGCTGTCCGCCCGCGACATCGATATCAAAGAGGTGCGTCTTGCGGTGGCGCGCGGCGCAGGAGCCGTCCGGCGCGTAGACAAAGCTCGTGTTGTAGACGTTTCCGCCCTCCAGCTCCGGGATGGAGCCGCCGATGAGCCAGATACCCCGCTCCCGCGCGAGGGCAGAGAGCGCCTGCTGCGCCTCGCCGCCCGCCTCCTCGCCGTAGCGGTGGAAGCAGCTGTTGTCATACGGGCAGCAGAACATCTCCGGCAGCACCGCGAGGTCGATCTCCCCCGCCCCGCGGATGAGCTCGGCGGCGCGGCGGAGGTCGGCGGTCTTGTCGCCGGAGACGTGCATCTGAATCTGCGCGATTTTCATAGCCGCTCCTCCCACTCCTTCTCGCGGAAGCCCACGAGCACAAAATCGTCCGCAACGAGCAGAGGACGCTTCACGAGCATCCCGTCAGTCGCGAGCAGCGCCAGCTGCTCATCCTCCGTCATGGTCGGGAGCTTGTCTTTCAGCCCGAGCGCCTTATACTGCAGGCCGCTGGTGTTGAAAAAGCGCTTGAGCGGCAGGCCGGAGCGCGCATGCCACGCGCGCAGCTCCTCCGCCGTGGGGCGGTCGGTCTTGATGTCGCGCACGGTGACGGACACGCCGTGCGCGTCGAGCCACGCCTTCGCCTTCTGGCAGGTGGAGCACTTGGGATAGCATACAAACAGCATGGGAAACCCCTCCTTATACAAATTAAAATTCCCGCAGGACAAGATCGGTGATGCCGGGGTCGAAGCCGCCCTCGACCCGCTTGACGCGCGGATGCGCGCCATACTCGCGGCGCACCATGTCGCGCAGGACGGTGCCGCCGTGGTAGCCGTGGATGATGCGGATGCGGTAGGTGCCCGCCCCCGCGCGGCGCAGCGCCGCCTCGAGCGCCACTTTCGCCTGATAGGTATTCTTTCCGTGCAGATCCAGCTCGAGGATGCCCGGCGTCATAAAAATCGCTTCCCTTCGCCCGGTGTGTCCGGGATGATGTCGTTCTCTTCATCATACGGGAAATCCGTTGTATTTTCAACCGTTTCGTGGTATCATACTGAAAAATATCGTCCGGCGTCGACCGGGCGTGAGGAGGCACTATGCGAATTCTTGTCTTGTCCGACTCCCACGGGGCGGTGGAGGCCTGCCGTCTGGCGGTGGAGCAGAGCGCACCGGACCAGATCCTGCACCTCGGCGACTGTGTGCGCGACGCGGAGCGGCTGCACGCGCTCTTCCCGGCGATTCCGCTCACCGGCGTCCCCGGCAACTGCGACTGGGCCGACACCGACAATCCCGAGCGTCTGATCGAGCTCGGCGGCGTGCGGATCCTGATGATGCACGGCCATACGCGCGGCGTGAAGAGCTCGGCGATGAACGCGTGCTATGCCGCGCGCGAGTGCGGGGCGCAGATTCTGCTCTTCGGCCATACGCATCGCCCGCTCGTCGACTGGGACGGCACGCTCTGGGTCATGAACCCCGGCTCCATCCGCGACCGGCGCACCTACGGCGTCATCACGCTGGAGGGCGGGAAAATTGACTGCGCCGCGCAGACGCTCACGCTGTAAAAAAGGGGGGCTTTGTCATGTTTTCTATCGGATGTCACCTGTCCTCCTCGGGCGGTTTTCTCGCTATGGGCGAGACGGCGCGGCGCATCGGCGCGACGACGTTCCAGTTTTTCACCCGCAACCCGCGCGGCTCCCGCGCCAAGGCCATCGACCCCGCGGACGCGGCGGCGCTGCGCGCGCTGCTGACGGCGGAGAGCTTCGGCCCGATCGTGGCGCACGCGCCGTACACCATCAACCCCTGCTCGAAGGACGAGCGCACGCGCGAGTTCGCGCGCGAGACGCTCGCCGATGACCTCGCGCGGATGGAATATCTGCCGGGAAACCTCTATAACTTCCACCCCGGCAGCCACACCGGTCAGGGCACGGACGCCGGAATTGCCCAGATTGCGGACACGCTCAACGCCATCCTCCGCCCGGAGCAGCAGACGACCGTCCTGCTCGAGACGATGGCGGGCAAGGGCACCGAGGTCGGTAGGCGCTTTGAGGAGCTGCGCGCGATCATCGACCGCGTCGAGCTCGGCGAAAAGCTCGGCGTCTGTCTCGACACCTGCCACGTAAGCGACGCGGGCTATGACGTCGCCGGGAACCTCGACGGGGTGCTCGCGGAGTTTGACCGCGTAATCGGCCTTGCGCGCCTGCGCGCCGTCCACCTCAATGACAGTCTCAACCCCTGCGGCGCGCACAAGGACCGCCATGCCCGCATCGGTGAGGGAACGCTCGGGCAGGAGACCTTCCGCCGGATCATCAACCACCCGGCGCTGCGGAATCTCCCGTTCGTGCTTGAAACGCCGAACGAGCTCGATGGCTACGCGCGCGAGATTGCGCTTCTGCGCGGGATGCGGGAGGGGGACGCATGATGCTGCAATACAGCGCGCTCGCGATTTTCCTGCTCGGCGCGGCGGGGCTCGCGGATCACTCCATGCTCCTCAAGACCGGGCATATCCGGCCGGGCTTTTTCTGCTTCTATACAAATTTGAGCAATATATGGATTCTTTTGTATCAGATCCTACTCTTTTTTGCCGGCTTCTCCCCAGAGGGCGCGCTGTGGCGCGTGCTCACGGACGTGCGCGTCTCGACGGGTATGACGCTGAGCATCTGGGTGACGCACCTGATGTACCACTTCGTGCTCGTACCGGACGCAAAGAAGCGCGGCAAACGCTTCTCCGACTTCGGCGCGAGCTTCGGCAACCTCTGCGCCCACTATATCACGCCCGCGCTCGTGCTGGCGCAGTGGCTTTTCCTGCAGGATAAGACGGGCATCAACCTGTGGAGCGCGGTGTGCTGGCTCGTGCTGCCGCTTTTATACAGCGTCTTCGCGCTCCTGCGCGCCCGGACGGGAAAGCCCATCGGCCACACGAAGCTGATCTACCCCTACCCGTTCCTTGACCTGGAGCATCTGGGCGTCAAGCGCTTTTGCCTCGTGTTTCTGGCGGTGCTGGCCTTTTTCTTTATATTGGGCTGCGTGCTTGTCTTCATCGGGCAGGCGCTGCCTGCCTGATAAGGCAGCGCGAGCTCTGTGAGACAATAAATACCACCGCAGCAAGCTGCGGTGGCATGAAGCGCATATCTATCCTCTCAATTTTGCTTCCCGGGCGGCGTAGTCGGGGAGATAGCGTGCGACCTCCTGATAGAAGGCTCGGCTGTGGTTCTTGTGGCGGATGTGCGCGAGCTCGTGTACCACAACATAGTCGACGCACTCGTCCGGATAGTGCATCAGCCGCAGCGAAAAGCACAGGCTGTTCTTCGCTGAGCAGCTGCCGAAGCGCGTGCGGGCAGACGTAATCTTCACGCCCGTTGGCTGCACACCCATGACGGCCGCCCAGTGCGCGACCTTTCCGGGCAGCACTGCCTTGGCCAGCGCGCGCAGCCGCTCCTCCTCCGCGGGCGTTGGCTCGGGATAGGCGTCGGTGCGCGCCCGCTGGCGGTCCAGATGGCTTTCAATCCATGCCCGGTGACTCTCGACAAAGCGGCGGATGTCCGCCTCGCTTGCATAAAGCGGGGCACGGACGACGACGCGCGCGTCGCGCGTGATCTGCAGGGCGATCGTGCGCCGGTTCGAGCGGATGAGCTGATAGTCCGTCATTGGCCGATGTAGGTAAAGCGCGGGCCGCTGTAGCCGTCGCGCTCGACGTGCTCGTTCCACATGGCCGCCGGGCGCACCCAGAGACCGCGCTCGCCGTAGAGCGCCTGATAGACAACCATCTCCTCGAGCGTCTCGCTGTGGCGCGCCGTGCCGAGAACGCGGTATTCCCCGCCCTTGAAGTGGCGGTAGCGGCCGGGCTGAATGGTCTGCATGATAAAATATCCTCCCTGCGAATTCGTTGCCCCATTATACCACGGCGGCAGCGCGGCGCGCAAGGGAGACGAAAGGGGCTTTTTCCGATGAAAACAATCTGCAGGAGACTGCGGCGGGGCGACGACCTGCTGCGCTCCATCGAACAAATCGCGCGCGAGGAGGGACTGGAGGCGGCGGTCATCGTCTCCGGCGTCGGCTGCGTCAGCCACGCCCGCGTGCGCGACGCATCGGGCGTCACGGTGCGGGAGATCGGCGAGCCGTGCGAGATCGTCAGTCTCGACGGCACGGTCAGCGCCGCGCGCTGCCACGTCCACATCGCCCTCGCGCGTGAGGATCTCTCGACGCTCGGCGGCCACCTCATGCCCGGCTGCATCGTGAACACGACGTGCGAGCTGGCGCTGCTGGCGCTGGACGGCTGGCGCTTCGGCGTGGAGCAGGACAGCGAGACGGGCTATGACGAGATTGTGTTCCGGGAGGCGGAGAGATGAAAAACACGACGCTCTGCTACATTGAAAACGAGTGCGGGGACTATCTGATGCTCCACCGCGTGAAAAAGGAGAACGACTGCAACCGCGACAAGTGGATCGGCGTGGGCGGCAAGTTTGAGGACGGCGAGAGCCCGGAGGAGTGCGTCCTGCGCGAGACGCTGGAGGAGACGGGGCTGACGCTCACTGACTGGCGCTACCGCGGGATCGTCACGTTCGTCTCCGACCGGTGGGAGACGGAGTACATGCACCTGTTCACCGCGACGGGCTGGACGGGGAGGCTGCATGAGTGCGACGAGGGTGTGCTCGAATGGGTGAGCCGTGAGCAGTTCCGCGGGCTCCCGCAATGGGAGGGCGACCGGATCTTCCTGCGGCTCATCGAGGAGGACGCGCCGTTTTTCTCGCTGAAGCTCCGCTATGAGGGGGAGCATCTCGCCTATGCGGCGCTCAACGGAAAGGAGCTGGCGCGATGACGATTCTCGTGAGCGCGTGTCTGCTGGGGACGGCCTGCCGCTACGACGGGCGCAGCAAGGCCGACGCGGCCGTCACCGCGCTGCTCGCGCGGCACACCCTGATTCCCGTCTGCGGGGAGATTTTCGGCGGGCTCCCCACCCCGCGCACCCCGGCGGAGCGGCGCGGCGCGCGCGTCGTGACAAAGGACGGCCGCGACGTGACAGATGCCTACCGCCGCGGCGCGGAGGAGGTAGTGCGCCTTGCACGGCTCTACGGCGCGCGGGCGGCGATTTTGAAGGAGCGCAGCCCCTCCTGCGGCAGCGGTGAGATCTATGACGGGACGTTCTCCGGCACGCGCACGGCGGGCTGGGGCGTCACAGCGGAGCTGCTGCGCGAGAGCGGCGTGCGCGTATACGGCGAGAGTGAGCTTGCGCGGCTTACGCGCGATTTACAGGATTTACAACACGAAACGGAGGAAAACTGACATGTTCAGACCCATGCGAAGGCCGAAAACCGCCATCCCCGACGAGCAGGCGAAAAAGCTCCTGCGCGAGGAGAAGCGCGGCGTCATCGCCATGAACGGCGACGACGGCTACCCCTTCGCCATCCCAGTGGACTATTTCTACGACGAGACGGCGGGGAAAATCTACTTCCACGGCGCGAAGTCCGGCTATAAGGTCGACGCACTGCGCCGCTGCGACAAGGTGTGCTTCACCGTCTACGGCGGTGAGTTCTATAAAAACGACCACTGGGCGCCGTATGTGCAGAGCGTGCTGGTCTATGGCCGCTGCCGTCTGGTGGAGAACATCGCCGTGACCGAAGCTCGCGTGCGGGAGCTCGCGATGAAGTATTATCCGAGCGCCGAGGAGGTCGAAGCGGAGATTGCGAAGGATCTGCGCGCTGTGCAGCTCTATGAGATCACTGTTGAGCACATGACAGGCAAGCAGGTGCATGAGAAGTAATCCCTACAAGGGGCGTGGACGGGCTGTCCGCGCCTTTTTTTGTTTTAGCGCAGGATTGGTCATTGAATCGGCTTGTCCTGCCCCTGTTTTTCCTTGACATTTCCCCGCCGCGGCGCTCACCGGCTGCGGCCAGTCCGCTGCCGGCACTCAGGACGACGCCGACTCCAAGAAGGTCGTCATCTACACGCCGACCGAGGACTATCTGATCGAGTACATGCAGCAGCGCCTGACGGCTCAGTTCCCCGACTACGACATCTCGCTCGAGTACTACCACTCCGGCGACCTCGCCGCGAAGCTGCAGGCCGAGGGTGCCGACACCGCCTGCGACATCGTGTTTGACTGCGAGTACGGCTATCTGCAGATGCTCTCCGACAACTTCGCGACGATTGATTTCATCGACAACAGCCAGTTCGTCGCCGACATGCAGGATCCCACCCGCAAGTACATGCCCGTCGACCGCTACTCCGGCTCCGTCATCGTCAACACGCAGGTGCTCGCCGACAAGGGTCTTCCCGTGCCGCAGAGCTATGAGGATCTGCTCAACCCGATGTACAAGGGTCTGATCGAGATGCCCGACCCCACCGCCTCCTCCACGGGCTACCTCTTCCTGAAGAGCCTTGTGAACGCCTGGGGCGAGGAGAAGGCGCTGGCCTACTTTGACCAGCTTGACGCGAACATTCTGCAGTATACCGGCGGCGGCTCCGCCCCCGTGAAGGACGCGGCGGCCGGTGAGTGCGCCATCGCCCTGTCCCTGACGTTCAAGGCCGTGGACCTCATCAACGAGGGCTCCCCCCTGCAGATTCTCTTCTTCGCCGAGGGCGCGCCCTATACCCCCGCGGGCCTGTCCATCCTCTCCGGCCATGAGAACCGTCAGGCCGTGAAGGATGTCGTGAACTACTTCTATTCCGACATCATCGACGACTATCTGAGCACCTATCTGCCCGAGCAGATCAAGGTTGGTCAGGTCAACACCACGCCCAACTACCCCACCGACATCCCCTACGCCGACATGTCCAACAACACCCCCAACGTGAAGGCGGAGCTGCTGGCCAAATGGACGCACTGACCCGCGGCACGGACGCGCCGAAGCTCTCCGTGCGGGACTGCTGCAAGCGGTTCAGCGGCGCGCCCGTGCTCGACCACGTCAGCTTTGACGTGGCGAGCGGCGAATTTCTCTCCGTGCTGGGGCCCTCCGGCTGCGGCAAGACGACGCTCCTGCGAATCCTCGCGGGGCTGGAATCGCCCGACGCCGGGAGCGTTCTGAAAGACGGCGCGGACATCACGCGCCTGCCGCCCGAGCGGCGCAGCATGGGGCTGGTGTTTCAGGACTATGCCCTCTTTGAGAATATGACCGTGCGCCAGAACGTCCGTTACGCCCTGCGCTTTCACCCGCAGCTGCGCGCGCAGGCGGACGAGCGCACGGACGGTCTCCTGCGCCGTCTCGGGCTGGACGGCCTGCACGGTGCGCTCCCTGCCCGTCTCTCCGGCGGACAGCGGCAGCGCGTGGCGCTGGCGCGGACGCTCGCGCTCCAGCCGGAGATCATCCTCTTCGACGAGCCGATGGCCGCGCTCGACGCCGCGACGCGCCTGACGCTGCGTGAGGAGCTGCTGCAGCTGCGGCGGGAGTTTTCGTGCACGATCGTCTATGTCACGCACGATCAGGAGGAGGCGCTGACGCTCTCCGACCGGGTCATGGTCATGGAGGGCGGGCGCATCCGCCAGATCGACACACCCGAAAATCTCCTGCGCCGCCCGGCGGACGCATATGTGCGCGAATTTGTCGGCGAGAATCTTCTGCGCCGTCAAAAGGCGCTGGAGCGGTTTTTCCGGCCGTCGGAGGACGCATGAGAAAGCACCCCGCCGCCCTGACGGCCGCAGCCGCCGCGCTGCTCGTATTTTTTGCGGTGACGTTTGCCTATCCCCTCTCGCGGATGCTCGCGCAGATCACGCCCGAGGGCGCCGCCACCGTTTTTTCCAGCACCGTTTTTCGCCGCGCCGTGGGCAGCTCGTGTCTCAGCGGCGCTCTGACGGTGCTGTTTGCGCTGCCGCTGGCGATGCTGATGGCGCTTTTGACCGAGTCGACGCGCGTGCGCTGCAGGGCGCTCTGGCGCGGGATCTTCGTGCTGCCGATGCTGCTGCCCTCCGTGTCGCAGGGTACGGGGCTGGTACTGCTGCTGGGAACGAACGGCCTGCTCACGCGGGGTCTCCGCCTGCCGGGGAGCATCTACGGCCTGCAGGGCATCGTCCTCGGACAGGTGCTCTACACCGCGCCGATCGCCTATCTGCTGCTGGCGAACCTCCTGCGCTACCGCAGCCGCTCGCCGTATGACGCGGCGAGGCTCGCCGGTGTGCCGCCGCTCTTTCGCTGGAGCGGCATCACGCTGCCGTTTCTGCGCAAGGAGCTGCTCGCCGCGGCGTTTCTTGTCTTCTCCCTCTCCGTCACGGACTACGGCATCCCGCTCGCCGTCGGCGGCAAGGTCAAGACGCTCGCCTCCGTCATGTACAGCAGCGTCGTCGGCCAGCTCGACTTCGGCCGCGGCTGCGTCATCGGGCTTCTGCTGCTGATCCCGGTGCTCTGCTCCTCGGTCTTTGAGCTGCTCGCGCCGCGCCGGTGGGTCGTCTCCGCCGCGCGCCGCCCGGCCGAACCGCCGGAAAATCCGCGCCGCGACCGCTGGGCGCTCCTGCTGTGCGCGCTCACGGCGCTGCTGTTCGTGCTGCCGGTGCTGGCGTTCACGGGGACCATGTTCATGGAGAAATACCCCGTGCAGACGACGCTGACGCTGCGCCATCTGCGCGAATTCTGGACGCCGCAGGTGCGCGCGGGGCTACGCAATTCCGTCCTGCTCGGGCTCGGCACGGCCGCGGTCGGCACGGCGCTCACGGCGGCCGCCGCCCTCGTCACCGCGCGCTATGCAAACCGCGCCGCCCGCTGGGTACACACGCTCTCCGTGCTGCTGATGGCCGTTCCGGGGCTGGTGCTTGGTCTCTCGTTCGTGCTGGCGTTCAAGGGGACGGCGCTCTACGGCACGGTGTGGATTCTCATCCTCGCGGGCGTGCTGCACTTTTTCACCACGCCGTACAACCTTCTCTACCAGTCGCTCCAGAAGCTCAGCAGTGAGCTGGAATCCGTCGGCAGCACGCTCGGTATCCCGCCGCTGCGCCTGATCTTCGACGTGCTGCTGCCGCAGTGCGCCGGGACGCTCGCGGACATGGCGGCCTACTTCTTCGTCAGCTCGACCGTCACCATCTCCGCCGCCGCGTTTCTCTCCACCGCCTCCACGCGCCCGCTGGCGCTGCTGGTGGTGCAGTACAGCGACCAGCTGAACCTCTCCGGCGCGGCGTACCTGTCGTTTCTGATTCTGGCGGTCAATCTCCTCGCCCGCGCCGCAGCCGCGCTCGTGCGGCGGCTGGTACGACGGTAAAAATCCCGCTTGACGCGGTGGGGAATTCATGGTACCATCAGCTTGTCCCCGGGAAGTGGTTCTGACCGACGGACACACAATTCATTCTACCGTTCTGCCGGTAAGGATCCGCTCCGAGCCAAAAGAAGAGGGACAGACGACGCGGCTCTTTCGCCGCGCCCGCGATATGCTGCTTCCATCCCTTCTGCTGAACGGCAGGAGGGATGATTCTATTTTACGAGGAGGAACGTCTATGGAAACGCGCGTGGCCGTGCTGGCCGTCATCGTCCGCGAGGGGAGCTCCGTCCAGACGCTCAACGATCTGCTGCACCAGTACGGGCAGTATATCATCGGGCGGATGGGCGTGCCGTACCGGGAAAAGGGCGTGAACATCATCAGCGTGGCGCTCGACGCGCCCGGCGACGTAATCTCCGCCCTGTCGGGCAAGCTCGGGCGTCTCGACGGCATCACCGCCAAAACGCTCTACGCCCCCGAGGGCAGTATCAGAAAGGAAGAACACGCATGAAACACATCAAAAAGCTCCTTGCCCTGTGCCTGACGCTGGCACTCGTCCTCTCGCTCGCGGCCTGCGGCAAGCAGGAGGAACAGCCCCCGGAAACCACCCCCGCGAGCTACCGCATCGCCGCGCTCAAGGGCCCCACCGCCATGGGTCTCGTCAAGCTCATGCAGGACGCCGCCGGCGGCACCGTCGAGAGCGGCAACACCTATGACTTCACCCTCGCCGGCTCCGCCGATGAGGTGACGCCCGCGCTCATCAAGGGCGAGCTGGACATGGCCTGCGTCCCCGCGAACCTCGCCGCCGTGCTCTACGGCAAGACCGAGGGCGCGGTGGAGGTACTGGCCGTGAACACGCTGGGCGTTCTCTACATCGTGGAAAACGGCAGCGCCGTGCAGTCCATCGCCGACCTGAAGGGGCAGACCATCGTTGCCGCGGGCAAGGGCTCCACGCCCGAGTACGCGCTGCGCTATCTGCTCAGCGAGAACGGCATCGACCCCGATAACGACGTGACCATCGACTGGAAGAATGAGCACAGCGAGTGCGTCGCGGCGCTCGCGAGCAATCAGGCGACCATCGCCCTGCTGCCCCAGCCCTTCGTCACCGTCGCCCAGAGCAAGATCGACGGCCTGCGCATGGCGCTCGACCTGACGGCTGAGTGGGACAAGCTGGGCAGCGGCTCCACGCTCATCACCGGCGTTATCGTCGCCCGCCGCGAGGCCGTCGAGCAGAACCCCGCCGCGGTGGACGCGTTCCTGAAGGAGTACGCCGCCTCCGTTGACTGGGTCAACGCCAACAACGCCGACGCCGCCGCGCTCATCGGCGAAAACGGCATCGTCGACGCCGCCGTCGCCGAGAAGGCGCTGCCCTACTGCAACATCGTCTGCCTGACCGGCGGCGACATGCAGGCCAAGCTCTCCGGCTATCTGCAGGTGCTGGCCGACGCGAACCCCGCCTCCGTCGGCGGCTCGCTCCCGGAAAGCGACTTCTATTACGTCAGCAAGTAATCCCAACCATCTGCGCGGCGGCGGGCACTTCCCCGCCGCCGCGTCTGTCTGAGAGGAGGATGCATCCATGGGCAAGCAAAAGCAGCCCGTCCGCGCGTGGGCGGTGATTTTCTGGCTGCTGGTGTGGCAGCTGGCGAGCATGGCGCTGCGCGCGGCCTATCCGCACGGGGCGCTGCTGCTGGCCTCGCCCGCGGACGCGGCGAAGCGGCTGGCGGAGCTTTCTGTGACGGCTGACTTCTGGCGGGCGGTCGCGCGCAGCGCGGCGCACATTCTGGGCGGCTTTCTCCTCTCGTGCGCGCTTGCGGTGGTGCTCGCGGCGCTCGCGGCGCGGCTGCGCCGCGTGGAGGAGCTGTTGGCGCCGCTCGTCGCGGCCATCAAGGCCGTGCCGGTGGCGTCGTTCATCATCCTCGCCCTCGTCTGGCTCAGCAGCCGCTCTCTTACGCTCTTCATCTCAGCTCTGATGGTATTCCCGCCCGTCTATCTCAGCACGCTCGAGGGCATCCGCCGCACCGACAGGCAGCTTCTCGAGATGGCGCGGGTTTACCGCGTGCCGCTTTCGCGGCGGCTGGCGGGGATCTATGTGCCGCAGGTGCTGCCCTACTTCCGCTCCGCCGTGAGTGCCGCGCTCGGCCTGTGCTGGAAGGCGGGCACCGCGGCAGAGGTCATCGGCCTGAGCGGAGGCACGATCGGCGAGCGGCTCTACACCGCGAAGGTCTACTTCCAGACGCCGGATCTGTTCGCGTGGACGGCGGTGATCGTGCTGATCTCGGCGCTGTTTGAAAAGCTGTTTCTGTTCGCCGTGGACAGACTCGCGGAAAGGGTAGGTGCATGATGGAAATCCGCGCGGAACACCTCACAAAATCCTATGAAGGCCGCCCCGTGCTGCGGGACGTGACGTTCACCGCCGGCGCGGGCATCACGCGCATCGCTGGGCGCTCCGGTGCGGGCAAGACGACACTCCTGCGCATCCTGCTCGGGCTGGAGACGGCGGAGAGTGGCCGGGTGCTCGTCCCCGATGGCTGCCGCTGGGCGGCGGTTTTTCAGGAGGATCGCCTGCTCATGGCAAAGAGCGCCGGGGGAAACCTCCGCTTCGCCCTCGGCGGGACATATGACGCGGCGCGCGCCGCCGCGCTGCTGCGCGAGCTGGGGCTCGGCGACGTCGGCGACAAGCGCGTGCGCGACTACTCCGGCGGTATGCGCCGCCGTCTCGCGCTCGCGCGGGCGCTGCTCGCGCCGTCGGACGTGCTCGTGCTCGACGAGCCGCTGACGGGGCTCGACACGGAAAACCGCGCCGCCGCGCTGCGCTGCATCCTCCGCGCCGCCGAGGAAAAGCCCGTCCTCCTCTCCGCCCACGAGACGCTTGACATCCCCTGCCGCGCGGTCGTAGAATTGTAGGGCAAAATCTGTCCCCCGGAGGTCCCTCATCATGCTGTTTTGTCTGCAGATTGCACTGTATTGTCTCCTGTTTTTCCTGCTGGTCAAGTGCGCGGTGAAAAACGACGGGCGTAACTGCCTGTATTTTTATCCGACGGCGTATATCGACGAGGCCCAGCGCCGCGGCCTTGCCGAACACGGCGACGTCATGCGGCGCGGCAAGCGCTTCATGATCCCGTTCCGCGCGGTCATGCGCAGACGGCGGTTTTTCTGGTGGTCATGAACTGGTTCGACGGGATTGTCATCGACCGGCTGTGGGTCGGCCGCAGCAAAATCTGGCGCATCGAGGGGATGGAGGGCGTCCCCTATGTGAAGCCGTGGAAAACCGTGCTCATAAAGCGCGGGCTCGGGACGGTGCTCTACCTGCTCCTCTCCCCCGCCTTCGCCGCCATTGCCCTCCAGCTCGCCAAGCTCTGAAACCAGAAGCCCGGACATACAGTCCGGGCTCCCAGCATAAATAAGCAAAAGTCTCACAGAGTTCGCGCCGCCGCAGCGGCGCGAATAAATTCCAATCCATATTTCGCGGCGGCGTGTACGTCGCGAAATATTCCCTGCGCGAAGAGAGTGTGTTTTGCCCGCCTGCGGCGGGCAAAACGCGCGGTTCGGAGCGAAAACCTTTTCACGCAAACAAGCTCCAAAGGACATGGCCCTTTGGAGCTTGTTTGCGTGATTAAAATTCAGATCTTGATCAGCTCATATTCCCGCATGCCGACGCCGATCTTCTCCGCATGCTCAAGGCAGCTGCGCCAATCCGTGTGCGGATGGATGCGCTGGAAGTGGTCATGCGCATACTCATGATCCGCCGGGCAGTCCGCTACGGAACCGCGCATCGGCATCTGGGCGTTTACCGCGTCGATACAGGCCATGTCAAGCGCCACAGGGTCGAACGAGGCAAACATACCGACGCTCGGGACGATCGGCAGATCGTTCTCGGTATGGCAGTCGCAGTTCGGGGACACATCGATCACCAGCGAGATATGGAAGCACGGACGCCCGTCGACGACAGCCTTCGTATACTCGGCGATCTTGCGGTTGAGGTTGCTCGTCGACTCGTCGAAATTCACCTGCACCGCATTCTTCGGACAGATGGCGATGCAGCGGCCGCAGCCGACGCACTTGTTCTGGTCGATGCTGGCCTTGCGGTCGACGATGGACGGCGCGTCATGCGCACAGATCTTGCGGCACTGGCCGCAGCCGATACAGAGCTCCTGCGCGATGTGGGGCTTGCCGGCGTTGTGCTGCTCCATCTTGCCGGCGCGGCTGCCGCAGCCCATGCCGATGTTCTTGAGACATCCGCCGAAGCCCGCCGACTCGTGACCCTTGAAGTGCGTCAGGGAGATGAAGACGTCGGCGTCCATCACGGCGCGGCCGATCTTGGCGTTTTTGACATACTCGCCGCCCTCGACAGGCACCTCCACCTCGTCGTTGCCCTTCAGGCCGTCGGCGATGATGATCTGGCAGCCCGTCGTCATCGGGCCGAAGCCGTTGAGATTGGCGGAATCCATGTGGTCAAGCGCATTTTTTCGTCCGCCGACATAGAGCGTGTTGCAGTCTGTCAGGAAGGGCTTGCCGCCGCGCTCCCTGACAAAATCCGCCACCGTTTTCGCCCAGTTCGGGCGCAGGAATGCGAGGTTGCCCGGCTCTCCGAAGTGCAGCTTGATTGCCGCATACTTGTCTTTGAAGTCAATGTCGCCCATGCCCGCCGTCTTCATCAGTCGGGTCAGCTTCTGCTGGAGATTCTCGTGATAATCCGCGCGCAGATCCGCAAAATAAACCTTACTGGCCATACTCATACCCCTTTATCATCCGTACTCCGTCCGGCGCGGCGCGCTGGACAAAATAAGTGTATCACAACGGGATGAAATATGCTATAATGAAAAATCATCAAATGGGAGGCGGATGCATGCGGATCCTCGAACATATCGTCACGCCTGCGGAGGACGGCCAGCGCGTGAAGCACCTGCTGCGCAGCCGCTGGCAGCTGTCGACAACGCTGCTCAAGCATCTGAAGTGGAACGGCGGGATCCTTCTCAACGGCCGGAGCGTGCCGGTAAACACCCCCGCCCACACGGGCGACGTGCTGACGGCGGACGTCTCCGACCCGCCGGGGAGCAACGAGCACATCTGCCCCGTTGACTTTCCGCTCGACATTCTCTATGAGGACGAGGATCTGCTGGTACTCAACAAGCCCGCCGGGATCGCCATCCACTCCGCCGCGCTGACGGAGGAGACGGTCACCGTCGCGGGCTCGGTCGTCCACTATCTCGGGCAGGACAGCTTTCACTGCGTGAACCGCCTCGACCGCGGCACCACCGGCGCGATGGCTGTCGCCAAGACGGGATATATGCACGCGCGGTGTATGGCGCTGCTGCACTCGGGGGATTTTTACCGGGAGTATCGCGGGATCTGTCTGGGGCGGCCAGAGCCGCCCGCAGGTGAGATTACCCTCCCCATCGGGCGCGACCCGGCGTCCGTTCTGCGGCGGAAAATCGACCCGGACGGCCTGCCCTCCCGCACGACATATGAGACACTCTCCTCCGGCGAGGATCTCTCCCTGCTGCGGCTGCTGCCCGCCACGGGGCGCACGCATCAGCTGCGCGTCCACCTCGCCGCCATCGGCCATCCGCTCGCCGGGGATTGGCTCTACGGCACGGAGGACCGCGCGCTCATCGCCCGCCCGGCGCTCCACAGCTATATTCTGCACCTGCGCCAGCCGCTCAGCGGCGCGGATATCACCGTCACGGCTCCGATCCCCGAGGACATGACGCGGCTCATACAAAAGGAGGCACTATGAACACCATTCGCTTTGCCGCGCCGGACGACGCGGCCGCCCTGCTGCGCATCTACGCGCAGTATATCGAAACGCCCATCACCTTTGAGTATACCCTCCCCTCAGAGGAGGAGTTTGCCCGGCGCATCCGGGACATCCAGGCGGTCTACCCCTATCTCGTCTACATTGAGGACGGGGAAGTGCTCGGATACGCCTACGCGCACCGTTTTCAGGAACGCGCGGCCTATCAGTGGGGCGCGGAGCTGTCAGTCTACCTCGACCGGGGCTGCGTGTCGCACGGCATCGGCTCACAGCTCTACACGCTCCTGCTCGAGCTGCTGCGCCTGCAGAACGTGCGCACGGCCTACGCGCTCGTGACGCTTCCGAACACGAAGAGCGAGGCGCTGCACCGGCACTTCGGCTTCAAGCTCTGCGGCGTGCTTTCTTGTAATCAATTTCTAAGTTGTCCATAATATAAAAACTGTGTTAAACT
>ERZ772900.1892-NODE-1892-length-17383-cov-13.121537_pt1 | contig 17383 bp, 13 predicted proteins | sample MGYA00512124_ERZ772900 | MGnify/ENA primary metagenome ERZ772900 (study PRJEB29015, sample SAMEA2737716) | human gut metagenome | biome: human gut; feature: human-associated habitat; material: faeces | place: China | collected 2012 ... | reverse complement strand
AAATCGGCATGGTCAGAATTTTTGCTACGCAAAAACGACTTCGTCGCCCTGTTTCTTCGGGTTCTCTAACCGCCGCATTTATCTTTGCGGTTCCCTAAAGGCTTGACCTAAACTTTTAGTAAAATACCGTGACAAGTCACGGTATTTTGGGACTAAGTATAAAATTGCCGTCCCTGAAATGGAAGGCTTTAAAAGCTTTGCAAATGGATTTTCGAAAAACGCAATGTAATTGCGTTTTGATAAAAGTTTTACTAAATTTTTTTCAAAAAATTTTCAGGGTTTGGGGTGAAACCCAAAGGTTTTTATATTTTGATTGATAAAGACAAACTACGAAAAGGGTATACAAAAGACCTGTACCGAAAAATTCGGCACAGGTCTTTTTAGTTAATTTTGTATTTTATGCTCTTTCTTTGATTTCTTTTGTCATTCTTTCGATTACTTCGTCAAGAGATTTCTGTCCTTCTTCGCCGGCTCTTGTACGGAGTGAAACCATGTTGGCTTCAACGTCTTTTTCACCTACAACGATGATATAAGGAATTCTTTCGTTTCTTGCTTCTCTTATCTTGAAGCCAATCTTTTCTGCTCTGTCGTCTGTTTCAACTCTTATGCCTGCTGCTTCAAGCTTAGCTGCAACATCTGCCGCATAGTCATTGAATTTTTCGCTGATTGTAAGAACCTTAACCTGTACAGGTGAAAGCCATGTAGGGAATGCACCTGCATAATGCTCGATAAGTATACCGATAAATCTTTCGATAGAACCAAAACATACACGATGAATCATAACAGGACGTTTCTTTGAACCGTCTTTGTCTGTATATTCAAGTTCAAATCTTTCGGGAAGGTTCATATCAAGCTGAATTGTACCGCACTGCCATGTTCTGCCGATGGAGTCCTCCAGATGGAAGTCAATCTTAGGGCCGTAGAATGCACCATCGCCTTCATTGATGGTATATTCAATGCCGTTTTCATCCAGTGCGTTCTGCAAGCCTGCTGTTGCAATTTCCCAAGCCTCGTCAGAGCCCATGCTGTCTTCGGGTCTTGTGGACAGCTCAATGTGATATTTGAAGCCGAACAGCTTATATACACCGTCAATCAGGCTGATTACGCCGGAAATTTCATCCTTAATTTGTTCTTCTGTCATGAAGATATGCGCGTCATCCTGATTGAAGCAGCGAACACGCATCAGACCATGCAGTGCGCCGCTCTTTTCGTGTCTGTGTACCAGACCGATTTCAGCCACACGCATCGGCAGGTCTCTGTAGGAGTGCATATCCTGCTTATAAACCAGCATACCGCCGGGGCAGTTCATGGGTTTTACCGCATAATCCTCGCCGTCGATCACTGTTGTATACATGTTATCTTTGTAGTGTTCCCAGTGACCGGATCTGTACCAAAGCTCTCTGTTCAGAATGATGGGTGTGGAAATTTCCACATAGCCTGCTTTTTTGTGGATTTCTCTCCAGTAGTCCAGCAGTGTGTTTTTCAGCACCATGCCCTTAGGCAGGAAGAAGGGGAAGCCGGGGCCTTCATCCAGCAGTGCAAACAGCTTCAGCTCCTTGCCCAGCTTTCTGTGGTCACGCTTCTTTGCTTCCTCCATCATTGTCAGATATGCGTCCAGTTCGGATGCCTTGGGGTAAGCAGTACCGTAAATTCTGGAAAGCATTTTGTTCTTTTCGGAGCCTCTCCAGTAAGCGCCTGCAACAGAGGTCAGCTTGATTGCCTTCACTGTCTTTGTGCTCATCAGATGAGGGCCTGCGCACAGGTCTGTGAAGTCCCCCTGCTTGTAGAAGGAGATAACCGCATCCTCAGGCAGATCCTGAATCAGCTCTACCTTGTAGGGTTCTTCTCTTTCTTCCATATATTTGATTGCTTCTGCTCTGGGCAGCTCAAATCTTTCGATAGGAATATCTTCCTTCGCAATCTTCTTCATTTCAACTTCCAGTGCTTCCAGTTCTTCCTGTGTGAAGGCCTTTTCTCTGTCGAAGTCATAATAGAAGCCGTCTGCAATGGCAGGGCCGATTGCAATCTTTGCTTCGGGATACAGACGCTTTACTGCCTGTGCCAGAATATGAGATGCTGTGTGGCGGAATGCCATTTTCCCTGCTTCATCCTCAAATGTACAGATAGAAACCTCAGCATCCTTGTCCACAACAAAACGTAAATCCTTTACTTCGCCGTCAACGATACCGGCGCAGGCATTTCTTGCCAGACCCTCGCTGATGGATTTTGCAATCTCCAGAACGGAAACCGCATTGTCAAACTCTTTTACTACGCCGTCTTTCAGTGTAATCTTCATTGCTATCTCTCCTTTTTAGAACATTTTTCCTTGAAAGAGAATTTTGGGCAAAAGAAAAAGCCCATCATCCACTTTCCTCTACGAAAAGGGACGAGAGCATCTACTCCCGCGGTTCCACCCTAATTGTTCTGATTAAACCACTCATTTTCGACGATAACGGAGTCACCGGGCTGTATTAAAGCCGCTCAGAGGTGGTTTTCGTTCTCTTTCCAAAGCAGGATGCTCCCAGCAAAATACATCCCTCTCTGTGGCATTCGGAAAGGACTACTGTCCTCATCAACGCATTTACCATATCTTGTGTCTTCCACAAGAATCATTATAGCATGCAGAATGATTCTGTCAACAGTTTTTCGCAAATTTATTTACAAATGTCCGTTTTCGGTGTACATCAGAACCATTTCTTGCGTTTGAAAAAGATGATAATGCCTGCAATGCAGGTAAGCGAAAGCAGCCCCACAAAAAGATAGCCGTATTTCCAGCCGTATTCGGGCATCTTCAGGTTCATCCCGTACCACCCTACGATTAACGTCAGCGGCAAAAAAATCGTTGTCACAACCGTAAAAATCTTCATTGTTGTGTTCAGGCTGATGTCAACCTCCGCCTCATAGCTTTCCCGTACCTGCGTCACATATTCCCGCAGGTTCAGTACGTTCTGAAACCGCCGCTCCGTTCTTCTGTAAAGCATTTTAAAGGAGCGCAGGGTCTTCCCGTCAAAAATCCCGTTCTCGTTCTCCACCAGAATATCCAGTACATTCAGAAACTGCTCGTAATATTTTTTCAGCACCATCAGCCGTTTACGCAGGCTGATGATCTCCGAAACACAATCCCGCTTCCCCGTTGCAATGAGTGCCTGCTCCAAGTCCATAATCTCTTTTTCAATGCTGTCAAAAATAATATCATCCTTCTTCGTCTGTAATTCAAAAAACGAATAAATCACGCGGTTCAGCGTCACTCTTTCGCCCAGTCCCTCCAGACATTCCTCCAGCAGTGCCGTCACAATATCCATTTTAGAGGTAAAGAAAAAGGCCTTCCCCTTTTCCAGATACAGAATGACACTGCCGATGCTCAGCAGGATATTCTCAAAATCAAGCATTTCCAGACTCACGCAGTCAAAATTCTCAAAGGAGTCATATCTGGCATAGCTGAACCGCCTTGCCTCCTCCAGAATTTCCGCAGAAATCCCCCATTTTTTGCCACAGGCAAGCATTTTTTCATAAGGGAAAATGCCAAGCAGACCTTCCTCCTGCCCTGTCGGCTCTGCAATCCTCTGCCATCCGCCGCTTTTGATGCTGTAGTACATCTGCTTAACCTCCCCTCTGCCTTCTCTGTTTCCATCCTTCCCTGCATTCCTCTTTGTATGCAGAAAAACCCTGCATCCGTCTTTTTTATGATAATTCGTTTTTCGCCTTTTGTCAATTTTTTAGCCGGACCCTTATCCCAGACGCACGATATCCTCAATCGCAAGCGAGCAGACCGTACCGCGCGCCTCTGTTTTCATGCCATGGTTTCTGTTGATTGCCTCCATGATGTCCTTGCGCTTCGCAGCAGATGAAACAATCGCGATAACCTCCTTCTCCTGCTGTACCGTAATTCCGTAAAATTCCTCAACGCTTTCACTGCCTGCCCAGCGTGCATGAATAATCGTGCCGCCGCGCGCGCCTGCCTTTCTCGCAGTTTCCATCACTTCCTCCGTAAAGCCCTGATTCACCGTCACCAGAATCATGCTGTTTTCCATGCCTTCTTCCGTCATCGTATCCACCCTCCCCACTTCGTTCTGCACATTCATCTGTATCGCTAGCGCCGTTACATGCGCCATAGCCGTCAGCTTCATATTAAATACAATCCCACGGGAACGCGCCGCGCCACGCAGTTCATTATTCAAATCTCGCATCACGCGGTTCACCATCGTTTCCCTGCCAACTGTAAATATAACATCCTTTTCCACGCCGTCCAAGCCGAGTAAATCTCTGATTTCAGAGGTCGCTGTTCCCTTTCCTGCGCACTGCAAATGGTGTGTCAGCCTTTGCCCGTTGAATAATTCAATCATATTTCTGCCCTGCCCACGCTCCACAATGGAAACAATCAGCTTCATCGGCTCTATTTTCAAATCCTTCATTTTTCCACCCCATTTCAGTCAAAATACAGAATATCGTCCTCTAGCTGGTGCATCTGCACCTCGATATACCGCCGTTTTGCCTTCTCCTTCATCTGCGTGATAAAGCCCATCATCTGAATCGTAATCAATGGTGTCATGGCTACCATCGCAACAATGCCAAACGCATCCGTCATCACATTGCCGCCCAGAGCCTCGCACGCCCCCATTGCAAAGGGCAATAAAAACGTAGCCGTCATCGGGCCGGAGGCAACGCCGCCACTGTCATAGGCAATCCCCGTAAAAATCGGAGAAACGTAGCGTGTCAGCACCAGCGCGAACACATACCCCGGAATTAAGAACCAGAGAACCGAAATCCCCGTCAAAATCCGCAGCATCGCAATCCCGACAGAAATACATACCCCGACAGAAAGTGCCGTTTGCATCATTTTTGCCGTCACAAAGCCGTTGGAAATTTCTTCTACCTGCTTGGTCAGCACATGAACCGCAGGCTCTGCCGCAACAATGAAATACCCAATCACCATCCCAATGGGAATCAACAGCCACGCATACCCACAGTCCGCAATCCCTGCGCCGATAATCTGCCCAACCGGCATAAAGCCGACATTTACGCCGCAAAGAAACATTGCCAGACCGATATATGTAAACAAAAACCCAAAGCCGACACGCATCAGCTGATGCCTTTTATACCGCCGAAACAGCATCTGAAACAGCGCAAATGCTGCCGCAATGGGAATCAGTGCCACCGCAACCTCCTTGAAATATTCGGGAATCGCATGCGTAAACAGCAGCGCCACATCCCTCGTTGTTTCCACCGCAGGCACCTCTGTCGGGCTGTATAACGCCTGATCGGGTTCATAAAAAATCCCCAACAGCAGCACCGCCAGAATCGGGCCGATGGAACAGAGCGAAATCAGACCAAAGCTGTCCTCTCTCGATTTTTTGTCACTTCGCAGCGTTGCCAGACCAATCCCCAGTGCCATAATAAACGGTACCGTCACAGGCCCCGTTGTCACGCCGCCGCTGTCAAAGGAAACAGGAATAAAGGAATCCGGTGCCAGAAATGCCAGAAGAAATACCAAAGGATAAAATACCCAAAGCATCTTCGCCAGAGGAATATGAAAAAAGATACGAATCTGCGCGATCATCAGGAATAGCCCCACCCCTGCCGCAACAGAGAGAATCAGAATTTTATTCGGAATCGCAGGCACCTGCTCCGCCAGAACCTGCAAATCCGGTTCTGCAATCGTAATCAGCATCCCCAGAATAAAACAAACCAATAATGGGCCACCTATATTTTTTGTACGGCTCATCTCCATACCAATGCCCTCGCCCATCGGCATCATGGACATATCCGCACCCATCGTAAAAAAGCCCATGCCGATAATCAGCATCACTGCCCCGAATAAAAACAGCACCAATGCCCCTGAGGATAACGGCAAAAGCGTAATGCTCAGAATAAAAACGATTGCCGTTAATGGCAGTACGGAAGCCAGCGACTCCATAATTTTTTCTTTCAAACGAATATTTTCTAACAGAAAAATTCCTCCTTTCCGCGTCTTTCAGGAAATACCTGATTTTCCTAGTATATTACTTTCAATTTTATCATCTCGGACTTTTCCGTGTCAATCCGTGTTAAGACTTCTTAACATAAAACATTCAGTTACTGCACTTTTGTTCATCCTTTGTTCATATTTCATATAAAAAAGCCTTTCCGCAGAAAGGCTCAGACTGTAGACAAAATAATTTTTGAGGTAGCGGAAGGGCTTGGGAAACAAACTGTTCATTACTTTGCTACGCAAAGCAGGCTTCGCCTGCCGCCCCTTCTTGGGCGGTAAGTAGTTTCCCAAATGGAATCCGCAGTCGGAATTCACTTCCGACGAGGAAAACAGTAATGCACGGGGAAGATATACCCCGCCGCCGTAGGCGGCTTTGCGAAGCAAAGTGCTGACAAGGTTTCAAGGCTTTTAAGCTGATGGAACTCGTCTGTTTATTCCTCTGTTTCAACAAGTCGAAAACCTGTTTTCGACTTAGGGTGCCGACTTATCTTTTTATAATCCCCCATTCCACATCTTCCTTTCCGTCTGCTCCCGTAACCGCCTTCTGCACCACTGCATAGCCGTCCAGAAATGCGTCCACTCCGTCAAACGAATCCGCAATGCACTGCTTACCGCTTTCGTCAATATAAAACCGCTTGTGCGTCACCCAATCATACGCCACCGCAATGCCGTCAACCGCATCCAGCAGCGCAATCTCTGTCAAGTTCAGCTTCTCGCCCTTTTGGTTATAATATGGACAGCCGGTCATATCGTCCCCATAGCCCCAGTCTGCAAGTGGCACCTGAATTACCGCACTACTATTCTCTCGTGCCTGTATCACAGGCAGTCCCTCTGTAATAAACTGCACCTTTTTGCCGCTCTTGTCAATCAGCCACGTTTTCCCGTTCTGCTCCGTCACAAAGGCTTTGCCGTCCGTAAAATCTCCTGCCCATGCGTACTGTGGCACAAGCATTTCCTTGCCCGTCTTGTCGATGTAGCCCCAGCCGTCCGCCGTCTGCACTGCCGCCACGCCGTCATGGAAATCTCTGCTTTCTTCATATTTGGGAGAAACAACCTCGTTTCCGTCCCTGTCAATAAAGCCATACCGCGGCACAGGCTTTCCTCCTGTTTCCTCATAGATTGCCACCTCAGCCATTCCTTCAGAGAAAATCCATACCGTGTCATAAAGAAACGGTGTGATTTCATTCCCCTGCAAATCCCAGAAGCCCATTTTACCCCGATTCGATACCCTGACACGTCCCTCCGAAACCTGATAAATCGAATATTCCGCAGTTCTGAATTGCTCCTTTCCGTTTCTGTCAATCAGAGCAGTCTCTCCGTTTTCATATTCTACCCTTAAATAGCCTTCTCCTGCATTGCCCAGATACTCGATTCCGTCCTTCTCATAGGATAACAGCCGTTTCCCCTTGCTGTCCAGAAGGTAATAAGCCTTCCCCAGCATAGACAAACCAATCCCAGCCGCTTCCGGAAATTTCGTTGCAATAAAATATCCATCCCCGATATTCTCAATTTCATCGTATTCACTGCTCAAAGGCATGGTATAGCTCGCCTTTCTCCCTTCGCCCGTCATTCTCGGCGCATCCGCAGGAATCTCAATCACCTTGCTGTCATCCAGAAGCTGCACCGTTGCCGTTTTCTCCGCCGCGTCCCAGATGATATCCGTATCTGCCACCGTATAGCCGCAGCCATTCAGAATATTTTTCCAGTTCCGCAGTGGCACAAAAATCCGCCCGTCCCGAATGTCCATCCTTCCGCTTACTTCGATCGGCTCTCCGTTCACCGTAATGCTGTTCTTCTCGATGTCGCAGGCAACCGTATTCCCCCGTAGCATCATCCATGCCAGCTTCGTTTCCTTTTCCCAGTGCATCGTACCGTTGTCAATCGAGGTCAGAAAGGCACGCAGCGGCAGCATTGCATAGCCATCCTTGATATAAATTGCCGCATCCAACGAAATCCTGCTCTGGTTTCGATAAAGTTCCTTTGTGCCAACCTTTGCAGTAAATGTAATCTGCTCCGCCTCTCCAATCGTTTCCGCCTGCGCAGGCACCGTCCCTGCCAGCATCAGCAGACTCATCGCCAGACATACTTTTTTCTTCATTCGGAACGCCTCCCTTTTGCCTTCAATTTGTATGACAAGTTTCCGCTTTTATCATAGCAGAAAGACATTCTTCCTTCAACCACAGCACGCCATTCTTAAGAAAGCCGTAAGAAAGTTGTTAGCATCCTGTAACATACAAGCATCCTGTAACATAAAAAAGCACTACCCGAATTTTTCTCGGATAGTGCCTATTTTCAAATCTTATCTGATTCTGGGAGGAAAGCCAACCTTTTTCTGCACCTTCGTCAGTGTTCTGTCCGCCAGACGGCTTGCCTTTTCCGCGCCGCTCCTAATAATCGCATCCAGATAATCCTTGTTTGCCTCCAGCTCCTTCACGCGCTTCTGCACAGGCTCCAGCTCTGCAACAACCGCCTCACCGACCGCCGTTTTAAACGTACCATAGCCCGCACCCGCAAATTCCTTTTCCGCCTCGGCAATCGTTTTGCCTGTCACCGCACAGTAAATGCTCAGCAGGTTGGAAATGCCGGGCTTTTCTTCCGCAAAGCGTACCTCTGTATCAGAATCCGTCATCGCACGTTTCATCTTATTCATAATCACCTTGGGGTCATCCATCAAGGTAATGATATTGTTCTGATTTTCGTCAGATTTGGACATTTTTTTAGTAGGCTCCTGCAATGCCATCACACGCGCGCCAACCTTGCCGATATACGCATCCGGCACCTTAAATACATCCCCGTATATGCCGTTGAACCGCTGCGCGATATCTCTCGTCAGCTCCAGGTGCTGTCTCTGGTCTTCCCCAACAGGAACCAAATCCGTCTGATACAGCAGAATATCCGCCGCCATCAAAGAGGGATAGGTAAACAGACCTGCGTTGATGTTGTCCGCATGCTTTGCGCATTTATCCTTAAACTGCGTCATTCTGTTCAGCTCACCCATATAGGTGTAGCAGTTCAGAATCCAAGCCAGCTCTGCATGCTGTGGCACATGAGACTGATAATAAATGATATTCTTTTCAGGGTCTAAGCCAACCGCCAGATACTGCACCAGCAAATCTTTTGCCTGCTTGCGCAGCTTCACAGGGTCCTGACGCACCGTAATTGCGTGCATATCCACGATGCAATATAAGCAGTCATATTCATCCTGCAGCTTTGTCCAGTTTTTCAGTGCCCCCAGATAGTTGCCCAGTGTAATCACACCGGAGGGCTGCATACCGCTGAAAATACGTTTTTTCTGTTCCATTTTCTAACACTCCTTGCTTCGTTTTATTTCTTTTCTTCAAAATCGGCATCAATGGTGTCCGGCTCTTCGGGAATGATAAATGCGCAGGCAATATAAGCCGCCACGCCAAGGAACAGGCTCATCAATGTCCCCAGTACCCAAAGCAGACGCACAATAACGGGATCAATCGCAAAATAGTCTGCCATACCGCCGCATACGCCTGAAATTTTTTTATCTGTTTTGGAACGATATAATCTTTTCGTCATATTAAAATTCCTCCTCATCATCTTCTTCATTTTTCAACAGCCCATTCGCAAAAAAACTGAAATGGGTTCCGTTTTCCCCTATGATGATATGGTCAAGCACCCTAACACCCAGAGAATCCAGTATTTTTTTGAGTGAAACAGTCAGTGTCAGGTCTGCATTGGATGGTGTCACCCTGCCGCCGGGATGGTTATGACAGAAAATCACGCCTGCACTTTTATACCGCAGCGCAACCTCTACCGCCTGCCGATTGGAAACAAATACACTGCCAACCGTGCCCTCCGCCAGCTTTGCCACATGAATCACCCTTCTGCGGCTGTCCGTGCAGATTATGTAAAATCTCTCTGTGCTGTAATGGCTGAGCAGCTGTCTGCAATATTCCACGCAGCGTGCAATCGAGGTCAGCTCCGGCTTGCTGCCAAGCTTTTCCCTTTCATATCTGCGAATCACTTCATGCAGCTGTGTCAGAAAAATCGCACTTTTCAGCCCAACGCCCTCTGTCTTTGCAATTTCATGCGCATCGCTCTCCAATAAATTGGAAAGTGAGCCGAATTCCTTTAGCAGCAGATGTGCAACGGGATTTGTATCCCCTCTGGGAATACAGCCATATAGGAGCATTTCCAGAAGCTCATGGTCGGCAAAGCCATCCGGGCCTTCCTGCAAATAGCGGGAACGCATCCGATCCCTGTGTCCGCCGTGTATATTTTCCATCTTCACACCTTCTTCTCCATAAAGTGAATCATTTCCGGCAGACCGCCGCTATAAATCACTTGCAGAAGGGAGTCCAGATTTCGCAATGCCAGCTTGATTTCTCTCTCGGTAATGCTGCCGTCCTCCAGCGCATCAGAAAGCTCACCCAAATCAACCACCTCAACCGCACCGTCGGGATGAATAATCACATCCGCCAGCAGGTCTGTAAAAATATACGCATTTTCAGCCTTCAAGTATGCTGTTTCTATAATATCACAATAATAATAAACAAGTTCTTTCTTTTTGTTTAAGAATTTACTAATTTTCCAACCCTTATCCATGTAATAGCAGGAAATGCCATGGCTGAATTTTGCCTTCGGATGCAGCACATCCCATTCGGTAATCATAATATTTCCCTCATGATACACAATGCGGTCATCCTTCAACTCCACGATTTCATCGGGTATAAATCTTTTTCTATAAAGCTTCGGCATACCTTCACCCTTTTCCTGCCTTCCCAAACCAATGATTACTGCTTCTTATTATAAAGAATTATGCAGGAAATTACAACCGGAAAACAATATAAAAAAGACTCCTACCTTTTCAGGTAGGAGCCGAATTTTTATGAATCAAAACGAAGTTGTCCAATAATTAAATTATTTGCCTTCCTTCATTTCCTTCAGACCCATCAGACCGTCTGCAAACAGTTTTGCATCCATCAGAGTGATGCTGCCGTCAGCGTTTCTGTCAATGATAGGTTCAAATTCCATCTGATCCAGAATCTGAGTCTGCAGATCGATACCGGGTGCGATTTCTGTCAGGTGCAGACCATCTTCCTTCAGAACGAATACACATCTTTCTGTGATGTACATTACGTGCTGACCATTCTTGTTTGCGATATCGCCGTTGAATGTAACCTGTTCTACAGATTTAACGAACTTCTTGTTCTTACCTTCCTGTGCGATAACAACCTTGCCGTCTTCAACCTTAACCTTCAGACCGCCTGCTGTAAATGTACCGCAGAAGAATACCTTAGGTGTGCACTGTGTAATGTTGATGAAACCACCACAGCCGGCAATTCTGGGGCCAAATCTGGAAACGTTGATGGAGCCGTGAGGGTCACATTCAGCCAGACCCAGATAGCACAGATCCAGACCGCCGCCATCATAGAAGTCGAACTGATAGCCCTGATCCAGCAGTGCGTCTGCGTTGTAAGCAGAACCGAATCTGATGCCGCCTGCGGGTACACCACCAACAGCGCCGCCTTCTACTGTCAGAGTCATGAAGTCGCCGATACCTTCTTCGTTCGCTACAGATGCAACATATTCAGGAGCACCTACGCCCAGGTTAACTGCAACGTCTTTTTCCAGTTCTACAGCGCCACGACGACCGATGATCTTCTTTGCGCTCAGAGGCAGGGGTTCGGGAGCAACGTCGGGGTTTCTCATTTCGCCGGACAGAGCGGGATCGTAATCACAATCCAGTGTCTGCTGGTGATCCTTAGGGTCAGCAACTACTACATAGTCAACATAGATGCCGGGAACCTTAACCAGACGAGGATCCAGTGTGCCTGCTTTAACCAGTTTTTCTACCTGAACTACAACGATACCGCCGCTGTTTTTAACAGCCTGGCATACGGATGTGCCTTCCAGAGGAGAAACTTCCTTTTCAAAGGAGATGTTACCGGATTCATCAGCGTATGTACCTCTGATCAGAGCAACGTTGATGGGGAATGCGGGGTAGAACAGATAGTCCTGACCCTTGATGTTAACCAGCTCGATGATGTCTTCCTTGGTTACATCGTTTACTTTACCGCCGCCGTTTCTGGGGTCGATAAATGTACCCAGACCTACCTTTGTGAAGCAGCCGGGTCTATGTGCAGCGATATCTCTGAACAGGTGGCAAAGAGCACCCTGAGATACGTTGTAAGCTTCCATCTTGTTTTCCAGAGCCATTTTCTGCAGAGCGGGTACTGTTGCCCAGTGACCTGCAATATATCTTTTCAGCAGACCTTCGTGCGCAAAGTGTTCTGCACCACGGCCATCTTTGTTACCCTGAGAACCGCAGTAAACATAAGTAATATCTCTGGGTTCGCCTGTTGCCAGGAATCTTTCTTCTACAGCTCTGTCCAGAGCTTCGGGGATAGCGGATGCTACGAAACCACTTGTTGTAACGGTATCGCCGTTTTTAATCAATGCAGCAGCTTCAGCAGCAGTAATAACTTTTACCTGTCTAGCCATTCTGTTAGACCTCCTATTAAAAAATTTGTAATTCTTAAAATATTACATGAACAAGAACAGGGGTAGTCACCTACCCCTGTTTATTTACATTTCCATCAAAGCAAATGCGGTAGGAAAATTACAGCATTTCTACGAAGGACTGCAGTCTTGTCTTAACCTGTTCGAAGGATGTCAGTTCCTGATCTACTTCAAACATCAGGTTCTTGATACCTTTTTCTTCGAATTCTCTGTACATTACAGGGTAATCCCATTCTTCGGGGTCACAGAATTTCATCATAGCAATGATAACTGCGTCTGCGCCTGTAGCAGCAACCTTGTTCATCAGCATCTTGCCACGGCCTTTCTTTGTATCTGTTGCAACGGAGCAACCATACATCTGCTGCCATGCCTTTGCCATTCTGTACAGAGGGCCTTCTTCGCCGTCCAGAACGTCAACACGAATCTGTCTGGATTCCTGAGCCAGATCGTCATCAACGATAGCCAGCTTGAATTCGTCGAAGATTTCCAGAACCTGATTGGGCTCCAGCAGGATACCTGTAACAACAACCTTCTTACCATCCCAAGGCTGTACAGGCATAGCTTTGATTTCTTCGATCAGTTCTTTTACCAGAGCTGTGTGTTTTTCTTTCAGCATGAACTGTCTTGCTTTGAATACAGCATGACGGTCAACAGCGCTGATAACCTGAGGGTAGTCAGCTGCTACTTTAACGAATTCACGCATAACTGCTCTGTTTTCGTTGTAGATAGCAATGGAGTTTTCCAGAGCTGCGTTTGTAATCTTAACGCCCAGGTAAGCTTCCAGCTGTTTTTTAACCAGTTCATATTCTGTTACCAGGAACTGATTAGCTGCTTCCAGACCTCTGTTCTGAGGGTGTGTGAATACGATTACCTTGTCAGCATTAGCGCCTTTCCATTTCTGGGACAGGCATTTCAGTGTATCACAAGGTACAGAGAACAGAACTGCTGCCAAATCATCGTAAGCGCCTTCGCACTGCAGTTCCATGATCTGCTGCATGATGGAACAAGCGAATGCGGGCAGATATGTACGTGCTTTGGAAATCTGTTTGCCCTGTGCGCCCCAGATACCCATAGGCAGGTAACCTGTTGCGTGTACCATTTCTTCGGGAGCGTAGATAGGCATAATACCTACAGCGCCTTTACCTGTTTCAGCTTTATAATCATCCATTGCTTTTTTGGGATTAGCTGCAACTTCTTTCAGTTGGGATAAGATAGCTTCTACTTTACTCATCGTTTTCTCCTCCTCCTATTTTACGCTTCTGCCAGGTTAGCTTCCATCATTTCAACCAGAGCCTGTACACGTGTTTCATACTGTGCTTCGGAGTATACGTTAGGGTCTGTCTGGTCGCCGTCGAAGGAAACGTAAGGTTTGCCGTTTGCTTCTTTGATGATTTCAGCTGTTTCAACGTTCAGGAAGCTCATCAGCTTACAAGATCTGTTCAGATGGTAGATTGTACCGTCGATTTTGCCTTTTTCCATGATGTTCAACAGAACTTCAACCTTGTTGGACAGGCATGTGTTGATGTAGATTCTTGTGTAAGCTTCTGCCATGGAGTGCAGAGATTCGTCGTTTGCATCATAGTGCAGATCCCACAGTGCGGGGTAAGCTGTACCTGTCATGATGGAGCCCAGGTTCTTCATTGTCTTGAATGTGTGACCCAGGTGAGGCCATACTGCGATACCTTCCCACTGGAAACGTGTTTTTTCTGCGCCCTTGAACGCATAAACGCCAGCCTTCAGGTTCTTTTCCAGTTCATCTGCAAATGCCTTGAATGTGATTTCAGCATAGTCCAGAGAACGGCAAGCTACGATCAGTGCCATGTAGTTGAACAGGTCGAAACCATTCAGAGGAGAAGGTTTGTACTGAGCCATGTCAGCGATTCTGTTCCAGTGGTATACGGAACGCTGTGTCTGGTCTTTTACTTCTTTGAATTTCTTCCAGTCAAAAGGTCTGCCGCAGATTACTTCCAGCTGAGAAATAGCGTTTCTGAACTGGTCTGCAATATATGCTTTTGCATATTCAGGAATAGGCATTGTGTGGTTGAAAGGTACATCGATAACGATGCAAGGAATATCCAACTCTACAGCCAGGTTTTCATACCATTTCAGCAGTGTATTACAAATGTTGTTACATGTGATTACCAGATCGGGCAGAGGAACGTCAGCTGCAGGAGAGTTAACCAGTACATCGGGTTTCTTACCTGTGATAGCTGTTTCTTTCAGACATTCCATGTAACCCATGTTTACTCTACCATAAGAACAGCAGTCGATGTTGTAGCCTTTTCTTGCTGCAACGTCCAGCATATCGATAGCACCTTTTCTTGCGCCGATACCTGCTGCGTGTGTTTCGGGGTAAATCATAGCGATACCCATTGTTACGCAGAATTCGGAAGGAGCTACGGATGCGGACCAACAAACAAGGTCGCCTCTTGCTTTAGCTTCTCTTGCGTCCTGGTCAGCTTTGTTCTGATAGTAGCCTAACAATTTCTTTGCTGTCATGCCTTGTGTTAAACTCATTCTAATCCCTCTTTCTTATTATTTTTTTGTTGCCGCTTCGTATGCGAAAAGTGCCGCACCGAGCGCGCCTGTTGTTTGTGGATTGGGTGCCACAATTACATCTGTTTTCAATACGCTAGAGACCGCTCTTACTACGCCTGCATTTTTTGCAACGCCGCCTGTAAAGACAATATCCTTTTCCAGACCCGCTCTGTATGCAAGGCCGCACGCTCTGCTAGCTACGGACATGTGAACCCCTCTGGCAATGCTCTTTCTGTCAGTGCCTTTGGAGAGCTGAGAAATAACCTCGGATTCAGCGAATACAGTGCAAGTACTGCTGATTGGTGCGGTATCCTCTGCCTGTTCGTCCAGTGTTGCCATTTCATCCAGCGTTGTTTCCAATACTCTGGCCATAACCTCGATGAAACGACCTGTACCTGCTGCGCATTTATCATTCATAAAAAACTGCTTAATACCGCCCTTGTTATCCAGTCGGATCGCTTTCGCATCCTGACCGCCGATATCAATAATCGTGCGGACAGAGGGGCAAAGATGACTGGCGCCTTTGGCGTGGCAGGAAATTTCAGAGACTTCATCCGTGTAACCGGGAAGGTTGCTGCGGCCGTAACCGGTAGTGACGACACGGCCTTCATTCTTAAATTTAGTCAACAGTTCTTCGGCAGAGATACCCATGGATTCCGCGGTCTTCTCCACGGCCTTTTCAAAAGTTTTAATCGGACCGTGGGAAGAGCGAACAATGGAGGAGCCGAGAACGCTGAGGTTCTCATCTAATACAACGATTTTTCCGGTCGTAGAACCTAAATCGCATCCGACAAAAATCATGTGTTTTCACTCCAAAATGCTCGAATTTTAATGGACGTTTCTCTTGAAGCCGTTGGCGCTGAAGAAGTTGGAGATATCGCTCTTAACTTTATCCAACGGTGTATAGCGCTCGTCAAAGAGGCTCGTTGTCAGCGAGAGCAGAGGAACGTTCATATCGCGGCAGGCCTTCTTCATGAACTGGTTGATGCCGGACTGGTCTTTATGGCCCTGATGACCGGAGAACAGAACCGCGTCAATCGAGTTGTTCTGAATTTCATTACGAAGGTCTTCGACAACGACATCGACCCAGCCGCGGCCCTGACGAATCATCGGAACTTCGGCAATAGCTCTGCGCGCTAAGCCGAAGAGCATGCTTTCTTCTGTGGAGGTATCGATCTTTTCGTAAGGTGTCATTTGCTGGAAGGAACTGACAACGACGGCATTCCATTCTTCAGCAAGCCACTGACCGAGTTTGTCCCCCCATAGCGGATTGAGATCAGGCCAGAAGACGCGGATTTGTTCATTCATGACGGGCCCCACGCCTTTTTCTACGTTGGCCTTGGCAAAGTCACGAACGGCACCCATCAAAGCTGTGGCGCGAGGATCGCCGCAAGGCAGATGCTGAGTTAGAGCCCAGAAGGCGTCACCGACTGCAAAGGAGGGCATAGGAGCCGGGGATGCGCGCATCAGTTCATTAACTTCTGCCCAAATCTCGTACTGTTTGTTCGTTTCATCAACGATTTCACGCAGTTTGTTGACGTCGTACTTTGCGCCGGTATTCTTTTCAATAAAGGAGATCATTTCCTTGAGCTGCTTGGCAACATACTCAAAGTCCTTGTCGGTATGTCCGTAGCTCGGGTCGATGGTGTAAACCGGAACGCCCTTGAGGTAATCGCATTCGGCAAAAGCCTGATGCAGCATCAGCTGTCCGTCGCAGGGTTCGGCCATAGCAACGAAGCAGTCAGGACGAGGATGCAGGCGGTTGACCATGGAGTAAACGGCGTAGCGCACGAGCGAGCACATTTTGTCGTCAAGGTTAAAACGATCGCATTCTTTGGCGTCGGCATAATCAGTGAGACCCAAATGGAACATCAGGTCAAAAACCGGGTTGTAATAAACGACACCCATCGCGGCCAGGATTTCCTGACAGTTGCCGTACCAAGTGCACATCAAAGGCTTATGATTCTTAGCGGCATCTAAGACGTTCTTGGAATGATCGAGCATCAAACCGACGACGGCTTCTTGAACGGGATTGCGTTTTTCCTGAGGAAGGGTTTCAAAGAACTGCAGCACACCTTGCAGACGATCGATATATTCTTGAGTTCTTTCAAGACCGGTAACATATTCAGCCATGATTCTTTTCCTTCTTATTAAGCGGTTTGACGGTCGGCGAGGCTTTCAACAAAGGCCTGAACGCGAGTCTTGATCTGGCCTTGGCCTTCCGGCGTGTAATCTACCTCGAGTTCGAGGAAAGGAACATTGTTTTCATGCAGGCGCTTGCGCATCAGGAAATGTTCGAATGCCCAAAGGTCGCACATGTAGAGTCGGGAGGCGACAACGCCGTCAGCCTTGTATTGTTTGACGAGGTCAAGCAGGCGTTCCATA
>ERZ772900.1890-NODE-1890-length-17393-cov-24.652670_pt1 | contig 17393 bp, 16 predicted proteins | sample MGYA00512124_ERZ772900 | MGnify/ENA primary metagenome ERZ772900 (study PRJEB29015, sample SAMEA2737716) | human gut metagenome | biome: human gut; feature: human-associated habitat; material: faeces | place: China | collected 2012 ... | reverse complement strand
TGTATTTGAAAACGGTAAGCCTGCGAAACGTAAATACAGAATATTCAAGATAAAATCGTTTGAGGGTGCGGATGATTATGCGGCTATGCGTGAGGTCATATACAGACGTTTCAGACACGCGCTTGAGGAGGAAGAACAGGTTGAAAAGGGTACGCTTTTGAAACGAAACGCAAAGTTTTTGCCTTTGCCTGATCTTATACTGCTTGACGGCGGTAAAGGGCATTTAAACGTGATAACAGAACTTCTGGATATGATTGAAGTCGATATTGAAACATTCGGTATGGTGAAGAATGACAAGCACAGAACAAGAGGACTTGTTTCAAAAAACGGTGAAATCGAACTCAGTGCAACAAGTCCTGTATTTAAACTTATAACTCACATTCAAGACGAAGTTCACGATACCGCAATATCATATCACAGAAAATTGAGAGGTAAAATCAATTCCGAACTTGATAAAATAAACGGAATTGGTGAAAAAAGGCGAAAAGCCCTATTGACTACTTTCAAAACTATTGATAAAATAAAAGAGGCGACTTTGGACGAATTGTTAAACGTCAAAGAAATGGACAGTAAATCGGCACAAAGCGTATATGATTATTTTCGGAGGAATAGCGATGTTTAAGCTTAACAGAAAAAACGGTGTTTCGTATTACACAATTACATCATTTGAGGAAACAGGACTTGTAAAACACGGTTTTTCCACGCGTGAGGGCGGCGTCAGCGACGGCTGTTACAGCAGTATGAATTTTCGCTTTCACTGTGATGATACACGCGAAAATGTGCTTAAAAACTTTGAAATAATGGCTGATACGCTTGGTATGGACTATAATAAACTTGTGCTTTCAAAACAAGTTCACGAAGATGTTATTCATACCGTGACAGAGGACGATTTCGGAAACGGTATTGTGCGTGAAAACAAGTTTGAGAGCGTTGACGCGCTTATTACGGATAAGAAAGGTATTCCTATGGTTACGCTGTTTGCCGACTGCGTACCGTTGTTTTTTCTTGACAAAAAGCTCGGAGTAGCCGCATTGGCACATTCGGGTTGGAAAGGTACGGTAAAGCGAATAGGTCAGAAAACAATCGAAAAAATGAAAAGAGATTACGGAAGCCGTGCGGAAGATATTTTAACCGCTATCGGCCCGTCAATACAGGAATGTCATTTTGAAGTAGGTGACGAAGTTGCCGAAATATTTATAAAGGAATTTGGTGAAGATACCGCAGTGAAATACGGTGAAAAGTATCACGTTAATATGCAGAAAGCAATTGAAAAACAATTTATTGAAAGCGGTATATTGAAAGAAAATATCGATAATTGCGGAATATGCACTTACTGTAACAGTGATTTACTGTTTTCTCACAGAAAGACAAACGGAAAAAGAGGAAATCTCGGTGCATTTATTGAGTTAATATAGATTTGGAGAATGAGATGAGAAGGATAAAGGGTTTAGTGGCGGTGTTGCTTGCCGTGTGTACAGTTTTTTCTGTAACAGGGTGCGATACCGTTGAAAGAATTAAAGAGAGAATATCACAGGAAACTGTTGATGAAGAAAAGGTTGCAGATGAAAATAAGACGGAAGTATCAAACAGCATAAGCGTGGGATTGCTTGATTTTGATACTTTTAATCCGCTTTTGACAAAATCGGAAACGGTTAAAGAGTGTATGGAATTTGTGTATGAACCGCTTTTTGAACTTAACGAAAAATTGCAAGCAGTACCGATTTTGGCTGAAAGCTATACTGTATCTCCTGACGGCAGTGCTAATAGGTGGAAATTTCATTGCCGGTATTTTGTGAAACAATAGTTCTATTAAAGTCTTTATATGTTCGGGCATTATAAACTTATAAATAAAGGATGGGTTCTATATAATCAAAATTCATAGGAAAGATGTCATCGTGGTATCTATCCCAATAAATTTCATGTAAAAAATACCATTGTGGTATCTATATATTGAAAATTTAACATTCAGATACCGGAAGGTCTCTATAGATCAAAAATTGCTTTTCCAGATACCGCTTTTTCTAAAAAACCGGTATCTGGAAAAGCAATTTTTACTATATAGGTGACATTTTCTGATTTCAAGCATTAAAATTTCGGAAAACCGTCACCTAAAACTTTAATTTTTCGTCTATAGATACCCGGCCTTATCATCGAGTGATTTAACAGGGTATTTTTATGTTTATTCCAGTTCATGGGATTCGTAGCTGTTTTTGAGGCGTCCCTTTAACTGCAGGTTCTGGTGCCTTTATGTTTGTTCCACAGACAGGATTTGCGGACATCATTCTTTTACTTATGGTTTTCCAATCCACAGGAAGGAGGGGGACATTTCTTTCGGAAGAACAAATTTGCAACTGCGCCGTAGTTCCATCATGTAACGTTAATAGCATAAAAGTAAAACCTTTGCCAAACCAACCTGAAATCAACATCGGCGCTGACTTGTAAATTTTTCTGTAGAAAGAGAATGTCCCCCTCCTTCCGTCGCATAGAGAAACCTTATATCTAAAACAACTCCCCCGCAAATCCGTCCCACTTACCAAACCCAAAGGCTCCCAGCCCCGCAGTTAACCAGCAATTTATAAAGTTTTGAAATACTCCACAATACTTGTCACACTGTTGGCACCATCCGCCACCGCGGTCACAATCTGACGCAGCTTCTTGGTGCGGACATCTCCTGCCACAAAAAGCCCCGGCTGCTCCGTCACCCCGTCTTCTCCGGCACGCACATAGCCATGATCTAAATCCAGCACAGAAGCCACCGCATCGGTCTGCGGATTCATACCGACTGCGATAAAGATACCGCTGACTGGCAGTTCTTTTTCTTCTCCTGTTCCGGTGTTTGCAATTACCAGATGATCGACCATCTGCTCCCCACAGATTTCTTTCACCACGGTATCCGGCAGGAAGGTGATCTTCGGCTCATTTGCCACCTGTTCCTGCAGTACCTTCGTGCCACGCAGTTCCTGTCTGCGGTGAATCAGATACACTTTTTCACATCCGGCTGCCAGATACAGGGCATCTTCCAGTGCCACATCTCCACCGCCGACAACCGCCACTGTCTTGTTACGGAAAAAAGCTCCATCACAGGTTGCACAGTAAGACACCCCGGCTCCTGCCAGTGTTTCTTCTCCCGGCACCCCGAGTTTCCGGTGTCCGGCTCCGGTTGCCAGCAGTACGGTTTTTGTCTCATAGACGGTTCCGGAAGCACCGGTGATTTTCCACGTTCCGTCTGTATTTTTCTCTACGTTATCCACTTCATCGCTGATGAACGGAACCTCCAGTGCTTTTGCATGCTGCTCAAATTTCTGTGCCAGATCAAACCCATTGGTTTCCGGCAGCCCCAGATAATTATCAACTTCCTGCGTATAAATCATCTGTCCGCCACCCATCGGCTCTTTCTCTAAAACAACCACATCCAGACAGGCGCGCTTTGCGTAAACAGCTGCCGAAAGACCTGCCGGACCGCTTCCTATAATGACTAAATCGTACATGTTATTCCTCCTGATTTTCAAAAAAATCTATTTCATAAATAATAGCATTTTTATTCTTTCCTATTTTACCATACCCCTATACAATGCGCTATTTTCTTTTCTATAAAAATGACAAAATATCCTTCTTTTACAAAAATTTTACGTGATTCAGGGTTGAAAAATCCATTTACAAATGCTACCATAACCAAGGATTTAAATCCACAATCATAAAAATCTGAGTAATGGAGGTGAAATTCATGGACAGTAGCGATAGTTTTGGGCGAAGTAGACATTTGAATACCGATGCTTTTTTCACTGGCAAAATTATCGTTTTCACTGGAAAATGAATTTTGCCGATTCATGATGTTTAAAGCACCGGTAGGTGCTTTTTTTGTGCCTGAATATATAAAACTGTATACCTGAGCCCTTTTCTATTGTGCATATCCGCAGCATGATGTAGCTTTTGTTGCACATGATGTGCTTGATGATATTATCGTCCACTCCTATCCATCGGTAACCGATCACGAAAAAATTGATGACTGCATGGAAAGATTCCCATGTTTTTCCATAAGATAAAAATTGATCCTGCGGTTGCATCCGGTCCACTCATTACAACCGTCAATGACCTTGTGGCTGTTGTGACTTATTACGGTCTGGCATTTTTGTTACTGATCATGTAAAAAGATAATCTTTGCACCATACTACCGAAAAATGCTGCCTGACAACAATATGTTACAGGCAGCATTTCTATTCAACAATTTCTAAGCTGCATAGGAGATATCGCTTATGCGAGATACCCCAGATAGAAAATCTATCCGCAGACGGATACCCTTTACTGAATAACCAGTTCTTCAATCGTCACATTTTTCTCTTTGTCAATGTCAAAAGCTTTAAGCACCGGCTGATCCATATCCATCAGGGAAAGAATCAGGTAATTGACCGTCGGATCATATGCCAGACGCTTATCTTCCTCGGACGGGCGTGACGGCGATTCCGGATGGGAATGCCAGTTGCCAAGCGGTACCAGATGGTTCGCACGCATATCTTTAACTGCGGCAAGCTGTTTCTTCGGGTTCATGGAAAAATGCTCATTGGTGTGATCCACATTTTCCAGAAGGTACACCTTCTCGATGATCTTTTTGTCTCCGTCTTTGGTGCCTGCAATCAGACCACATGCCTCTTCCGGAAGGTTTTCCTTCGCATGAGCTAAGATTTTTTCATAGTCTGCTTTTTTCATGGTAAGCATAAAATTTTCCTCCTTTTCAAGGAGCAAATCGCATATAAAGTCTGCTTCGCAGAGGCGATTTGCGTAGGAGATATCGCTTACGCGATACCTCAATGATCCGGGCACTCGATCTGCTCGTAATCAATCAGTTCTGTAATGGTCGGATGATCGCCACAGATTGCACACTTATGATCTGCCTTTGGCAGTTTGATCGTGTGGAATTCCATCTTTAACGCATCAAAAGTCAGAAGCTTTCCGGTTAAGAGATCGCCAACACCGATCAGGTACTTGATGGCTTCCATCGCCTGTAAGGATCCGATGACACCGCCCATTGCGCCGATGACACCTGCCTGCTTACAGGTCGGAACTGCATCCTTTGGTGGTGGATTCTTGAATACACAACGATAGCATGGTCCTTCTCCCGGAACATAGGTCATGAGCTGACCCTTGAACCGGATAATTCCTGCATGGGAGAATGGCTTCTTTGCCATTACACAGGCATCGTTGATTAAGAATTTTGCCGGGAAGTTATCGGTTCCATCAATGATGAAATCATAATCTTTAATGAGATCCATAATATTTTCAGAAGTAACGAACTCACGGTATGTATTTACAGTTACATCCGGGTTCATTGCGTTCATGGTCTCTTTTGCAGATTTTACTTTTGCTTTTCCTACATCTGCGGTGCCGTGAATGATCTGACGCTGTAAGTTGGACAGATCCACTTCATCTGCATCGACAATACCGATGGTTCCCACACCGGCTGCGGCAAGATACATTGCTGCCGGTGCACCGAGTCCGCCTGCACCGATAATCAAAACTTTTCCGTTAAGGAGCTTTTTCTGTCCCTTCACACCAACCTCCTGCAGGATGATGTGACGGCTGTAACGCTCCATCTGTTCATTGGTAAATGCCATTAGAAGCTTCCTCCTCCCATGAAGTATAAGAATTCAACTACATCGTTTTCCTTTAATGTTACGTTTGCAAGATCGTGATTTTCTACAAAATCATCGTTTACGGTAACGGTCACATATTCCGGATTTTCAACCTTCTCGTCAACAACGAGCTGTGCCAGCGTGGTTCCCTCTTTGATGTCTTTTACGTTTCCTGCAATTGTTACTTTCATCGGTAACTCCTCCTAAATATATTTTTTCACAATTTCTTCCAGTTCCGGTTTCTTAATCAGACCGCGCACACGCTCTGCTTCCTTTCCATCTTTGAAAAACAGGATGGTCGGAGAAACCATAACGGAATACTGTTCTGCCAGTTCTCCGTCAAAATTTGCATTGACTTTGACCACTTTTAAGCGATCCTCATAATCATCTTCGATATCGCCAAGAATCGGTGACATCTGTTTGCACGGAATGCAGGAATCGGAATAAAACTCCACCAGTACCGGTATAGAAGCCTGCAAAACCTCCGCTTCAAAATTATCTTTACTTACTCTTGCTGCCATGCGCTTAACCTCTCTTGTCTACTCTTCGAGTTTCTTTACAATAAGGTCATAAGTTCCATCTTCATTGTCGATCAGCTTTAATACCTGCTGTCCCTCTTCCTTGAAACTTCTCGGTACGTTCTGCACCGGCTCTCCATCATTCATATGTACGGAAAGCACCTGTCCGATCTCTAACTCTTCCATGGCCACCTTTGCCTTGACAAACGTCATCGGGCAGACCACATCCGTAATATCTACAGTTTCATCAATTGTAAAATCAGCCATTGTATGCCTCCTTTATCTTCTCTTCAAATTTATCAAGTCCCACTCTCTCGAGTGTCATGCGGAAACGCTCTCCCGGATTGGCATTGTCATCAAAGAACTGGATTGCCGCATCGGTAATGCGGAATAACTGTTCCTCGGATGTCACAAGCGGAAGATAATTCTCGCCCTTGTATACGCGGTTTCCAAACAGTCCACCGAAAGATACCTCAAATGCAGGTGTCGCTTTCCATGCATCGGTCGGACAGGCCTTTACACAGCGTCCGCAGTTGTTACATTTTTCCTCATCGAGAACGATTTTTCCGTCCACGGTGCTGATTGCATCCACGCGGCAGGTCTTCTCACAGATCCCACAGTTGATGCAGGCTGCTTCCTCCCATTCCACAATGGATGCACCCTTGATTCCGACATCATTTTCTTCTGCCTTTAAGCAGTTGTTCTGGCATCCGGTTACACCAAATTTAAACTTATGCGGAAGTTCTCTTGCAAAATAACGCTCATCCAGTTTTTTTGCAATATCATAACTGTCAATATTTCCACTAGGGCATACCGCCGATCCCTGACAGGCTGTAATCGTACGGACACGCGGTCCACACACACCCGGCTTACATCCCCCGGTTGCCAGCACTTCCTTAACTTCTTCTACATCGTCAAGTTTGATAAATGGGATTTCCACACTCTGACGGGAAGTCAGATGTACGTGTCCGTCTCCGTATTTTTCTGCAACCTTTGCGATAATCTGTAAATTCTCTGCTGTAAGATTTCCACCTACCACAGCCAGCCGCAGGGAAAAATTATTTTTTTGTTTCTGGCGCATAAATCCGCCTTTTTTCAATGTAGCATAATCAACAGCCATTACTCTCTCCTTTAAACCTTGTGTATTTTTCTTTGTTTATCCGGCGGTATTTTGGATTGCTGCTGTAAAATCCTGCTTCAGATCTTCGATATCCTCAATACCGACACTTATTCTTATCATATCATCAAATACGGCAGCGTCAATCTTTTCCTGCTCGGTTGAGTGTGCCGCCAGTGTGGATTCCGGATGCACGATCAGTGTCTTGGTATCTCCGATGTTGGATACGATCTGTGGAATCGTCAGCGCATTCATGATTGCAAAAGCGCGTTCCTTGCTTCCCACGCGAATGGTTAAAATTGCTCCAAATCTTCCATCCAGCAACTGCTTTGCCACACCGTTCCACGGACTCGATGCAAGTCCCGGATAGTTTACGCTGATTCCCGGAATGGTTTCCAGATAAGCCGCAAGCTGCATTGCGTTGTCACACGCCCGCTCCATACGAAGCCCCAGTGTCTCCATACCAAGCAGATTATAGTATGCAGTCTGCGGCGCCATACAGGCTCCCATGTTGCGGAACAATCCGTTTCTCAGTTTTGCAGTAAAGGCAAATTTTGCAAACTTTTTATAGTCTTTCATGCCCGGATACCGCTCCAGATCCCATTTGAATCTTCCCGCATCAGTGATCACACCACTGATGGCACTGCTGTTGCCGTTGATGTATTTGGATGTGGAATTGATCACGATGTCTGCGCCAAGTTCGAGCGGACGAACGAGAAACGCGGTAGCTACCGTATTATCGATCATGAGCGGAAGATTATGCCGCTTTGCGATTCCTGCAAGTGCCGGGATGTCGGTCACATCCAGCTTTGGATTTCCAATCGTCTCCGCGAAAATGACTCTCGTCTTATCCGTGATCTTGGATTCGAGATCTTCCAGATCATTCGTATCTGCAAAAATCGTTGTAATTCCAAACGCTTCCAGATCGTGGTAAAGATCAATCGTTCCTCCATACAGGCTGGTGCTTGTGATGATCTCATCACCACTTCCTACGATATTCATAAGGGCATTGGTAATTGCCGCCATGCCGGATGCACAGGCAACGGATGCCACGCCTTTTTCCAGAACCGTCATGCGTTCTTCAAATGCTGCGATGGTCGGGTTATTGATTCTTGTGTAAGAATATCCAGCAGCTTTGTTGTGAAACAGCTTCTCATGCTGCTCTGCCGATGGCTGAAAGAAAGCACTGGATTGGTACACCGGGGTAAGTGTGGCTCCGGTCACCGGATCTCCGGTTTTTGTACCATGTAGTAGTTCTGTGTTGAATCCCATTTCATTTCCCCTAATTCATACTTATCTAATAGGTTTAATATGTTATAGTTAATATACCGCAATCATACCCTATTGTCAACCTTTTATTTCCACTTATTTTTCCGGCAAAAAAATCCCCGCTGGTGAAAACCAGCAGGGATTCCATTCTCATAATAAAATGATTATTCTGTCCAATGCTCATCCTTAAATACGATGCGGCGGTAAGTCTCAAAATCAACCCACTTATTAAAGAAGTTCTCAGAAATCTCACTGCCCTCTGCGGAAAGCTCCTTCTTGAACGCATCCACATCTGCGGCACTTGTTACATGAACTGCAAATCCACGGCCGTTGATGACAGGCACATCGTTGTATGCAAAGTCAGCAAGCGGAATAATTGCAGTAACCTTCTGGTCACGGATGGATACCGCTACCTGCTCACGCAGAACAACCACATCAAAGCTGTCCGGATACTGATACGTCTCACCCTTGACCGGAATCACATCACCGATCGTGTAAGTTTTATCAGAAGGCTGTACCTTAAAGACGTTCATAGCCTCAAGGTCATAGTAATATTCCTCGAAGATATCTCCGTTTGCCTTGAGATTTCCGTGGGCAAATGCGCATTTTAAGTCTTTCGTCTCATCGAGCGTTGGATTTTCCACAACACCACATGCGGAGGTCATGTTGGAAATACGGTCGATCAGGATCAGTTCTCCCAATGTCTTATGCTTTGCAAAAGCATCAATGACGATCTCTTCCTGCAATACCAGATCGCAGACCGCAATCTCGTTCTTGCGCAGGCGGCCAACCGGAATAAATTCACCGGTGTTGACATCAATCTTGTATTGGATATTCTTTAAGATACCCGGAATCGTACGTGTACCGAGTTTTACGAGATAATCTTTGCCGACGGTCAGTTCCTCATCGTCCATCCAGAGGATTGTTGCGGTAAATTTCTTGCTGACCGGAAGCTTCGTATCTTTTGCGAGAACACATCCGCGGGATACATCCACTTCCTTGTCAAGCTGGATGGTAACTGGACGGCCTGCATCTGCAGTCTGTGCATCTTTATCTCCGACTAAAATGCTCTTTACTTTTGCATGCTCATTGCTTGGCAGAGTCACGATTGTATCACCGACCGATACAGCGCCACTCTCGATCTGTCCCTGGAAACCACGGAACGTGTGATCCGGACGGCAGACACGCTGTACCGGCATATAGAAGCCTTCCTCCTGCTTCTTTTCGCTCACATCGATATTCTCTAAGTAAGCAAGCAGTGGCTCCTGCGTGTACCATGGCATATTGTCGGAATGGGTGGTGACATTGTCACCCTCGGTTGCAGATACCGGAATGATCTTGACACTTGCTAAATGCAGTTCCTTGGAAAGTTCCTGAATTTGGTCAACAATCTCCTTGAAACGCTCCTCACTGTAATCGACAAGATCCATCTTATTTACAGCAAATACAAAGTAACGGATTCCCATCAGTGCACAGATTCTGGCATGTCTTCTGGTCTGTACGAGCACTCCCTGCTTTGCATCCACAAGGATAACGGCAAGGTCTGCAAAGGATGCACCGACTGCCATGTTTCTGGTGTACTCCTCATGTCCTGGTGTATCTGCAACGATAAAACTTCTCTTTTCGGTGGTAAAATAACGGTATGCCACATCAATGGTGATACCCTGTTCACGCTCTGCCATCAGTCCGTCCAGAAGGAGGGAGTAATCGATTGCGCCGCCGCGGCTTCCTACTTTGGAATCCAGCTCCAACGCTTTCTCCTGATCTGCGTAAAGCAGTTTGGAATCGTATAAAATATGTCCGATCAGTGTGGACTTTCCATCGTCTACACTACCGCAGGTAATAAATTTCAATAATCCGCTCATTTTAGAAATAACCCTCCCTCTTTCTTCGTTCCATGCTGCCGGCTGCCTCGTTGTCAATGACACGGGTGGTCCGCTCAGACTCTACAGCACTCAAGGTCTCGTCAATAATCTCATCTAATGTGGTCGCGTTGGATTCGATTCCACCGGTCAGTGGATAGCATCCCAAGGTACGGAAACGCACATTCTTGTATTCAATTTTCTCACCCGGACGAAGTTTCAGACGATCATCATCCACCATGATAATCTGTCCGTCACGCTCAATCACCGGACGCTTTGCTGCAAAATACAGCGGCACGATATCGATGTTTTCTCTCTTTATGTACTCCCAGATATCCGTCTCAGTCCAGTTGGAAATCGGGAACACACGAATACTCTCACCCTTGTTGATCTTGGAGTTATAAAGTTTCCACATCTCCGGTCTCTGGTTCTTCGGGTCCCATGCATGATTCTCATTACGGAAAGAGAAAATTCTCTCTTTTGCACGGGATTTTTCCTCATCACGACGTCCGCCGCCGAATGCTGCAGTAAATCCGTATTTATTCAACGCCTGTTTTAATGCCTGTGTCTTCATGATGTCGGTGTACTGGCTGCCGTAATCAAACGGATTGATGCCACGCTTTACACCGTCCTCGTTGATATACTCGATCATGTTAATCCCAAGTTTCTTTGCCGTCTCATCACGGAACTGAATCATTTCCTTGAATTTCCATGTCGTGTTCACATGTAAAAATGGGAATGGCGGCTTCTCCGGATAAAATGCTTTCATGGCAAGATGAAGCATTACCGAACTGTCCTTTCCTATGGAATAAAGCATTACTGGTTTTTCACACTCTGCCGCTACCTCACGGATAATGTAGATTGCTTCCGCTTCGAGTGCATCAAGATGAGATAATTGACTCATGATCTTCCTCCTTAATATTTATTCGAATCCTTTTTATTCACAACAATTGTTTCTATTGTACCATCTGTTTTTTTAATTCGCCAGTGTAACAGATCTCCTTCCGTATGAACGGTCATCTGGCTTCCCATGCCGCCGATGTCGGCACCCAGGTAATAGGAAATTGCCTCAAACGGACACTCCTTGATACAGGAGGCGCATCCCCAGCAGTCCTTCGGATACCGGATCACGGCTTTTTTGTCTTCGCCGCGCACGATCAAGCTTCCCGGACAGACATCCAGACATTTTCCACATGCCCTGCATTTCATGGAATCAATCGCGATGCTCATAGGTTTCTCCTCCTTTCACCAGATCTCTACGGATCATCGTAATCTGGTCCCCGTTCTTTTTCGAGTTTACATAGCAGAGCCATGCATCACTCTTCTCCGGATAATCCAGATTCTCCGCGAAACTGTGCCAGCGTGTCTCCTTGCGTGCACGCAGATGTGCGATCACAGTCAAGCACACAGTCAGGCGTTCTTTCAGCTCATAGATAAACATCAGTTCATGCATATCGGCTGCCGCAAGTCCTTTTGCAAGGATCTGCAGTTTCTTTATTTTTTCTTCCGCCATGGCAAGCTGCTTTTCGTTGAACTGGTAATGGGTTCCAATTCCGCCTGCATACTGGTCCATGACTTTCTGCATGGCTTCCTCGAGTTCCTCAACGGTAAATGCCGGGTCCTGCTTTGTGAGAAATGCATCATACTCGGCAATTTTGTTGTCAAGAACTATCTCCTCATCGGAAGCTGTCGTATCTGCCACCTGTTCTTCGTTTAATTTCTGCACGATGGAATGGGCTGCGATCTCGCCCTCCACCAGTGCGCCGGTTACATATTTCTGTGGACAGCCGCCTGCCACATCTCCGGCAGCATAGAGTCCGTGGATCGTTGTCTCTCGTTCGGTATCTACCCAGTAACCGCTGGCGGTATGACCACCTACGATGTACGGCTCGGTTCCCTCGATTTCCACGTTCTGTTCGCTTGGATTTTTCCCGGATTCCACCCACTTGAGTGTCTGTCCCGGCGCCATGTTTAAGTATGCTTTTAAGAGCGATTCATCCTGTTCTGCGGAGATGCCTTCGGTGCGAAGATAACATGGTCCGCGTCCCTGTACATTTTCTTCAACAGTTCCGTACACACGCTGGGAAGTAGTCAGACCGTATTTTGTCTCATACACTTCTCCGTGTGCGTTGATCTGCTTTGCTCCGACACCCTGTGCAATCGTTCCGGTCGGAGCGATCGTATCTTTACAGCGCAGGGCGATAAAGCGCATTTCAAATGTGGTCATCTCGGCTCCGGCTTCAATTCCCATGGCATATCCGGCACCGGTGTTAAACGGCGGATACCACATTTTATGACGGGAAAAACCCGGATTGTTCGGGCGGTAAAGTCCTGCGGCTCCTCCGGTTGCGATCAGCACTTTTTTTGCGCGGATCTCGTAGGCCGTACCGTCTGCAATGGAAAAACCGACGGCTCCTTCGATCTTATTATTGTTTACCAGATAATCGGTAATGTTTAACTGGTTGATGACGGTCACATCGTCTAATTTGCTGACAGCATCTGCAAGAAGCGGCTTGAAGTTTTCGCCGTTGATCTTGATATTGCGGTTTCCTCTTGCCACATACTCGCCGTTTTCGTCTTTTAAGATGACCAGACCAAGCTGTTCCATTTTGGCGGTCACACGGTTGAGTCCTTCGGACATGGTCAAAAGCAGATCCGGCCGGACGATGCCGTCGGCATCTTTTGTGGCGTAGTCCACGTAATCCTGCGGAACATGACCTTTGGTGATATAGGCATTGAGCGCGTTGACTCCGGCTGCCAGACAGCCGCTGCGCTTGATGTTGGCTTTTTCTGCTATGATTATGGAATAATCGGATTGTTCACGGATGGTCATTGCCGCGTAGCAGCCTGCTGTGCCGCCGCCGATGATGAGGACATCCGTATGGAGTATTTTTTTTCCCTCGATTTTCATAAGTAATCCTTCCTTGTGATTAAATGTAGAAGACCTCGCCTTCCTGCATCTCTCTATTTTCTACGAGATAGGTCTGGTTTTCATCAAATATGTAAAGCCGGTAGATTAAGACATACACTTTTTCACCGATCTCTACCGGATCTTTTTCAAGTGAGCGCTCGGTGACGATCGGGATACCTCCCACATCAACGACAACATCCAGATGATTTCCTCGGAATATCACATCTTTTACGATTCCACGCTCGGCGGCACTCATGTGCTGCGGTGGCTCGCTTCTGGACATGCGGACAAATTCTGGACGGATAACTGCGTGGGTTGCGCCCTCGACCGGATCAAATCCAAGCAGACGCTCATAATGCTCTACGATCGAGGAACGGCCGATAAACTGTGCCACGAACGGGGTGTCCGGTGATTTATAAATTTCCATCGGCGTTCCCATCTGCTCGATATGTCCATGGTTTGTGATGATAATCTCATCGGCCACCTCGACGGCTTCATCCTGATCATGGGTGACAAAAATGCTTGTAATGCCAAGCTTTACAACCATCTCGCGAAGCCAGTTGCGAAGTTCGGTGCGGACTTTTGCATCGATTGCCGCAAACGGCTCATCGAGAAGAAGTACCTGCGGATTCGGTGCCAATGCGCGGGCAAATGCCACTCGCTGACGCTGCCCGCCGGACAACTGGTTCGGATAACGCTTTTCCATTCCACTTAATCCGGTCAGTTCCAACAGTTCGGTCACGCGCTTTTTGATCTCTTTTTTCGGCACCTTGGCAAGTTCGAGACCAAAAGCTACGTTGTCGTAGACGGTCATATAACGAAACAATGCATAGTTCTGAAATACAAAACCGATGCCTCGTTTTGCCGCCGGCACATCGTTGACACGCTGCCCGTCAATATAGATATCGCCGCTGTTTGGTGTCTCAAGCCCTGCAATCATGCGAAGCAGAGTGGTCTTTCCGCTTCCGGAAGGTCCAAGCAGTGCGACTAATTTTCCTTTTTCAATGCCAAAGCTGACATGGTCGGAAGCCCGGAAGTTTCCGTAATTTTTACAAATATCTCTCATTTCCACGTACATAGCCTGACTCCTTACTGTATCCCTTTACTGTTTTTGCTTCTGTATTCAAAAATGTTTCTGAGTATCAGCACGATCACCGCAATAATGACCAGAATGGAAGATACTGCAAATGCGGAGGTGATGGAAGTATCCGTCCCCGACATATATAAGGCATCAATCTCCAGCGGCAGGGTAAATGTCTGCCCTCTGGTCTTTGAGAGTGCATTGACTGCTCCAAACTCGCCTAATGCACGCGCCGTACATAAAATGATACCATAGATCAGTCCCCATTTCATCTGGGGAAGGGTAATTTTCCGGAAAATTGTAAATCCCCCGGCTCCCATCAATGCTGCAGCCTCCTCTTCGTCTTTGCCCTGTGCATTTAAAATCGGAATGATCTCACGCGATACAAACGGAAAAGTAACAAAAATCGTGGCAAGCACAACCCCCGGAAGTGCAAATGTAATCCGGATATTTATTCCGAAAAACTGATTGATTGCCCGGATCGCCGGATACGTCCATCCCAGACGCCCGAAAGTCATCAAAAATGCCAGACCGACAATTACTGGTGAGATGGAAAACGGAATATCAATCAACGTCGCCAGCACCTGCTTTCCCCGGAAGGAAAACTTCGTTAAAAGCCATGCCGCCATGATTCCGAAAAACGTATTGACAATTACCGCGATCGCAGTTGCAAGCAATGTAACCAAAAGAGCCGAACGCACATATTCGGTTGTGACCGCCTGTATGTAAAAAGCAAATCCTTCTTTCAATGCACTGAAGAGAATCGAAAACAGGGGAAGAATCAGCATAACAAATATGAAAAGAACGCTGATGGCTATTAAGATGTATTTCGTACTTTTCTTTTGTTCCATAAAAACGAACTCCCTTTCTTAAAACGAATTGGTTGGTTCCCTGTTGCACTTACACATTGTTGGTTCTGGCTGCCTGTTTCATCTGTACGATATTCACAGCAAGCAGTAAAACAAACGACAAAATCAACATTACCAGCGCGATTGCCGTGGCACTCGCATAATCAATATATCCAAGCTTCTGCATGATCACATAGGAGATCACCTGCGTATGTTCCCTTTCACTGTTTCCGGATATGTAAATGACACTTCCGTACTCACCAATCCCTCTGGCAAAGGCAAGCCCAAATCCGGTTAAAACCGGGGGCATCATCTCCGGAAGAAGCACTCTGCGGAAGGTCTGAAACCGGTTGGCTCCAAGCATAAATGCCGCTTCTTCATACTGTCCGTCAAGTTTTTCGAGTACCGGCTGCACGGCACGGATGACAAACGGAATTCCGACAAACACCAGTGCAATGACCAGTCCCAGATGTGTGTAGGATACTTTGATGCCAAGTTTTGCAAGCGGAGCCCCAAGGATTCCGTTTTCGGAATACATTTTAGAAAGTGTGATACCTGCTACCGAAGTCGGCAGTGCAAACGGAAGCTCAATACAGCCATCGAGGATACGTTTTCCCGGAAACTCATATCTTACAAGCACCCAGGCAATGATCACACCGAACACACTGTTTATAAGTGCCGCAATAAACGAACATCCGATGCTGGTCGCAAATGCATGCCGCACGGTCGGCTTCATGATCAGGGACCAGAACTCTGCTGGACGCAGTTTTAATGCGGAAACCATCACAGATGCCAGCGGGATCAGCACAATCAGGGAAAGCATTGTCACTGTAATTCCCAATGTGAGGTGATACCCCGGTATCACACGTACTTTTTTTGTCTTATTCGTTGCCGTAGATTTCATCAAACATTGCTCCATCGTCAAAATAGTTCTTATATGCTTCGTTCCAGCCGCCGTAATCTTTGATCGTATATAATTTCACATTCAGGTCAAAACGGTCGGAAAATTCCTTCAGAATTGATTCATTGCTCGGACGGTAACCATACTCTGCCGCCAGCCGCTGCGCATCATCGGTGTACAGATAATTCAGGTACTCGCGGCTCACTTCCTGCGTGCCATTGGCATCTGCGTTGTCATCCACAATCGCCACACTCGGCTGTGCCAGAATACTGACACTCGGCGTAATCATCTCATATTCATCCGGATAACTTTTCATCGTGGTAATTGCCTCATTTTCCCACGCGATCAGCACATCCCCTTTCTGGTTTTCCACAAATGTGGTAGTGGAACCGCGTGCTCCGGAATCCATGACGGAAACCTGCGAGTAAAGTTTCTGCAGAAATGCTTTCTGTTCCTTCTCATCATCGGTCTGCTCCTTTATATAGGAAAGTGCTGCTAAAAAGTTCCAGCAGGCACCACCACTGCTCTTCGGGTCCGGGGTGATGATCTCGACCTTTTTATTTACCAGATCGTCCCAGTCTTTGATCTGTTTCGGATTGCCTTTCCGGACGAGGAAAACAATCGTCGAAGTGTATGGGGAACTGTCATCGGCAAATTCCTGTTCCCAGCCGTTTTCAATCAGTCCGGTCTGCTCGATCAGTGTGATATCATGCTCAAGTGCCAGTGTCACGACATCGGCGTTACATCCCTCTACAACGGAACGCGCCTGTGCACCGGAACCTCCGTGGGATTGAATAATATTCACTTCTTTTCCCGTTTTTTCCTTATAATATTTCTCAAACAGAGGATTATATGCTTCATAAAATTCTCTTGTCGGATCGTAGGAGACGTTGGTGATTGTCCGTACATGACTCTTTTTGCTTCCGCATCCGGTACATCCAATCAACAGAATTGCTGCCATGGACAGTACCGCTATTTTCTTTACCATTGAAAATGATTTTCGCTTCATGTTTCCGCCTCCCTTGACTTTCGTTTATCATACCCCTTAATTCCTATCATGTCAATAGGTATTGTAGGAATAATTTTCCTTTCTTTCTACGGTACCATGGAAAGATTGAATTTTGCTTGAATCTCAATACGTGGATTTTTATAGCCAGTTAAATTGCTGTTTAACTACGTGGTCTGGGGCCTTTTGTTTTCAGTTGGACGGATTTGCGGGGATTGTTCTAAATATAAGTTTTTTCGATGCGACGGAAGAA
>ERZ772900.1874-NODE-1874-length-17472-cov-14.522650_pt1 | contig 17472 bp, 15 predicted proteins | sample MGYA00512124_ERZ772900 | MGnify/ENA primary metagenome ERZ772900 (study PRJEB29015, sample SAMEA2737716) | human gut metagenome | biome: human gut; feature: human-associated habitat; material: faeces | place: China | collected 2012 ... | reverse complement strand
CTCCGCATGGTCTAAGCCATACGGAGGATTAACTGTTTTACGGACACCCGTCTATCGCGCGGAATGCCTTTTATCGTTCTAGGGCTCAGGGACGTTACCGAATCAGTCTCAGAGCATTTTCATAGTCGTTTTTGTGAACGTAGATATGATATTCATACGAATAGTTCGGGTCAACGCCAAAGCTGCCGCTGCGCCCGCGGCTGCGGCCGCCGAACGCGGAAGAGCCCTGCAAATTCTCGGTTCTGGCCGTGTAGGCAATGCCATTGGCGGACAGAATGCTGCGGATATTGGCCTGGCGCTGCATGTCCATCGTGGTGATGAGTTCCTTGCGGTTGAAGATCGTCAGCATAATACGGCCCCTTTTTGAAAATGGAGTTCTCTGCATTCATTTTACCACAGGTTTTCCCGCGCGCAACGGCGGCGCAAATTGACAATATTCCGCGTGAATACTATAATGCTCTGCATGGAAAAGCGCTGAAAAGAGCGCATCGCGCGGGAACCGTTTCCGCACACAGAAGGGAATTATCAAAGACATGAGACAGGATCTATCGCTCCGACTGGAGCAATTCAAAAAGCAATACGTCGCGGACGAGGCGGTGCGCAGCCGCATCGCCGAGCCGCCCGTCAAATTCATCGGCGATGAGATCATGGAGATAGCCGCCGCGGCGCTGCTGCAGGGGGAGAACGTTTTGCTCTCCGGCGGCAAGGCTACGGGCAAAAACATTCTGGCGGACAACCTCGCGTGGCTCTTCGCCCGTCCGGTCTACACCGTGTCGTTCCACGTGAATACCGACAGCAGCACGCTCATCGGAACCGACACCTTCACCGGCGGCGAAGTGCGGCTGCGCCGCGGCCCTGTCGCGCTCGCTGCGCAGTACGGCGGCTTCTGCATCTTGGATGAGATCAACATGGCGAAAAACGACGCCGTGGCCGTGCTGCACTCCGCGCTCGACTACCGCCGTCTCATCGACGTGCCGGGCTATGAGTGTATCCCTATCCACCCTGCTGCGCGCTTCATCGCCACGATGAACTACGGTTACGCCGGTACGCGCGAGCTGAACGAAGCGCTTGTCTCGCGCTTTACGGTCATCCGCATGCCGACGCTCGAGGAACCCCAGCTCTGCGAGCTGCTGCGCGCAAACGTACCGGAGGCGTCGGACGAGAACATCAAGCGCTGCACGGGGCTGTTCCTTGATCTGAACGCCAAGGCCGTGAACGGCGAGATCTCGACGAACTCCGTCGATATGCGCGGCATGATCGCGGCCCTGCACCTGATGACCGACGGCATGGCGCCCAAGGATGCCATCGCCGTGAGCATCACGAATAAATGCTTCGATGAGTACGAGTATGCGCTCGTGCGCGACGTAGCGCTGACGCGCTTTGCCTGAAGATATGAGCATCGGCAGAGAAGAGAGCCTATTTTTGACTGTTTCCGAAGATCACCGCAAGCGGACCTATCCCGAGTATGTGCAGAAGATGAGCGAACCCTTTGAGCGCGCGGGCGGCATGGTGGAGGTGTACGAGGGCGTCGTCCTCGGCGGGGCGGACAAGTTTTTCGGGCTCGGTGACTTGAATCTGTGGCTGCGGCGGCACCGCTACGCGGCCTACGATATGAACGTGCTGCTGCCCATCGCGCATCTGTGCGTCGAGCGCGCCGTGCGGGCGAGGCTGATGGGCGAGCGCCCGGGCGTCGCCGTGATGGCGGAGCAGGCGGCGGGCGAGATTTTGCGCGGCGACCTCCTGCGCTACCGGCGCAGCTCGCGCGGCTGGATGTACATTTACGATCTGACGAAGCACTTTCCCGCCGCGGCGACGGAGAGCGACCGCCGCATTTTAAAAAATTTCAGCGGTTTTGAAGACATGCTGGCCGAGTTTGACGACCTTGCCGCGCGCAGCGAGAGCTGCGCGGACGCAAAGTCGCTCGTCGAACTCGCAGCGCTTTTGTACCGCAAAATTTTTATCCGCTATTTTGCGCCCGACCACAATCAGGACATCTTACCCGAGCGCGAGACGGAAGAGTGGGAGCCCGCAGCCGAACCGGGGGACATCGAGTGGACGCAGACCGAGGAGATGGAACTCCAATACGACAAGGCGGGCGAGGCATCGGCCGATGGCCTCGTCCTGCCGGACGACGCGCTCGCCGGCATTCCGGAGTATCTGATGCGCAACTTTGGCCCCAGCTTTCAGACCGAGCAGGCGATGGAGGAGATCGAAAGCGCTGTCTGCACCGGCATCCACGAGGAGCGAAAGCTCCTCTTCACCGACGGCCTGAGCGCGGACGCCTACGAGGGCAGTGAGCCGCGCGCCCAATCGCTGCGCGCCAGTCGGGACGGCAACCTCAAAATGCTCCAAGAGCACGAGGATGCCGCGCGTCAGGGCATCCGCAGCATCGAGCAGGCCTTTCGCAATGCGCTGAGCCTGCGCAGCGAGCCGGACGTTTACCGTGCCGACCACGGCGTGCTGCAAAACGATTTGCTCTGGAAGGTCAGCCGCTGCGAAAATCCGCAGCTTTTTGAAAAGATCGTCCGGCAGGAACCGTCCGCCGTCGTCGTGGAGCTTTTGATCGACGCAAGCGGCTCACAGAGCGTGCGGCAGAGCATGGTGGCGCTGCAAAGCTACCTCTTCAGCGCGGCGCTCAGCCGCATCCGCATTCCGCACCGCGTGATGAGCTACTGCACTTACGGCAACTACACGGTGCTGCGGCGCTTCCGCGATTACGACGACAAACCGGAGGCCGACCGCCGCATTTTGGAGTACCGCGCGACGTCGAATAACCGCGACGGCCTTGCGCTGGCCGCGGCGGGACTCGACCTCAAGAAGCGGCGCGAGGAGCACAAAATTATCATCGTGTTCAGCGACGGCTTACCGAACGACATGGTCAGCGGCCGCAAGCGCGAGGGCGCGCCGGAAGTCTACGTCGGCGACGCCGCCATCCGCGACACCTGCTTTCAGGTGCGAAAGCTCCGGCGCGAGGGCGCGCACGTCATCGGTATTTTCCTCGGCGAGGACGGAGAGCTTGAAAACGAGCGCATGATCTACGGCGCGTCGTTCCTGCGCATCCGCCGGGCGGAGGACTTTGCCGGCAGCGCCGGCAAGCGCCTGAGCGAAACGCTGCTGAATCTGTAAAAAAGTGAAGAGAAAAGCTCTGCTGTGAAAATGGCGGGGCTTTTTGCACAAATTTGGGGAGGAAACGTTGGGTGTGTTTTCTTTCAAATTGCGCATGGACAATTCTGTATGATACTCTTATAATTACCTAAGATAATTAACAAAGATAATTACATGCAGGAGGTAGCTATGACCGTTGAAAAGATCAAGGCGTTGCTGGACGCCTGTTATCAGGCCAAGCGCGCCCGTGAGCTGCTCCCGGCGCTGCCGAAGGGCGTCACGTCGTCCTATATCCAGTATCTCGACGCGATTGAGCAGCTCGAGCGCGAGGGCGTGCGCGTCAAGGTGTCCGACATCAGCGACGCGCTGCATCTGCCGCGCCCCGGCGTGACGCGCACAGTCGGGGAGATGGAGGACAAAGGGTATCTGCAAAAGTCCGCCTCGGCAGAGGACGGGCGCGTGACGTATCTCACCATCACCGAGCAGGGGAGAAAGCTCTCGCAGACGTTCAACGAGCAGTTTTTCGCCCAGCTCGCGCCGCTTCTCGACGATATTTCCGACGAGGACGCGGCGTGCACCATCCGCACCATTCAGGCGCTTTACGACGTCATGGCCGAAAGGAGGATCACCCTTGTCTACTGATCGCAGCGATTTTACGCAGGGCAGCATTTTAAAAAAGCTGTCGCTCTTCATGCTGCCTGTGCTCGGTGCGCTCATTTTGCAGGCGGCTTACGGCGCGGTCGACCTGCTGGTTGTCGGCCGGTTCGGCTCGACGGCGGGCCTCTCCGCCGTTTCGACCGGCAGCCAGATCTTGAACCTTGTGACTTTCGTGGTCACGCAGCTTGCGATGGGCGTTACGGTCCTGATCGCGCGGTATCTCGGCGAAAAACGGCCGGAGCAGATCAGCGCGGTGCTCGGCGGTGCGGCGGTCGTGTTCACAATTTTATCCGTCGGAATATTCATCCTGCTCGTGGGCTTTGCGCGGCCCGTTTCCGTGCTGATGCAGGCGCCCGAGGAGGCCGTCGGTCTCACGGCGAGCTATGTGCGCATCTGCGGCGGCGGGATCTTCTTCATCGTCGCCTACAACCTGCTCTCCGCCATTTTCCGCGGCCTTGGCGACAGCCGCTCGCCGCTCCTTTTTGTGCTGGTGGCGTGCATCGTCAACATCGCGGGCGACCTCGTTTTAGTTGCGGGCTTTGACATGGACGCCGCGGGCGCGGCCATCGCGACGGTTCTGGCGCAGGCTGTCAGCGTGGTGCTCGCGGTCGCACTGCTCGTCAGAAAGAAACTGCCGTTCGCCATCACGCGCGCAGACTTTCGCCTGAATCCCCAGTGCAGAAAGTTTTTGAGCATCGGTCTGCCGCTCGCCTTGCAGGAGTTTTTGACGCAGCTGTCGTTCCTCGCGCTCTGCGCGTTTGTCAACCGGCTGGGCCTGACAGCGTCGTCGGGCTACGGCGTTGCGAGCAAGATCGTCAACTTTGCCATGCTGATCCCGAGCGCGCTGATGCAGTCGATGGCGTCCTTCGTCGCGCAGAACGTGGGCGCGGGGGATCAGAAACGCGCGAAAAAGTCAATGCTGACGGGCATCGGCGTGGGGCTGTTTTTTGGCTGCGCCGTATTCGCGCTCGTGATGCTCAAGGGCGATGCGTTGGCGGGATTTTTCTCGCCGGATGCCGAGGTCGTGCAGAAAGGCTTTGAGTATCTGAAGGGCTTCGCGCCCGAGACCATCCTGACGGCGATCCTCTTCAGCATGCTCGGCTACTTCAACGGCAACAACAAGACGCTCTGGGTCATGGCACAGGGTCTCATCCAAACGCTGCTCGTCCGCCTGCCGTTTGCGTATGTGATGAGCATCCAGCCGAACGCGAGCCTGACGAAGATTGGCCTTGCCGCGCCGGTGTCCACGCTGGTCGGCGTAATCCTGAACGTCGGCTTCTACCTCTATCTTGACCGCAAAGAAAAGCGCGTGCAGCGTGCCGATTAAGCATTCATATATGAAAGATGTCCCGCCGGTTCGAAACCGGCGGGACTTTGTCTGATTATTTTCCACTCTCCTGCGGCGCGTCTTCGAGCAGCATCTGCCGCAGCTTCTTCGCGGCGATGCTCAGCGGTTGTGTCTTGCGCTGGAAGAGGAAGACGCTGCGCGCGGGAATGGGCTCTTCGAGCATGATGGGGTAGATACCGCTTGCCTCCGGCGTGCCGTAAAGCATCTCGCGCGGCACGAAGCCGACGCCAAGGTCGCTCTGCACTACGGGCGGCACCTGTGCCGTGGTCTCGACCTCCACATCGGGGCTGAACGAAAGACCGTGGCGCAGGAAGAGCTCGGCATAAAAGTCGTGCGACGATGTCCCCTCCGTCAAGCTGATGATCGGGTAGTCGGCAAGCCTTTTGAGCGAAACGGGCTCCTCGGTGAGCTCCAAAAACGCCGGGCCGCAGATGGGGATCTCCTGAATTTCGTCGATCTTCTGCGCCGTGAGCGAATCCGGCACGGACGCGCCCTCTGCCAGAATGGCGAAGTCGGCAAGGCCGTTCTGCACGGCGGCGAGGCCGTGGGAGGCAGAGTGGTTCGTCAGGCAGATGCGCACGTGCGGGTATGCGCGCCGGTAGCGCGCGAGCACCTGCAAAAGCCGCGTGCGCAGGGCAAGGCTGCTCGCTGCGATGTGGACGATACCGCTTTGCAAGCTCTGGTCGGAGAGGACCTCCTCTTCGCCTGCCTCGATGCTCTCAAACGCGACGGCGATGTGCGTGTAGAGCTTCTCCCCCTCGGGCGTGAGGCGCACGCCCTGCGGCGAGCGGAAAAACAGCGCGCAGCCGAGCTCGGATTCGAGCTTTCGGATCATGCGTGTCACGTTGGGCTGGTTGCTGTAGAGCGCCGCGGCGGCCTGCGAGAAGCTGCGGAATTTGGCGGCGTAATAAAAGACGCGATAGCTGTCGTAGCTGATATTCATGGGCAAGCTCCTCTGAAAAAGAAATGATTGGGGTTCTGCGCGGCGGCGAGGAACCTGACTGCGTAAAATTTGACGGAAGAGAAAAGCATTCGTCCGCACTTTGCGGACGGCAAGACTGATTGTAACAGAAGCGAAGCGGCGGCGCAAGCGTATTCGGGAAAAAAGAACAGAACCTTGACGAAAAGTAAACACCGTCGAAAAGCCGCATGAAATCAGGAAAATTCCGGCGGCATAGCAAAATGACATATCCTCCATGTCAAGAAAGCATTTCGTTTCCGCGCAAAGGGTCGATATAATGACTCGCGTTGGAAATTCCATAGCACAGGGAGGAATAACATGTTTGCTCAGATCATTGCCATCTGCATTTTTGTCACTATGTTCCTGCTTATTATCCTCGATAAGTTTGAACGGCATTACATTACGCTCGGGAGCGGCGCGCTCGTGCTTGTGCTGGTGTTCGGCGTCTGCATGCGCTCGATGAGCGCCATTTGGGAGACGCTCAACCTCGGCGCGTTTTTCCAGAGCACATTCTGGTACGGCGCAAGTGAGGAGAGCACCGCTGGCATCAACTGGTCGACGATCCTGTTTATCGCCGGCATGATGATCATGGTCGAGGGCCTCGGCAAGGCGGGCTTTTTCCGCTGGCTGTGCCTGACGCTTGCCAAGCTCGTACACTACCGCACGGTGCCGCTGCTCATCTGCTTTATGTCGCTCTCGGCGTTTTTGTCGATGTTCATCGACAGCATCACGGTCGTGCTGTTTCTCGCCACCGTCACGCTCGAACTGGCGCAGACGATGAAATTCGACCCCGTGCCGATGATCCTGTCTGAAATTTTCTGCGCGAACCTCGGCGGCGCGGCCACGATGTGCGGCGACCCGCCGAACATCATCATCGGCACCTCGCTCGGCTACACATTCTTCGACTTCATCGAAAATACCGGCGCGGTCGTGGCGATCTGCTTTGTGTTCATGCTCATTTACTTCACGCTCTGCTTCCGCAAGGAACTTGAGCGCGCCGAGCATGCCAACGGCGGCCCCGTCACCTGTCCCGAGCCTTCGACGGCCATCACGAACAAGAAGGCATTTCTTGCGAGCGCAGGCGTTTTCCTGCTGGCGGTCGTGCTGCTCATCACGCACGCGCAGACGGAACTTTCCGTCGCGTGCATCGGCGTGATCGTCGCAATTTTGACGCTGATCGTTTTGGGCTTGACCAGCGGCAAAAAATCTGTTATAGAAATCATTAAGGGTGTGGACCATAAGACGCTGCTCTTTTTCATCGGCCTATTCGTTTCCGTGGCGGGCCTTGAAAAGACAGGCGTGCTCAACATGATCGCGAACTTCATCACCTCGGTCAGTGAGGGCAATATCGCGGTTATTGTGATCGTCATTCTGTGGCTCTCGGCCATCACGAGCGCCTTTGTCGACAATATCCCCTTTGCCGCGACCATGATCCCTGTCATCCGCGCCATCGCCGCGACAGAGGGCATGGATATCGGCGTGCTTGCCTGGGCGCTTTCGCTCGGCACGGACCTCGGCGGCAATGCGACGCCCATTGGCGCGAGCGCCAACGTCGTCGGCACTTCGGCTTCGGCCAAGGGCGGCTATCCCATTGGCTGGGGCCGCTACTGCAAGTACTGCGTGCCCGCGACGATCATTGTCATGGCGGTGTCCACGGCCTACTTATTCCTGCGCTATCTGTAAACGGAAAAAGGAAAGGAGTGCGATCCCATGAAAAACCAGATCATCATCACCCTTGGCCGCGAGCACGGCAGCGGCGGCCATTACATTGCCGACATGATCGCGCAAGAGCTCGGTATCAAGCTCTATGACAAGGACTCCATCGAAAAGGAAATCGTTTCCGAAGGCTACAGCGAGGAAATGATCCGCAAGATGGACGAAAAGCCCGTCAACTTCTTTGCCTCGCGCCGCATCGGCAAGTATTCGAATTCTCTTGAGGTCAACGTGGCGGAAAAGACGTTCGCCATGCTGCGTGACAAGGCGGCAAACGGCGAGAGCTTCCTCATCATCGGCCGCTGCGGCGACCAGGTGCTCAAGGGCAACCCCAATATGCTGAGCATTTTCATCTGCGGCAACCAGCAGGCCAAAGTCGGCCGCGTGATGGAGAAGAAGGGGTTATCTGCCGAAGAAGCCATCGAGGAGATCAAAGAGGTCGACCGCTCCAGAAAGTCCTACCACAACTACTACTGCGAGACGAAGTGGGGCGACGCCCGCGGCTACGACATGACCGTCAAGAGCGATGTGCTCGGCTTCGAGGGCACGGCGAAAATGCTGATCGCCTATATCCGCAGCTTCATGGAGCAGGACTAAATAAAAATTTGCGGCCCGTGCCGCAAAAAACATTTGAAATGCTCGAAACAATTTGATAAAATCAATTCACAGCGTGTGGCGTTTCTGCGTAAATCCAGTTGCAGAAACGCCGCACGCTTTTTTGCGGCAAAAGGAGGGAGAAGACAACTTCATAGTCAAATCGTGCGGCAGAGATGCGTAAGTCCGGATTGATCCGGCGGAACGCATCTCTTATTTTTTATGTTCAGGGGGAAGACCGCCATGGAAAACACAAACCAGTTTTTGGGGACGGAGCGCGTGGGAAAGCTCACGCGGCGCTACGCCGTCCCGTGCATCATCTCGCTGCTCGTCGGCGCGCTCTATAACATCGTCGACCAGATCTTCATCGCCAACGCAAGCTACCTCGGTTCCTACGGCAACGCGGCAAACACAGTCGTCTTTCCGCTCACGGTCGTGGCGCTCGCCATCGCCGTGATGATCGGCGACGGCTGCTGCGCGTTCGTCAGCATTTCGCTCGGCAAGGGCGAAGTGGGAGAGGCAAGAAAGAGCGTCGGCAGCGCGGTCGTGCTGTCGATTGCGAGCAGCCTTGTCCTGACGGTGCTGTACCTTGGTTTTGCCGATCCCATCATTTCAATGTTCGGCGGCACGGTGAACGAGGAGACCTTTCATTACGCGCAGGAGTATTTCTTCTATATTTCGCTCGGCATCCCATTTTATATGTTCGGTCAGGCGATGAACCCTGTCATCCATGCCGACGGCAACCCGCGGTTCGCCATGATCTCCACGCTCGCGGGCGCGGTGCTCAACATCATTTTAGACCCCATCTTCATCTTTGAATGTAAGTGGGGCATGATGGGCGCGGCGGTCGCCACCGTGTTGGGCCAGATCGTCACGGCGGCGCTTGCGGTGTGGTACCTCTGCCGCATGAAGACCGTCAAGCCGGAAAAGGGAGACTTCCGCCTGCACGCAAGCCTCTGTACCCGGATGCTGACGCTCGGCATCACGAGCTTTTTGTCACAAATTAGCCTTGTCGCGGCGATGGCGGCCATCAACAACATGCTGCGCAAGTACGGCGCGCTGGATGAGATATTCTCGCAGGAGCAGTACGCGCAGATCCCGATGGCCGTCGTCGGCATTGTGATGAAGTTCTTCCAGATCGTCATTTCCATCGTCGGCGGCATGGCGGCGGGCTGCATTCCCGTCGTAGGTTACAACATGGGCGCGGGGAAAAAGACGCGCGTGCGTGAGCTCTTTACAAAGCTCCTGCTCTGCGAGGCGATCGTCGGCGCCGTCGCGCTCGTTCTGGCCGAGGGCTTCCCGCGTCAGCTCATCGCCGTCTTCGGCGCGGCGAACGAGAGCAGCTACTACACGGACTTTGCGATCAAGGCATTCCGCACGTATCTTTGCATGATGGTGCTCGCCTGCGTGAACAAGGCCTGCTTCATCTTTTTGCAGGCCGTGGGCAAGGCGTTCTCATCCACGATGCTCTCCATGGTGCGCGAGGTCGTGTTCGGCGTGGGCTTTGCACTGCTGCTGCCGCGCTTTTTCGGCCTTGACGGCGTGCTGTACTCCATGCCGGTGTCGGATGTGTTGACTTTCGTCATCGCGGCGGGTATGATTGTAAAAACGTATCGGGAACTCAATACGGAAGGAGCAACTGTATTATGAATCATATTATCACCATCAGCCGTGAATTCGGCAGCGGCGGCCGCACGGTCGGCAAAAAGGTTGCAGAGCAGCTCGGCATCCCCTGCTATGACTCGGAGCTCATCCAGAAGATCGCCGAGGAGAGCGGCTTTGCAGAAAATTATGTCAAGGAGGCGGGCGAGTACACACCCGGCGGCTTCCTGTCCTCAGCGCTCTCGAACCGCGCGTTCGGCCCGACGAACGAGGACATCCTATGGGAAATTCAGTGCCGCGTCATCAGCGAGCTTGCCGAAAAGGGCCCCTGTGTCATCGTCGGCCGCTGCGCGGACTACATTTTGCAGGACAAGGCCAAGTGCCTCAAGGTCTTTATCCACGCGGATATGGCGTTCCGCGCCAAGCGCATCGTCGAGGTCTACGGCGAGCGCGAGCAGTCGCCCGAGCAGCGCCTGCGCGACAAGGACAAGCGCCGCGCGGCCTATCACCGCTTCTACACGAACATGAAGTGGGGCTACGCGCAGAATTACCACATCACGCTCGACAGCGGCGAGCTCGGCATCGACAAGTGCGCCGACATCATCGCTGACCTCTACAAGAGCAAGGCGTAAATGGTCAAAAAGAGAGGGAGAGAAGCCGCGGCTTCTCTCCTTTTTTCTTATTCCTCTTTTGCAAGACCCGGGATGTTCACGCCGATGCCGTTGACCTCCACGCCGTCGTCGGCGGGGATGAGGAGGTATTTGCGGCCATTGATGACGCGCGCTTCGATCATATAGCTGTTCTCCGGTGCAATGGAAATTTTGACCTCGGGGGTCGTGATCTCAAACTTCTTGCTCTCGATGATGTTGTTCGGGTTCAGCGCGGCGTTCTCGCCGTACTGCTCATCGCACTCGCGCTGGAACGCTGCGATCTGCTCGTCGTTCACGCCGCTGTTGGCGAGGATGCCGCCGACGTCGCCCGCCGTCATTTCAAGCGGCTCGGGGTCTTTGCTCTCCTTGTGATCTTCGATGCGCGCTCTGATCTGCTCGTGCACGGACTGGACGACATCGTAGCTGCAATCCTTGTCGAGCGCGTCGGCAAGCGCCGAGCCAAAGGCATTTTTCTGCTCCTCGGCAGACATCGGCGGGTCGACGTGGAACAGCGCGTCGATGACCTCCTGATGGATCTCCGCGGCGTTTTTCGAGTAGAACAGCACATTGTAAATATTCGCCGTGCGGTTGTCGAACGCGGGGTAGAGGAAGCCGAGCTCGGGCGAGGTCGCGATGTAGCCGGTGGAGCTTGAGTGAAACTCGCTCTGGTCAAGGTCGTAGCGCAGTTCGAGCGTCGGGGCCTTGACGGGGCAGATGGAGCAGACAAAGTACTTGAAGACCTCACTCGACGCGTCGGCCTGAATCTCGTCATCCTTGCTGCGGTGCGGCACGTCGTAGGCGTCGGCGGCGAGGAGGATGAGATAGTTTGTCTCGCCCATGTCGATGCAGTCGATGATTTGGCGGCAGAGCGTTTCGCGCGAGGCGGGGTCCTTGAGCTCTGTTTGGCGAAGAGTCTGCAAGAGGCGGTGCTCATCGCTGTCGGCGACCTGCTGCGTGGAGAACACCACGTCGATGAGGTTCTTGCCAAGCGTGCCGGAGAGGGACTTTTTGAGAAGGCCCAGGTACATCTCCTGCTCCTCCTGCCGCATGAGGCCCATCGAGGTATCGACCCACGCAATGATCTCACGGTTGGAGTTCACATAGCAGCCGTACACGCGGCTGAAATTATTCTTATCGAGCCGGAAGCGCCGGCGCAGTTCATTGAGTTCTTTCTGATTCATGGCTCGTCCTTTCCTTTGTTCATGTCACAAGGCCGATTTTACCACGCCCGCGCCGCCGCGGCAAGGGGAGAAACGGCGCATTGTGCGGCGAAAATGCGCAAAATGCAGGAAAAGATGCAAAATGGGCGTGAGCGACAAAATGTGTGCGATGTGTGGACAATATAGACGATATCCCTGTAAATCATAGAGAAATTCAATGAATCGTCCATATTTCACGGCTTCTTAACGCCGCATTTGACACTGCTTTTTGTGAAAACGGCTATGGAAACGGAATCAAAGCAAACATTTCACGTTAAAAATGAAAGATATATTGCATTTTGCCTGAGCTGTGCAGGAATTCTTCCGTTTCCTTGGTGATTCTGACTGTTGAAAAAAGAAAAAAAGAAGTTAGAATAGAGCCTCGCGAAATGAAACGGAAGAATTTGGATAGAGATCAGAGAGTTTGGGAGGAGATCAATATGTCGTATCACTTTTTGCTGGATCTTGCGCTGATCCTGCTGAGCACGAAGATTCTGGGCCTCATTGCGCAGAAGTTTCAGATGCCGCAGGTCGTGGGCGCGCTGATCGCGGGCCTTTTGCTCAGCCCCGCGGGCCTTGGCCTTCTTTCGGAAACGGAGTTCACCAAGCAGCTCAGCGAGCTTGGTGTCATCGTGCTGATGTTCTCCGCCGGTATGGGCACGGACATCAACGAGCTCAAGCACAGCGGCAAGGCGGGATTCATGGTCGCGGTCCTTGGCGTGGTCGTGCCGTTCCTGATGGGCACGGCGCTTGCCTGGGGCGCAGATGAACTCGGACTCATCGAGAGCACCGGCTTTATCGAAAACATCTTCATCGGCACCATCCTGACGGCCACGTCCGTGAGCATCACGGTCGAAACGCTCAAGGAGATGAAAAAGCTCGAGACCAAGGTCGGCAACACGATTTTGGCCGCCGCACTCATCGACGATGTGCTCGGCCTGATCGCCCTGACGCTCGTTTGCAGCCTTGCCGGCGGTGACGAGAGCATCGGCATGGTGCTCCTCAAGATCGTGGGCTTTTTCGTCTTTGCCTTCGTGGTCGGCTTTGGCGCGAACCGCATCTTCTGCTGGATGCTCAAGCGTCAGCACGGTTGGGCCAGCCACAGAAACTCCGTGTTCGCCTTTGTCCTGTGCCTTGTGATGGCCTACTGCGCCGAGGAGTTCTTCGGCGTCGCTGATATCACGGGCGCTTACGCCGCGGGCCTTGCCGTCGCATGCACACCCAAGGGCACCTACATCCAGACGAAGTACAACCCCCTCGGGTATCTTCTGCTCACGCCGGTGTTCTTCGCGAGCATCGGTATCAATGTGCAGATCACGGGTCTGACGGGCGGCATGGTCGTCTTCTCAATTTTGCTGCTGCTTGTTTCGATCATCTCGAAGCTCATCGGCTGCGGCCTTGGCGCCAAGGCGTGCCAGTTCACCACGCGCGAGAGCATCCAGGTCGGCGTGGGCATGGCCTGCCGCGGCGAAGTCGCGCTGATCGTCGCCAACCGCGGCCTTTCGATGGGTGTGCTGTCGCCCGCGATGATGACGCCGGTCGTCATCACGGTCGTATGCGGCACGATCCTGACGCCGATTCTGCTTAAGCTGTCCTTCCGCGGCCATCAGGAGACGGAGCTGGTGCAGAACAACATCGCCGACCGCATGGCCAAGCACCGTCAGCTCGATATCATCACGCAGCAGCTTTTGCAGCAGGATGAACAGATGATGAAAAAGAACTGAGCGCAGCGCAATGAAATAAAAAGAGCTTTCTCCTGAAAATCGGAGAAAGCTCTTTTTTGATTTTAGGACGCTACTTTTTCCTGCGCGGTGCACTCGCGCAGGATGCGACAGAGCGCGTTCACATCCTCTTCCCGCGTCGCCCAGCTTGTGGCAAAGCGGATGATGCTGTGCGTCTCGTCATATTGCTCCCAGACGGAGAAGTCCACGCGCTCGGCGAGCTCTTTGCGCTGCTGCTCACTGACGATGCAGAAGCTCTGGTTCGTCGGGGAGGGGAAACAGGGCAAATAGCCGTTTTCCACCATCGCGCGCCGGATAGCGTCGGCGTAGCGAACGGCGTCTTTACCGATGCGCTCGTAGAGCCCATCGGTAAAGAGCGTGTCGAACTGGATGCCGAGCAGCCGTCCCTTGGCGAGCAGTGCGCCGTGCTGCTTGATGATGGTGAAAAAGTGTGGAATGAGCCCCGGCTGGGGAATGACGACCGCCTCGCCGAGCAGCGCGCCGCATTTCGTGCCGCCGATGTAGAAAATGTCGCACAGCGCGGCAAGGTCGCGCAGTGTCACGTCGTTTTCAGGACAGGCGAGCGCGTAGGCAAGGCGCGCGCCGTCGATATAGAGCGGCAGGCGCTTTTCGCGGCAGAGCGCGCTGATGGCCGCGAGCTCCTTTTTGGAATAGAGCGTGCCGTACTCCGTCGGCTGGGAGAGGTAGACCATCCCGGGCATGACCGTGTGGTCGCGGTTCGCGTCGTCCTCGTACTGATCAAGCAGTGCGCGGATTTGGGATGCGGTGATCTTGCCGTTCTCCTGCGGCAGCGTGAGCACCTTGTGCCCGCCGAACTCGATGGCGCCGGCCTCGTGCACGCTGATGTGCCCCGTGTCCGCGGCGATCACACCTTCGTAAGAGCGCAGCAGCGCGTCGATGACGGTCGCGTTCGTCTGTGTGCCGCCGACAAGGAAGTGAATCTCCGCGTTCGGCGCGCCGCAAGCGGCGCGGATCTTCTCGCGCGCGGATTCGCAGTATTCATCCGTGCCGTAACCGGCGGTCTGCGCAAAATTCGTTTCGCACAGGCGCTGCAGGATGGCGGGATGCGCGCCCTCAAGATAGTCGCAGGAAAAAGAAAGACGATGCTCCATGAAAAAAGACCTCGTTTCAAAAACAGGATTGACGGTTTCTGACTGCTATTGTAGAATAAGAGAAAACATGACGCAAACGGTTATTTGAAATGAAAAACATGATATAAAATCATGGATAGGAGGGTGTATGGAGCGGTCAAATGCGAGGCGTTCCTTGCCGCGGCAGAGCTCGGCAGCCTGACGGCCACGGCGGAGCTTTTGGGCTACACACAGTCAGGCGTGACGCGCATGATCGGCACGCTGGAAGAAGAGCTCGGCTTTCCGCTGTTTCTTCGCAGCAAAAAGGGCGTGCAGCTCACGGAAAACGGAAAGCTCATGCTGCCGCTGCTGCGCGAGGTCGTGCGCGCGCATCACAACGCCGAGCAGCTCAGCGCGGAGATCGGCGGCGTGTCAAAGGGCTCGCTGACGATCGGCTGCTATTACAGCATTTCGGCCCTGTGGATGCCAGAGATCCTGACGGCGTTCCGCGCCCGCTATCCGGGTGTGACCGTGCGCATGCAGGAGGGCGGCAACCTCGAGATGGCGCGCTGGCTGAACGAGCGCTCGGTCGACTGCTGCTTCGGCGCGCAGATGCACGGCGATAAGTATGACTGGCTGCCGGTCTTTCGCGACGAATTGGTCGCGTGGCTGCCGCGCGGACACGAGCTGGCAGAGGCGGATGCCTTTCCGCTTATGCGCTTGCAGGACGAGCCGTTCATCCACACCTCGCCCAATCACGACACCGATCAGGACCGCCTGCTCGAGCAGCAGGACCTGCACCCGCAGACCTGCTTTACGACGCGCGACGGCTTCACGACCTACAACATGGTCGAGGCGGGGCTCGGTGTCAGCTTCAACCAGCGGCTCATCTCGCGTAAGTGGAACGGCACGGTGGCGGAGGTCCCGTTCGACCCGCCGCAGTTCGTGACGCTCGGCATCTCGGTCCCGTCGCTCAAAGAGGCCTCGCCCGCAGCGAAAAAGTTTATCGCCTGCGCCATCGAGACCGTCACGGGCGGGGAGAAAAGCCTTTGATAAGAAAAACGCTTCGCAGAACTTCTGCGAAGCGTTTTTTTGCCCAAAAGCCGTTTATTTGAGCTCGGCGGTGAAGGCGATCTTCCCGTCCTCCACTCTGGTGCGGATAGAGCCGTGGTGCCCCTCGGAGATCGAGCGCGCGATGGAAAGGCCGATGCCAAAGCCGCTGCCTTTCCTGTGCGCGTCGGCGCTGGCGCTGTCGCTCACGGCCTGCGCCGGTACGATAAATAATAGTACGGCGGACACGGCAAGCAATGTGACCTTTACCTTTACAGACAGCGGCGTGACCGCTGCGGGCGAGACGGACACGGGCTACGAGATCGACGGCACAGCGCTCACGATCACGTCGAGTGGTACCTACACCGTCTCCGGCAGCTGCGCGGACGGCTCCATCAAGGTGAAAAAGAGCACGACCGGCGTGACGCTGGTGCTGGACGGCCTGACACTTACGAGTGAGAACACCGCCGCCATCACCTGCGGCAAGTCGAGCGAGGTGACCATCCTTGTTTCCAACGGTACGGAAAATTCCCTGAGCGATACCGAGCAGAACAATGACGACAACTACCCCGAAAACGAAAATGCCGAAAACGCCGTCATCAAGTGCAAGGATGGCTCGCTTGTCACCCTCTGCGGCGATGGAGAGTTGACCATCACGGCCAACGGCAAAAACGGCATCAAATCCGGCGCGACGACGGATGAGGACGGCGAAGCGTCGCTGACCATCTGCGATTTGACGCTGAATATTGATGCACCCGTCAACGACGCCATCAACGCCGAGCAGCTTTTGAACGTCGAGAGCGGCACGCTGACCATCGACGCCGCGGATGACGCCATTCACTGCGACTTGGTGCTGAACATCGGTGCGGACGGCACGGACGGCCCCACGATCGACATCACGAATTGCTGCGAGGGCCTTGAGGGCGCGGAGCTGAACGTTTGCTCCGGTGATATTACGATCAACGCCTCGGACGACTGCCTGAATGCGGCAAATTCCGACCTGACGGACTATGACTTCACGATGACGATCTCCGGCGGCACGATCGACGCCTATTCCTCCGCGGGCGACGGCTTCGACTCCAACGGTGACCTGACCATCACGGGCGACACAGTGATCGTCTGGACGGCCAACACGGCGGACAACGAGCCGCTGGACGCCGACGGCACCATCACCGTTTCGGGCGGCACGGTGCTCGCCGCGGGCGGCAGCAGCGGCATGGGCATGGGCGGCGGCTTCCCCGGCGGCGGACAGAAGCCAGACGGTGAACCGCCCGAGAGCTTTGACGGTCAGATGCCAAACGGCGAGAAGTCAGAGCTTCCCGACGGGGAAGTGCCCGAAATGCCCGGCGGCGAGCGCCTCACACCGCCCAGTGGGCAGGGAAGCCCCGCTGACGGCAACGCCCCAGCGGGCGACAGTACCTCCGATACCACTCCAACTGCCTAATGGCAGAGATAAAGAAAAGCAGACGGCTCGCGCAGACCGTCTGCTTTTTGCTGCCTGTTCGGTTTTACATCGTCTCAAAACCGACGATCACGCCGCCGCGCTCGGCATAGTAGCTGCAAAGACCACGGCAGGGACGGATCTCAATGTCTGCTTCGGGAAAGTGCCCGCGCAGCGAAGCGGCGAGTGCCCCAGCCGCCTCTGGATTTTCGGCGTGGTGGATGCGCACCTTGCCGCCGTGGTAGCCAGCTTCCAGAAGCTTCTGTACCATCGCCGCGCACGTCTTTTTTTCGCCGCGGCATTTTTCAACGGGCTGGATCGTGCCCTCAAGACTTGCGGT
>ERZ772900.1865-NODE-1865-length-17512-cov-11.459071_pt1 | contig 17512 bp, 8 predicted proteins | sample MGYA00512124_ERZ772900 | MGnify/ENA primary metagenome ERZ772900 (study PRJEB29015, sample SAMEA2737716) | human gut metagenome | biome: human gut; feature: human-associated habitat; material: faeces | place: China | collected 2012 ... | reverse complement strand
TTTTTATGAAATCGCTGCGCGATTTCTATTTCATGCGCGCTGCCGCGCGGCAGCGGCAGCATCGTGAATACAGATTTTTTCGACAGTCTCTCAAGCGCCTGCAATGCAGGCGCTTTTTTTGCGCGCAGCCTAAAGTGGTCCGATGTTTTTTTCTCGCTTTTTCTTATTTCCCGCGCATTTCCCACAAAAATGCGCAAACCGTTTACGTATTTTGATGGTTTTGCACGATTTTATAAAAAAATTTTATTGCAAAAGTAGAAAGCATTTTGGACAACTTGAAACACATCTTTTCAAAAATTATAATGCTGAGTATAGAGACCTGCACCGGAACAGCCGGCGTTTCCGAGGGGTCAGCATAGAAAATTTTCGGGTGAAAAGATATTACAGGAGGAATGCGTTATGTTACGCAGCGAACATATTCTGAAGGGTCTGGGCAACCAGTATTACCGGGCAACCTACAAATCCATGGGCTTTACCACCGAGGATCTCAAGCGTCCGCTCATCGGCATCGCGAACGCCTGGAGCGAGTGCGTGCCCGGCCACTACAACCTGCGTCAGGTCGCGCAGCGCGTCAAGGACGGCATCTACCGCGCAGGCGGCACGCCCATCGAGTTCGGCGTCATCGGCGGCTGCGACGGCATGGGTCAGGGCCACGACGGCATGCACTTCATCATGCCCTCGCGCGAGCTGATCGCCAATTCTATCGAGTCCATGGCGCAGATCAACCTGTTCGACGGCCTCGTCCTGCTCGGCTCGTGCGACAAGATCGTTCCGGGCATGCTGATGGCGGCGGCCCGTCTGGACATCCCGTGCATCTTCCTGCCGGGCGGCCCGATGGAGGGCGGCGTTGAGTTCGACGGCCGTCAGGCCGACCAGACCTCTGCCACCGAGGCTTATGGTATGCTTTCCGCCGGAAAGATCACGGAGGCGGAGTATGTGGCTCTGGAGGATACCGCCTGCCCGGGCTGCGGATCGTGCTCCTACCTCGGCACCGCGAACACCATGTGCGCCCTCGCGGAAGCGCTCGGCATGACCCTGCCGGACGGCGGCACCGCCCCGGCGACCTCCGCGGTTCGCATGATGAAGGCCGAGGAGACCGGCGTCAAGATCATGGAGCTGGTCGAGAAGAACATCACCGCCCGCCAGATCATCACCGACGGCTCCATCCGCAACGCCATCAAGGCATGTCTGGCCATGAGCGGCTCGACCAACGCCGTCATGCACCTGACCGCCATCGCCTACGAGGCTGAGCTCGGCATCAAGGTGCTCGACGAGTTCGACAGCCTGTCCGACACCACCCCGCAGCTGGCGCGCATGAACCCGTCCTGCAAGTACAGCATCGTGGACTTCTACAAGGACGGCGGCGTTCCGCGTCTGATGGAGAACCTGCGCTCCATGCTCGAGACCGACGTCATGACCGTCACCGCGCACACCCTCGCGGAGAATATCGACAGCCACAAGTACCTGTACCCGGCGACCGGTCTGGTCAACCACACGCTCGATGACCCGTTCGGCTACACCGGCGGCGTCGCTGTCCTGCGCGGCAACCTCGCGCCCGACACCGGCATCACCAAGCCCGGCGCGTTCGACAAGAGCCTGCATCACTTCAAGGGCGAGGCCATCTGCTTCGACTCCGAGGAGGCCGCAGAGGAGGCTATCCTCGCCGGCAAGATCCATGACGGCCACGTCGTCGTCATCCGCTACGAAGGCCCGAAGGGCGGCCCCGGCATGCGCGAGATGTTCAAGGCCATGAAGTACCTGTACGGCCGCGGCCTCGCCAAGACCACCGCGCTCATCACCGACGGCCGCTTCTCCGGCACGAACAACGGCTGCTTCGTCGGCCATATCTCCCCCGAGGCGGCAGAGGGCGGCCCGATCGCCATCGTCCATGACGGCGACACCATCGAGATCGACGTCGATAACAAGCAGCTCAACCTGCTCGTGCCCGACGAGGAGATCGAGGCGCGTCTCAAGCAGTGGAAGCGCCCCGAGCCCAAGTTCAAGAAGGGCTGGCTCGGCCTGTACTGCAAGCTCGCGGCCTCCGGCTCTGAGGGCGGCGTCATGAAGTTCGACCACCTGTAAGCCGACGGAAAGGGGAATTTCACTATGGATGGAGTAACCGTATCCGTTCTGGGCGCTCTGGCCGCTCTCGTCGTGGCCATCGTACTCATTCTGAAAAAGGTCCAGCCGACCTACGCCATGTTGATCGGCGCGGTCGCCGGCGGCCTCATCGGCGGCGCCGGTCTGACCGGAACCGTAAACTATATCATCTCGGGCACGCAGGGCATCGTCTCCGCCATCATCCGCATCGTGACCGCCGGCATCCTCGCCGGTGCGCTGATTGAGAGCGGCGCGGCCGAGCGCATCGCGGAGGCGATCATGAACAAGCTGGGCGCGAAGCGCTGCCTGATCGCGATCACGCTCGCGACGTGGGTCCTGACCGCCGTCGGCGTGTTCGGCGACGTTGCGTGCATCACGGTCGCACCGATCGCCCTTCAGATGGCGAAGCGTGCAGGCTATCACAAGATGGGCGTGCTGATGGCGCAGCTCGGCGCGGTCCGCGCGGGCAACGTCATGAGCCCGAACCCGAACGACATCGCGGCGGCTGAGGGCTTCGGCGTGCCGCTGACCTCGATCATCGCGGTCGGCATCATCCCGGCCGTCGTGGCTCTGATCGTCACCTCGCTCCTCGCCTACCATCTGCGCATGCGCGGCACCGAGATCGCGGACAGCGACGTCAACACGATCGACAGCAAGGATCTGCCTCCCCTGTGGGCGGCGCTCGCCGGTCCGTTCGTCACCATCGCCATCCTGGTCCTGCGCCCGATCGCCGGCATCACCATCGACCCCCTGATCGCGCTCCCGGTCGGCGGCATCGTCGGCACCATCGCGATGGGCAAGACCAAGGAAATGGGTCACTATTTCACCGCCGGTCTCGCGAAGATGAGCGGCGTGGCCATGCTGCTGGTCGGCACGGGCGCGCTCGCGGGCATCATCTCCAACTCCTCGCTCAAGGACGTTATCATCTCCGGCATTGAAACGCTCGGCCTGCCCGCCTTCATGCTCGCGCCGATCGCCGGCATGATGATGGGCGCGGCGACCGCGTCCGCTACCGCAGGCACGACCCTCGCAAGCCAGATCTTCGGGCCGACCGTAGTCGCGAGCGGCATCGCGCCGCTGGCTGCCGCAGCCATGACCAACGCGAGCGTATTCGTCTTTGACGGTCTGCCGCACGGCTCGTTCTTCCACGTCAGCGCAGGCGGCGTCAACATGGGCATCAGCGAGCGACTCAAGCTGCTCGGCTACGAGGCCATCAACGGCTTCGCCATGCTGGCCGTCAGCACCCTCGTGTTCGGTGTGTTCCGCGTACTGGGATAAAAACTGCACAGAAAGCAAAAACGAGACTGCCTCAGGGCGGTCTCGTTTTCATCTGTCGGAAAAGCGAAGTTTTTCGACGGTTGAAAAAGGAGCGGCTTTCGCCGCTCCTTTGCATTTTCTGCGCATTTCCGGTTGTTTTCTGCTGTATTTACTTCCTGCATCTGTAAATCAGGGTCACGATCTGCGCTCTCGTGCAGTTATCGTTCGGGGCGAACGCGGTCTCGCTCACGCCCTTCGCAACATTGTTTTCGACCGCCCAGAGCACTGCATTATAGTAGTACGCAGCCGCGGGAACGTCAGCGAACGGGTTTTCGCCGCCGGATGCCGGGGACTGCTGCGCGCGCCACAGGAAGGTGACGATCTGCGCACGGGTGCAGCCGGCGTTTGGAGCGAATGCGGTATCGCTCACGCCCTTCGCGACGCCGTTTTCGACCGCCCACGCGACTGCCTTCGCGTAATAAGCGTCCGCCGGGACATCGGCAAAGCTGCTCAGCGTTTTCGGCTCGGGCGAGCCTGCCGCACGCCACAGGAAGGTGACGGCCTGCGCACGGGTGCAGCCGGCGTTCGGGGCAAACAGCGTATCGCTCGTGCCGCCGGTCACGCCCTCCTGCGCCGCCCAGAGGACTGCGTCATAGTAGTAATCCTCCGCGTGCACATCGGTGAAGAAGTTGAGCATGGTGTTGTCGTCCATAAAGACCGCCTTCACCGTGATCTTGCCCGCAGGCATGACGAAGGTGTACCTGCCGCCGCCCTTGTCGGTCAGCGCGAGCGCCTTGCCGTCCTTGTCCAGCACGGTCAGGCTTTCGAGGGTGTAGCCCTTGTCGGGGGTTGCCGTGATGGTCACAGTGTCGCCCTTGGAGGCAGATTTGGGAGATACAGTGACAGTGCCGTGCTCATAGATGCCGGTCGGGATCTTGGTGTCGGGAATGGAGACGCTTCCGCCGCCGCCTCCTCCACCGCCGCCGCCGGAGGAACCGCCGCCGGAGGTGTTGTCTGTGATGCGGATGCTGATCTTCTTTTCAGCGATCACACTGGTATCTGCGTTGACTGCGGCGCAGATCAGGGTCATCGTGCCCTCCTGATCGCCGAAGCTGAGGGTATTTCCGCTGATCACGGCGTGGGTATCATTCTTTTCCAGCGTCCAGCGTACCGAAGCCGGGTAGGCCGCCAGCTCTTCCGCAGTAAAGGCCGTGCCGAACTGGTCGAGCGCCGTGACCTTGACCGTGGACAGGTCGAGCGCGGCATTTTTCCGGACGGACGAGGGGACGCCGTCTGCGGTGATCGCGGTCAGCCGTCTCGGCGCCGTGACCGTCAGGGTGATATGGTTGCTTTCGATGTCGCCGGAACGGGCGTAGATCTCGGTCGAGTCCTCCTTCAGCGCCTTGAGCGTTCCGTTTTCGAGCGAAACCACATCCGGTCTGGAGCTGACCCATTCAAAGCTGCCGCCGGTCATCTCTCGGCCGTACTGGTCGAAGCCGGTGGCGGTGAACTGCTCCGCGAGGACCGCGTTCTCATCCAGCCGCAGGACAAATCCGTCCTTCCTGTCGGCGCGGATGGTCTTGAGGACGGGCTGCTGCTCGGCCTTGACAACGACATTCTTCGCCGTCTTTCCGGCAGAAGCCGAGGCCGCCTCGAGGATGACGTCCGCATAGGACGCCTCCGGGACGCTGCCAGCCGCAACGAGCAGCGTGCCGTTTTCGATCACGGCGTCGGTCTGGTTGGCGGCCGCGAGCGTCCACTCGATGTCGGACGGGACCGCGCAGGGATTGCCGTGCTGGTCGCGGGCGAGCAGCGGGATGCGGGACAGGTCATAGGACGCGCCCTCGACAGCCGCAGGAGCGCCGCCGTTGTAGTACAGCTCGTTCAGATACGGCTTCGCCGTCACCTGTACGGGCAGCGGCTGCGTCGTTTTGTAAACCGGCTTGCCGTTCTCGTCCTGTCCGATCGGGTAATACAGGGTAACGGTATCCGTGCCGACGACAAGGCCGGTGAGCGTGCTGCCGCTGATTTCGGCATAGCCCTTGTCCGTGGCGAGCCGCCACTCGAACAGCTTTTCGTTAAGCGTCATGTCCTCGCCGTACTGATCCTTCGCCTCTACGTCGAGCGTGCTCAGGTCGAAGGTGTTCGCCGTATCATCATTATAGATGAGATCGGGGATCGTGCCGTTCACGGTCAGCGTCTCGAGCTGCCGCTCGGGCAGTACCTGAAGCGGCACGCGGTTGGACTCGGTGTCGTTTACGATGGCGTAGATCTGATAATTGCCCGGCTGGGTAAATTCGATGTCGCCCGTGGTTTCGTCGATGGTCAGGCCGTCGTTGTCCTCCACGCTCCATTTGACTCTGCCGGTCACGTCGAAGTCCTTATCGTTCTCGTCCTTGGCGGTCACGGTCAGACCCGAAACGTCGGCGGTGTTGCTGCCGTCGTTGAAGTAGAACGGCTCAAAGCTGCCGGTTACGGTGACAGAGGACAGCTTGACGGGCAGGATGGTCAGCTCGACCAGCTCGCTCTTGAAGTCAGCCGTGGTTTCGATCGAAGCCTTGGGCTGATAGCGCAGGAACAGCGGCTTTCCGTCATTCGGCTTGAGCGCATTGAGGACAGGGTAGCCGTTGCGGTTTGTCGTGACCTCGGCATACTCCGAAGCGTCATCGAGGTTTTCGTCCACGACCGTCCATTCGCCGCTCAGGCGCGGATTGAAGCCGTACCAGTCGACGTCAAACTCGTTTTTCGCCTCGACCTTGATGCTGTCCAGACGCAGGCTCTGCTGCTCGTACAGCGAGACCTGTTCGGTATCGGGTACGAGACGGTCGAGCGCATAGATCGGGTACACCTTCTGCGGGGTGATGATGGTGTTCTTAGATGTATAGTGGAACGAACCGAAGTACGGCGCGACCGGCTGACCGGAGCGCAGCTGATCGGCGGCCGTCTTGAATGCGCCCTGATACAGGGTGTTCATATCCAGACCGTCGGGGTCGTAGCCGGAGACATTCCGGTTCTGGATGCGGGCATCCAGATCCTCGATCGCGCTGAGGCCGTTCCGGCCGAAGGTGTACTGCTTGAAGTCCCGTCCTTTCCAGCTGTCTATCGAGCCCTTGGTTCGATGATAACCGGTAACCGAGAGGAGCATGGTCTTATACTTGATGCGCACTGCACCGGTATAAGGAATGGTCGTTTGCAGGTCGGTCACATCGACATTGATGTCGAGACCCGTATGCGCCGGCAGCGGTACGGAAATGGTATCCGTAATGGACTGCGCGTAGGACTCCTCCTTGCTGCTCTCGTAGGTCTTTTCCATGCCGTAGGAGTAGGAAAAGCTCTGCTCGACCTTGGCAGTGGGCGAAAGCGCGGCCAGAACGGGCACGCTGAATTCGACGCCTACCGTGGTCTCCTCGGTCCAGTTCTGCGAATAGGTATTGGAGACCGTGGTCGAGGTCGTGGTGCTCTTTTCATAGGTATAGCTTTTTTCGACCGTGTTTTCGAAGTCGTTGCGGTTTTCCGCCGTCACCTTGTAGCTGTCCGAGCTGCCGCCCAGATTGAACTGGTAGCCCTTCTGCTCGAGCGACGCCGTTGTGTCGTCCGCCGCGATGGAGGGCGTCTCAAACCGGTCCGCAATGCCTTGAATTTCGAAGTCGTAGAACGCCTGCACATAGTAACCGTAGCCGGTACTTACATAAGAGTGATGGTCATCGCGTTCCCTCTCCGCTCTGGTAGAGACATAATAAACCGGGGTTTCTTCTTCCGGAAGGCGGTTCAAAACACCCGAGCCGCTCAGAACCGCGCTCTGGTCAACGACGCTGCTGACAGCATCCCGCAGACCCTTGGCTGTATACTGTACCTTCGCATAATCTGCTGCTGTCAGAGCGGTATACGGCTCATGATAGCCGTGTTCATTGTTGTCGTTATAGTACGTTTTTGGCAGGATATCGTTCGCAATAGCCGCCCACTTCTCCGCAAATTCGGGATTCCGGATCATCTCCTGCAAAATCTGCTCCTGTGTGCCCGGCAGGTTGTAGGTGTCCGAGGCATCAAAGATCTCCCAGTCATTCTCCGCCGTCACCGCCGCCCCGGCTGTCGGGGGCAGCAGACCGAAGCACACCGACAGCGCCAGAACTGCGCTCAGTCCTCGCCGCCGTATCGTTCGCTTTTTACTCATACTGTTTTCCTCCTTTTCTGTGGTGTTCCTGCTCCGCCATGGACAGAAGCTCGTCGTGGCTCAGCTCTACGTCGCAGAAGCGGACAAAAATGCCGTTCGTCACCGCGCTGTTCCAGATCTGCGGGTCTGCAAGAGACCGGAAGCGGAACTTGTCCAGATACGGCTCCATGTCCAGCAGGAGCCTGCTCCCGGAGACGAAATCGACCTGAAGCACATGACCGCCGAGCGGACGGACGGCCTCGATGTATTTCCGCTCCATCTGCCCTCCCCTCCTTTCTCAGAATGCAGATAAAAGGGTTCCACCGTACCTGTAGGATACAGCGGAACCTGAAAAATAACCATTAACAACTTGTTAGTTTGTGCGGCGCGCGCGGAACAGGGAAAACGGATGCGGGAGAGCCGCCGTGCAGAAAAATACACGTTCTGCGGCTTTTCTGCATCGTTTCGTTCCAGTTTATTCCTTGAATACGCTCCGCTCCGGTGCTATAATTGGGAAATACACAGTATATTTCATGCTGAGAAAGGAATGATATGGATATGAAAAGACGTATTTTATCCTGTTTTCTGGCATTCTGCATGATCTTCGCCCTGCTTCCGGCACCGGCGCAGGCGGCAGGGAACGCAGAAAACGCGACGCCGACCGTCAAGGCCACCGTGCAGCACGCGGAGACCGGACAGATCACCGCGCAGATCGAGGCTTACATGACCGATTCGGCCAACAAGACCCGGACGGTCAAGCCCTGCGACATCATTTTTCTGATCGAGCAGTCACAATTCATGAATACGCAGAACGGCTCGGCCAATTCCGGCGACGAGCGCGCGGAAATCCTGAGCGCCATAGACCGCCTGCTGGACGGGATGCCGCAGCCGACCACCGGCGGCGAGCACCGCATTGCGATCGCGGGCTACGGCCGCATCAACAACCCCGGCCGCAGCGACGGCTATAATGCCACGCTCTACCCCGGCACGCCGTCGGACAATAATGACAGCCTGAACACCGGCTATTATACCAAAGTCGGCTTTCATTCGCAGAGCGGCTGGACGGAATACAGTAAAGATGATCCAAAGGCCCTGCCGCAGCTGCCGTCGGGCTATCTGACAGATAAATATGACGATGTGTTCCTGTCGGTCGACGACGCCAAGCAGGTCATCGACGCCGATACAATGGTGCCGTGGCACGCCGGTGCGGCGCGCATGGACGCCGGTCTGACCATCACGGAGCAGCTTGCCAAGATCGCCAAGGCCGAGGCAGACAGTAAGGAGCGAAATCTGATCGTCTGCATCGCCGCCAGCTCGCTCCCCTACCAGAACAACGGCACTTATCAGCAGCTGCGCCCGGACGCGGCGATCGAGGCGGCGAACACGCTCAAGAAAACCTATGGCGCGACCATTTTCGGTCTGGGCGATTTCAACAAGCTGACCCTGGAAAGCGGTAATCCTCTGAACGACCCCGACGAGCAGCGGAAGAACTTCAACTCCACCATGGCGTCCATCTGCGGCAATTCGTCTACAAGCGCCGCGGACGGCGCGGACTATTTCAAGGGACTCAGTCAGGTGCACGACATCGACGAGGCGCTCAACGAGCTGATGACCAAAATCGACGCCAATGTCGGCGAGGGCGCAGCCGAGAAGCTGAGCATTGATGTGGACAGCTTCACCGAGGGCAAGGACAGCTACAAATGGAGCCAGCTGAAGGACGGCCACCATATCCTGGCCGCCGGCAGCATCCGCGAAGTCGCGTCGGTGGATTATTACCGCTTCACCGGCTATGACGACAACGGAACGCCGCAGTTCGAGTCGACGCCCTCCCGCCATACCGAACAGAGCCTTGCGGACATCGGCCGCGGCGACGCCATCCAGACCTCTCTGAACATTCTGCCGATTCCGCCGCAGGCGCAGGCAGGCGAGATCAGGGGCGCGAATTACGGCGAGAAGGTCGTCATCACCATCACCGACCCGGTCTGCATCGACTATGAATGGATCGGGCGCTGGCAGCCGGACATTCCTCTGCCCAAACACGAGCACGCCGCGCGCGGAACGACGCACAAGCCTGCCGCGCCGACGCAGAACGCAGTGGCCGGGAAGGACCTGAACCTGAAATTCGACGGCTGGTACCGCCTGTGGGACGAGACGATCGACAAGGATAAGCCGGATAAGCCAACGTGGGAATACGGCGGAAAGACCTACGTCAAATACACCGGAAGAGTGTTCCCGGCGTTCGGCAGCGACCTCAAGCTGTACGGCCGCTGGCTGCCCGAGATTCAGGTCTCGTTTCACTGGGCCGGCTCGGTCATCCCGGTGGACGGGGACGGCAATAAAATCGCGGCGCCGTCCGCGCTGAGCCTTTCGCTTGACGGAGACGGAACCTGTCACTATCAGGCGACTGCGCCGACGGCGGACGGCTTCGAGTTCGACGGCTGGTACAAGGATTACGCCTGCACGCAGAAATTCCAAGAGGGCGGCGAGGATCTGACCGCAAACACCAACCTTTACGGCCGCTGGACGAGGCTCGGCACGAAGACCGTGACCTTCAAGGTGCAGAACGGCACATGGTCGGACGACCACTCGAGCGCGGACAAGACCGTTACCGTCAATCTGCGCAACGGCCTCGGAACGCTGTCTGAGAATGCCGTGCCGACGGAGCCGACGGATATGATTCCGGACAACGAACACAAGGCTCCCGGCGCGTGGGACAGCCACCCGAACACGAACACCGACGGCATCAGTGAGACGGGAAACTATGTCTATACCTATACCTTCCCTCAGAAGGATAAATGCACGGTAACTTATCACTGGCTGAGCACGGAGAACCCGGATTCCGCCGCCCTCCCGCCGCAGGCAACAGTGACCGAGGGTACGACTTATACGGTCGAAACGGTTTCCAAAATAGAGGGCTGGACGTTCTCGGGCTGGTATGATAAAGCGAACTGGACTGACACCGATGAGACCGTAAAACCAGGAACGTACAGCAGCGCAGGTCAGAATATCGACCTCTACGGCAAATGGACACATGCTGACTGTACCGTAACATTTCTCGCGGATGATAAAGAGGCCGAACGCGGATACCTGGATGCGAACAAACAGACCGTTGTTCTTACATATACGGTTCCCTACGGCTCTACCCTGCGGAAGGAACGCATAAGCCTGCCGACCCCGGTTCCCGGTGAGGCGACCTACTATTTCTTCAAGGACTGGGATCTGGATAACCTTTTCTATACCGATCCGGATGTTCTGAATATGCCTGTACGCTCCAATCTGACCTTCGTCGCCCAGTGGTGGCCGATCGTGACGTTCGACGCCAACGACGGCGCATGGAGCAGCGGCGAGACCATGCGCTATGCGAAAATTCAGACGGATACCAAGAAGGTTGCGGCGGCAAGTACGCCGGTCAGAAACGGCTATACCTTCCTCGGCTGGTATACGGCGGCCGACGGCGGCGATCGGGCGAATTTTGAAGACACGGTGTTCGGCCCCAAAACCCTGTATGCACACTGGGCAAAAAATGCCGCCGTCACGTTCCGCATCGTCAACGGCACATGGTCGGGCGGCGCAGCAGAGGACAAGACCGTAACGGTCGTGCTCTATCCGCAGGCGGACGGCACCGCGAGCGGCACGCTGGACGCAAGCTATGTGCCGCAGATCATGCTCCCGGCACCGGGATACGAAAATATCGCCGGCGGCTGGGAACAGACGCCGAACACCGACCCGAACGGCATTACCGGAGATGTGACCTATGTCTATCGGTTCGGCAGCACCGGCGGCGGCAGCTCTTCCGGCCACTCGACCCGGTACACCCTGCACTATGAGTCGAACGGCGGCACGGCTTACAAGGATGAGCGCTGTTCCTCCGGCACGAAGGTGACGCTCGACAAGACCCCGACCCGCGAGAGCTATACCTTTACCGGCTGGTATGCCGACAAGGCGCTGACGCAGAAGATCACAAGCGTGACAATGAACGGCGACAAGACGGTCTATGCAGGCTGGGAGGCGACCGGCGTACCGGACAAGCTCAACGGCGACGACCATTTCGCCTATGTCATCGGCTATCCGGACGGAAAGGTGCACCCGGAGGGCAATATCAGCCGCGCGGAAACAGCAACGATCTTCTTCAGACTGCTCAAAGCGGACATTCGCGACGGAAATCTGACCGCCGACAACGAATTTTCCGATGTTTCGGACGGCCAGTGGCACAACAAGGCGATTTCCACGATGGCGAAGCTCGGTATCGTCAAGGGCCGCCGTGCGGACCGATTTGACCCCGATGCCTCGATCACCCGTGCGGAGTTTGCGGCAATCTGCGCGCGCTTCAACACCAAACCGGTCGAGAACAGCGGCAGCTTCTCCGACATTTCCGGTCACTGGGCGGAAAACGAGATCGAGAGAGCGGCGGCGTTCGGCTGGATTTCGGGCTACCCGGACGGTACGTTCCGCCCCGACGCCCGCATCACCCGCGCTGAGGCTATGACCATGATCAACCGCGTGCTCTGCCGTATGCCGCAGAGCAAAAGCGACCTGCTGGACAGCATGGTAACGTGGCCGGACAACAAGCCGTCCGACTGGCACTACCTCGCCGTGCAGGAGGCCACGAACAGCCATGACTTCGACCGTCAGGGCGAGGTCGGCGAAAGCTGGACGAAGCTGACGAGCGTCCCCGACTGGACGCGGTATCAATAAATAGAAAGTTGCAGAGTTATAACGTTGTAAAGTTATAACTCTGCAACTTTTTAGCTTTACAGCGTTTTGAGAAGCGTGCGGCCGCCACGGAGCGACGCTCTGGAAGCAGCGCGAAGTGCCCCCCGGATTTAACACGCAGGCAAAGCAATGCAAGCAGCCTGTATGCTTCATTACACACAGGCTGCTTAATCAAATTTATTATAATTGATGAAAAAGAGGATATCCCACCAATACCTGCTATCCCTGATACCTTATTCTTTCTACCAGCGTTTCCTTTTTCAGATTACAGCTTAAAACACAGGAAAGCACAATTTGCAGAATACCAACCAGAAGAATCATAACAAGAATCGGGATAAGAGGAACGTGATAAACGTTCATTCCAAAAATCCCATTATGCTTCGCATAGGAAAACAGTGCATAGCCAAGGGGCAGACCGGCAGCAAGTGCGACGCAGATGGTGCCAACCGTAAAAATCAAGCCCTGTATTTGTAAGCTCAGATTCAACTGCTTATTGGTCATGCCTACCGCTTGCAGCACACCGTATTCCTGCTTCTTCGTGGTGATATTGATGATCATGGTGTTTGCCAGATTCATAAACCCAATGAGACCGACAATTGCCATGAACAGATAGCAGCCAAGCTTCATCATACGGCTTGCGTATTCTGCGGTTTGCAATTCTGCGTGATAGGTGTGCAGCTTGATATGAGAAGTATCGGAGAGCAGGTCATTCAGGCTTTGCTCTACAGATGCCACATCTTTTTTAGCACAATCCACCCACAGGTATCCATAAGATGTCCCTTTCGGATTTACAGAGCGGTATACTTCTTCCGGAATGACCAGATAAGTGTCCGCGCTTACAAAGGAGCCTGCGATTTTTCCATGATAGGTATAGGTTCCGCTTCCGTTATCAAAGTTGAATGTAATCGGTGCACCCGCAGAATACCCGTCAGCTTCCATCCACATGGACCAGCCAAAGAAAACATCCCCGTTTTTGACAGCCTGTGCATAGTCCATGGAACCGATATCGCCATCCCCGCGCATCATTTCAAAATCCTCTTGATTTACGATTGCAACCGGAAATTTTGTTCCGTTCAAATCTGCAGAGACGATTTCTCTCGTCAGTACATCCGTTACACCGGGGATGGATTTGATTTCTTTAATCAAAGAATCATTCAGTGGGTTGTTCTGTAGGATTGTGTCCAGATTATTCTCCGAATAGGCTTCATCATAATTCTGGGAATAATCCAGCTGCAACTCAAATTGTCCATGGTTGATTGCAATCCGCGCCTCGTGCTCCGTGTCAATATTCCCAACATAATTAGAGATAATTACAAACAATACACAGGAAAGCCCCATGGTAAGAATCGTAGCAATGGTTCTTTTCGGATTGCCTGTCACATTTGCCATTGCCATGGAGAAAACGGTGACATCTTTTCTGCCTTTTCGTCTGCCCTGTTTTTGCGTTTTGGAGCCGTCAAGATACCGTGTCGCTTCGATGGGTGAAATCCGGGAAACAATTTTCATGGGTTTGCGCAGAGCCAAAACGACCGTAAGAAACGATACAAAAATGCAGATGAGCATAATTGTCAGTGAAAACAGAGGCACCTGATGGTTCTTGATTCCGGACGATACCAGATTTCCCTGCTCCACCAGCCAGTTGAAGCTGACTTTTGCAATCAGGAAACCAAACAGCAGCCCCAGCGGTATCGAAGGAACCGCCAGAAGAATGCCCTCACGAAAGATCAACTGCTTCATCTGCTTTCTGGTTGCACCCAGCGCCTTGATTTTTCCGTACTCCTGAACCTTCTGGGCGATCCCGACCTGGAAGATATTATAAATGACCACAACGGAAAACAGCACGATTCCGAGGATCAGGGTTCCACAAACCACAATCATTTCATAGCTCGGCTGCAATACCCACTGCAGGTAGAGGTCATTGATGATCACGTTTTTCTGGTCAATGCCGCAGGAATCCGCGATTTCTTTTATAACAGGCGCAACATTATTCATAGATACATTTGCAGAATCGCTCAAGGTAAAATAGATATTATATTGCCTGTCACCCTCCGCAACACGCTCATTATAAAAATCCTGCGAACCGAATACAACATAGGAAGCCTCGATGGTATATTCATCCCGGTCATATAAAATCCCGCTGACAGTAAATTCCACCGGTGCGTATTCCGACTGCATGCCGGAACGGTACTCCAATGTTACGGTGTCTCCGACCTTTACATCATGGTATCCCACTGCATCAAAGAAAGCGCGTCCTGCGGCAATTTCCTGCGCCTTTTCCGGATAGGTACCTTCCTTCAACACATATTCCTGATTATAGGGAAGCATTTTCCTGACCGTTTCATCCGCACTGACAAAGCCGCCATTTTCATTTCCTTTCAGGATGCCCTCCGTACACATGATGCCGATATCAGATATCTCAGCTCTGCGTTCCACTTCTTTTAATTGCGTACCATCTGCGGCGATAAACAGGCCGTAGTTGCTTCCGTATGAGCTTGCAGCCTGATCCTTCTGTAAGCGGATCAGTCCATTTCCAATTGTACTGATAATGACCAGAAGCATGGTAGTCAGGCAAATCGCCGTCATAATGAGGACACTTCTTGTTCGATTTCTTTTGTCGTTGCTGAATGCAATTTTGCTGATCGTCCTCAATTAAAATCCACCACCTGTCCATCCTCGATGACTAAAATACGGTCAGCAACCTGCGCGATCTCATCATCATGGGTAATCATTACAATTGTCTGTCCATATTTTTTTGCGCTCATTTTCAGCAGCGCGATCACCTCGTCACTTGTCTTGGAATCAAGATTTCCGGTTGGCTCGTCCGCAAGCAAAATCTCCGGTCTGTTTACCAAGGCTCTTGCAATCGCAACGCGCTGCTGCTGTCCTCCGGACAGGGTATTCGGAAGATTATGAATCCGGTGTTCAAGACCCAGTGTGGTGATAATATCATTGACATAAGCTTTATCCACCTTTTTTCCGTCAAGCCCCAGCGGAAGAACGATATTTTCCCACACATTGATGGAGGATACCAGATTGAATGCCTGAAATACAAATCCGATCTTTCTTCTCCGGAAAACGGCAAGCTGATCCTCCTTCATGGAATACAGGTCCTTGTCAGACAAGATCACGCTGCCGCTGGTTGGTGTATCCAGCCCGCCCAGCATATGCAGCAGGGTACTTTTTCCGGAGCCGGATTTTCCGACAATGGCGACAAATTCTCCCTGCTCAATCTGGATATTCACATGATTGACGGCTTTGACCTGATTTTCCCCCGTCCCATAAAATTTGCAAAGCTGCTTCGTTTCTAATATCACACCCACTCCAATGGCCTCCTTTTCTTATTTATCAGCATTATATCAAAGGAACCTTTCATTTCACTTTCAAAAAGAGAGCAGAAGTCTTACAGATTTGAAAGACTTCTGCTCATCATCTCTATGAAAGTCCGTTCTCCGGCAGCTGAATCAAAAAGGTACTTCCTTTTCTGACTTTGCCGGAGGCTACCGTGATTGTCCCACCATGCTGCTCAATAATCTGTCTGGACAGATACAGACCGATGCCGGTTCCGCTCTTTTCGCGGACTTCCGGCGCAGTCCCTCTGTAAAACCGCTGGAATATTTTATGGTATTCACTCTGCGGGATTCCGATTCCCTGATCCTCGATCTCAATTCTCACAAAGCCGGTTCTTTTTTGCAGCCGGATCGTGATTTTTGAATGTTCTGGGCTGTATTTGATGGCATTGTCCAAAACGTTAATGATTGCTTCTCCAAGCCAGCGTTTATCCTGCATGAGCGCACAATGCTCCAGTGATTCGTTGCAGTCGAAAATAAGTTCTATCCCTTTCTCCGCTGCCTTTGGATATGTTCGGTTTACTGCGGAGATGATCGTATCCATAATGGGAAGTGTTTTCTGATCAAGCTGAATCAAACCTGTCTCCAGTTTGGATATTTCCAGCAGAGACTGTAACAATGTTTCCAATCCGTCCAATGCACTCCGGCAGCGGATGCGAAATTCCTGCTGCTCCGTCTCACTCAGATTGTTCCGCAGCAATATGCTGAAGCAGGTATCCAAGGCTGCAACCGGGGTTTTCAGCTGATGGGAAATGTCGGATACCATTTCCTTTGTGCTTTCCTTCTCCGCTCTGGCTTGCTCCTGCAGCAGCTGGATATGATGTCCGATCGCTTCAAGCTGAAATTTCAGTCTTTCCTGCCCGACAGGATCTTCGGTGTCCGGCACTGCCTCAAAGTGATTTTCCCGAAATGCAATCAGGATTTGCTCCAGCTGCTCCAATCGTTTCCGACTTTCTTTCGCCTCAGCTTTCTTCCGGTAAAACAGGAACGTTAGCAAAGACAGACATAGCACTGCACTTGTACAGCCGGTTATCATGATATTCTGCCGGAAGCGCACATAAAACGAAGTCCCTTTGTTTTCCCAGTACCCGTATTGCTCTAATAATTGCTTACCCTGTTCATTGGCTTGATGGTCGTTTCCTTTCAGCCATCCTGCGGCAGCATCCATGCCGGTGGTCTCTGCGCCCGCCGCAACTTCTGTCAGGATATCCATTTTACATTGATAATCCTGATAATATAAATAGGTGGTAAAGCAGTTCAATACCGCAAAAAAGAGTAGAACCGGCAGCACCAGTGACAAGGCATCAACCCACTTTTTACGATGTCGTTTCGTCACTGACTTACCTCCTGATCCCATATATACCCAAGCCCGCGGATGTTTTTAATATAGACCGGAGCCGCCGGGTCCTCTTCAATTTTCTCCCGAAGCCTTCTGATGTTCACAGCTACCGTATTTTCATCCATAAAATCACCATCCAGATCAAACACGTTTTCTAACAGCTGTGTTTTTGAAAGAATCTGTTTCGGATTTTGAAGAAAAAAGGACAGCATTTTCAGTTCATTCTTCGTAAGGCTGATTTCTCTTTCCTTTACGAACGCCCTCATCTCTCCGGGGATAAATACGATATCCTTTGAATGAATTTTTGGAGTTCCGGGTTCATTCTTTCTGCGGCGGAAATGAGCCTCAATTTTCAGAAGAAGTACGGAAAGGCTGAACGGTTTCGTCATATAATCGTCCGCACCGGCTTCATATCCCATGACCTGATCTGTCTCCTGATCCAACGCGGTAAGACAGATAATATATACATTTTGACAATTCCGCATCCATCTGACAAGCTCTAATCCGTTTCCATCCGGAAGATTCACATCACAAATGGCAACATCCACATGATTATCACTTGCAATTCTTTTCGCTTTTTTCACTGATTCTGCTGAAAAAACCTCA
>ERZ772900.1859-NODE-1859-length-17553-cov-3.889016_pt1 | contig 17553 bp, 22 predicted proteins | sample MGYA00512124_ERZ772900 | MGnify/ENA primary metagenome ERZ772900 (study PRJEB29015, sample SAMEA2737716) | human gut metagenome | biome: human gut; feature: human-associated habitat; material: faeces | place: China | collected 2012 ... | reverse complement strand
CTCTTCCGATCTTATCGCCCCAGCTCCCCGTCTCCGCCCATGAGACGCGTCATCTCCTCGATGCGCTCGAGCGGGAACGGCGGCTCGCACAGGGGCTTCAGCGCAATCGACATGAGCTTCATGGGATTGTCGTCCGCCGCCGTGCGGTTGGAGCTGAGGGCGCCGCAGCGGCGGCACCGGTGGATGATGGCCCACTCGCCGCCCCGGCGCACCCAGACGGCGACCGGCTCCATGATCCCGCCGCAGTCCGCCTCCCGGTCGCCGGGCTCGATGTCGACATGCAGACTTGCAAGGCAGTTCGGGCAGTGGTTGCGATGGCTGCTCCCCGCGTTATCCGGGGTGCAGAGCCTGCCGCAGACCTTACAGGTAAAGGCGTCGCTGCAGGCGTGGTTCTTATAATAGCCCTTTTTCAGGGTCTTTCGCTTGTTTTCACGGTTCATTGTGTTTTCCCTCCGGATGCTGTGTTTTTCGCTTCTCCGGGAGGAATGGCGTGCGTTAAAATTCGCCGGACCTCCCGGTCAGGCCACACGCTCCGGTAATAAAGTCAGTCTTTTCAAAAAGTTCTCCTTATTTTAATCGTTCTAATGGACAATTCGCGCAATTTCCACCGTCAGAATCTTCAGCACGGCCCCGCCGGACATCGCGTAGAACCAGATCTCGCGGGTCTGCTGCGTCTTTGCAATCGGCGTCGCAATCGCGGCCGTGACGATCAGCAGCGCGCCGATGCAGCCGATGATGGTCGGAACGCTCACCAGCGGGAAAAGCCCCGGCGCACAGCTGCCGTCGATGGCATGCTGGATGGTTTTATCGAGTCCGTCCCGCGCCGCCGCAAAGCAGCAGATGGCAAGGCCGAGCGCCAGCGCCGCGGCGCTTCTGCGCCCCCAGCAGGCTATGGCGGCGCGGTGATGGGCGGAATACCCGATGAATCCCAACAGTACAAGCGTCATCAGCGTCGTGGCCGTCGTGACCGCATTTCCGAAATACAGCTTCATAATAACCGCTCCCCCCCTTCAAAATCCGTCTCTCCGTTCCATCTGTACCCGGTCTCGATGCGCGCGATAAACCGCCTGATGTGGGCGGCAAGCATGGGCGCGACCGTCTCCTTCTCCTCCGCGGCGTCGTAGACGCTGTAGAGCAGGTACATCGGCCCGTAAAAGTCCAGTGCCAGCTGCATGGCCTCCTCGTCCGTATCCGTCAGCCTGCGGAAGATCGCTGCCATGTACTCCAGCGGCCCGCCCGCGAGATAGTCGCGGTGCAGCTGCGCGAGCTTCGGGTCGCGGTACTGCTCCAGCGTCAGCATTCTCCGGAAATTCGCGGAAAACGGCTCCCGCGTCCAGTGGTCAAACTGTGCCATGCTGTAGGCGTAGATCTTCCCGACCGGCGTGTGCATGTACGCCTCCGCAAAGCCGTCCGGCTCCGTCTCCGGCATCTCGTATGCCGCGGCGCGGGCATAGTCCATCTCACGCATCCGCTCGACGATCCGGTCCAGAATCTCCTGCTTGCCGGCATAGTGCTTATAGAGCGCGGCCTTCGTGATGCCGAGCGCTCCCGCGATGTCGCTCATGGACGTCCCCAGATATCCATTGCGCGCAAACAGCGTGAGCGCCGTCTCCAGAATCCGCTCCTTCGTGCTCTCCACCGTCATACCCCCTTTATGATAGTAACCGCTCGGTAACTTCATTATAGTTACCGAGCGGTTACTTGTCAAGGGTAATTTTCAAATACTTTTTCGGCTCACCGCAGGAGCGGGAGACTGCCTGTGAGCTTGTTGACCTTCTTCTTCGCGCCGCAGACGGCAACGCCGAAATACTGCAGCGTGCTCTCCGGCACCTGGGCCATCCGCCCGATGAACTCGTCATAGGTCTTGCAACTCTGCGCCAGATCCGAAAAGTCCACCACCGTCAGCGCCTGAAAACCCGGTTCGTAGAGCTTCTCACGCAGCGCCTTGATGCTCTCGGCGATCCGCGCAGAATCGGAACCGGGAACTCGATGATGCCGAGGTGCGTGTGCCCGTTCTCGTCGCGGACGTCCGCGCCGACCACCTCCGGCATCGCCTTGCCGAGCGTGATGCCCGTGATCGCCGCCGTGTTGGCAATGATCCCGAGCGGCAGCTGCTCGTCGATCACCATGACGCACTTTTCGTTTTGCAGATCCATTTTTCGTTCTCCTTTTCGTCTGTACTTGCAGGAGGGGACGCGGTCGGTCCGCGCGGCGCAGAAAAATCTCGCGGTACGCACCGGGCGCGCGAAAAGGTTTGTAAAATATCTCCACTTTTCCCGAGAAAAAGTGGGGGCCGTGCGGCCCCCGCTGCGATGCGTTTTTAAAGCGCGGTTCCCTTCTTCGGGATGCGAAAGCGCGCCGTGTCCGCCCCTTCAAGGCACAGAAGCACGATTTTCCGCTCAATTCCCCCGGCGTAGCCCGTCAGGCTGCCGTCCGCGCCGACGACGCGGTGACACGGGACGATGATCGACACCGGGTTATGCCCCACCGCACCGCCGACCGCCTGCGCGGACATGGACGCAAGCCCGACGCGCGCGGCGAGCGTCTGGGCAAGTGCGCCGTAGGTCGTCGTCTCCCCATAGGGAATCTGTCCCAGCAGCGCCCAGACCGTGCGCTGAAACGGCGTCCCCGCCGGGTGAAGCGGCGGCGTGAAATCCGGCTCGTGCCCGGAAAAATAGACGTCGAGCCAGTGCGCCGCATCCGCGAGCGCAGGCGTCTCCCTCTCCTCGCACTCTGTTGAGAGCGTGCGTGCGAAGTACTTCTGCCCCTCGAACCAGAGCCCCGTCAGCCCCTGCTCATCCGCCGCAAGGAGGAGCCTGCCGAGTGGGGAATCGTAATGCCGGATAAACATGCCGCACCTCATTTCTTCGGAGCCGGGTCGCTCAGCTCCGGGATTGCGCCGCCGGACACTGCCCACAGGTAAAGGCTCGCCACGCTGCCATAGGGACTGTAGCGGCGGCGGTATTTCTCAAAGAGCGCGCGGTCAATGCTGCGGTGGCGGTACACCATGCGCAGGCCGCGCCGGATGGCGAGATCGTCGTAGCTGAGCACGTCCGGCCGCTGCATGCAGAACAGCAGGATCATCTCCGCCGTCCACACGCCGATCCCCTTGAGCTCGCTCAGCGCCCGGATGGCGCCTGCGTCGTCCATGCGCTGCACGGCATCGAGGTCGAACGCGCCGCTCTGTACGCGCCCGGCGAAGTCCGTGATGTACGCCGCCTTGCGGAAGGTCATGCCCAGCCCCTGCAGCCGCGGCACGCCCGCCGCGAGAACCGTCTGCGCGTTCACCTCGCCCAGCGCGTCCTGCATCCGCCGCCAGACGGTGGCCTGCGCCTTCGTGGAGATCTGCTGGCCGATGATGTGGTGGACGACGGAGGAAAAGAGATCCGCGTCGACCGCGCGGTCAATATACCCTACGCGGTCAATGACCGCGCCCAGTCGCCTATCCCGGCGCCGCAAGTACGCAAGCTCCGTCTCGCCGTATGGAAAGTACATGCTCATTCTCCTTTTGTGCCGGTGTCGGGCTGGGTGAATTTCTGCGGCAGATAAGAAAAGAACTCCCGTTCTTTTTCATCGGGCATCTTGAACATGTAGAGCACCTGAAACGGCCGCCCCTGCACCCAGTTTGAAGTGGTCTCCCCTTCAAATATTTCCTTCACGGGGATCCGGCTGCAGAGTATCCACTTTTCAGGCCCGCTATATATACGAACCGTGTATGATTGCACAATTTCAAACTCACTCCATGAATAGCTCTTTCTCAGTTTTTTGAACCAGATAGCCGTGATCCCCCCGGTATCTGCGATGTATTCCCGGGTCACATAATAGTTGAATACCAGTTGTAAGCTGTACCATACAGCTCCAATGGTGATTATCATCCGCGCCAGCATATCCTGACGTTTGAGAAAAACAATCGCTACCGAAGCCCACACCACCAAGAAGGCTACAAGGCGAACAACCCGTTCAGGAACCAACTGTTTTGGCGTATAATTTGCAATATGCATAGGCGGAGCCTCCTCCGTTCACACAAACAAACTTTCTGTTTTCAGCTTACCACATCCCGCGCCTGATGGCAATCGCGATTTGTATGCCGCGCGGAAAAAGCGCCGCGATCGGCAGGCAATCGCGGCGCTTCGGGACGGAATCGTTACCGGCGGCGGAGCTTTTCCAGCGCGGCGGGGTCGATCTGGTTCACGGGGACAAAGCGGCTGTCCCAGAAAACCGCCCAGCCGTTATAGACGCACGGAAGGCTCTTCGCCTGCGCCAGTGTCTCCACATGCAGAAAGCGCGCCTCGATTCCTTCCTGCGCGCAGTACGCGCGCAGTTTTTCGACGCGCTGCGGGATGTAGGGGCACTGGTCGCCGTAGAAGACGGTCAGGCCGCGGCGCTCGACGGTCTGCACCTTTGCGCCGGGTGCAAACCGCGGCGGTGGAACATCATCAAGACGCAGCGCCAGCAGCTCATATTTTCCGGCGGTGTCGACCGTCTCGAAGCCGAATTTCCGCGCAAAGCTCTGGTCGGCGAGCCACGCCTTCTGCTTCTTTGCGCCCAGCATGCAGACGCCGCTTCTCCCCTGCGCCTGCGCGTCCGCGATGCAGCCCTCCAGCAGGCGGCGGCCCCAGCCGTGTCCGCGCGGCGCGCCCTGTACCCAGAGGCAGTAGATATAGAGATAGCCTCTTCCGAGAACCGGCACCCACGCCGTCTCGAGCGGGGCGTATTCGATAAACGCACAGCCCTTGACATCGAGCTTGCGGAAGACATGCCCCTCGCGCAGGCGCTCCGCGAGCCACGCGCGCTTTGTCTCCACGCCGGGATGCGGCTTCTTCGTGCGGATGATGCAGCACAGGTGCTCATGCGGCAGGTTTTCCGGCGTCAGGGTCAGCAGCTCCGGCTCCGTCACTTCTGCACCTCCATCTGCTCCACGGCGCAGCGGCATACGAGTGACAGGACGATGAACATCACGCCCAGCACAACAGAGCCGTCCGCCCCGAGCGGCAGCTCCACTGCGCCGGACGACGTCTTTTCCAGCACCGAGCAGGCAATCTCCGCGAGAATCTGCGTGCCGAGCGGGATACAGATCGTGAGGATGCCGAGCCGCAGCAGCGACCGCGCGCTCTCCGCGCGGAAGGGCGTCCCGTCCGCGAGAGCCTGCGCGAAATAACCCGCCGCGAACCGCGAGAGCACCGCCTCGCCCGCCATCACAATCAGCCCCGCGGTCATGGCGGCATAGAGCGCCCCCTCGCTGAGACTTGTATCCGTGCGGACCAGCCCCCTGATCGTCACGCCGCCGAGCCGCAGTGTCCCGGCACCGAGGGCAAAGCTTGCGATCCCCGCCGCACACAGACACGCGGCGACGATGGCGCAGACGTACGCGATTTTGCTGAGGATCCGCCCCAGCCGATAGAGCTTCTGCAGGATTTTCAGTGTGTCCATACCGTTATCCTCTCAGTCCTCCCGCGCGGCGAGACAGTAGTTGACGTGCTCAAAGGCCGTCAGCTCCGCGCCCGCCGCGTGGATGGTGTTTTTCTGAATGTCCGCGGGCGTGAGCAGCTCGCGAATGCGGAAGCCGTGCGCCGCCAGAAGCTCCTCCAGCGCCGCACGCGAAAATCTCGAGCGCATCGGCTCTCCGCCGGCGGCGGCCATCTGGACGGTACACTGCACGCGCCGCTCCGATGCGGTGAAAAAAACCTCGTCCGGATAGTCAAACGCCAGCAGGCTCCCCGGCGCGCAGAGCGCCGCGAGCGCATCGAGCGCCCGCCCGAAGCAGCTCATCAGCGCGGTGATACTCTGTTTTTTCCATAAACTCTCCCTCCGATTCATTCAACTTATTCTTTCTCTCCAAGCAGCGCGCGGAACGCGGCATCCCGATCGAACGTCCCCGCCGCGAAGCCGGCAACCTCCTTGATCGACTTACAGATGCTGAGACTGAAGCCCGTCAGGATCTGCCCGATCTCCCGGTCGGTATACGGACAGCCTCCGGTGACGATCAGCGTCGCGAGACTGTGCACCACCAGCCAGAGGTCGCGGAAATACCGGTCGGCCTCCGCCGCCGTGAGGTGGTAGATCCGCTCGAGCGACGGACGCGCAAGCGCCTGTGAGTGCTCCAGCGCGGCAAAAGCGCCGCCGGACGGTGTCTGCGCCAGAAAGAGCAGGCGGTAGAGCATCGGCTCCTCCCGTGCAAAGTGGATATACTGCATTCCGAGACCGAAAAAAGGGATCTCCTCCCGCAGTCCCGCGGTGATGTAGTCGTCGTAGACCTGCCGCGCCGCATCGCGCACCGCCTGATGCACCCCCTCCATCGAGCCGAAGCAGGTGAACACCGGCTGCGTCGATATACCGAGCGCGGCGGCCAGTGTCTTGGCGGTCAGGTGCTCCGCCCCGTCCGCGCGCACGATCCCGAGCGCGGCGGCGGTCATCTCCGCGCGCGTAAACTTATTCTTTGGTGCCATAGCGTTTCTCCTATATGTCCTTATATATAATGTACGATATATATCGTATATTATATAAGGATCGGCATCGTGTCAAGCGGGATGCTTATTTTTCATCGCCCGAAAAGTGCAGTGCCGCGGCGGCACCGCAACCGATAGCGCCGACCCACGACAGGGCCGCGCAGGGCCACTGCGCCAGCAGCCCCCAGAGCGCCCCGGCCAGCACCAGCAGCACCGACGCCGCAAGCAGCAGCCGGACAGGCAGCTTCGCCATATGTTCTCTCCTCCTCTCCATCAGCGCGCAAAAAGGACGCAGAGTGAGCCGACTCCGGCTCACTCTGCGTCTTAGCGTCTGGCTGATGCAAATATTTCGTCTCTCCGCCGCGCACCGAGATGAGGAATGTCCCCTTGCACTTCGGACAAAACAGCAGGAAATTTTCAAAAACCGTGTCGCTCCGGATCTGCGTCCGGGTCTTTCCGCCGCAGGCGGGACACAGGATCCACCGGGCAGCGTCCATCCTCCGCCCTCCCCTGTTACGACTGGCCGCCGGATTTCACCAGCAGCATCATCGCCTGAAACTCCGTGGAGAGCATCCGCCCAGCTGCTCCTCCGAAAACCGGCACACCCGCGTAGCGCACAGCGCACCGACTCCGAACGTGTAGATCCAGACATGCTCGAACAGCACGCGCGCCTGCGCCGGACTGAGGCCATAGTCGCGGCAGACCGTCTCGATGCAGCACTCCGCCGTATCACCCAGCTCACCGAACACATCGTCAAAGCTGACGGCGCTGCGGTTTTCGCGCATGAAGAGCAGCTGATAGAGCTTCGGCTCCTGCGCGCCGAAGAGAACCATCTGCATGCCCCCCTGCTTGAACAGCGGGACGCCCGGCATGGTACGGCCGGCATAGCTCTCGAAGCGGCGCATAGCGGCGCTCCGCACCTCCTGCTGCAGCTCCTCCATGCTGCGGAACACCGTGAAAATCAGGCGCGCGGAGCTGCCGATCTCCTCCCTCGTAAATCTCGGCTTCGGCGGCATACGGTCCCTCCTTCTACTTAAATCGCATGTTTTAAATCGTTTGTTCTGCAACGATCGATTTATATTATACGGCTTTTCTCACGCTGTCAAGCGCAAAATTCCGTACGCGGAAAAAACGAAAAAAAGAGCCGGAAAGCTCTGTCCTACAAGGCTTTCCGGCTCTCCGGGTCTCTTATTTGTTCCTGTCGAGGATCAGCATCGCGTCGCCGAAACTGAAGAAGCGGTACTTCTCACGCACGGCCTCCTCATAAGCCGCGAGAATATGCTCGCGCCCCGCGAGCGCCGAGACGAGCATGATGAGCGTCGACTCCGGCAGGTGGAAGTTCGTAATCAGCCCGTCGAGCACCTTGAAGCGGTAGCCGGGATAGATGAAGATGTTCGTCCAGCCCGCCGATGCGGTCATCGTTCCGTCCTCCGCGGCCCAGCTCTCCACCGTGCGGCAGGAAGTCGTTCCCACGCAGATCACGCGCCCGCCGCCGCGCTTCGTCTCGTTGATGAGATCCGCCGTCTCCTGCGGGATGACGCAGTATTCGCTGTGCATCTCGTGGTCGGTGATCTCGTCCTCCTTCACGGGGCGGAATGTCCCGAGCCCGACGTGCAGCGTCACATAGCCGATCTTCACGCCCATGTCCTGAATCTGCCGCAGCAGTTCCTTCGTGAAGTGCAGCCCCGCCGTCGGCGCGGCGGCCGAGCCGGTCACGCGGGAATAGACGGTCTGGTAGCGTTCCTTGTCCTGCAGTTCGGCCTTGATGTAGGGCGGCAGGGGCATCTTGCCGAGCCGGTCGAGCACCTCGAGGAAAATCCCCTCATAGTCAAAGCGCACCAGCCGGTTGCCGCCCGGCAGTTCCTCCACGACCTCCGCCGTCAGCTCGCCGTCGCCGAAGGAGAGCTTCGCGCCCACGCGCATGCGCTTGCCGGGGCGGACGAGACACTCCCACGTCTTGTTGCCGCGGTCAATCAGCAGCAGCACCTCGCACGCGCCGCCGCCCGGCAGGCGGTGGCCCAGCAGGCGCGCGGGCAGCACGCGGGAGTCGTTCAGAATCAGACAGTCGCCGGGCCGGAGATACGACGGCAGATCAAAGAAGTGCCGGTGCTCCCACGCGCCGGTGCTCCGGTCGAGCACCAGCAGGCGCGACGCGTCGCGCCGGTCCAGCGGCGTCTGCGCAATCAGCTCGGGCGGCAGTTCAAAATTAAAATCACTTGTTTTCATGCAAATCGACCTGTTTCCAAAAAGATACGGCACAAAAGGCTGCCGACGGATATTATAGCGGAAAACGCGGGATGAATCAACCTTTTTTGTTTTGGCGGGGGTAGAAGTTTTACATCGGACGGTGCTGCCCCGCAAAAGAGAGGAGGAGCGTACGCTCCTCCTCTCTTTTCAGTCATTCAGACAAATCACACAAGCACCGCGCGGTGGAAGACCTTCTTACCCTTGCGGATCACAACGCCGTCGCCGGTGAACTGCTCGCAGCCGAAGGCCGCATCGATCGAATTGATCTTCTGGTCGTTCACGGTGACGCCGCCCTGCTGCACCAGACGGCGCGCCTCGCCCTTGGAGGCGGCAAGTCCGCACTTGACAAGCAGGCTCAGCACGTCGATCTGGCCGCCGCCGAGATCGTCATTCGTCAGCTCCGTCGTGGGCATGTGCTCGACATCGCCCGCACCGGAGAACAGCGCGCGGGATGCCTCGCGGGCCTTCTCGGCCTCGGCCTCGCTGTGAACGAGCTTCGTCAGCTCGAAGGCGAGGATCTCCTTGGCCTCGTTGAGCTTCTCGCCCTTCCAGTCGGCCATCTCGTCGATCTGCTCAAGCGGCAGGAAGGTCAGCATGCGGATGCACTTGAGCACGTCCGCGTCGTCGACGTTGCGCCAGTACTGGAAGAACTCGAAGGGGCTGGTCTTGTTCGGATCCAGCCAGACGGCACCCTTGGCGGTCTTGCCCATCTTCTTGCCCTCGGAGTTGAGCAGCAGCGTGATGGTCATGGCGTGGGCATCCTTGCCCAGCTTCTTGCGGATCAGCTCCGTGCCGCCGAGCATGTTCGACCACTGGTCGTTGCCGCCGAACTGCATGTTGCAGCCGTAATGCTGGAACATGTAGTACCAGTCGTAGCTCTGCATGATCATGTAGTTGAACTCCAGGAAGCTCAGCCCCTTCTCCATGCGCTGCTTGTAGCACTCTGCGCGCAGCATGTTGTTCACGGAGAAGCAGCCGCCCACCTCGCGCAGCAGCTCGATATAGTTCAGGGGCTTGAGCCACTCGGAGTTATAGAGCATCAGCGCCTTGCCGTCCGAGAAGTCGATGAACTTCTCCATCTGGCGCTTGAAGCACTCGGCGTTGTGCTTGATGGTCTCCTCGGTCAGCATCTGGCGCATATCGGTGCGGCCGGAGGGGTCGCCGATCAGGGTCGTGCCGTCGCCGATCAGGGCGATGGGCTTGTTGCCCGCCATCTGCAGACGCTTCATCAGGCAAAGAGCCATGAAGTGGCCGACATGCAGAGAGTCCGCCGTGCAGTCAAAGCCGATGTAGAACGTGGCCTTGCCGTTGTTGACCATGTCACGGATTTCCTCTTCGTTGGTAACCTGCGCAATCAGGCCGCGCGCTACCAGTTCCTCATAGATTCCCATAGTGTTTCCATTCCTTTCTATATATTGCTAACATTTTGACCGGCAGAGGGGAAAAATAAACGCCCCCTGCCAAACGACAGAGGGCGACAAAGATCGCGGTACCACCTCATATTCGCCGCCCCCTCGCGGGAAACGACCTCATCGGGTGCAGTCACACCCTATCGCTGTAACGGGCGAACCCGACACATCCCTACGCGCCGCAGCGGCGGCTTCAGGAGGCTGCTCCGGGATGTATTCGCGCGCCCTGCCCTCTCCTCTTTTCACCGGCCAGAGGTTCTCTTTGCAGGTGCCCGGGTGCGTTACTTCTTCCCTTCATCACGATGGCAATTTGGATTTGTTGGGGCTATTATAGCCATAAAAGCGGCGTTTGTCAACCATTTTTTCCGTTTTTTATCCTTACAGGCTTTTTTTGAATTCCTCCGCCCCGGCGAGCAACTCCTCCGCGCCGGAGAGCATTGCCTCCGTCAGGCGTGCGCCGCCCGTGAGCCGGGCCAGCTCCTGCCTCCGCTGCGCGCGGTCGAGCAGGCAGACGTGCGTAAACGTGCGGCCTCCCTCCTCGCCCTTCTCTACGGAGAACTGTGTGTCGGCCATGGCAGCCAGCTGCGGCAGGTGCGTCACGCAGAGCACCTGCTTTTTTCGACTGATGCGGGCCATCTTCTCGGCAACCCTCTGCGCCGCGCGGCCCGAGACGCCGGTATCGACCTCGTCGAAAACGAGCGTGCCGACGTGATCCTGCTCGGAGAGCACATTCTTCATCGCGAGCATGATGCGCGCGAGCTCGCCGCCCGAGGCGATGCGGTTGATCGGGCGCAGCTCCTCGCCCACGTTCGCGGACATGAGGAAGCGGATATGATCCGTGCCGGTCGCGTCCGGCGCCTTCTCCGCGAAGTCGACCGCGAAGCGGATCTTGCCCATGTCGAGCTGCTGCAGCTCGGAGAGGATCTGCGCGGAGAGCACCTGCGCCGCCTCATGGCGCCGCGCGGAGAGAGCCCTGGCTGCGTCGAGCATGGCGCGCCCGGCCTTCTTCTCCTGCTTTTCGAGCCGCGCGAGCGCATCGCCTGCGTACTCGATCTGCTCAAGCTCACTTTTGCACTTCTCGAGGTAGGCCAGCATGTCCTCGACCGTGGGGCCGTACTTCTTTTTCAGGCGGTAGAGCCGATCCAGCCGGCTCTCCACGTCGTCAAGCTCATGCGGCGAAAAATCGAAGCTCTCGCGCTGATCCTCCACCGTCGCCGCGACGTCGTAGACCTCGCTGTAGATGTCCTCCAGCCGCTCATAGATCTTGGCGAAGCCGTCGTCGAGGTGGCGCACCGCGCCGATGGCATCCTGCGCCTGGCGCAGAAAGCCCAGCGCACCGGAGCCCTCGTCGCCGCCGTTTAAGCAGTAATCGGCCTCGGACACGGCGGAGATGAACTTTTCCCCGTTTCGCAGAAAACTCCGCCGCGCGGAGAGCTCCTCCTCCTCGCCGGGGCGCAGCTTCGCTCGCTGCAGCTCCTCGATCTGGAAGCGCAGCGTGTCCACGCGCCGCGCCTTCTCGCTCTCGTCCATCTTGAGGGCGCGGATCTGGCGGTGGATTTCTGTAAAGGCCTGATACTTTTCAGCATATGTATTCAAAAGCTCTTCCGTCTTTCCAAAGCTGTCGAGATACAGCTGGTGCTGCTCCTCGTCGAGCAGCTGTTGGCCATCGTGCTGGCCGTGGATGTTGAGCAGGCGGCTGCCGAGCGCGCGCAGCTGCGTCACGGTGAAGGGCCGTCCGTTCACGCGGCAGGCGTTTTTGCCGTCGGCGTGAATCTCGCGCAGCAGAAGCAGCTCCTCGTCCGGCTCCAGCCCGAACTCCCCGAACAGGGCGGGCTCCACCCCGGAAAACGTCGCACTGACGAACGCCTTGTCCGCGCCGGTGCGGATCAGGTCGCGCGAGGCGCGCTGGCCGAGCACGGCGCTCATGGCGTCGATCACGATCGACTTACCGGCACCCGTCTCGCCCGTCAGCGCGTTGAAGCCCGGCTGAAAGGCGATGTCGGCGCGCTCAATGATGGCGATATTCTCAATATGCAGCAGATCCAGCATATTTTCGTCCTCCTGTGCCGCTTCAGCGCAGCATCTCCTTCACCTGCTCGCAGAAATCCAGAGCGTTCGCGTTGTCGTGGAACACGAGCAGAATGGTGTCGTCGCCCGCGAGGGTGCCGACGATGTCGGTATCCTGCATATTATCGAGCGTGAAGGCCGCACCATTGGCCATGCCCTCGATCGTCTTGAGCACGACGAGGTTCTGCGCGCAGTCGACGCTCAGCACGCTCTCGCGGAAGATGGTGCGGAGCTTGCCCTCAAAGTTGAGCTTCGTCTTGTGCGCCGACACGGCGTAGCGGTAGCGGCCGTGACCCGTGGGCTCCTTGACGAGGTGCAGCTGCTTGATATCGCGCGAGATCGTCGCCTGTGTGGACTTGATGCCGCGCGCCTGCAGCCGCTCAAGCAGCTGCTCCTGCGTCTCGATGCTCTCCTCGCTGATGATCTGCAGGAGCTGTGTCTGTCGTTCATTCTTCATGGCATGCGGCCTCCGTACCCATTTTTTTATCGAGAATCTCGCAGAAGCTCTTCTTCGACAGGCGCACCAGTTGCGTGGTGTGCCTGGACTGCGAGACGCGAATCTGATCCCCGTTTTTGAGGGAAAACGCCTTTCCCCCGTCGGAGGAAAGGTAGACAAACTTGCGGTTGGCATCCATCGCCTCGACCGTGATGCGGTGCTCGGGCGAGAGGACATAGCAGCTCGAGCGCGTCGAGTGCGGGCAGATCGGCGTGATGAGCAGGTTCCGCGCCGTCGGCTCGACGATCGGGCCGCCCGCAGCCATGGAATACCCCGTGGAGCCGGTGGGCGTGGCGAGCACAACCCCGTCGCCGCCTACGCGGGTCAGGAAGCCCTCCTCTGTAAAGATATTCAGCCTTACAACCCTTGCGATAGATCCCTTTGAGATCACCGCATCGTTCAGGGCGATCGTATTATACACGGTGCGCCCGCCGCGCACCACGCTCACGTCGAGCATCATACGCGACTCGACGGTGAAGTTCCAGTCCTTCAGGTCACGCAGCCTGTCGAGCTCGTTGAGCTCCAGCTCCGACATGAAGCCGAGACTGCCGAGATTGATCCCCAGCACCGGCACCCGGTGCAGCGCCACGGTGCGGGCCAGATGCAGGATCGTCCCGTCGCCGCCGAAGGCGATCAGCAGATCGGCGGACTTGATCTCCTGCTGCAGCGGCCGGATCGGCACGCCCAGCTCCTCGCCGTAGCCCTCCCGGTTAAACGGCAGGCACACCACTGTCTGCAGGCCGACGTTCTCGAGAATCTCCTTCGACCGCTTCGCGGCGGCCAGCCGCTCGTCGCGGAAGGGATTCGGGCACAGAATCACTTTTTTAGAAGCCATAACTCTCAATCCTTTAACTCGTCGTGCGAGGCCGCCACCACATCGGACAGCTCCGGTATGGCGTCCGGCTCATCGCTCTTTCTCAAAAAGCCCAGATATTCGATGTTCCCCTCCGGTCCGCGGATGGGAGAGTATGTGATTCCAAGAACTGTAAAGTTGTTTTCCTTTGCATGCCGCAGGAACTGCTGCAGCACCTCCAAATGCACCGCCGGATCCCGGACGACGCCCTTTTTGCCGACCTTCTCGCGCCCGGCCTCAAACTGCGGCTTAATCAGGCAGGCGATCTCGCCCCCCTCGCGCAGCAGCGGATAGAGCGCCGGGAAGATGAGCTTCAGCGAGATGAACGACACGTCGATCGACGCGAAGTCCAGCGGCTCCGGGATCTGCTCCGTGCTCAGATAGCGCGCGTTCGTCCGCTCCAGACAGACGACGCGCTCGTCGCTGCGGAGCTTCCAGTCGAGCTGGCCATAGCCGACGTCGACGGCGTAGACGCGCCGCGCGCCGTTTTGCAGCATACAGTCGGTAAAGCCGCCCGTCGACGCGCCGATGTCGGCGCAGGTCTTTCCCTCGAGCGTGATGGGGAAGGTCTGCATCGCCTTCTCCAGCTTCAGCCCGCCGCGGCTGACGTAGCGCAGCGTGTGGCCGCGCACCTCGAGCTCCGCTTCGTTCGCAACGGCGGTGCCGGGCTTGTCCACCCGCTGGCCGGCGACAAAGACGCTCCCGGCCATGATGATCGCCTGCGCCTTCTGGCGCGTCGGCGCGAAGCCGCGCTCCACAAGGAGCACGTCGAGTCTCGTTTTATTGCTCATGCAGCACCTCCTTGACCGATTCGGCGACGCCGTCGGCATCCAGCCCCAGCGCGTGCTCCAGCTGCGGCACCGTCCCCTGTGGTGGAAGCGATTCGCCCGCGTTTTTCAGCACCAGCCGCTCCGGCTCCTCCCCGGTCTCGGCCAGCAGCGCCGCGACGCGTTCGCCCACGCAGCCGCGCGCCAGGCAATCCTCCAGCACCACCAGCCGCCGCGTCCCGCGGAGCACCTCTGCAATCTCGCCGCCGTCAAGCGGCGCAATCCGGTTCAGCTTCACCACGCGCACGGAGATTCCCTCCGCTTCCAGCCGCCGCGCGGCCTCAAGCGCGTGGTTCACCAGCACACCGTAGCTCAGAACCGTACAGTCCGTCCCCTCGCGCAGACAGTCCGCGAGCGCGTCGCTGCCACAGCCGGTGTAATACGCGCCCTCACCGCCGCGCGGATAGCGCACGGCGACCGGGCCGTCCGTCTCATAGAGCGCGCGGCGCAGCATCCGCCGCAGCTCGGCGAAGTTTGCCGGACAGTAAACCGTCATCCCCGGCACCTGCGGCAGGTACAGCGCGTCGAAGCAGCCGTGGTGCGTCTCGCCGTCCGCGCCGACAAGGCCCGCCCGGTCGATGCCGAACACCACATGCAGCCCGTCGAGCGAAACATCGTGGATCAGCATGTCGTACCCGCGCTGCAGGAAGCTCGAATACACCGCGAACACCGGGCGCATCCCCTGCTTGGCCATACCGGCCGCCATCGCGACGGCGTGCCCCTCGGCGATACCGACGTCGAAAAAACGCTCCGGGTGCGCCTTGGCAAACGGCGTCAGCCCGGTGCCGGACTCCATCGCCGCCGTGATGGCGCAGACGGACGGATCCTCCTGTGCCAGCGCCGTCAGCTCCGAACCGAACACGGAGGAAAACGACGGCCGAGACGGCCGTTTGCTCCTGCCCGTCAGCGGATCGAACGGCTCGACGCCGTGGAACCGGCCGGGATCCTGCTCCGCGAAGCGGCAGCCGCGCCCCTTGGCCGTCTGCACATGCAGCAGCACCGGACAGCGCAGCTCCCGCGCCCACGTCAGCATGTCCGTCAGCTTCTGGACATCATGCCCGTCGACGGGGCCCATATAGGTAAAGCCCATGTCCTCAAAGAACGTGCTGTTCGGGAAGATGGACTTTTTCAGCGCCGTTTTCACGTCGTGGCTCAGCTCATAGACCTTCTGCCCGGCCTGCGTGTGCTCCAGCGCGTCGCGGTACCACTTCTTGAACTGATAGTACCCCGACTTCGTCCGCAGACCCGCCAGGTGCCGCGAGAGCCCGCCCACGTTGGGGTTGATGGACATGCCGTTGTCGTTGAGAATGACAATGAGCGGCTCCTGCGACGCGCCCGCGTTGTTGAGTCCCTCAAAGCTCAGCCCGCCGCTCATCGCGCCGTCGCCGATGAGCGCCAGGACGCTGTAGTCCTCATGGCGCAGTGTGCGCGCCCGCGCCATACCGAGCGCGACGGACACGGAATTGGACGCGTGCCCGGCGATAAACGCGTCGTGCTCGCTCTCATAGGGCTTCGGAAAGCCCGAAAGCCCGCCGAACTGGCGCAGCGTCTCGAAGAGCGCCTGCCGCCCGGTGAGGGCCTTATGTACATAGCACTGGTGGCCCACGTCGAAGACCAGCCGGTCCCGCGACGTGTCAAATACGCGGTGGATGGCCACGGTCAGCTCCACCACGCCCAGATTGGAAGCCAGATGCCCGCCCGTCTGTGATACGCGGCTGATGAGGAAGCCCCGCAGCTCCTGACAGAGCCGGCGCACCTCGTCGTTATTGAGCCGCTTCACATCGGCCGGGGTCTGGATCTGTTCCAGAATCAAATCAATCGCACTCCATTCAGCGGAAAAGATGTAAAGTATGCATCACGCGGGCCACGCGGTAGACGACGTTCGTGCAGTCGTTGATGGCCACGGTCTTGCCGAGCGCCTTGCCCCCAATCGTGATGCCGGAGATCAGCGCCGTGATGCCGATGGACAGCAGCACCGAGTGCGTGCTGAGGTCGCGCTGCAGCTGCGTGACAATGACCGCCGCGGTCGAGCCGCTGACGATGCCGCAGATGTCGCCGACCACGTCGTTACAGAAGGAGCTGACCTGGTTGGCGTTTTTCAACAGGCGGATGGCCTCCTTGCCACCCTTTTCCTTGTGGGCGGCCATCGAGTGAAACGGGCGCGGATCGGCCGCCGTCACGGCCACGCCGACCATGTCGAACACGATACCGAGCGCGATAAACGCGGCCAGCACCGCCAGCGCCACGGCATACCCCGTCCCCTCCAGCGCGGTGCTCGAGAAGAAGCTCAGCAGAGCGGACAGCACCACGGCCATGAAAAACACACGCAGCGGCCAGTGGTTATGCTTCTTTTTCTGTTTGTCCCGATCGCTCAAGAGCAGATTCCTCCACTTATCAGAAAATGAGAATGAACAGGGCGGCGCCGGAAGTAAATCTTACGGCTTAGGTACGGGTTGGATTTCCCCACAGCGCACCTCTCGTCGCCGATCAGGCGGTTTCCCTTTCAGCGCTGTGCCGTGATGTTGCCGTGTCACGGTACCCGACTGCCACTTAGTCCGCACTGCAGCCCCTCCGGCGTCCCCGCGAAGCGGGACAGCCTAGGTGATTTCCACAGCAGTCCGAGCGTCTCTTAGCCTCTTTTGCAGACAGGGTTTCAAGGGAATAACACCCGTTTCTCTGGCCTGAGAAGCGGATGCATGAGCTCCCCTATCCACCCAATCCACGCAAGGCAGGCTACTCTGCACACAGCGTTACGGCGGTAAAGCCGGGTAGCACCGCATTGCAGGTTCACAATCTGTCTCGTACGCAGGTCGATACCACAACGGGAGTCCGCCTGCGCACAACAACAGGTCTCCACGAAAGCAGGGTCGGGTCCTCCATGCCATTGGAGGGCGCCCTGAATCCGCAGGCGCGGGGTCATTCCGCACCTCCCTCCAGCACCCACCCCAAACTGGGCGTAAGAAGCAGGCACCAGAGACTTCACAGTTATGCCCTTTGAAGGATTTTTAGGCCCTCCTTACAAGACGTCGGATCTGACTAGGATACTGCGCCGCTGTTCATTCACATGAAATATTACCACATTTCCGCCGGAAACACAACCGGTTTATGCGAAATATTCTGTATACTCAGGCGGTGGGTGCCGGCGGGTGAGCCAGCTCTGTGTGCCTCCGGCGGGTCACTTTCTTTCTTCGGCGAAAGAAAGTAACCC
>ERZ772900.1829-NODE-1829-length-17790-cov-13.203496_pt1 | contig 17790 bp, 20 predicted proteins | sample MGYA00512124_ERZ772900 | MGnify/ENA primary metagenome ERZ772900 (study PRJEB29015, sample SAMEA2737716) | human gut metagenome | biome: human gut; feature: human-associated habitat; material: faeces | place: China | collected 2012 ... | reverse complement strand
TTTTGACGGATAAGAATGCGGATCTTGATGATTTTGGCAGAATGCTGGATCACACATGGAAACTTAAGCGCCAGACGGGCTCAGCAGTGTCCACGAATAGTATTGATGAACTCTATGATAAGGGTATGGCAGCTGGTGCGTTAGGTGGAAAGTTACTGGGTGCCGGTGGTGGTGGATTCTTGGTATTCTATGTGCAGCCAGAACAGCAGGATTCGGTGCGTTGGGCAATGCGTAACCTGATGCATATTCCGTTTGCATTTGAAGACGGTGGTACAAGGGTGATTCATTATACGCCGGAGACATATATTCCGAAGGAGTAGGGTATACCTTTGCACCGGAGCCCCCAATCATTAGAAATGGAGTTCGCGTTTCTGTCGGAGGAAAGGTGGTTGGAAATATCACAATTGGCGATAATGCAATTATTGCGGCAAACGCAGCAGTAGTAAAAGATGTCAGAGAAAACGAAGGCATACGGAAATGATGCTATGAGGTAAAAGCGTGAAGGATTTAATGAAGCATTTAGATATACTAGTTAGTAGATATCCAATTTTAGAGAAATCAAGGCAAGATATTGAAAAGGCATATTTAGTTCTTGAAGAGTGTTACATGGGAAAGAAAAAAGTTCTAATAGCAGGAAATGGCGGATCGGCAGCGGATGCAGAGCATATTGTCGGGGAATTGATGAAGGGATTTAAACTTCCTAGAAAACCCGATGCAGATTTTGCCAGCAAGTTAATTGAAAAAGATGAAGAGTTGGGCCGTGTTTTAGCGGAGAATCTTCAAGGAGCACTCCCAGCGATTGCGTTAGATGGCCATATGGCATTATCTACAGCATATATGAATGATTGCGAACCTTTACTCTGCTTTGCGCAGCAAGTGAATGGCTATGGCATAGAAGGAGATGTGTTCTTAGGAATTTCTACAAGCGGAAACAGTAAGAATGTTTTGTATGCAGCTGTTACTGCACATGCAAAAGGGATGAAAGTAATTGGTTTGACAGGAGCTAAAAAGAGCAAGCTTGAACAAATGAGCGATGTTTGTATTAAAGTGCCTCAAACAGAGACATATATGGTTCAAGAACTGCATCTTCCAGTTTACCATTGTTTATGTTTGATGTTAGAAGATAAGTTTTTTGGGAAATAAAGTATGAAAATAAAAATAAAAATGTTGCCAGTGTATGCAATTATATTCTTTATGATATTAGGCGTAGGGTTGCTAAAACCATTTACAGGTTCATTATCTTTTGGAAAGACAGATTATATTATAATGGAAACAGGTATTTTTTCTATTATTTTATGTTCTATTTATTTAATTAGATATAGACCTAAATGGGATATGATTTATGTCTATTTATTAATTGCGCTTATAGTATTAATAGTAGGAGTTCATACATCAGTGAGGGCAGGAAAAAATGTTTTTTCTTATGATGTAAGAATACCTGTATTTAAATACTGCTATATTTTTTTAGCGTTTCCAATTTATCAGCTTTTATCTAGGGAGATTTGGAAGTTTAAAAGATTTTTGAATTTAATTGTTAATATAACAATATTGTCAATATTAATAAGAACAATTATTTCCATTATTCAGAAATTTACAGGCGTAATTATTTTTTCAGAAATTGCTACAGAATATGCTGCAGCGGGGTGGATAAGAAATGGATGGTTAAGAGTTAATCCGCCAGCTTTTTCTGTTATAATTATACCAATACTAATGTATTTGTATTATGAATCTAAAGAAGAGAAAAGAAAGAAATATTTAATTTATGCTGTATATGTTATAGCTTATTCTATAGCTATAAATGGTGCCCGTTCAGTGACAATTTATCAAATTACAGAAGTGCTGTTTATAGTTTTGTACAAAAGGAAAAGTACAAAAAAACAAATGCTTTTATTCGCATGTATAGCAACAAGCTGCATTTGTTTTATAAATTCTTCAGTGGGAAATAATTTTATTAATAGTTTTTTAGTAGGAGAAAATGCTGGTTCAACAACAGGAAGGATCGAAGCGTTAGCATATTATACAAGTTTGATTCGTCAACATTTTTGGACGGGAACTGGTTTTTTATCCTTTGCTGAAAGAAAATTCACTGGAAAAGTAGGATATATTGTTGCAACATTGGATGACATTGGAATATTATATTCTTTTGTACAGGTTGGGGTAACAATTATTGTATTCTATTTATTATATATAGTTCGCAGTATTTATGTTGGGCAGAAAATCAAAAATAGAGATAAGGATTCGAACTTATATTTGCTAGTATATGGGAATATGCTAGCGGTTATTCTGACAATAATAAATATAGATATGTTTTTTGGAATTTATCTATTGGCAGTTCCCTTTTGTATCGCTATTGTTGAATATGCAAATAAACAAGTTCGATATATGTGTGAACTTCCTCGATAATCAACCTCCGTTATGGGGACGCCATGTATCTCGATTATGAGATTAATATTCCTGATTCCAGACATGGAATTACGCGGAAAACGATCCGTGAAATAAACTATATTTACTATCGGGCTATCAATGAAGAGAATGGTTAAAAGTGGATTCAGTGTAAGAGGATAAATAAATGAATGTAAAAACTGCAATTAATAAATTATTTAGAATAAGCATTTCAATACCATATGGTTTAATAAAAAGAGTCAAAAGAGACGGTGTAGACTTTTTTATGACTGAAGCATGCCATATTGCGGAAAATAGTCAGTTTCAGCTAGCATTTCGAAAAATACCTAAAAAGTATGACGATGTACCTATGCTCGATTATCGGACAAATATATCGTATGCAATCGTTATGCAAGGGCCTATAAGAGCTGAAGAAAATTTCACATTAACAACTGTTAATTATTATAAGAGGGCATTTCCACAAGCGCACATTATTGTATCGACATGGAATGATGAATCGAAAGATGTTATAGAACAGATTGAAAAAGCAGGCGCTTATGTCGTTTTGAATTCAAAACCAAAATGTACAGGAACGTTGATGGTGAATTACCAACTTGTGAATTCGCTGGGAGGAATGAAAAAGGCTGCAGAATTAGGAGCTGAGTATATAGCTAAAACAAGAACAGATCAAAAAATTTGCCGATTGCATTTTTTGGATTATTGTAAGGCTTTGCTTCAAAATTTTCCAAGTCGGTTGGATGAACCAGAGGAAAACAGTAGAATAGTTACATTATCAATGACTTATGGAAATCTATTCTATCCATATTTGGTTAGCGATTTCTTTTATTTCGGAAAAACATCTGATATGCTAAAGCTCTTTTCTATACCATTAGACACTAGGGAACGTTATATTAAGATAAAGAAAAATGCAACAAGGCGAGAGTTCTCAAGATTGATGATTGCCCCAGAAGTCTATATAATGAAAAATTATTTTCAATTATTGGGATGTACGGGCGATGACACAATTAAAGATTACTGGACAGGAGTGAAAAATAATCTTATTTGTATCAGTATGAAGGACTTGGACATTGTGTGGCCAAAGTATGAAGACCGATATAGAATGCACCATTATTATGGGAATTACTTTGAAGATGATTCAACAGATAAGTTGAAAACAGAAAATTTTGATTTTGAAAACTGGATTAATCTTTATTCTGGAATTTTACAATACAGACCAGAATATGAGAAGTATGCGGATGTTATTTTTAAATGAGAGGAGTATGGCTTTATGGAAGAAAAATTCAGGGTGATAATCCCTAGTGCAAAGCTTGTACCGGAAGAATTGCAAAAATTAGGAAAGTTACCTGCTATTATTTACCCAATTAATCAGAAAATAGCATTTGACTATATTTATGACCAGTATAAAGATTTGCACACGAAAGTAGACATTATTTGTTATGAAAATGCAGATAAAGTTGAAAGACGCTTGAGAAAAGTAATTGGAAACGAGATTAAAGTAAGAAAGTTGCCCGAACTTCATGATCTCGGGTACACGATTCTTTATGCCATTGAAAATATAGATGAACCAGTTGTAATTAATTTTGCTGATACCATTGTTATGGATCCAATTTCCGGTATTAGTGGAGATGCGTTTTTCTATCAAGAAGACTATATGTCGGAGACTTGGACATACTTTGATGTAGAAAGTGGAAAAGTTACACATATATATGACAAAGAAGCTATAAACGAGGAAATAAAGAAGAAACTCTTTGTTGGTGTCTTTAAAATTATTAATACACATGATTTTAGAGAGTGCTTGAGAAATGCAGTACAACAAAAAAATAAAAAAATGAACTCTTTTTATCATGCACTAGAGCTCTATAGTCAGAAACATCCCATGCAAGCAGTGTTGACGAACAATTGGTTTGATATTGGGCATGAGGATAAGTACTATAATTCAAAACTTGAGGTGCGTGCTAGAGAATTTAATCATATTACAATTGATAAAAATCGTGGCATACTGAAAAAGACAAGCGATGATAAGGATAAATTTATCGGCGAAATTAAATGGTATTTAAAGTTGCCGGCAGATGTTGAGTATGTCAGACCTAGAATTTTTAATTATTCGACATCTTATGTTGACCCATATGTTTCTATGGAATATTATGCATATCATACGGTCCATGAACTGTTCCTCTATGGTGATTTGACATTACAGCAATGGAAAGACATTTTTAATCGAATTCGTTTTGTGTGCGATGATTTTAAACGTTATACAGTGCGAGATGCCAATATTCGTCCGGCATTGGAAGAAATGTATCTGACAAAAACTCAGCAGCGTTTTGAAAAAATGAAAAAAGATGAACACTTTGTAACGTTTTTTGAGTCACCTATTGTAGTGAATGAGGAAAGATATCTCCCTTTGAATGAAATTATCATAGCATTGGAAAAGGCAATACCGGAGATGCTGTATGATGTAGATTCTTTTAATATCATTCATGGAGATTTGTGCTTTGCTAATATTATGGTGGATTCAAATTTTTCATTTATTAAGTTAATTGATCCGCGTGGTAAGTTTGGCACCTATGATATTTATGGTGATTTCCGATATGAACTTGCAAAACTGTTTCATAGTGTGGATGGAAAATATGATTTTATTATAAAAGATCTTTTCGACCTTGACTATAATTCAGAGACAGCTTGTATTAATTATCGGATTCAAAATCGTAAGAGAGATTTCAATCTGTATAAAGTCTTCTTAGACACGTTTGCTGCTGAAGTCGGTGGCGACTTGAAAAAGATTGAACTGATAGAAGCACTTCTTTTTTTGAGCATGATTCCATTACATGGAGAAAGCATTAGACATCAAATGGTAATGCTTGGAACAGGATTAGAAATTTTGAATCGTGTGATTGATATAAAGGAGTCTGTATGAAGGGGGAAAGAGAAAGGTCTTTAAATTATGATCTCTTAAGAATAGTAGCAATGTTGATGATAGTTTGTTTTCATTATTGCATACATGGAAATGGCGAACAAATTTTTGCAGCATCTTTTTCGATTCAGCAAGTCATTTCATATACATTAGGGTCCTGGGGCTTAGTAGGAGTGACTTGTTTTTTTATGATTTCTGCTTGGTTTATGCAAAATCGGGAAACAATCTCTATGTCAAAATGGCTGAACTTATATGTAAAAGTTGTTATTGTTTTTTCGATGGGTATATTGATAGCCAAGAGCTTAGGAGAAAATATTACAGCTAGGACATTGCTAGAAGCTATATTATCTCCTTTAAACAGCTCATATTGGTATGTAACGGCCTATATGTTGATGATGATTTTTGTGCCTTGGTTGAATCTGATAACTAGATGTTGTAAGGATAGAAACCTATTGACAATTACAGCCGTTTCTTGCTTCATATGTTTTATGCTGACGCCGATTTTTAATTTCGTAGGAGGCAAGACCGGTACATCAACAGTTTTCTTGGCGATTTCGTTATATTTAGTTACAGCATGTATAAAGAAAAAACTAATTAAAAAAGAAGTAAATACAACGAAGTTGCTGTTTGCCTTTTTACTAGTGGTTTGTGTAGAAAGTGGATTATCACTGTTTGCTAGCGTGACTGGAATGGTAAAAATAAGTAACCATATATATGATTTAGTGGATATATATAGCCCGATTCCTGTTATTTTGGGAATAATGACATTTATCTGGTTTTCAGAACAAAGCATACAGATTGGAAAGCATAAATATATCGGCAGTGGGATACAAAAAATTGCAAAACATACTTTTTCGATATATTTGCTTCATGAAAATCCGCATTTCAGACATTTAATTTGGGATAGAATTTTTAAAATCGACAGCGTGTATTATATGTCAGCGTGGAAATATCTGCTGCACATGTGTTTAATTGTTGTATTGATTTATGTTACGGGGATTATTACTGATATTATGGCATCTGTAATATGTGATTGTTTTTGCAAACTAAAATCGATAACGAATGTTTGTAGGATAGCAGATGATTTGTTTAATTTGAAGGAGAAGAATGATGTTTAAAGAATATTCATTTGTTTTTGATATAGACGGAACACTGTGTCCAATCAAGAAAAAGGATGAAAAATATGAAGCCCTAGTACCATACAAGGAAATGGTGGAAAAATTGAGATTTTACCACGATAATGGTGCTAGAATTGTTTTATTTACATCTCGAAATATGAATTCTTACAATGGTAATTTAGGTCTAATCAATAAAAATACTGCGAAAGTTTTATTGACATGGCTAGATAAGTGGGATATCCCATACGATGAAATTTTATATGGGAAACCATGGCCTGGGCATAAAGGATTCTATGTTGATGATCGAACCGTTCGACCAGATGAATTTTTAAAGTACAATGTCGACGAGTTGAATGAGATTTGTCATAATTCAAAATGTGATAGGAAGTGATATAATATGGGATTAAAACAGTTGCTTCAAAGAATTATTTATCCGACCAGGTATTCATCGGAAGCATTAATAAGGCATATTCGATCGGGGGGGCAAAGTAGGAAATAATTGTTGCTTTTTCGGGAGTAGTTCAATATTTGTTGATGATACCAGTTTACAGTATATATCGATAGGGGATAATGTTAACATCACGAAAGATGTTATTATTCTTGCACATGATTATAGTTACAGTGTGCTTGAGAAAACGGATGAACCAGTATCGTTGCGTCCACAAATGTTTACAACCATTGGAAATAATGTGTTTATTGGAATGAGGAGTATTATTCTTCAAGGAACTAACATAGGCGACAATGTTATTATTGGGGCAGGATCAGTAGTATCAGGCAGAGTGGAATCAAATTCCGTATATGCTGGAAATCCAGAAAAAAAGATATGTTCACTGGAAGAGCATAAGAATAAACTGGCAAAAAGGTTTCCAAAGAGTGCAGCTACATATACAAAAGGATTTCAGATGACGCATGGACGACTTCCGACAAATGAGGAGATGGTTATTTATTCGTCTTTGATTTCTGGATATGAGGATTCGTATAATGGAATTAATAAGAAAGTATTAAAAGACTTTCAAAGGTACAAATCCGTTGAAGAACTAATAGAGACAAACCTAGAGGAGATTTGAAGATATGAATATTATAATTACAATGGCGGGCTTGGGAAGCCGTTTTCGGAAAGCGGGATATAATTGCCCCAAGTATATGATTGAAGCTAAAGGTAAAACGTTGTTTGATTGGTCAATGGATAGTTTAATTGGCTATAATAAGAGTGTTGACAGATATGTGTTTGTTGTCAGAGCAGAGGATCACGCAGAGGAATTCATTAAGACGCATTGCGCAGCATATGGAATTCATGATGTGAAAATTGTTGAATTGGATCATATGACAGATGGACAGGCGACGACTTGTATGCTGGCAATTCCTTATTGTGACGTGAATTCGTCTATTATGGTATATAATATCGATACTTATGTGGAACCCAATGAAATGAAATATGAGGATATTTCAGGAGATGGACACATTCCGTGCTTTCATGCGGATGGAGAGCATTGGAGTTTTGTGAAACTGAATTCGGAAGGAAAAGCTGTAGAAGTACGAGAAAAGAAGCGTATCTCTGATAATTGTACATTGGGTGCTTATTATTTCTCATCCGCTAAATTGTATAAGGAACTCTATGAAGAGTATTATGCAGATGAGAGTCATTTAGAGAAAAACGAGAAGTATATTGCTCCTCTTTACAATTTTATGATTGAAAAAGGCATGTCTGTAACAATTAGCATCGTTGATGCCAAGAAGGTTCATGTCTTGGGAACTCCGGAAGAGTTAAAGGCATTTTTACATGAGAATTGAAATAATAGTGAAAATATATAGAAGGGGATAAAGCGATTGACTTCTGCTTTATTAATGGAACGTACGTGGTAAGCGATGAAAATAGATGTGCTGGTGATGAAATAAAAAACTGGAAATCTGGATTTGAAGATACTGTTATTATGCTAGGTGTTAGAATTAGAACAGGCTCATTGATGGTATCTGATTAGGAAGATACAATTTATATTGAAAGACCGGTATGATTGTATAGAAAATATAAACGAGGCAAAAAAGAATGAGCATGGGCAAAACACAAGACATAGTTTCTCAGATAAGAAATAAATATATAGGAATGTCAGTACCAGTAAAGGCGGCATTGTGGTTTACAGTTTGCAATTTTTTACAGCGTGGGATAAGTATGATAACTACTCCGATTTTTACGAGAATGTTATCAACAGGTGAATACGGATTATATAGTACTTATCTGTCTTGGGAAACGGTACTGGCAATGATTGTCACATTGAGTTTGTACAAGGCAATGATGAATCTATATGTAAAATATGACAATCAGGAAAAGATATTATCTGCGTTATGTGGATTGGAGTTACTCTTGTCACTAATTTGGCTGGGGATAGGAATCATATTTCAGAAACCACTTGCTGATTTGTTGCAATTGCCCGAAAGCCTAGTATGCTGCTTGTTTTTTAGCTTTATTTTTCAGGCTGTTTTTCAATGCTGGTCATTATACAAAAGATATGTTTATGACTACAGGACACTTGTTCTTACTACGATGATATCCACGGCAGGTTCTGCTGCTTTAGGTGTTGTTGCGGTTGCTTTTTTTAGTCCGACAGCTGAAGCTAGAGTGATTTCAAGTACGTTTGTTACAGCTGTAGTTGGTATTGTTCTATATGTAGCAGTATTCAAGAAGGGGAAAAGCTTTTTTGACAAGAAGGTGTGGTTGTTTTCACTGGGTTTTTGTATTCCATTGATGCCACACTATTTATCCGAATTTGTTCTGCAGAGTTCAGATAAAATTATGATTAACTATCTTTGTGGCACTAGCGATGTTGCGCTTTATAGTATAGCATACTCTGCTGGAAGCCTGATTAATTTGATTACAGGTGCAATCAATTCAACATTTGCCCCATATCAGTATCAGAAAATTAAAGCTGGAGAATATGAATTGCTAGCAAAACGGGCGAATCAGATTTTACTTTTTGTTGGAGTAATGTTGGCTGGAATCATGTTGTTCAGCAGGGAAATTGTGTTGGTTTTTGGCGGTACTAAATATATCGACAGCGTTGGTGTAATCATTCCAATTTGCATTGGAGTATATTTCAACTATATGTTTCAGCTTTTTGCTAGGGTCCAGGAATATTATGAGAGAAAATTTACAGTTGTTATTCCGTCAATCCTGTGTGCCGCACTTAATTTGATTCTGAATTATATTTTCATAAAACTATGTGGATATCAAGCAGCAGCCTACACTACTTTCTTTTGCTATGCATTGTTTTGTTTTATTCATTATATGTTCTACAAAAAGGTGTGCACAGAAATTTTGAATGGTACACAGTTATACGATGTCAAAGGACTTCTTGCAATCTCAGTAGGTGTAGTGGTTTCGGGTGTTGTGATTACATTCATTAACAAGTTCCTATGGCTGAAGTACACTATTTTGATTGTAGCTCTTATTGTGCTCATTATTAATAGAAAGCACGTTTTTAGAGCGATAAAATCTGTTCTTGGAAAGTAAGAGGAAGCAAAATGAAAATAGTTATTATGGCCGGAGGACGAGGTACTCGAATATCTTAATTGTTTCCCGAAATTCCGAAATATATGGTTCCATCGAAGATATTCCTGCTCTAGAACGAGAAAGCATTTCGTTAAGAGATTAGGAATTCGCAGATGTCATCATGACAGTTTCCCATTAGGAAAGCAAAATTACGAGCGATTTCAGGATGAAGCGGATTGGTCAGAAAAACAAATTGAGTGTAGGGTGGAGAAATAATAAAATGATATCAGCAAAAGAAGATATAAAAAATACAGTAAAAGAAAGATATGGTAGTAATAGCTTAGTAGAAGATACTTACGAGAATTCAGAATTGTTGAATACTATAAAAACAGGGGGGTATGGAAATTTAGATGTTTTAAAGCTAGCACTTGCCATCCTTGTAATGTTAAGGCATATAGGTCAAAATTTCTTTAAAGATAATGTATTTTGGCGTGTATATGTAGTTAATACGATTAGTACAATTGGAGTTACTTCATTTTTTATAATATCAGGTTTTCTTTTATATAAAAAACCAGTCAATAAGGAAAGGCTCAAAAAACAGGTTTTTCGAATCTTAAAACTATACGGATGTTGGACTGTTGTTTATTTACCATTAATTTATTATGGATATATGAAACATAGTGTAGATATTTCTCGTGCGTTTGTAGAGTTTACTCAGAGAGCGGTTTTTGATGGTACATATTATCATCTTTGGTATTTGCCGTCGTTGATTGTTGCTATGTGTATCGTATATATAATGAGAAATAGGCGAGTCACTTTGATGGTGATAACGATGGGACTAATGATTATTGGAATTCTTACGAATACCTATGGATTAAGATTTCCAAAGATGTACTACACCATATTCCTCACTACCCGAAATGGTTTGTTTATGGGGGCTTTATTGGTTGCAATCGGAAAGTGTTTTGCTGACTATGAAATTAATTTAAACAATGTAAACTAGTTTTATTGGTTGCAATTATGTTCTTATATCTAGAAGGTGTTTTGGTAAGTAAATATGATAGTCAAATTACAATCAATATGACATTTAGCACGGTTATGGTTGCAGTTGTATTAGTGGGATTGATGATCAGTCAGTTACAAATGAATGTAAGCAAGACTGTAAGAAATGTAAGTACATTGATATACTTCATACATCCGTGGATTATTTTTTTGGTCGTTTTGTTGGAACATTTTGGGATTGTTTTAAACGCAAGCATTAAAGCAATTATTACTATGTTTATATCTGTTTTGGTGGCATTTGTTGTGGCGAAAATGACAAATATATTTAAATTGTTAAATATATTCATGTAATCTTAATGGGTTTGATTAGTAGATGGAGATTATAATTTATGAAAACAGTAATAATGGCCGGAGGGCTAGGAACTCGAATATCTGAATTATTCCCTGATATTCCGAAGCCTTTGATTCCGATTGAAGGTGTTCCGGTTCTTGAACGAGAGCTTATCTCGTTGAGAGATCAGGGATTTAAAGATATCATTATGACAGTTTCCCATATGGGAGACAAAATCATGAACCATTTTGTAGATGGTTCTAAGTTGGGTGTGTCAATCCAGTATTACAACGAAATTACACCTCTCGGAAACGCGGGTGCACTTTTTAAGCTACGAGAGCAACTAGGGGAAGCGCCGTTTCTTCTTTTGAATGCGGATGCCGTTTTTGATGTTGATTTCAACCGCATGGTAAGATTTCATCAGGAACATAGTGGATTGGTGACGCTGTTTACTCATCCGAATAACCATCCTTACGATAGTGGGCTCATCATTGCGGAAAAGGATATGTCGGTTCAATCTTGGCTGGCAAAGGAAGATGTTCGCCCGACATATTATAAGAATAGAGTCAATGCAGGTCTGCATGTGATTGATCCTAAAGTCCTTGATATGGTGGCAATTGATGCAGATAAAATTGGCACTGTGGACAAGACGACAGGGAAGACTGTAAAAGTTGATTTGGATCGTCAGCTTCTGAAGCCGCTGGCGGGATCTGGCAAGATGTTCTGCTATGATTCTCCAGAGTATGTAAAGGATATGGGAACGCCAGAGCGCTTCCATCAGGTAGAAGAGGATTTCAAAGTAGGAAGAGTATCGGCTAAAAATCTTTCAAACAAGCAGAAAGCTGTGTTCCTCGATCGGGATGGTACGATCAACAAATATGTTGGGTTCCTTAGAAACATTAATGACTTTGAGTTGATTGATGGCGTAGCAGAGGCAATCAAGAAAATCAATGCGTCCGGTCATCTTGCAATTGTAGTCACAAATCAGCCTGTTATTGCTAGAGGAGAGGTGACGTTCCAAGAACTGGAAGAGATTCATAATAAGATGGAAACAGAACTCGGTTTGCAGGGTGCTTACCTTGATGCAATCTATTATTGCCCTCATCATCCACACAAGGGATATGAAGGTGAAGTTCCAGAATTGAAGATTGAATGTGATTGTCGCAAACCGAAGCCGGGAATGTTGCTGAAGGCGGCTGATGATTATAATATTGATCTGAGCCAGAGCTATATGATTGGCGATGGTGAAAATGATATTAAAGCTGGATTGGCGGCTGGATGCAAAGCAGTTCTGGTTAATGGAGATGGAACAGATGCCAAGAATGGAGATTTTGGACAGGTAGACACACTGTCCTCAGTACTGGAGTTCGTAGACAAGTATTTGTGTTGAGAAAAGTTTAGAAGAATTTTTGGGTTTAATTAAATTGCGAGTACAGAGAGGAGAGAGTATGAATACAACATTACTTATCATGGCAGCCGGTATCGGTAGCCGTTTTGGAACAGGAATCAAACAGTTGGAGCCGGTGGATGATGCTGGGCATATTATCATGGACTATTCAATCCATGATGCAATCGAAGCCGGATTCAATCATGTAGTATTTATCATCCGCAAGGATATCGAGAAAGAGTTCAAAGAGGTCATCGGTGATCGCATTGCCTCTATTTGCTCTTCTCATAATGTAACTGTTGACTATGCTTTCCAAGATATCAATGATATCCCGGGAACTCTGCCAGAAGGCCGGACAAAGCCGTGGGGAACCGGACAGGCTGTGCTTGCAGCGAAGAAGGTCATCAAGACCCCATTCATTGTGATCAATGCAGACGATTACTATGGCAAAAAAGGTTTCAAGGCTGTCCATGAGTATCTGGTGAATGGTGGCGAGTCCTGCATGGCAGGCTTTGTGCTGAAGAACACGCTGTCTGATAATGGCGGTGTGACCCGTGGTATCTGCAAGATGGATGATCAGAACAATCTGACCGAGGTTGTGGAAACTAAGAACATCGTAAAGACTACAGATGGTGCAGAGGCAGACGGAAAAGTGATTGATGTTGATTCTCTGGTATCTATGAATATGTGGGGATTAACTCCTGATTTTCTGGATGTACTGGAAGAGGGCTTTAAAGAGTTCTTTGAGAAAGAAGTTTTGGGTAATCCTTTGAAAGCAGAGTATTTGATTCCTATCTTCATTGGTGAACTGCTGGAGCAGGGAAAGATGAACGTAAAGGTTCTGAAGACTAACGACACCTGGTATGGAATGACCTACCATGAGGATGTCGCAGCAGTAAAGGATAGCTTTAAAAAAATGCTGGATAATGGCGTGTACAAGGCCGACCTGTTCTGTGATCTGTAAACAATGATGAAAGAAACGATTGATTTACTTGGAAAGATCCTCACAAATATCCTAACTGCTCTCTATGAGCCGTTTGGATTCTCGCTCCTGCTTTCCTTCCTCGCTATGTTTTTCTATCTTTATGCTTATGAGCCAATACATGCTGGCAAAGGTTGGAAAAATGCCATAGTGACATGGTATCAGAAATTTAAAGAGAGCGTGTTCTTCCGAAGGTTGTTTTTCTTAGCTTTTGTGACCTCACTTATTCTGTTCCGAACCCTGTTAAACCGTCAGCTGTGGATGAATCCTTTATCCGATGTCATGGGTGGCTGGGGCATCTGGGAGACTGTGAATGGCGAACAGAAGCTGACCACCGAGTGCATCGAGAACGTAATTATGATGGTGCCGTTTTCAGCTGTAGTGATGTGGACGTTCGGAAAGAAGATAGGAAACAGTTGGAAGAAGATACTGTGGTATAGCGGGAAGATAGCATTTATCTTTTCGATAAGCATTGAGATGCTACAATTATTGCTTCGCTTGGGTACGTTTCAGCTATCAGACATCTTCTATAACACAGTCGGTGGAATGATTGGCGGATTGATGTATTGTGCGGTGATGAATGCAAGAAAGCGTCTGTAAAACCGGATGAAATTGTGATATACTGGGAGCGGAAGCTCCCTACGCTGCTCTGATAAACACACACCTCTCCGTGGTGAGCAGTAGGCAACGATCTTATGGTCGGCGAAGATGTGAGAAAAGTAACTATCCATTTTGAAAAAATAATGGAGAAGCGTATTATGGAATTTCAAACAAATATTTTTGAAGGAGTAGAACCGCCATCAAGCAGTAAATACAATTTGATAGGTACAAAACTTCCAACGAGTCAAGATGTGTATTTTGTAAGCAAGTGGCATGAACTTTTTGAACGCTATGAAATGGCGAGAATATTTTTAAGTAAAACTGAGGAAGATAATTGGGATTACTGGTTTGATAAAGTAGATGATGAGGTTACCCAAAAAGGAATTGAATTAATGTTCAAAGCCCAAATGCTTGAAACAGCATTAATAAATTACAACATTCTAGTTGATTTAACATGGACGATGACGTATGTTTCAGCGGAATATGTTTTATACAAATTCGACAATGAAGGTAATGTGACTAATGCGGATGAAATCATTGGTATGCATTCGATTGAAAAGTCATTGGATATGTTGCGAAAGACAGAAAATGGAGTGAGTACGCCGCATGCAGAAGGTAATCCATTTCAATATCTTAAAGTAATGAGACCAGAATTTTCTGATGCAATTGATTTAATTATTGAGTTCTGGAAAGAATTTTCTGAGTCGAATATCAGAAATACATATAACTATATTAAGCACAAAGGTACTCCATGCTACAAGGAAATTGAAGCACTGAGAGATACTCGTTTTTTTAACCTCACTATAGGCAAGGAATCATATCCTACAGATATAAGAGATGTGAGAAAAGTTCTGTCAATAGACGAATTAATGAATGAGTTGAGAAAATTTGATAACGAAAAATTGTATCCGTATGTTGTTGGGCTGATTGAAAAACTGAAAATAGCAGTTTCTCCATCTCCAATGATAATATAATAGAATACATTCAAGTTGAAATCGAGGTGAGAGAATGAGTAATCTTGGATGGTATCAATGGATTACCACCGCTTCAAAGAAAGTTGGCGGTCCATTAAATCTCTTAGCAATAATTGGAGGCAGTTGTCTTGTTGTAGGTGGTACAGTGGGAAGCGTGATCACAAACAAATACAGAGACATTAAGGACAAAAAAGAGTTGAAAACTCTGGGAACATACTCCGTGAAAAAAGATGCGGAAATCAAGAAGATGAAATTGGTTTTGAAAACCGGTGATCAGATTGCCATTCTTGCAGCAGATGATGATTCGATCTTAATTGTAAAAAACGGAGATAAGGATAATCCGTATTTTGTGTCTGCTGATTTTTTGAAGGGATGTTCGGATTACAAGGGAAAGTGAGCATATTGCCCTCACCCAAACACAGTGTTATACTTAAACCATTAAAAAGAGGTTATCACCATTCCCAGAACGAAAGGCAGCAAAAACCGTCCCAAAACCAATACCGACTACGCATCCCAGATCGCGGAGAAGCAGGAGACTATTGTGTCTCTGAATACGGAAATCGCATCCATCTAGAAAGCGATTGAGGAGCAGAAGAACACACTGAAAGCGAAGAAGACTGCTCTGAAGAAGACCGAAAAAGAAGAGGCATCCCTGGAAGCTAAGAAGGCAGAAGCCGAGAGTGTGGTTAAGAGATTATTAGCCAGCGGGATGAGTGCGGACGAGATCCTCGAAAAACTGAAATAAAACCATAAAACTATAAAACACACACGACCGTGTAGGAAAGGAAAGAATTAAATGGAAGAAATCGTAAAGTTCTTAAAAGAGGCTGAAACATATTATTTGGCAACGGTCGAAGGCGACCAGCCGAAAGTGCGTCCGTTTGGCACAGCACATATTTTTGAAGGAAAGCTGTACATCCAGACTGGCAAGAAGAAGGATGTTTCTAAGCAGCTGCATGCCAATCCGAAAGCAGAGTTGTGTGCATTCAAAGGCGGCGAGTGGATTCGTGTTTCCGGGGAACTGGTAGAAGATGACCGCATTGAGGCGAGAGAATCTATGTTGGATGCTTATCCGGCACTGAAGAAGATGTATGCCGCAGATGATGGCAACACTGAGGTCTTCTACTTCAAGAATGGTGTGGCTACCATTAGTTCTTTCACCCATGAGCCGAAAGTGATCAAGTTTTGATGATATGCCGTGTGGACAAACTGAACTCCAGAAGTTCACACGGCTATTTTTAGAGGCCATTATATAGTTTGTGACGGAAATGGAGGAATACCTTGTGGATAAAACACATAGCCCCGGCCGCAAGCCAGCCAAGCCGGAGTACAGCGCGGAGAAGAATCTGACGAACCAGATGGACGCTGCCGCGGCTCTTTACAAGAACAACGTGAGCCTGCAGGCAATAGCCGAGGAACTTTCCTTGAACTCCATCAAGGTGCGTAAGCTCCTTATCACTGCTGGAGTTTACCAGTCGGACGTCGCCGATGCTGTGCAGCAGATGTTTCAATCCTTCCGCACCACGCAGGACTACAAGACTGCTGTGTCCTCCACCATGGTAGCACTGCATTTGTCCCGTCCCTCCGTGATTTCGTACTTACCGTATGAAAAGGGTGTGTACTTCCCGGAAGACGCTGACGCGGCGAACATCAGCACTGGCGCAGAACGGCAGAGGCATTACCGGGCTGTCACGGCTCTGAAGAAGAATCCCTGCGAAGAAACACTCTGGAACTGTATCGTAGCTTTCCGTGGATACCAGTTCAAAACGCTGTCCGGCTTGCCTTTTGCCTACCGGCTGAAGAAGGGCAGGGGAGATGTGTTCACCAAGGAATTATGGATTGACAGGCGGGAGAGCAGCAAGAGCCTCGCGTGGAGTTCAATCCTGCTGGCTTACAAGAATATCAATAGAATAGGTACGGTCGTGGACAGACCGAAGGCACTGGGCGATATCCGGGGCGTGTCTTACATCTACGGAATGTTCTACCGATTCGGACTCATTGATATGCCAGATAAAGTGAATGGGAAGATGAAAAGAGCTGGTCGGCAGATGTGACATTCTAAGGGTGGATGACGTCTTTTATTGTTGACTGTTCCATATCGAACAAATATCTCCCTTCTCCCACCGTACCCTTCAAAAAAACGTCCGGTGAAATTTCAATCCAAAAATTGCCGGGAAAAAGCTGTAAGGGCCACAAACAACCTGCTACACAGCCATCTGGTATCTGCTCACCCCTATAAGATCCACCCCAAGATCACCCCTCAAAGCCGCAAGATCACGGACTGAGGAGAGTACCTGGGCAGGGCAGATGCCCCGGCGGAGGCCCCTGGGCCCCAGGCTCTCCGAAGACTGGTAGATGAGAATATACGTTATCACTCGCATGAATATACCAGCGAAAAAAGAAACGGGGAAAACTTGAAAACAACGCTGAAACGTGGTATAATAATGGTACGAACAAGCTGGGTTTGGTACGACAACTGTGCGCTGTGGTACTGTAACTGTTGTTTCGAAATTAGGAACGACTACAAAAAGTGCGCGAAAAACTAGCGTAGCTACGACGACACCTATCAGGTTCAGGTCGTGTCTTGGTACGACAACG
>ERZ772900.1828-NODE-1828-length-17791-cov-3.939051_pt1 | contig 17791 bp, 17 predicted proteins | sample MGYA00512124_ERZ772900 | MGnify/ENA primary metagenome ERZ772900 (study PRJEB29015, sample SAMEA2737716) | human gut metagenome | biome: human gut; feature: human-associated habitat; material: faeces | place: China | collected 2012 ... | reverse complement strand
CCTCCGCCTGACCTGCGATCAGATCCGCCGAATGCAGCTGCTGGACCTGCAAAGGAGAACACAATGACAAAAGCAACAAAACATGATGCTCCCGCGCCAAAGGAATTACGTCCAGCCATTGCCTACTACCGCTATTCCAGCCACCGCCAGGGAGAACAGTCCATTGAAGGCCAGCAGGCCGAGGCGGAGAAGTGGGCGGCAGCCAACGGCTACACCATCGTCAAGGAATATGTAGACCGGGCCATGACCGGCACGAACGATGACCGGGAACAATTCCAGCTTATGCTCCGGGAACTGGAACGGCTGCACCCGGAAGTCCTGATCCTGTGGAAAGTGGATCGTATGGGCCGCAACAAAGAGGAAATCGCATTTAACAAGTACCGCTGCAAGAAGAACGGCGTCAAGGTGGTATATACCGCCGAAAGCATCCCTGACACCCCGGAAGGGGTGATTCTGGAAAGCGTCCTGGAGGGCATGGCGGAGTATTACAGCCTTCAGCTTTCACAGAATATCCGCCGGGGGCAGCGGGTCAGCGCCTCCAAGTGTCAGAGCACCGGCGGAAACCGTCTGATAGGCTACAAGACCGGGCCGGACAAGCGCTTTCAGATCGACCCGGAAGGGGCCGCCGTCGTGCGTCAGGTGTTTGAGCGGTACGCAAACGGAGAAACACAGTCCGAGATCATCCGCAGCTTAAACGAGCAGGGGCTTCGGACCTTGCGGGGCAAATCCTTTACCCACAACAGCCTTAGAGCCATGCTCAAAAATGAAAAGTATATCGGTGTCTATGCGTTCAAGGATGAAGTGCGTGTAGCCGGTGGCGTTCCGGCTATCGTCGATGTAGAAACTTTCCAGAAGGTACAGGTGATGCTTAAAATGAACAAACGAGCACCCGCCCACAAACGAACCAAGTCCGACTATCTGTTGACAGAAAAGCTCTTCTGTGGGCACTGTGGCTCGATGATGGTGGGAGTCAGCGGAACGAGCCGTACCGGTGCAAAGCACTGTTATTATGGGTGCTCGGGCCGCCGCGAGGACCAAAGGCGAAGGAACACGGGGAATAGCACCCTCGGCAAATGCACTAAGAAAAATGTGCGTAAGGAGTGGATAGAGGAAGTAGTACTTCGGGAAGCAAAGACTCTGCTTTTCAACGATGAACTTATGGACTTCATCATCGAAAACACCTACCGTTATTATACCGAAGCAAACACAGACACCGGCTATACGGATGCACTCCAGGCAAACCTAAAAGAGGTTGAACAATCCCTAGGAAACCTGTTGAAAGCCGTCGAGGCCGGTATCTTCAATCAGACCACCAAAGCCCGAATGGATGAGCTGGAAGAACAGAAGCGGCAGATACTTTCCTCTCTGGAAGTGGCAAAGCTGCAATCGGATTTGCGGCTCACAAAGGAGCATATCCGGTATTTCTTGATGAGATTCCGGGATATGGACTTTGACGATATCGACTGTCAGAAACGAATTATCGCAACTTTCATCAATGCCGTTTTCGTGTATGATGACCGGGTGACGATCACCTTCAACTATTCCGGCGATAATCGGACCATCACATTGGCGGAAGTAGACGCAGCTGCAGAGGCCGCAGGGTTCGACTGCGACGCATTATGTTCCACCAAAATAAGGCAAGCGTTTGTGTCGCTTGCCTTATTCTTATGTCAAGAGCCGGATCGGCGCAGGAAACCAGGTGCGCCGCTCTCTCAAAGCTCTTTCAGGCAAAATGACGAAGAAAAAGCGCGGGAGTTTTTCCTGCGCTTTTTCAGTCTTTAAGCTGAACTTGCTGGGGCGGCGCTTTAAGACGGAAAAACCGGGCGGGTTTGGAGGAGCGTGTGTTCAGTCTCTCTGCCTTACTAAAGTTGAAAAGTTCCATAAAACAGAGATTGCCTTCTTCCCGCAACTATGTTAAACTGGACAAACTTGCTTGAAACATACTGATATTTAGGAGAATGTGAAGTTATGGAGACGCATCATCACAAGCGCAGCGCCTTTTCCGGGAAGCTGGGATTCGTCCTGTCGGCGGCGGGGGCCTCGGTGGGCCTGGGGAATATCTGGCGCTTTCCCTATCTGGCGGCCAAATACGGCGGCGGAATTTTTCTGCTGATCTATATCATTCTGGCCTTTACCTTCGGCTATACCATGATCGTGGCGGAGACCGCCCTGGGCCGCATGACCAAGAAGAGCCCCGTGGGTGCCTTTTCCGCCTTCGGCAAAGGGCCTGGGCTGTCCTTCGGCGGATGGATCAACGCCATTATCCCCATCCTCATCGTGCCCTATTACTCGGTCATCGGCGGCTGGGTCATCAAGTATCTGGTGGAGTATCTTCGGGGCGGCGGCTCTGCCCTGGCCCAGGACGGCTATTTTTCCGGGTTTATCTCCAACGGCGTGTCGGTGGAGCTGTGCTTTCTGGCATTCACCCTGTTCACCCTGGCCATCATCTTTGCCGGGGTGCGCAACGGGGTGGAGCGGGTGTCCAAGTGCATGATGCCCGTGCTGGCGGTGCTGTCCGTGATCATTGCAGTTTACTCCGTCACCCGGCCCGGGGCTCTGGCGGGGGTGAAGTATTTCCTGGTGCCCAATCTGGACAACTTCTCCTGGATGACGGTGGTGTCCGCCATGGGGCAGATGTTCTATTCCCTGTCCATCGCCATGGGCATTCTCATCACCTTTGGTTCCTACATGAAAAAGGACGTGTCCATCGAGAGTTCCACCGCCAACGTGGAGATCTTCGACACCGCCATCGCCATTATGGCGGGCCTGATGATCATTCCCGCTGTGTTCGCCTTCTCCGGCGGCGACCCGGACACCCTGCAGGCCGGCCCCGCCCTGATGTTCATCACCATCCCTAAGGTGCTCGACAGCATGGGCATGGGCACGGTGGTGGGCGTGCTGTTCTTTGTGCTGGTGCTGTTTGCCGCCGTGACCAGCTCCATCGCCCTGACGGAGAGCGCCGTGTCCACCTTTGAGGACGAGCTGGGCTGGAAGCGGCACAAGTCCACCCTGCTCATCGGCGTCATCATGGTGGCCCTGGGCAGCCTGTCCGCCCTGGGCTATGGCCCCCTGGGGGAGGTGACGGTGTTCGGAATGCAGTTTTTGGACCTGTTCGACTTTTTGACCAACTCCGTGATGATGCCCATCGCCGCCATCGCCATCTGCCTGCTGGTGTCCCGGGTGATCGGCGTGGAGAAGATCGAGGAGGAGGTCACCCAGGAGGGCGGCCGCTTCCGCCGGAAGGCCATCTTCAACTTTATGATCCGGTATCTCTGTCCCCTGTTTGCCGCCATCATCCTGGTCAGTTCCGTGGCAAACGCCCTGGGCTGGATCAAGATGTGAACAGCGCAGAAAGCCGTCCCCCATTGGAGGACGGCTTTCTGGTTTTATCGCGCGTCTTGCTCAGCGCCCGGCGCCGGACGATGGTTGTATTTCTCAAACAACCGGAAGTACACTTCCAGCGAGCCCCGGCACATGGGACCGACGATGTGCTTTCCGGTGGGAGAATCTCGATACCAGTAGCTTAGCTCTCGGTTTGACACTGGTTCATCAAATTTACCTGAAAAATAGGTCAGTAAAAACTCTGTACCATCGACAAGGTAAAAATCACAGTCATATAAGACGCCGCCGCCCATTCCAATTCCGCGAAGGATTTTCTTGAGGTTTGTCCCCTTATTTTGCATGGCGTTTGCTTCATCAATCAGTGCCTGTATCTCACCGGGATCATATATCGTCCCACGCCCAGGACAGTGTGAGCAGCTGATTTGAACATATTCTACTTCCTGGGCAGAGAAATCAATGATATGAACAGTCCCCCAACCAAAAAGCCAATACCACAGGAACGGGGCGGCGATCACCAGCAGCAGGCGGGCAATGGGCAGGATGCGCTTTTTCGTCATGGGAACCACTTCCTTTCTCAATATACCGGGAAGAAGCCTGATACGACTGAATCAACTATTTTAATGAAATTCGCTCGTGCTTTTTTGTTTCATTGTACCATATTAAGAATATCCTGGCAAGAGAGAACGACGAAAAAGGTATGTGGTTCTCTCTTGATTTTTTGTCCCCTTTTCCCGTCGACTTCCGGCGCAAAATCTTGAAAACAGGGCGTAGGTGATGTGAACAGCGCAGAAAGCCGTCCCCCCATTGGAGGACGGCTTTCTGGTTTTATCTCGCATCTTGCTCAGCGCCCGGCGCCGGACGATGGTTGTATTTCTCAAACAACCGGAAATATACCTCCATCGAGCCCCGGCACATAGGGCCGACTGTGTCTTCCTCGGTGGTCGAGAATCGATACCAGCAAGTTAAATCCTTCGCTGATACCGGATCGCCGCTCGCGCCGGAGGCAAAGGTCAGTGAAAATTCTGTGCCGTCGGTGAGGTAAAAATCACAGTCATATAGAATACTTCCACCCATGCCGATTCCATGCAGAAGCAGCTTGAGGCTGGTCCCTTTGTTTTGCATGGCGTTTGCTTCGTCTATCAGTGCCTGTATCTCCCCAGGATCATATATAGCCCCACGTTCAGGGTAGTGTGAACAACTGATTTGAACAGATTCTACTTCCTGGGCAGAGAAATCAATGATATGGACAGTTCCCCAACCGAAAAGCCAATACCACAGGAACGGGGCGGCGATCACCAGCAGCAGGCGGACAATGGGCAGGATGCGCTTTTTCGTCATGGGAACCACTTCCTTTCCAAATATACCGGGAAGAAGCTTGATGCGGCTGAAAACTATTTTAATGAAATTCGCTCATGCTTTTTGTTTCATTGTACTATATCGAGAATATTCTGGCAAGAGAGAACGACGAAAAAGGTACGCTGTTCTCTCTTGATTTTTTGTCCCCTTTTCCTGTCGACTTCCGGCGCAAAATCTTGAAAACAGGGCGTAGGTGTGGTAAAATACAATGATATTTTATCTTCCGAGGAAAGCGAGGTGTGTCCATGTATCTCAAGGCGCTGATGCTCCAGGGCTTTAAGTCCTTTCCGGAAAAGACGGTGCTGACCTTTGACCAGAGCATCACCGCCATCGTGGGGCCCAACGGCTCGGGCAAGTCCAACCTGTCTGACGCAGTGCGCTGGGTCATGGGGGAGCAGTCCACCCGGGCCCTGCGGGGAGGCCGGATGGAGGACGTGATCTTCGGCGGCACCGCCAAGCGGCGGCAGACGGGCTATGCCCAGGTGTCTCTGGTGCTGGACAACAGCGACCACCGGCTGCCCCGGGAGGAGAACGAGGTCATGGTCACCCGGCGGTATTACCGCTCCGGGGAGAGCGAATACTACATCAACCGGGATGCGGTGCGTCTGAAGGATGTCAGCGAGCTGTTTCTGGACACCGGCCTGGGCCGGGAGGGCTATGCCATCATCGGCCAGGGCCGCATCGACGAGATCCTGTCCCAGCGGTCCACCGACCGGCGGGAGGTCTTTGAGGAGGCGGCGGGCATCTCCCGCTTCCGCCACCGGAAGGAGGAGGCCCAGCGCAAGCTGGAGCGCACCGACGAGAACCTGCTGCGGGTAAACGATAAGGTGGACGAGCTGGAGCTTCAGCTGGAGCCGCTGCGGGCCCAGCGGGACAAGGCCAAGAAGTATCTGATGCTGCGGGACGAGCTGCGGGGGCTGGAGATCGCCGTGTGGCTGGACAGTCTGGAGCACATCCGGGCGGGGGTCATCCAACTGGAGACCGACCTGCACAGTGCCACGGTCCAGCGGGACGGGGCCAAGGCCGCCCAGGAGGCCGCCTATGCCGACGCAGAGAACTGCGCCCGGCAGATGCAGGAGCACGACGTGACCGCCGACGGTCTGCGCCGGCAGGAGCAGCAGCGCCAGGAGCAGGCCGGGGCGCTGGAGTCCGCCGTGGCCGTGCTGAACAGCTCCATCGCCCACAACGACGAGTCGGCCCGGCGCATCCGGGCCGATTTGCAGCAGCAGGAGGGCCGGGAGGGCTCGCTGGCCGCCCAGATCGACCAGCGCAGGGCCCGCCTGTCGGAGATCGAGGGCCAGCTCACCGCCGGGGCCCAGGCCATCCGGGCCCAGCAGGAAAAAGCGGAGGAGAACGCCCGCTCCGCCGGACAGCTGGAGCAGGAGTTGGAGCGCCTGCGGGACAGCCAGGCCCTGGCTCAGGCGGATGCCGCCGAGACCCGGGCCCTGCGCTCGGCGCTGGCCGCCGCCGCCCAGGAGGTGCTGGACCGGGACGGGGCCGTCCGCCGGGAGCTGGCCGAACTGGAGGAGCAGTCCGCCGCCGCCCAGACGCAGCTGGCCCAGGCGCAGGAGGATCAGGAGCAGGCCCAGCAGTCTTTGGACCAGGGGCGCAACGCCGCCCAGGGCTATGCTCTGCTGGAGGAGAAGCGCCGGAAAAAGGCGGAGGGCTGCAAAGAGTCCCACATGAAGGCCCAAATGGAGGAGAACGCCCTGGCTGCCCGCATCCGCCTGCTGTCCGACATGGAGCGGCAGCGGGAGGGCTTCTCCCGGGCGGTGAAGCTGGTGATGGACCAGGCGGACCGGGGCGTGTTAAAGGGCGTCCACGGCCCGGTGGCCGGACTGGTGAAGGCCCCGGACCGGGTGGCCCTGGCCATCGAGACCGCCCTGGGCGGGGCCATGCAGAACATCGTGGTGGACCGGGAGGAGGACGGCAAGGCCGTCATCCAGTTCCTCAAGCGCCGGGAGGGCGGCCGGGCCACCATTCTGCCCATTGCGACAATTCGGCCCCACACCCTGCGGGAGGGGGAGGCCCTGTCCCGTCAGCCCGGCTTTGTGGGGGTGGCGGACCGGCTGGTCTCCTTTGACGGGCGCTATCAGAATATCTTTTCCAATCTGCTGGGCCGGGTGGCGGTGATGGAGGACTTGGACCACGCCATTGCGGCGGCCCGGAAGTTTGGCTACCAATTCAAAATCGTCACCCTGGACGGGCAGATGCTCAATCCCGGCGGCTCCATGACCGGCGGCTCCGCCGTGAAGGGGGCGGGTATCCTCAGCCGGGCCAACGAGCTGGAGCAGCTGGAGGGCAAGCGGGCGGAGCTGGCCGGGCACACCGCCCAGTGGGCCCGGCAGCTGGCCGATGCCCAGCGGGAGACCGCCGCTGCCGCCTATCAGCACCAGACCGCCCAGGAGCAGCTGCGGGAGTTTGAAAACGCCGTCTTGCTCGCCCAGGGCCGCATACAGCGCTCCCAGGGGGAGAAAAACGAGTTAGAGCGGCGGCAGACCGCCCTGCGGGGGGAGCTGGAGCAGCTTCAGGCCCGCTCGGTCAAGATCGACGCCGATGCCCAGGCCGCCCAGGCCCGGCTGACCCAGTTGGAGGGAGAGGCCCAGGACAGCCGGGATGCCCAGGCCCGGCAGGACCGCCGCCGGAGCGACTTAAAGACCCGGGCGGAGGAGCTGACGGCGGAGCTGTCCCGGCTCACCGCCGCCCAGGCCGCCTTAGAGGCGGAGCGGGAGGCCACCCGGGCCGGACTCTGCGAGCTGGAGCGGCTGCGGGAGAGCCTGGCGGGGGACCGGGCCCAGAGCCAGAGCCTGGTGGCCGAATACGAGACGAAAAATCAGGGCTTCTCCAAGGAGATCGAAGAGAAGCAGAGCGCCCTGGCCGCCCTGCGGGAGGAGAGCCGCCGGTGCGCCCAGCAGCTGGAACAGCTGAACACCGCCCGCCTGGAGCTGGAGGGCCGGCGGGTGCGGGCCACCCGGGAGAGCCAGACCCGCAGCGACGAGCTGCTGCGGCTGGAGGCCGAGGTGTCCCGTCTGAGCCAGAAGAAGTCCGCCGCCGCCATGGAGGAGAAGCAGCTGCTGGACAAGCTGTGGGAGAGCTATGGCCTGTCCCATGAGGCCGCCCGGCGGCAGCGGCAGGAGCTTACTTCCATCCCCGCCGCCAACCGGCGCATCGGGGAGCTGAAACGAGCTATTTCTGCCCTGGGCCAGGTGAACGTGGGCGCAGTGGAGGAGTTTGACCGGGTGAACCAGCGCTATACCTATCTCATCGGACAGCGGGACGACGTGGAGCGGGCCCGCCGGGACTTAGAGCGCATCATTTCCGGCCTCACCGGGGAGATGAAGACCATCTTTCAGCGGGAGTTTGCCCGCATCAACGAGGCCTTCGGCCAGACGTTTGCCGAGCTGTTCGGCGGGGGCAAAGCCCGATTGGAGCTGGAGGACCCCAACGACGTGCTGGGCTGCGGCATCGACATCAAGGTCCAGCCCCCGGGAAAGGCGCTGAAGACCATCACGCTGCTGTCCGGCGGCGAGAAGGCCTTTGTGGCCATCGCCCTGTACTTTGCCATCTTAAAGGTGCGGCCCACCCCCTTTGTGGTCATGGACGAGATCGAGGCCGCTCTGGACGACAACAATGTGGCCCGCTTTGCTCAGTATATGCGTACCGTGGCGGACAAGACGCAGTTTATCGTCATCACCCACCGCCGGGGAACGATGGAGGAGGCGGATGCCCTGTATGGCGTTACCATGCAGGAGCAGGGGGTCAGCCGGATGCTGTCCCTGAATTTGAACAAGCTGGAACGGGAATTGGACCTGCGCTGAAGGTCGCAGGCGGAGGAGATCAGATTGAACGAAAACGAGAAGAAAAACGGCTGGCTGTCCATTCTGGGCTATGTGGCCCTGATCGTGGTGCTGTTCATCGGCATCAAGGTGGTCTTTGCCGGGCTGGGCCGGGTCATCCCCAAGACGGAGGACATCCAGCCCCAGTTCACCGCCCTGAACAACCGGGAGGGCCAGCAGGTGAGCTATAGTCTGCGGCTGCTCACCGACGAGGAGATGCAGTCTGAGGAGGTCGGGCACTGGCTGGACCGGGCCCGGGAACAGGCCGAGCCGGACACCGGGGCATACTGGCTGGTGCGGCTGGAGGAGGACGACTATCTCCTGTGTCTGCCGGACCAGGACCGGAGCCTGTCCCCAGGCAGCTTTACCGCCACCGAGGAGCGGGACCCGGACGGTATGATCGCCCTGGTCCTCCGCGTCCGCACCCCGGAGACGGGGGAGAGCGTGGAGCCGGGCAGCCAGCTGTTCTGCCTGCGTACCCAGTCCAACCAATGGAAGGGTGTGCGCCTGCGGGTCATCGTGGACGGACGGGAGCAGGCGGTCGGCAAGCTGGCCCAGCAGAACGGACAGCTGTATTCCACGGAAGAGGTATATGTGGGACGGGATCAATAATTTTTTGATCGGCCCTCTCCGTCCAGTGTGCGCACTGGGCACCTCCCCCAAAGGGGAGGCAAGGGGCGGATGACCGAAAATTGCCCTTGGCTCCCCCTTTTGGGGGAGCTGGCGCGGCGTAAGCCGTGACTGAGAGGGACATCATGATCAGAAGGGAACAGAAATCATGGGTTTTTTTGACAAGCTGAAGAAGATCAACATTTTTTCCACCCTGGCACATCTGGGCTCGGAGCTGAACGACGACTTTTATGACGAGCTGGAGGAGTCCCTCATCCTGGCGGACACGGGGATGGACGTGACCCTGGAGCTGGTGGCCGAGCTGCGCCGCCGGGTGCGGTCTGAGGGCATCAAGACTCTGGAGGAGGCCCGCGCCTGTATGTGCCGGGTCATCGCCGATGCCATGAACGTGGGGGACGGGGCGCTGGATCTGTCCACCACCCCGTCGGTGGTGCTGTTCATCGGTGTCAACGGCGTGGGCAAGACCACCACCATCGGCAAGATCGGTGCCCAGCTGCGGCACCAGGGGAAGAAGGTCCTCTTCTGCGCCGCCGACACCTTCCGGGCCGCCGCCGCCGAGCAGCTGACCATCTGGGCCGAGCGGGCCGGGGTGGACATCGTCAAGCAGCACGAGGGAGCCGACCCCGCCGCCGTGGTCTTTGATGCCACCTCCGCAGCCCGTGCCCGCCGCAGCGACGTGGTACTGGTGGACACCGCCGGGCGGCTGCACAATAAGCAGAACCTGATGAACGAGCTGAACAAAATTTCCCGGGTGGTGGACCGGGAGCTGCCCGGCTGCGCCCGGGAAACGCTGCTGGTGCTGGATGCCACCACCGGCCAGAACGGCCTCATCCAGGCCAAGCAGTTCCAGCAGGCCGCCGGGATCACCGGCATCGTCCTGACCAAGCTGGACGGCACGGCCAAGGGGGGCATCGCCATCGCCATCGCCAAGGAGCTGGGCGTCCCCGTGAAATACGCCGGTGTGGGCGAGGGCATCGACGACCTGAAACCCTTCGATGCCATGGACTTTGCCCAGGCACTGATTTAAGGGAAGTTTTCCACCGCCTGTGGATGAACTGTGGAAAGAAAGTCGAATTTTCGGGAAAGACAGAAAATTTACATGCTGTTCATCCTTTTCCGGGATGGGGCATACTAGAATGAAAAGAGAGAGGAAGCGGAACACGATGGCACGCATTGACCAGAGAGCATTTGACCAGCTGCGGCCCATGGAGATCATCCCCAACATCAACAAATTTGCGGAGGGCTCCTGCCTCATCCGCTGCGGCAACACCCATGTGCTGTGCTGCGCCAGCGTGGAGGAAAAAACCCCGCCCCACGTCCCCGAGGGGGAGGGCTGGGTGACGGCGGAATATTCTATGCTGCCCCGGGCCAACCGGGAGCGCTCCCGCCGGGAAATCTCCAAGCTGAAGCTGTCCCCCCGCAGCGCCGAGATCCAGCGCCTGGTGGGCCGGGCCCTGCGGGCTGCGGTGGACCACAAAAAGCTGGGGGAGCGGACCATCACCATCGACTGCGACGTGCTCCAGGGAGACGGCGGCACCCGCACCGCCAGCGTCACCGGGGGCTATGTGGCCCTGGCGCTGGCCTGCAAAAAGCTGATGGCCCAGGGGCTGCTGACCGAGGACCCTCTGTTGGGCAGCGTGGCCGCCGTGTCTGCGGGCATCGTAGACGACCAGCTGCTGCTGGACCTGTGCTATGAGGAGGACTCCGCCGCCCAGGTGGACCTGAACTGCGTGATGACCGACCGGGGCCAGCTGGTGGAGATCCAGGGCACCGGCGAGGGCCGCTCCTTTACCATTGAGGAGCAGCGGGGGCTGGTGGACCTGTGCGCCAAGGGCATCCGGGACATCATGGCCATCCAGCAGGCGGCCATCCGCCAGGGGGGAGAGCGCTGACATGGCACAGGTTTTCGAGATGCTCATGCTCATCCTGTTCGGCCTGTCCTGGCCCTTCAACATCGCCAAGTCCCTGAGATCCCGCACCGCCAAGGGCAAGAGCATCTACTTTGAGATGGTCATCATCGTGGGCTATCTGTGCGGCATCGCCGGAAAGATCGTGGGGCACAACGTGACCTATGTGGTGGCCTTTTACATCATTGACATCGCCATGGTCTCTACCGACCTGGCCCTGACCTTCCGCAACCGGGCTCTGGACCGGGCGGCGGAGCGCTGAGGAGGAAATACATGAAACTGGTATTGGCCAGCAAGAATGCAAAGAAGCTGGCGGAGATGAACGCCATTTTGTCTGAGCTGGGGGTGGAGGTCTGTTCCGAGGCCCAGGCCGGGGTGGATGTGGACGTAGAGGAGACGGGCACCACCTTTGAGGAGAACTCCCTGCTGAAGGCCAGGGCCGTGATGGAGGCCAGCGGCCTGCCCGCCATCGCCGACGACTCCGGCCTGTGCGTGGATGCCCTGAACGGTGCCCCGGGGGTGTACTCCGCCCGCTACGGCGGCCCGGAGCTGGACGACACCGGGCGCTATCGCCTGCTGCTGGAAAATCTCCGGGGGCAGACGCCCCGGACGGCCAAGTTCGTCTCGGTGATCACCTGCTGCTTCCCCAACGGGGACGTGATCACCGCCCGGGGGGAGTGCCCCGGCACCATCGCCTTTGCCCCCATGGGGGAGGGCGGCTTTGGCTATGACCCGGTGTTCTTCATCCCCGGGCTGAAAAAGACCTTTGCCCAGCTGTCCGCCCAGGAGAAGAACGCCATCTCCCACCGGGGCCGGGCTCTGGCCCTGTTCCAGCAGAAGCTGAAAGACTATTTCAAGTAAGATCAGCGCCCCGCCCGGCAGGGCGGGACGAAAACAGAAAAAATATGTTATCAGAGGAGAAAGAACAGACTTTATGGAACTGACAAGCAAACAGCGGGCCCAGCTGCGGGGCCTGGCCAACAACATCGACACCATTCTCATCGTGGGAAAGGATGGTATCGGCGACAACCTGGTCAAGCAGGCCAACGACGCCCTGGAGGCCCGGGAGCTCATCAAGGGCCGGGTACTGGAGAACTCCCTGCTCTCCCCCCGGGAGGCGGCCCAGCAGTTGGCCCCCCTGACCCGCAGCGAGGTGGTGCAGGTCATCGGAACAAAATTCGTGCTGTATCGTCCAACCCACAATAAGGACAAAAAGGACAAGATCGTTCTGGTGGCGGACAAGAAGAAAAAGCCCGCGGACCGTTAACAGAACAGGGCAGGGGGAGGACCCTGCCCGGAAAGGCGGCGTAAACATGAAGATCGGAATTTACGGCGGCACCTTCAACCCGCCCCATCTGGGGCACATGGCGGCGGCAAAGGCGGCGGTGGCCGCCCTGGGACTGGACAAGCTGCTGCTCATCCCGGCGGCCATCCCGCCCCACAAGGCCCTGCCCAGTGATACCCCGGCCCCGGAGCACCGGCTGGCCATGGTGGAAAAGTGGGCCGACGGGATGGGCGCAGGAGCAGAGGTATCTGCCCTGGAGCTGGAGCGGGAGGGCAAGAGCTATACCTCCGACACCCTGCGGGCCATCCGCCAGACCTATCCAGACGCAGAACTGTGGCTTCTCATGGGCACGGACATGTTCCTCACCCTGCATCTGTGGCACGAGCCGGAGGTCATCCTCTCTCTGGCGGGCATCTGTGCCTTTGGCCGCACGGAGCAGGACGGCGAGGCCCTGTTCGCTCCCCAGCGGGAGCATCTGCAAAAGAACTTTGATGCGAAGATCACCACCATCACCTTGCCTGGGCTGGTGGACATCTCCTCCACCCGGCTGCGGGAGCAGCTGGAAAACGGCGGGGGAGGGCAGTATCTGCTGCCCAGCGTCTATGGCTACATTCTGATGCACCGGCTGTACGGCACAAAGGCCGACCTGAAAAAGCTGGACCTGAACCAGCTGCGGGCCTGCTCCTACTCCATGATGCGTGCCAAGCGCATCCCCCATGTCATGGGCGTGGAGGAGGAGGCGGTGAAGCTGGCCCAGCGCTGGGGGGCCGCCCCGGAGCTTGCACGCCGGGCGGGCATCCTACACGACTGCACCAAGTATTACGAGCTGCCGGAGCAGCTGGATATCTGTGAAGAATACGGGGTGCAGCTGGATGCGCTGGAGCAGAAGGCCGTGAAGCTGCTCCACTCCAAAACCGGGGCCTGCATCGCCCGGGGAGTATTCGGCCAGCCGGATGCGGTTTATGACGCCATCTTCTGGCACACCACGGGCAAGGCGGACATGACCACCCTGGAGAAGGTCCTGTACATCGCCGACTATATGGAGCCAAACCGGGACTTTGACGGCGTGGAGCGACTGCGCCATCTGGCCTATACCGACCTGGACAAGGCCATGCTGCTGGGGGTGGAGATGACCATCCAGGAGATGCAGCAGCGCCAGGTCCCCATCCACACAAACACGCTGCAGGCCAGAGACTGGCTGCGCCAGCACGGAGTTACCACAGAGGACTGAGAACATGAACGAGTACAGAAACAGATCAGGGCGGCGGATGGCACAGCCCCATCAAAAGACGGGCCTTTGGACCCAGTACCGCCGGTGGGTAGCCGGGCTTACCCGGGCGGAGCGCATCCGTTATTGCCTGCTGCAGGGGGCGGTGATCATCTCCCTGATCATCATTGCGGCTTTCTTGATCCTGCAAAGCTGGATCCGGGTGCCCGAGCTGCCCAATGTAGATGCCGAGGGCGGGGATATCCTGTCCAGTGATGTCAGCGGAGAGATGCCCAGCGTGGCCAAGAGCGGACGGAAGGACGGGATGTATACCTTCCTCCTGGTGGGCAAGGACACCGCCGGCGGCGGCAATACCGATACCATGATCTTGCTCACCTATGACACGGGGAACAAAAAGATGTACGGCCTGAGTCTGCCCCGGGACACCATGGTCAACGTGAGCACCACCAGCAAGCGCCTGAATGCGGTGTACAACTATAACAAGGGCAAGGACAAGAGTACCCAGGTGAAAAACGGTATGGCCGCCCTGAAAAAAGAGGTGAGCCGCCTGACGGGCATCACCCCGGACTTCTATGTCATCGTGGAGTGGGAGGCCATCGGAAAATTGGTGGATGCCGTGGGCGGCGTGGAGTTTGAGGTCCCCTTCGATATGGACTATGACGACCCCACCCCTGGTCAGGACCTGCACATCCACCAAAAGGCGGGACTTCGTCTGCTCAGCGGCGACGATGCCATGCAGGTCATCCGCCACCGGAAGAACAACGACGGCAGCCACTCCGACGGCGATGTGGGCCGCCTGAAGATCCAGCAGTCCTTCTTAAAGGCGGCGGCCAAAAAGTGCCTCCAGCCTGCTACCCTGCTGAAAGTCCCGGAGCTGGCCAAAATTTTCTCTCAGAATGTGACCACCGACCTGACGGTAGGCAATATTCTGGCCTTTGCCCAGCTGGCCAGCGGCATGGACGCGGAGCAGGATGTGGACTTCATCACCGCCCCCCTGGGCAGCTCCTTTATGTACAAGGGGGCCTCTCTGGTCACTCTGGACCCGGACGAGCTGCTCCAGGTCCTGAACGAGCACATGAACCCCTATCACCAGGATATCCAGCGCAGCGACCTGCAGCTGGTGTATAAGACCGGCAGCGGTACCCTGGCCGTGACCAGCGGGAAACTGCTGCTCAGCGGAAACACCACCTCCTCTTCCTCCGGCAGCGGCAGCAGCAAGCCCAGCACCTCCGGCGGGAAGAACGACACCACGACCACCACCCCCAGCCAGGAGGAACCCGCTGACACTTCCGAGCCCGTCACCCCGGAGGAGCCGAAGGACAACAGCGGTCAGACCAGCACAGAGCCGACCCCGGCCCCGGAACCCACCCCTCAGCCCGAGCCTACCCCTCAGCCCGAGCCCACCCCGGAGCCCGAGCCGACCCCGGAACCGGAGCCTACTCCCGAACCTACCCCAGAACCAACCCCCCAGCCTGAGCCGTCCACCGACCCCGTGTCCCAGGACGTGCCCGATGCGGCTTAAAAAATAAAAACGATCAAAGGAGAACGACGAATTGACTTCTTATGAGATGGCTGTGGGCCTAGCCAAGGCCCTGGACAGCAAAAAGGGACTGAACATCAAGGTGCTGAAGACGCAGGAGCTGACCACCCTGGCCGACTACTTCGTGCTGTGCACCGCCACCTCCACCACCCAGGTCAAGGCCATGTCCGACGCCTGTGAGGAGGCCATGGAGAAGCAGGGCGAGACCGTCCACCACATCGAGGGCCACCGGGACGGGGCCTGGCTGCTGATGGACTTCTCCTGCGTCATCGTCCACGTGTTCACCGACGAGGCCCGGAAGTTCTATGACCTGGAGCGCCTGTGGGCCGATGCCCAGGAGGTGGACCTGTCCGAGATCCTGGTGAAAGAGTAACGGATAAAAATAAAATAAGATCGCCGTACAGACCAAAATCTGTACGGCGATTTTTTGTAAAAATCAGGGTGAAATATTCAGCTGCCCCGGATGATGGTCAGGGCCCGCTGGCAGTTGACGATCTCGTTCACCGACTCTTTTCCGCCAAACTCCCCGTCGATGGTCCAGGGAATGGGCTTTTCACAGGTGAAGGTGAGGTGAGAGGCTTTAAAGTGGACGCGGGAGCCGGCGCTGGGCTGGTTCTGGTCCAGCAGGGCCTGAAAGCCGTTGGCCACGTCGGCGATGCTCACCGGCTTTTTGACCAGATCCACCTCGAACAGCCCGTCGTCCAGCACCACATGCTCGCTGGTGGGCAGGCGGATGCCGCCGATGGAATAGGCGTTGCTGACCATGCCGAAATAGAAGTCGTCCTCCAGGGTGTTCCCGTCGTATTCGATCTTCATGTGATAGGGGGTGATGGAGGGGAGGGAGGCGATGCCCGCCATTACATAGGCCAGGTGGCCGAAGGTGTTTTTCAGGTCCTGGGGGGTCTCGTAGGCCACCTTGGTAAAGGCCCCGAAAGCGGCCACATAGACGAAGGGGCGGCCGTTGAGCTTTCCGATGTCGCTGGGACGGGGGACCCCCTGCCCGGCGGCGATGGCGGCGGCCTGGCGGGGGATGCGGGGCAGCCCCAGATTGGCGGCGCAGTCGTTGGTGGAGCCGAAGGGGATATAGCCCAGAATGGGGGGCTTCTCCAGCTGCATCAGACCGGTCACCGTCTCGCTGAGGGTGCCGTCTCCTCCGGCACACACCACCCGGTGGAACCGGGGACCCAGCTCCCGAGCGGCCTGGGCGGCATCCCCTTTCCCCTGGGTGGGATAGGCGGTGACCAGCCAGTTGGCCTTTGTAAACTCATCCAGCACGGCGGCCAGCTCGTCGGGCAGCTGCCCCTTGCCGGCGGTGGGGTTATAGATGAGCAGAAGGGGTTCCATGGAAATTGCCTCCTTTGGCGGTGAAACTGTATCAAAGTCTTATTATACGGAGGGTACAGGGAAAATCAAGGCGAAAGATGCCAATCTTAACCCAATCTTAGCAGACTTGGGAAGAAAGGCTTGCATTGCGGGGAGAAAGCGGGTAGAATAGGAGGAAACTGCGCAGGACAGAGAGGAACGGATATACATGAAGAGGACGTTTGCCGCCGCGTTTCCCGTGACGGCTCCGGTGCTGATGGGCTATCTGGCCATCGGCATGGCTTTTGGCCTGATGCTCCAGTCCATTGGATACAATGTGCTGTGGGCCTTTTTTATGAGTCTGGTGATCTATGCCGGGTCGGGACAGTATCTGGGGGTGTCTCTGCTGGCCACAGGGGCCTCTCTGCCCCAGGTGGCCTTCCTCACCCTGATGGTGAATTTCCGTCACCTGGTCTATGGGTTGTCCCTCATTGAAAAGCTGCGGGGTATGGGGCCGCGAAAGCTGTATGTGATCTTTGCCCTGACGGACGAGACCTATGCCCTGCTCAGCTCTGCCAAGCCTCCCCAGGGGGTGCGGGACCACGACTTTTACTTTGCCGTGGCCCTGCTGGACCACATCTATTGGATCGGGGGCTCGGTGCTGGGCTCCCTGGTGGGGGCCGCTCTGGGCATGGACACCACCGGCGTGGACTTTGCCATGACCGCCCTGTTCCTGGTCATCGCTGTGGGCCAGTGGAAGGCGGCGGGGAGCCACCTGCCTGTGCTGCTGGGCGCTGTGGCCACCATTGCCAGCCTGATGCTGGTGGGGGCCGACGAGATGCTGCTGCCTGCCTTGGGTGTCATTGTCCTGGGTCTGGTGCTGCTGCGCTCCAAGCTGGATGATACCCTGCCTAAGCCGGGCAAGAAGCAGGAGGTGCGGGTATGACGCTGACGACCGGACAGGCCCTGGCCTCTATCTTTGTCATGGCGGCGGTGACCTTCCTCACCCGGGCACTGCCCTTTCTCCTCTTTGGCCGGGGAGACAGCGCCCCTAAGATCGTGCTGTACTTGGGCAGGGTGCTGCCCCCGGCGGTCATCGCTATGCTGATCGTCTATTGCCTGAAGGGCGTGACCTTTGTCACCCTGGGGGGCTGGCTGCCCTCCCTCATTGCCGGGGTAGCGGCGGTGGTGCTGCATCTGTGGAAGGGCAACGAGCTCATCTCCATCTTTGGGGCCACTGCTATCTATATGGTGCTGGTCCAGGCGGTATTTGTATAATGTTACGATACCCGTCCCCACTGGGGGCGGGTCAGACTGTCAAAAAAGCCTGTCATTGCGAGGAGGCCCAACGGGCCGACGTGGCAA
>ERZ772900.1820-NODE-1820-length-17844-cov-12.890888_pt1 | contig 17844 bp, 22 predicted proteins | sample MGYA00512124_ERZ772900 | MGnify/ENA primary metagenome ERZ772900 (study PRJEB29015, sample SAMEA2737716) | human gut metagenome | biome: human gut; feature: human-associated habitat; material: faeces | place: China | collected 2012 ... | reverse complement strand
GAAGGATTTTTTCTGCGTTGTATTTTTCGCCCAGAGCGGCGATGAGGGAGTATAGTTTTTCCATGGGAACCTCCGGAAGTTATTTTTTCATTTTCAATAATTCATCTTTTTGTTTTTCCAAGTGCCTTTGTTCTGCCTTTATATTTTCCATTTGAGAATTTAATTCGAGGATTTTATCTGAAATTTCCTCTGTGGGTGCGCCAATTAACAAACCAAGCTCCATTGCCAAGCGGTACATGTGCTTACAGGTATGGTGCCGATTTTGAAAATCCGGACAGTCGCAGGATTCCAAGGTTGTATGATAGGTATTTTTATTTTTCGTGGTAATGGTTGCGCTTGCTTGAAAGTTCTGGATACGCATACTCTCCTTGATTGCTTTTATGAAACGCATATTACTAGCTTCTACCGGCAACGAAGAAAAATCCTTAAAAACAGGGATGGAGGAATACTGCGGTCTATTACGAAGGGAAACAATTTTTTCTTTTATTTTTTGGTCTACAACTATTTCAAAATCATCTTGGAAAGAAGCTACCTGTTCTTTCAGAGAAAGGTTTTCCATTTGCAGAGAATTGGCATCATCCTGTAGATGCTGTTTTTCTATTTGCAGGGAATGAATATCTTCCTGTAAAGAACGAATATGATTTTTCATATATTTATTTTGTTCTTGTATAGACAGAGCAGTCTGTTGCTGTTTCTCCTTTTGATTTTTCAGAGAATCAAAATCAGCTTGCAATTTATTGTTTTCCTGTTGGAGAGAATCTTTTAGGACAGAGGATTTACGGCGGGTGCGAAGGATGCCAATGATACCTAAGACAGTTGGTATGAGAATGGAAGCTACTAAAAGAGGGAAATATTCTTCATCCTTTTGCACAGTAGCTTGCTCATAGCCATCGTCAGAACCGTTATCATAACCATCATTATAGCCGTGAATATAACCATCATCATAACCATCACTGTATGAAGAATCGACAACAGCAGAGGGGATATATCCCGTATTATCGCCAGAGGATGAACCGGAATTGCTGCCGGTCTGGTCATCATAATCATACGGGCAGATGCCATCTGTATGCTGGTGGGCGGGGTAGCCATGATGATAGTGGTATTCTCCTGTACTTCTATCATAATGTCCGCCATCTGCATCTGTTCTGCCGGGGTGGGCGGCGGAGACGGCAGGGAAGCACAAAAGCAGCAGAAGAAAGAGGGGGACAAACTTTCTCATGATTTCCTCCTTTCAGAAATCAATGAAAATGACATTATTATTTATGCGGGTGACGCGCCGTTTTTTGGCTTAGATGAATATTTTTCATCTTCCAGAAGAACGGTCATGCGCTCTGTGATTTTGCCCTGATCTATTTCATCAAGCTGGACATACAGGCTCAATGCTGTAGCAGCATTTTTTCCGTATTCTGCTTTTATTTGTTCACAAATTGATTTTGGAACGTGCGAATATTCTTGCTCGTCAGTCCAACCCATTAGATATCCGGGGGAAGTATGCAGTGCTTTTGCAAGGGCGGCTATCTTATCACGTTTCATATTTGCGATAATGCCAGTTTCCCATTTACGAACAGTGCTTTTGCCTACACCAACTTCATTTGCAACTTCTTCTAAAGTTAAGCCCAGAGAAAGCCGGAGTTCCTTTATTCTTTTTGCCATATCAGAATCACTCATGTGCACATCTCCTTATTTGTTCTAAAGCGAATATAACACAGAAGTGTCCTTTGTGCAACAGAAAAAGAAAAAAATATCAAAAAGTTTCCTGAATGACACAAAAAGTGTTGACAGAATGAAAATAAGTAGTTAATATAAAAGTGTCATTTAGGACACTTTAAGAGAAAGGGGTGGAAAACATGAATAAACTAAAACTGGAATATGAAATGAAAATGAAGGGTATTACTGCGTCGGAAATGTGCAATGCGCTGCAGATTTCACGTTCTGCATTTTACCGTAAATGCAATGGGAAAACAGAATTCACCAGAAGGGAGATTGAAGAAATCATTGAAATCCTTGGGATTGACAAGGTGGAGGCACTGGAAGGAATTTTTTTTGATGAAAAAGTGTCTTAAAAGATACTTACGAGTGGGAGGGGGCAAGGAGCAAAAGTTTTTGGCAAGATACAAGGAGAGAGAATGATGAATAAATTAAACAAATGGGATCTTGTAGATATTCAGATGGCGGAAACAAGCAAACTTGAATTGGCACAGGAATATGCAGACCGAGAGATGCAAAATCTGAAAGAATTTGCAGAGGAAAGCGCTCCAACACTAACCACAGCCAAGAAAGGGATGACAGAACAGTGGGCGGAAGCATACACACGTTGGATGTTGGCGTTGCGGATTCTGGAGATTATAGCAAGGCATGAAAAAGGAGATGAAGAACTGCATGTGCAGGCTGCATGCAAGCAAAGCGGATTTTATTCCCTGTAAGAAGTGGGATTAAAACCGAATAGGACAAAATCGGCAGTACATACAGTTTAACAGGAGGTGGTTTTATGCCGAGAAGAGCACCAAAAAAATACAATGTAACCATTACTTATTGTGAGCATACACCGGAGGAGGAGGCCCGCATCAGCGAGCAGGTAAGAGAGGCGATTTATCAAGCCAAGATGATTGCCATAAAGAAAAGAGAGGAAGCGGCGGCAAAGGAAGCGGCAAATACATAAGAGGGGCTTTGCCCCATGAGGTGGACAAGCTGCGGAAAGGAGAAAGAAGATGGAGAAAGCAACAACAAACAGCCTGCGGCGGGAAGCGGAGGAGCTGGGACTGCGGGCAGGAAGAAAGGTTGATGTGATTGACAGCATTGACGGAGAGGAGAACGAGCGGCGGAGAAAGCGGAGCGGCGTTGTGGTGCGGTTATTTCAGCATTTCTTTCAATGCGACATGGGCGGATACAAGGAATGCTTCCGATACAACTCCTTACTGCGGACAGAAATGGGAGAGAAGGTGCGTTTGCGTGGATTTTGAAAAACTGGTTTTGATTTACATTATTCTTTTTACCATGCTTGCGACGGGCTTTGCAGCGGCATTGCTTGAAAATGCGAAGCTGACCAGAGAAAATGAGCGGCTGAAAAAGATTCTTTATCGGAGGGGATACAAATGAAATTTGCGGACATTGCGAAGCGGGCGAAGGCAACGAAGATTGCCTGTGTGCTGACGGACGAAAACGGTGTGCAGTGGGTAGATGTGGGCGCGGCTGTGTACCGCTTGGAAGGGTTGCCGAAGATGAGCTCGGAGGATTTCCTGCGGCTGGCAGGGGTATCCGAGGAAAAAATTGGTAGCTTTTATGTAGAAGGGAATAATATTCCGGAAACATCACTTCGGAACGAGACGGGGGATGAAATAGCGCTGACAAGTGACATGGCGGGGCTTGTGGTTGACATGGATGGATACAGGCTGATGCCGTTTTACACGGCGTTGCATGGCGTAATCTGGATTGATGTAAGGAACATGGAGCCAATTATGAAGGGGGATACAAATTATCTGCGGTTCTTCCTGCGGAGGTTTGGGAACGGCTGGATGATTGCGGTGAAGGACGGGCTGGTGCTGATTGCCATTATTCCCGAGAAAAAGATGTCGGAGTTCCTTTATGAGCAGGTGCAGATATTATGGATGCGATGCGAACAGAGAGGCGTGGAAACGGAAAGGGAGGAGGAAGGACGAAACATGAAATATCAAGTGTGCGAACACTGCGGGGCGCATTTAGACCACGGGGAGAAATGTGACTGTCAAGATGAAAGATGAAGAAAGAAGAACAAAAAAAGACCGGCACCGAAGGGGAAATTCGGTACCGGTCGAGCGGTAGGGAAACCGCCGAAATACTTAATTAAAGTATAGCAGAAAAAGGCTGAAAAATCAAGGGTTGGGGAACCCTTTTGCTCCTTGATAATATCATTAACAATTCAGCCATTGCACCATATACATAGGGGAACAATAGGAATAAGAAACAGAGGTGGAAACCGATGCCGAGATACTTAAAGAAGATTTGGGCGGGGGATGTATACGAAGCGAAGGAATACAACAGCCCAAGACAGAAGGGGAAGGGCTGCGAAAGAGCCATGCGGGAAAACATCAGCCCGGAAAAAATAGCGGAATACAATTTTCTGGAAACGAGAAAAAAATGCGGGCGGATGATAAACGTAAACTTCAAGGCGGGGGACATTTTTTTGACGCTGACCTACAGAGAGAGGGTTGGGATTGAGGATGCTCTACGGCTTTTCAGAAATTTCATTGGGAGATTGAAGCGGCTGCGAAAGCGAAAGGGATTGGATGCACTGAAATACATATATGTGATTGAGACGGGGAAGAAGGGCAGGGAGCACCTGCACATGATTATCAATGACATGGACGTAACCCTAAAGGAGCTGACGGAGCTTTGGGGACTGGGGCGTGTGATGATTTCCAGACTGGAGCCGGGCGGCGACTACACGGGGCTTGCGTTTTACATCACAAAAGAAAACTACAAGGAATACGGACGCAGATGGAACGGGAGCCGCAACCTTGAAAAGCCAAAGGAGACTGTGGTGGAGGTTGCGAAAAGCAGAAAGCTGCGGGCACCGAAGCATTACCGTGTGGTTGAGGAGATCAGCTATTACAGCGAAATGACGGGTTTTACCAGATACATGAAGGCAATACGGATTGGAGGAGAGGACTATGGCGAAGGGAAGCCACACGAGCAGTATTTTGACGGGGAAGGATAAGCGTTGCTATCTGACGGGAGAGACAAGAGGCTTGGAGAAGCACCATATATTTTTCGGGACAGGCCTACGGAGGATTTCGGACAAGCATGGATTTTGGGTTTGGCTGACGGCGGAGAAGCACAGAGGGACAAAAGGCGTGCATGGCAGGGACGGACACGAGACAGACCTGCGCTTGAAGCGGGTTTGTCAGCGGCGGTTTGAGGAAACACACAGCAGAGAGGAATTTATGGCAATTATCGGACGAAACTATTTACCTGATGAAGCGGAGGAGAGAAAACCGCAAACGCCTGCGGATACGGGCGGGTTCTACTTATTGTAGGAGGTATGAGCATGAGGAAAGGAATCGTATACAGCGTCGGGACAGAGAGCTGCCCCTGCTGCGGATGCCAAGAGAGAACTGTCGGTTGTCATGGAAAGTGCGACCAGTATAAAGCATGGGACGGGAAGCGGCAAGCGGAGAAGCTGGAGAGATTCAGAAGGACAAGCATACTGCACGAAGCGGACAAGAGGAAAAAGGCGGCAGTTGAAAATTATAGAAGGAGAAGAAGGCAGGTATGAACAAGGTGATTTTGATGGGGAGACTGGTGAGAAGTCCGGAGGTGCGGTATTCACAGGGAATGGAACCGATAGCGGTGGCAAGGTATACGCTGGCAGTCAATCGCAGATTCAAACGCAAGGACGAGCCGGAAGCGGATTTTGTTCCATGCGTTGCATTTGGAAAAGCTGGAGAATTTGCAGAGAAATATTTCAAAAAAGGGCAACTGGTTTCTATCGTTGGGCGGTTGCAGGTACGCAGTTGGGATAAGGACGGCGAACGGCGTTGGACAACAGAGGTTATTGTTGAAGAACAGTACTTCGCGGAAAGCAAGAAGGAGAGCGGAGAAAGTAAATCTGCGGAACAGAGCAGACCCGCAGCGGCACAGGAGAAACCTGTAAAGCAGATGGGGCTGGCGGAACAGGAGGGATTCTATCCCATTGAAGAAACACTGGAAGATGATGATTTGCCGTTCTGAGGAGTGAGGGAATGAGGCAGATAGATTTTTTTGAGGAAATGATAATAGACAATTTCGCAGGCGGAGGCGGCGCGTCAACCGGAATAGAGCTCGCCACAGGCAGGGCGGTGGATGTAGCCATAAACCATGACCCGGATGCAATCCTGATGCACCGGACGAATCATCCGCAAACAAGGCACTATTGCGAAAGCGTGTGGGATGTAGACCCCTGGGAGGTCACGAGGGGCAGACCTGTCGGGCTGGCGTGGTTTTCGCCGGACTGCAAGCATTTTTCCAAGGCAAAGGGCAGTAAGCCCGTAGACAGAAATATTCGCGGTCTGGCATGGATTGTGCTGAAATGGGCAGGAACGGTCAAGCCGAGAGTTATCATCTTGGAGAACGTGGAAGAATTTCAGACATGGGGTCCGGTGCGAAAAGGAAAGCCTATGAAAAGCAGGCGTGGCGAAACCTTCCGCAAGTGGAAGGAGCAGCTACAGGCGCTTGGCTATGAGATAGACCATCGGGAGCTTGTAGCGGCGGACTATGGTGCGCCGACCATCCGAAAGAGATTTTTTCTGATTGCCAGATGTGATGGCAAACCGATTATCTGGCCGGAACGCACCCATGCACCGAAGGACAGCGAAGAAGTAAAAAACGGAAAGTGCAAGCCGTGGAGAGGAGCGGCGGAGATTATCGACTGGACGATTCCATGCCCGTCTATTTTTGACACAACGGATGAAATCAAAGAAAAATACGGTATCCGTGCTGTGCGCCCTTTGGCGGTAAATACACGGAAACGCATTGCAAGAGGTATTGAGAAATTTGTGCTGCAGAATAAAGAGCCTTTTATTGTTCCTATTGGTTACGGGGAACGAAAAGGACAGGCACCGAGGGTGCATGGCATCAATGAGCCGTTAAGTACCATTGTCGGGAGCTGCAAACAATACCTTGCGATGCCTTCTCTGATTCAGTATCACACAGAGCAATCGGAAAGGGTAAGAGGGCAGGGGATGGATGAGCCGATCATGACGCTGGATGCGGCGAACCGATACGGACTTTCTGTGGCATATCTGGCGGAATACTTCCAGAATGGCAGACCGCTGGATGTGAATAGTCCCTTACATACCTCGACTACGAAGGACAGGGAGTGCCTTTGTATGGCTCACATGGAAAAGTTTTTCAGCGGCGGCTATACAGGGAACGGCAGTAATGCAAATACGCCGCTTGGAACGGTTACGGCTGTAGACCACAATGGTCTGGTTGAAACCTTTATTTCCAAATTTTACAAAACGGGCATCGGACAGAAGCCGGACGAGCCCTTGCATACGGTTACAACATCCGCAGGACATTTCGGCATTGTTACAGTGAAAATGAACCGGTCGGAAATGAATTTGCATCACTGGAATGAAGTCAGAGAGCTATTGAATGCGTACTGCGGGTATGCAATCGCAGCGGATGAAATTCTGTTGCTGGATGTCAATGGGACGATGTACTTCATCAGTGATATCGGACTGCGGATGCTGACACCAAGGGAATTGTATGCAGCAAATGGTTTTCCGCCCGATTACATCATCGACCATGACTATACAGGGAAAGCCTACGGCAAAACAAAGCAGGTCGCACGCTGCGGAAATGCGGTGCCGCCGCCGTTTGCAGAAGCTCTGGTAAGGGCAAATCTGCCGGAGATGTGCGGAAGGCAGTTTGAAACCATGCAGGAACTGCATGGGGTGATTTAAGGACAGATGCGGTTGTGAGGAGTGAGGAAAATGAGAGCGACACTTGAAGAAAAGATTAACCGGTTAAGAGCGGCAGAAAAACGGCTCCGGAAACATCTGTCGGAGGATGATTTTGGAGTGGTCAGAAGAACTGCGGAGGGATTTGGACAGGAAGCTGACTGGCTGGAGGAACTAAAACGCTACAGGGACTTGGAGAAACAGGGGAGACTATTGGTGTTGCCCTGCAAGGTGGGGGATACGGTGTATGAAATCATCGAGGAAACCGTACCAAACAGATATTTTTATATCAACGAATGGCAGGTACAGGATGTATCAGCGAAGGCTGTCAAGTATGCTGACGAATGGGAATCGTATGACTACGAAAACCTGTATTTTACAAGAGAAGAAGCGGAAGCGGCACTGGAGAGAAGGAGGAACAGAAAATGAACATCAAGGACTACCAGAAGGGAAGGAATGACGGAGGTGGGAGAAAACATGCCAAACGATGACACGACGATCCGGTGTCCCTATTATCTGCGGAGCAACCAGACAGTGATATACTGCGAGAGCGATGTGGAGTTGGAGGGTGCGGAGGGGGCGGAGCGGAGCTTTGCGCACAGCTTTGCGAATGCGGCGAGAAAAAAGGAATTTGTGCGGGCGCACTGCAGGCAGTTTCCGGACATGAACTGTGCGTATGCAACTTATCTTAACGAAATTTACGGAGGTTACGAGTATGAAGCTGAGAGGAAAGCTGAAAAAGGCAAATGTACGACTGGAGAATCAGGAGAAGATGATAGTGGGGCTAGAGAGGGGAAACCGATACCTGCACGATGTATGCGAGAGGACGAGGCAGGAGGCGGCGGAGAAGTTGGAGGAAGCGGCGCAGAACAATGAGCTGATGCTTTTTCTGATGGCGGGGTGCGCGCTGGCGGCAGGCGGAGCAGTTACGATTCAGACAGAGAATATGAGCCGCGTACTGGAGGAAAAGCGTGTATTATTCCATGCGGATTTTGAAAAGCATCTGGCAACGGTCAGTGTGGTAGACGAGGATGGTAGCGGTTGAGGCGTTTGGTTATGAGGAACGAACGTATAGCGAACGCTGTGTGAGGTGACGAATAAACGCCGAAATATAGCGGTTTCCGAAGCGAAGCGAGGAAAACCTACAGAAGAAGAACAGACCTAAAAGCCTGTTCTTTTTTTGCGCGCGGCACAGGAGAGAGGGCGGGGGCAAATGGTGCAGAAATGTGATAGATTTTAGAAAAACGGTACACGAGGCGGAGAGGGGGCGAGAAAAGCACCTCTGCAAGGGGGGAGAAAGTGATGGAGAAAAAGACAGAAAGGCGGGATTGGGGAGAGATTAAAAACGCCTATATTACAGGCAAGGAGAGCCTAAACAAGCTGGCGGAAAGATACGAAATCCCCCTACGGACGATAAAGGACAGGAGCAGCAAGGAGAGGTGGGTGGAGGAGCGAAAAAAATTCCGCACCGACGTTGCGCAGAAAGCGTCCCAGAAAACGGCGAAAAAAGAAGTGAAGCGTCTGGTGAAGCTGCGGGATGTTGCAGAGGATGTGGCAGACCTGATCGGGCAGGACGTGGAGCGGATGAAAAAGCTCAGAGAAAAGCGGAAAAACGTAACGCCGGAGGACGTGAAGATGATTAAGGATTTGACGGTAGCACTCAAGAACATCGCGGACGTGATGCGGGATGTTTACGACATTCCGACGATTCGCGAAAAGCTGCTACAGGCAAAATACAACGACTACAAGCGGATTCTGGCAGAGATGGAAAAAGCACCTGAGGACAGCCTGATTGTGCTGGCAGAGACATTGGAAAGAGTGGAAGAAGATGACATGGAAGAAATGGACAAAGACGGTGGAGGAGCTGCGGAGGGAGAAGAAGGTAATCTGGAGCCCACAGCCGAAGCAGATTGAATTTATGCAGAGACCGGAGTATGAAGCATTTTACGGGGGAGCGGCAGGCGGCGGCAAGAGCGACAGCCTTTTGATGGAGGCACTTAGGCAGGTAAACATACCGCACTACAAGGGGCTTATCATCCGAAAGACATACCCCGAATTATCGGAGCTGATAGACAAGAGCCTGCGGTTTTACGGGGCGGCATTTCCGAAGGCGAAATACAACGGGAGCGAGCACGTTTGGAAATTTCCGAGCGGTGCAAAGATTTACTTTGGGAGTTTGCATCATGCGAAGGACAAAATCAAATACCAAGGGAAGGAATTTGACTTCATCGGCTTTGATGAGCTGACACATTTCACATGGGACGAATACAGCTATCTTTTCTCCCGAAACAGACCAAGCGGCAAGGGAACGAGAGTATACATGCGGGCAACGGGAAACCCCGGCGGCATCGGGCACGGATGGGTAAAGAGCCGCTTTATTACGGCGGCACCACCCAAGACAACGATATGGGAAAGCTACGACGTGGAGAAGCCAAACGGGGAGAAGCTAAAGCTGCGGCGGGACAGGATATTCATTCCATCCACGGTATTTGACAACCCTGCGCTTTTGCAGAACAACCCCGAATACCTTGCCAGCCTTGCGATGATGAGCGAGGCGGAGAAGAAGGCCCTGCTCTATGGCGACTGGGACTGCTTTAGCGGACAGGTATTCAGCGAATGGCGGGACGACCCGGCGGGCTACGAAACAAGGCGTTGGAGCCATGTTATCAAGCCATTCCTGATTCCGGAGCATTGGAAGATTGTGCGGGGGTTTGACTTTGGGTTTAGCAGACCATTTAGCGTAGGCTGGTATGCGGTGGACGAAAAGGGCGTGCTTTACCGCATTGCGGAATACTACGGCTGCACGGGCGTGCCGAACGAGGGCATCCGCATCAACCCGAAGGAAATTGCGGCGGGGATACGGGAGACAGAAACGACGCACCCACTACTGAAGGGGAAAAGCATTACAGGCGTAGCCGACCCAAGCATTTTTGAGAAAAGCCGAGGGGAAAGCATAGCGGAGCAGATGGAGGATTTCCCGCACTTCATTTCATGGGAGAAGGGGGACAACACACGCCTTGCGGGGAAGATGCAGTTTCACTACAGGCTTGCCTTTGACGAGGAGGGACAGAGCATGTTCTACTGCTTCAACACTTGCAAGCACTTTCTGCGGACGATACCGAACCTAGTATATGACGAGGCGAAGGTGGAGGACATAGACACGGAGGGAGAGGATCACATCTACGATGAGTGCAGATACATCTTTATGTCGCGCCCGATTTCGCCGAGAAAGACAACGCCGAAGCTGATGCCGCTGGAGGACCCTCTGAACCTATTCGGCGGAGAGAGGGCGGACGGAAAATATCAATTCTACAGAGTATAGGAGAAGGAGGAAGGAACATGTTTGACGAGATAAAAAGCAGTGACATGGTGAAAAAGGGCGAGGAGCTTCTGCAAAAATACATGGACGGGAAGAAGAACCTTGACAAAAGAATTGTAGAAAACGAACAGTGGTACAAGATGCTGCACTGGGAGCAGATCAGAGACAAGGACAACGGGCCGCGGACGGCTTCTGCGTGGCTGTTTAATTCCTTAGCAAACAAGCACGCGGATGCCATGGACAACTACCCACAGCCGAGCTTTCTGCCGAGAGAGGAGGGGGACAAGGCGGATGCGGAGGTGCTTTCCAAGATTGTGCCTGTGATTTTGAAGCAGAACAATTTTGAGCAGGCATACAACGACGCATGGCATGACAAGCTGAAAAGCGGCACGGGGGTTTACAAGGTTTTCTGGGACAAGTACAAGGACAACGGTGTGGGGGACATCGGCATTGCGGATGTGGATATTCTCAATCTGTTCTGGGAGCCGGGGGTAAAGGATATTCAGAAAAGCCCGAACCTGTTTCATATTGAACTGGTGGACAAGGAGGAACTGGAAGGAGACTACCCCGATTTCAAATTCAGAGGCAGCGGCGATATACGGAGTGCAAAATACATGCATGATGACACGATTGACACGACGGACAAGTGCATGGTAGTGGACTGGTACTACAAAAAGCGAGAGGGCGGAAGAACAACGCTGCATTTTATCAAATTCTGCGAAGGAAATCTGCTTTACGCGACAGAGCAGATGGAAGGCATGGAAAACGGGCTATACGCGCATGGGAGATATCCGTATGAATTTGACGTATTATTCCCCGAAAAGGACAGCCCTGCGGGGTTTGGCTATGTGGACATTATGAAGGACGCGCAGATTTCGATTGACAACATGTGGATCAGCTTTGAAAAGAATGTGAAATGGTGCAGCGAGCCGCGATATTTTGCAAAGGACGGCAGCGGCATAAACGCGGAACAATTTGCAGACCTGCGGAACACGATTGTAAATTACACGGGGGATATTGACAACATTAAGCCGATACAGACGGCACCCGTAGGAGGCATTGCAACGAACCTTTACCAGCTGAAGATTGACGAGCTGAAGGAGACGAGCAGCAACAGAGACTTTTCCCAAGGAAGCACAGCAAGCGGCGTAACGGCGGCAAGTGCAATTGCAGCTTTACAGGAGGCAGGGAGCAAGACGAGCCGAGACATGATTAAATCCGCCTACCGCACATTTGAGAGAATCAACATTCTGGTGGTGGAGCTGATTCGGGAGTTTTACGATGAGGCGAGAGAGTTTCGCATTACGGGCAAGCGTGGGGACGAATTTATCAAATACAGCAACGAAAACCTGAAGCCGACAGAGGAAATGATCATGGGGCAGGTGGCAGTGAGCAGCAGAAAGCCTATCTTTGACATCAACATTACGAGCCAGAAAAGCAGCCCCTTTTCCCGTGTGGCACAAAACGAGCTGGCGAAGGAGCTTTACGGAGCGGGGCTATTCAACCCACAGCTGACAGACCAAGCCTTGATTTGCCTAGAGATGATGGACTTTGAGGGGCGGGAGGAAATCATCCGCAAGGTAAGCCAAAACGGGGCAATGCTGCAGCAGATACAGCAGATGCAGATGCAAATTCAGCAGATGGCGGAGGTTATCACACAGCTGACAGGCAGAGACATGATAGGAGCCGTAAGCGGCGAAGCGGCAGGAGAGGAAATGCCGCCGACAGGAACAGGCAGCGGCACAGATGCGTTAGGAGATGCCTACCGGAGCGCAAAGGGAAACAAGATTGCAGAGCGAGCGAAGGAGAGAACAAGGGAGCGAACAACGGTAGGATGAGAGGTGGAAACGGATGACAAAGATTTTATGGGCGGAAACGGCGGACATCTGCTGCATACAGGCGGAGGGACACGCCGGATACAACCCCGGAAACGACATTGTGTGTGCGGCGATTTCGGCACTGATGCAGACGCTTTATGCAGGGCTTGACAGCGTATGTCATGCAATGGTTGCGGAGCGGCACAGTGACGGGAAGATGCTTGTTGTAGCCTACAAGGAGGGGAGCAGAAAAAGGGAGATAGAAACGCTTTTTCGGGGGATTTTGTGCGGCTTTGAGCTGATAGCGGAGGAATACGCAGACTGCGTGCGGATGGAGAGGCTGATGCACGACTGCGGGAGGGGGCAGTAAATTGTTTTTTATATTACAATGGCAATAGGCACGCCGGAGAGACGGCAGAAAGACACCACGGAGAGACGGTGTTAGCGGTTTTCGAGCATAAGCGAGAAAAACCTTCCGAAAGGATGACACATCGGAAAGACGGTAGAAAAAAAGGCACACTGGAAAGACAGTAGAGGAGGAAAAACCATGAAGCATTACGAAATGAATTTGCGCTTATTTGACGGCGAAGGAGGAGCGGCGGGCACTGCAGCGGCAGGCGCGACCACGACCGGAGCAGAAGCAGGCGCAGCTGGCGGCGAAAGCAGGGACTTCAATGCAGAATTTGACACGATGGTAAAGGGCGACTACAAGGATGCCTTTGACACAAGGGTGCAGAAGATTGTGCAGGCGAGACTAAAAAACAGCAAGCAGACGGAAAGCAAGCTGAAGGATGCAGAGGGACTGCTGGCAATGGTGGGCGAAAGATACAACCTTGACGGCAAGGATTTTACGGCACTGAAGGCGGCACTGGAGGGCGACAGGCAGTACCTTGAGGCGGAGGCTCTGGAAAAGGGCATGACCGTAGAGCAGCTGGCGCAGTTCAAAAAAATGGAACGGGAGAACAAAGCATTTCAGGAGCAGATTGCACAGGACAGACAGCGGCAGGAATTTGAGCAGAAATTTGCCGCATGGACGCAGGAGGCGGAGCAGCTGAAAGAAAAATTCCCTGCGCTTGACCTTGCGGCGGAATTTGACAATCCCGAATTTGTACGAATGCTGGATCATGGTATCAGTGTGGGGACGGCTTATCAGGCAGTTCACTTTGACGACCTGATGGGCGGTGCGCTGCAGCACACGGCAGCAACAACAGAGAGAAAGGTTCTGGACAGCATCCGCGCACGCGGCGCAAGACCGGCGGAGAACGGCGCGAGCGGCAGCAGCGGGGCAAGAGAGAAACCGATTGACGTAACAAAATTAACAAAACAGCAGAGAAATGAACTGATTGAGAGAGCGAGAAGAAACCCTGACGAGAGAATCACATTCTCCTGATTGGTTCTGAAAGAAGGAGGACAGAAGAAATGAAAAAACAGAGAATGAACCTGCGTCTGTTTGACGTAATGACGACAACAACAGAGACACTGGCACCGGAAATGAAAATTTTCTATGACGGCGTGCTGATTGACAACGCAAAGCCGAAACTGGTACACGACCAATTCGGACAGAAGCGACCAATCCCCAAGAACGGCGGTAAGCAGGTTGAGTTCAGACGATACAAGACGCTGCCAAAGGCACTGACTGCGCTGACAGAGGGCGTGACACCCGACCCCAACAAAATGAGCGTGACAACCGTGACCGCAACCGTGAAGCAATACGGCGACTGGATTTCGCTTTCCGATGTTTTGTTGCTGACGGCGATTGATAACAACCTGACAGAGGCTGTGGTGCTTTTGGGCGACCAGAGCGGCAGAACCCTCGACACGATTACAAGAGAGGTTATCAACGGCGGGACAAACGTACTGTATGCGCCTGCTGGTGCGACACCTGTTACCACAAGGGCGGGTGTGAAGGCAAACAGCCTGATGAGTTTGCAGCTGATTATGAAGGCGGCGGCGATTTTGAAGGGCGCAAACACAGTGCCTTTTGACAAGAGCTATGTGGCTATTGTGCATCCTTATGTTGCTTATGACCTGATGCAGGATGAAAAATGGGAGGAATGGAACAAATACACCAATGCCGAGACAATGTACGAGGGCGAGCTGGGGCGCATCGGCAACGTGCGTTTTGTGGAATCCACGGAGGCAAAGATTTGGGACAAGAATACCGCAGGCGGCGACGTTTCCGTATTCTCTACGCTGGTTATCGGGAAGAACGCTTACGGCGTGACAGAGGTAGAAGGCGGCGGCTTGCAGACGATTGTAAAGCAGCTTGGCAGCGGCGGCACGGCAGACCCCTTGAACCAGAGAGCAAGCGCAGGCTGGAAGGCAATCAAGACAGCGGAAATTCTTTCCGATGAGTTTATGGTAAGAATCGAAAGCAGCTCCAGCTTCAGCGCAGCGGCGGCGAACTAAGAAAAGGAGGACAACCCTATGGCTACAAAAAAGGAAACCACAGCGGAAAGCACAATGCCTACACAGGAGGAAATGCAGAAGCTGCTTGAGGAAAATGCAAGGCTGAAAGCCGAAAGAGACGCAGCGGAGGCGGCAAGGATTGACGCAGAGCTGCTGGCGGCGGAAAGAACAGAAGAAGGCAAGACCGAAGAAAGGGAAACAGAGCTGACAGCCGGACAGAAGCAGGTGCAGATGGAAAAGCGGATGCAGGAGGCAATGGAAGCGGCAAAGGCGGAAAAGGAGACAATCCGCCTGCCAATTACCGGAAACGGTGATGACGATGTATTCGTAAGCGTGAACGGTTACAAATACCTGATTCAGCGCGGGAAAGAGGTTGAAGTGCCCCGCTTTGTGGCAGAGGTGCTGAGAAACAGCGAAAACCAGAAGGCGGCAACCTACAGAATGATGGAGGAAATGCAGAAGAAGGCGGAGGACGGCAAGGGGCGTTTTCTGTAAAAAGAGGATGGTAGGGGCAGGAATGTCCCTACCATTTTTGGAAGGAGGAAAAGAAAGTGATTTCGATTATCGGGAAGGAAATGCTTTTTCCGAATGAGGAACAGACCTTCATTGCAGGGGACACGCGGACAGTGAGCCGCACCTTCATGATGAAACGATACGAGGCGGACAGAATTGACCTTTCGCCGCTGACATTTCGGCTGGATGTGGAATACAAGAGCGGGAAGAAGGACACTCTGCTTTTAATCAAGACGGTGCAGGAGGAAAGCATTGCATTATTGCTTGAGGTGGATGCGGGGATTTTCAGAGAGAACGGGACGGTTTTCATTGCCGTGCGAGGGAATGACGCGGACGGCGTGCTGAACTGGACAACGGCGAAAGCACCTGTTTTTGTGGAAGGCGCGATTGACACAGACGGAGACTGGAAGGGCGAGCTAAGCGAGCTAAAGCAGATGGAGGCTTCTGTTTCCAAGGTGCTGGAAAGCGAAGCGGCAAGAGAGAACGCAGAAGCGGCAAGAGAAGGTGCGGAAAAGCAGAGGCAGACAGATACAGCGGCGGCAATACAGGAGGCGCAAGAGGCGGCGGAGATTGCCAGAAACGCCAAGGGCGACAAAGGCGACCCCTTCACCTATGCGGACTTTACAGAAGAACAACTGGCGGCACTAAAGGGAGCAAAAGGAGACGCTTTTACCTACAGCGACTTTACCGAGGAGCAGCTAGCAAAGCTGAAAGGGGAAAAAGGAGATACCGGGCAGGATGGCTACACACCGAAAAAGGGCATAGACTACTTCGATGGGGCAAAGGGGGATGCCTTTACCTACGAGGACTTTACGCCGGCACAGCTTGCGGCACTGAAAGGGGAGAAGGGCGAAACGGGCAAGGGGTTGACGATTCTGGGGAGCTTTGCGACAGAGGCTGAACTGCGGCAGGCAATAGCAAGCCCCGATGCCGGAGACGCATACGGCGTGGGCGCGGCACAGCCTTATGACATTTACATCTACGACGGCAAGGCGCAGAGATGGGACAACCACGGGCCTTTGCAGGGGGCAAAAGGGGAAAAAGGAGATCCATTTACCTATGAGGACTTTACAAAGGAGCAGCTTGCGGCACTCAAAGGAGAAAGAGGACAGGATGGCTACACGCCGCAGAAGAATGTAGATTATTTTGACGGAGCAAGAGGGGAAAAGGGAGATCCATTTACCTATGACGATTTCACAGAGGCACAGCTTGCGGCACTCAAGGGAGAAAGAGGGCAGGATGGCTACACGCCACAGAAGGGCATAGACTACTTCGACGGGGCGAAGGGGGATGCCTTTACATATTCCGACTTTACAAAGGAGCAGCTTGCGGCACTCAAAGGCGAGCGAGGACAAAAGGGCGACACCGGCGAGAAGGGGCAGAACGGCGCAGACGGCAAAAGCGCATACGAAACGGCGAAGGAAGGCGGATACGCCGGGACGGAAAGCGAATTTGCGGCAGCGTTGGCGGCGGCTACGAAGGCAGGCGCGCTTGTGGATGATGTGACCGGGGAGAAATATCGGCTTGGAGTGGCAAACGGCGGACTATACTATGTGAAGGAGGACAAGGCATGAGCAATCAGATTTTTATTGCAAGGCAGGACACATTAGACGAGAAAATTATTCCTGCGCAGCTTTTGAATGATTATAAGCTGCACGGAGAATACAGCTTTGTATTTCATACGCCGGAGCTGTGGCACAAGATGTGTACGCATGCTTACGCGGCAAACGACCAGAAGGTTAACGGGGATGCCTTAGAATATGTTCTTACAAAAGCCGCCCCTACGGGGTCGTACAGTTTATCAAACTGGATGGCGCTGCTCTGCGATACGGCAGAACAGGCGGCACAAGGACTGTATGCAGGGATTGAGACGGCTGGACAACTGGCGCAGAGCAGCGCCGCCATGGCAGCAGTCAGCAACAGTGAAACCGCCATGGCAGCAGTCAGCAACAGTGAAACCGCCATGGCAGCAGTATCAGGCTCTGAGATGGCGATGAATTCCATTTGTTCCGTGAAAACGGCACTGCGCGCATTTGCGGCAAGCAAGCATTGGAACAGCACCGTGAAGGAAAACGACATGGCAATCGCCAAAGCGGCGGTAGCTTTAGCGAACAGCACCGAATTTTCCACCATTTCCAGCTGTGCGGAAATGGTGGAAAATTCGACAGCAATGTCCGTACTGGCAGCCAGCGAGACAGCAATGTCCGTACTGGCAGCCAGCGAGACAGCAATGTCCGTACTGGCAGCCAGCGAGACAGCAATGTCCGTACTGGCAGCCAGCGAGACAGCAATGTCCGTACTGGCAGCCAGCGAGACAGCAATGTCCGTACTGGCAGCCAGCGAGACAGCAATGTCCGTACTGGCAGCC
>ERZ772900.1815-NODE-1815-length-17872-cov-9.998934_pt1 | contig 17872 bp, 15 predicted proteins | sample MGYA00512124_ERZ772900 | MGnify/ENA primary metagenome ERZ772900 (study PRJEB29015, sample SAMEA2737716) | human gut metagenome | biome: human gut; feature: human-associated habitat; material: faeces | place: China | collected 2012 ... | reverse complement strand
CGTCAAGAGCTACAAGGCCGGCTATGTCGTGTCCGACTCCAATCTGGCCCCCACCGCTACCCTGCACGATGTGCTGGAGCTCAAGGCCCGCACCGGCCACTCCACCATCGCGGTCACCGCTGACGGCACCCCCAACGGCAAGCTGCTGGGCATCGTGGCCTCCCGCGACTACCGCGTCAACCACACCCCGGATGACGCTCCCGTTACCACCTTCATGACCCCGCTGGAAAAGCTGGTCACTGCCCCGGAGAACACCTCCCTGCATGACTGCAACAACATCATCTGGGACAACAAGATCAACACTCTGCCGCTGGTGGACGCTGAGGGCAACCTGAAGTATATGGTGTTCCGCAAGGACTACGACTCCCACAAGAAGAACGCCAACGAACTGCTGGATAAGAACAAGAGCTATGTGGTGGGCGCCGGCATCAACACCCGCGATTACGCTGAGCGCGTGCCCGCACTGGTGGATGCCGGTGTGGATGTGCTGTGCATCGACTCTTCCGAGGGTTACTCCGAGTGGCAGAGCCGCACCATCGGCTGGATCCGTGAGCACTACGGCGATACCGTCAAGGTGGGCGCAGGCAACGTTGTGGATGCCGAGGGCTTCCGCTTCCTGGCCGAGGCTGGTGCAGACTTCGTGAAGATCGGCATTGGCGGCGGTTCTATCTGCATCACCCGCGAGACCAAGGGCATTGGCCGTGGTCAGGCTACCGCTGTCATCGAGGTGGCAAAGGCCCGCGATGAGTACTATAAGGAGACCGGCATCTACGTGCCCATCTGCTCCGACGGCGGCATCGTCCACGACTACCACATCACGCTGGCACTGGCCATGGGTGCGGATTTTGTGATGCTGGGCCGCTACTTTGCCCGCTTTGACGAAAGCCCCACGAATAAGGTGCGCATCAACGGCCAGTATATGAAGGAGTACTGGGGCGAAGGCTCCAACCGTGCCCGCAACTGGCAGCGCTACGATCTGGGCGGTTCCAGCAAGCTGAGCTTTGAGGAAGGCGTGGACAGCTACGTGCCCTATGCCGGCCCTCTGGCTGACGGTGTGCAGACCACTCTGTACAAGGTCAAGAGCACCATGTGCAACTGCGGCGCTCTGTCCATCCCGGAGCTGCAGCAGAAAGCAAAGCTGACCGTGGTTTCCTCTACCTCCATCGTTGAGGGCGGCAGCCACGACGTTGTGCTGAAGAATGCTACCCCCAATATCATCAACGGTTAACACGTTTGTTCTGAAAGCCGCCCGTGCTGTTTGTGTATGGGCGGCTTTTTCTTACCGGAAATCGACCGGGATTTTCCAAAAATGCTTGCACCGCTCTGCGTTTGGTGATATCATGATAGAAACGCACTGTCAAGACAGGCAGGCGCGCAAACCTTCCCACAGGTCAGAACGGCAGGGGACAGCAAGGAGCCTTTGCCGGGTGTAAAGAAGAGAGGATACTATTCATGGACGAAATCAAGGTTGTGCCTTATATTCCAGATGAGGACTACGACAACCCCGCAATGGTCGTGGATTTTTATGAATTTACAATGGCAAACTGCCTGTTCCTGCACGGATTCAAGGACACCACGCTGGTGTTTGATATGTTCTTCCGCAAGAACCCGGATGCTCAGGGCTACTCCATCAGCGCCGGCCAGCGCAAGCTGACCCGCTTCCTGCTGAACTACCACTTCAATGCACAGGATATCTGGTGGCTGCGCACCAAGGGCATGAGTGAGGAATTCTGCGAGTATCTGCGCACCTATCAGTGGAAGGGCGACATGTACGCTCTGCCCGAGGGCACGGTGGCATACCCGCATGTGCAGATGGTGCGCATCGAGTGCGACCTCGTGGGCGCAATTCTGATCGAGACCTACCTGCTGCAGACCATGAACTTCCACAGTTTGATCGCCACCAAGGCTACCCGCGTCACCGGCCTGAACACCCACACGCCCCGCAGCGTGATGGAATTCGGCACCCGCCGTGCGCAGGGCGAAAGCGCCGGCAACGATGGTGCATATGCTGCTGTTCTGGGCGGCTGCGTGGGCACTGCCAACTGTTTGGCCGAGATGAAGTTCGGCGCGGAGGTCAAGGCTGTGGGCACCGTAGCGCACAGCTTCATCGAGTTCTTCCCCACGGAGTTTGATGCCTTCAAGGCCTTTGCCGATACCTACCCGGATTCGGTCAGTCTGCTGCTGGACACCTATAATATCATGGAGAGCGGTCTGCCCAACCTCATTAAACTGGACGATTACCTCATCGAAAAATACCCCAACGACCCGAACCGCCGCGTCAAGAGCGCCCGTATCGACTCCGGCGACCTGGCCCGCGGCTCCAAGCGCCTGCGCAAGGCACTGGATGCGGCCGGTAAGCCTTACATCAAGCTGGTGGCTTCCAATGGTCTGGACGAAAAGAAGATCGCCAACATGGAGCTGTATGAGCACGCTCATTTTGACTCCTACGGCGTGGGCGAAAACCTGATCACCTCTGCTTCCGACCCCGTGTTCGGCGGTGTGTACAAGCTGGTGGCGGTCAAGCAGCCGGACGGCAGCTACACTCCCAAGATGAAGTGCTCGGATTCCGCCAGCAAGGCCATCATTCCGGGCAAGAAGATGCCGTGGCGCCTCTACGATGAAAATGGTCAGGCCCAGTGTGACCTGATCGCCATGGATGATGAAGTCATCGAGGCGGGCAAGCCCGTCACGATGGTCAATCTGGACTCCGATGCCATCGAGCGCACCGTCACCATTACCCCCACCAAGGTCAAAAAGCTGCTGGTGCCGCATGTGCTGAATGGTCAGCTGGCCATTGAGCTGCCTTCGATCGCAGAGAAGAAGGCCTACATTGCAAAGCAGCTCACCGAGGAGACCTGGGAGAGCGAGCTGCGTCTGGAGTGCCCGCATAAGCACTATGTGAACATGACCCCGGCTGTGGCCGAGTGCCGTTCCAAGATGTATGCAGAGCTGCACGGCGGCAAGGTGTAAAATAAGCAAAATAAAAAGCCCCTCAAGCGTAAGCTTGGGGGGTCTTTTTATGCCGCCGACGGGGGTCGAACCCGTACTCTGTCTCCAGAAAGGGATTTTAAGTCCCTCGTGTCTGCCAATTTCACCACAGCGGCATACAACGCTAATAATAATACAATAGAATGGCTTCTTTGTCAAGAAAAAGCACAGAGCCCGTCTCTTCATCCTCCATTCACGATTCATTTGTAAAAAGTGCTTTTTCTTTCCGTGGTTTCATGGTATAATAACCTTCAGATACGGTCTTCCGGGCCGCAGCCGCGTGCTTTGGCAGCGCGGCAGAAGAGGGCAGAGCGGGCAGCGTACCGCTTTGCTGGGGCAGTGCCCGCAAGATAGGGCGGGCGGGAAATACAAAAAGAGAGGCGAATCGAGATGTTGGATATGATCAAGTGCAGCACCGGCGGCGCATACTATGCCCGCGGTGAATGGGTGCCTGCAGACGGCGAAGCAAGCGCCGCACTGGCAGCAAAGGGCTTTGATGCCGCAGCCATCGAGAACGCAAAGACCGGCACCATGGCCTACAGCATTCTGCAGGCCCACAACACCAGCGGCGATGCCGAAAACCTGAAGATCAAGTTCGATGCCATGGCCAGCCATGACATCACCTTTGTGGGCATCATCCAGACGGCCCGTGCGTCCGGTCTGGAGAAATTCCCCATTCCGTATGTGCTCACCAACTGCCACAACAGCCTTTGCGCCGTGGGCGGCACCATCAATGAGGACGACCACCGCTTCGGCCTGTCCGCCGCCAAAAAATACGGCGGCATTTTTGTGCCCCCGCATCTGGCGGTCATCCACCAGTACATGCGCGAAAAGTTTGCGGGCTGCGGCAAGATGATCCTTGGCTCGGACTCCCACACCCGCTACGGTGCTCTGGGCACCATGGCCATCGGTGAGGGCGGCGGCGAGCTGGCAAAGCAGCTGCTGGGCCGCACCTACGATGTGGCCCGTCCGGGTGTTGTTGCAATTTATCTCACCGGCTCTCTGCCTGCAGGCTGCGGCCCGCACGATGTGGCCATTGCGCTGGTGGGCAAGCTGTTCAAGAGCGGCTATGTCAAAAACAAGGTGATGGAGTTTGTCGGCCCCGGCGTTGCGTCTCTGCGTCAGGATACCCGCAACGCCATCGATGCCATGACCACCGAGACCACCTGCCTGTCCTCCATCTGGGAAACCGACGAAACGACGCAGAAATTCCTTGCGGTGCATGGCCGTGCCGCCGACTATAAGAAGCTGGCTCCGGCCGACCTTGCTTATTACGACGGTGTGGTAGAGGTAGACCTTTCTGCCATCCGCCCGATGATCGCACTGCCCATGCACCCCTCCAATGCATTCACCATTGAAGAACTGAACGCAAACCTTGAGGATATTCTCCATGCCTGCGAACAGGATGTGCAGAAGCTGATCGGCCGCAAGGATGTCAGCCTTGACCTGTGCAGCAAGATCGAGAACGGTAAACTGCGTGTGGATCAGGGCGTGATCGCAGGCTGCGCAGGCGGTCTGTACGACAGCATTTATGAAGCTGCCTCCATCCTCAAGGGCCACACCGGCGGCTGCGGTGACTACGCCCTGAGCGTGTATCCCGGCAGCCAGCCCATCATGATGGAACTGGTGCGCACCGGAGTCATCCACGACCTGATGGCCAGCGGTGCCACCGTCCGCACTGCGTTCTGCGGCCCCTGCTTCGGCGCAGGCGACGTGCCAGCCAACGGCGCGCTGTCTATCCGCCATACCACCCGCAACTTCCCCAGCCGCGAAGGCTCCAAGCCCGGCAACGGCCAGCTTTCCGGTGTGGCACTGATGGATGCCCGCAGCATTGCGGCCACCACGGCCAACGGCGGCATTCTGACCCCGGCTACCGATATCGACTATGATCCCACCGTGCCGGAGTATCAGTACGATCCTTCCAGCTACGATACCCGCGTGTATCAGGGCTTTGGCAAGGGCGATTACGATGCCCTGCTCAAGCTTGGCCCCAACATCAAGGACTGGCCCGAAATTGCACCGCTGGGCGATAACCTGCTGCTGAAGGTGGCATCTTACATCACCGACCCTGTCACCACCACCGACGAGCTGATCCCCTCCGGTGAGACTTCGTCTTACCGTTCCAATCCTCTGGGTCTGGCCGAGTTCACCCTCAGCCGCAAGGACCCGGAGTATGTGGGCCGTGCCAAGGCCGTGCAGGCCGAAGAAAAGGCCCGCCGTGCAGGCGAGGGCAGCGCCGAGGTGCTGGCCCAGCTGCACAAGGTGCCCGGCTGCGAAAACCTGACTTGGAGCGATGTGCAGATCGCATCCACCATCTTTGCCGTCAAGCCCGGCGATGGTTCTGCCCGTGAGCAGGCGGCCAGCTGCCAGCGTGTGCTGGGGGCCGGTGCCAACATCGTTACCGAGTACGCCACCAAGCGCTACCGCTCCAACCTCATCAACTGGGGTATGCTGCCGCTGCAGCTGGTGGGCGCAACGCCCTTCGGTCTGGGCGACTATGTCTTTATCCCGAATGTCCGCGAGGCCCTCAAGGGCGACCTGCAGGACATCAAGGCCTATGTGCTGGGCGACACCGCAAAGGAGTTCAGCCTGTACATGGCCCCGCTGACCGCCGACGAGCGCAAGATCCTGGCCGACGGCTGCCTGATCAATTTCTATAAGCACTGATATGATAGAAGGCTTCCTCTTGGGGGGAAGCCTTTCTCTGGCTTTCTTGGGAGGTTCATTTTCCATGCCCGGCGATCTTCACAACCATTCCACCTGTTCCGATGGCTCTGTGCCCATCCACCGCCTGCCGCTCATGGCGGCGCGGGCGGGGCTGGACACCATGGCCATTTCCGACCACGACACCCTGCTCAGCGTAAACTACTGCTATGAGCACCCTGTGCAGGACGGCGTGCGCCTGCTCCCGGCCACCGAGCTGACCGGCTATGACCATGAGCATAAGCATCGCGTGCACCTGCTGTGCTACTTCCCGGACCCGGAAAGCCGGGAACTGAAGGAGCACTGCGACATCCTGCGACAGCGCCGCAGCGAGTGCGGCCTGCAAAGCGCAAAGGAGATCGAAGCGCTGTACCCGCAGTTCCGCACGGAACAGGCGCTGGAATACGCAAAGGACAGCGGTGTGCTGTTCAAAAGCGGCATTATGGAAGCGTTGCACCAGCTGGGGCTGTGCGATGCTGTGTACGGCAAGCTGTACAGTTATCTCTTTGGCTGGGAGCCGCGCGGTGTGGTGCTGCATCAGGTAAAATATCCCTCGGTGCAGGAAGTGATCGCCACGGCGAAAGCTGCCGGTGCGGTGCTGGTGTTTGCACACCCGACCGTTTACAAGAGCATGCCGCTGGTGCGTCAGCTTGCCAAAGAGGGCATCATCGACGGCATTGAGGTGGAGCACCCCCGCAACAGCCCGGAGGACAGGGCCGAGTGTGCTGCTCTGTGTGAGCAGTATGGGCTGATCCATACCGGCGGTACGGACTTCCACGGTGCAAACCACAAGGTGCCGCACCCGGTGGGTACCTGTACCACGGCAGACGATCAGGTGGCCCGCATTCTGGAGCTGGCCCACAAGCGCCGCGGTATTGATGTGTGACCCGGTCACATTGACATTCCGGCACGCTGCTCTATAATAGAAGCAGACGATCTTCGTCGGGATTTCTGTCAAAAAGAGAGGATTTTGAACTATGAGCAAGGAATTCAGCTTCCCGAACAGCGGCACCTGTTCCAAGCAGACCAACTTTGTGCTGAACGATGACCACACCATTGCGTCCATGGAGGTCATTGGCGGCTGCAACGGCAACCTGAAGGGCATCTGCCGTCTGGTCAAGGGCATGAAGGCCGAAGATGTGATCGACCGCATGGAGGGCACGCTCTGCGGTTTCCGCAATACCAGCTGCCCGGATCAGATCGCCAAGAACCTGAAAAAGGCTCTGGCCGAAATGGACTGAAAAAATCAAACAGCGAAGGGGGAGATGCCTGCGGGTATCTCCTTTTTGTTTTCCCATCCCGACAGAAAGAGATGTTTTTTTTCTGTGCTTCGGGGCTATACTTCTTGTGAAAACGAATTTCATCAGCAAGGAGCGGGCAAATGAGTATTTGGGAAAAACTTGGCTTTGGCGGGTACAAGGGCTTTTCGCACGAGTCGGATCAGCTGCTGCGCAGTGCGGTGGAGCTTGCCGGGAACCTTGGCTGCGAAAAAGCCGATACCGGCCACCTGCTGCTGGCGATCCTGCAGCAGGATCACGGGGCGGCAGCACGGTTTCTGGAGGGCAAGCAGATCCGGGAACCGGAGGTGCGCCGTCAGCTGGCCGAGAGCCGCCGCGCACCGGCTTTGCATCTGGATCGCTACGCTCTTGCGCCGGACCTCAAGCGCACCATGGATTACGCCATCATCGGGGCACAGAACGCGCACCTGAACCGGGCCGAGCCGGAACATCTGCTCTGCGCCATGCTGGAGGATGACGGCTGCACAGCAGGCATCCTGCTGGCATCCATGGGCGTGCAGCTCACAGATGCCGTGCGGGAGTGCCGCCAGCTGTCCGGGCAGTTCGTACTGCCGTATCAGATGCGGACCACGGTCAGTGCGCCGCGCGGCAGCCGCGCCAGTGATAAGTACTGCCGGGATCTGACCCGCCGTGCTGCGGAACGGGAACTGGACCCGGTGTTCTGCCGGGAAGCAGAGCTGGACCGCATGGTGGAGATCTTATGCCGCCGTCAGAAGAACAACCCCTGCCTTGTGGGGGAGCCGGGCGTGGGCAAGACCGCCCTTGCCGAAGGGCTGGCCCAGCGCATTGCCACGGATCGTGTGCCCCGTGCGCTCAAGGGCCGCCGTCTGCTGGCACTGGATATGGCCAGCCTTGTGGCGGGCACCAAATACCGCGGTGACTTTGAGGAGCGGTTCAAGAACCTGCTGGAAGAGCTGGTGCGGGACGGCAGCTCCATCCTGTTCGTAGACGAGTTCCATACCATCGTGGGTGCCGGTGCGGCGGAGGGTGCCATCGATGCAGCCAGCATCTTAAAACCGGTGCTGGCCCGGGGCGAGATACAAATTATCGGCGCTACCACTACCGAAGAGTTCCGCACCCACATCCAGAAGGATGCCGCACTGGAACGCCGTTTCGGCAAGGTGCAGGTAGAGGAGCCTACGCCTGCGCAGGCGCTGGATATCCTCAACGGGCTTGCGCCGCGCTATGAGTGCTACCACAATGTCTGCCTTCCGCCGGAAGCGCTGCAGGCTGCGGTGGAGCTTTCGGTGCGGTATCTGCCGGGGCGCTTTCTGCCGGATAAGGCCATCGACCTTGTGGACGAAGCCTGTGCGGCGGCACGCATCCGGGCCGAGCAGGCAAAGCAGTCAAAGCCCACGCTGATGCCGGACGATATCGCCCATGTGGTGGCGCAGGCCAGCGGTGTGCCGGTGGAGCGGGTAGGTGAGCAGGAGCGGGAACGGCTGGACAAGCTGGAAGAACGTCTCAACGCCGAGATCGTGGGCCAGAGCCGGGCTGTGGCTGCGGTGGCAGGTGCCATCCGGCGCAGCCGCACCGGTCTTGGCGAGCCGGGCCGGCCCATGGGTGCCATGCTGTTTCTTGGCCCCACGGGAGTGGGCAAAACGGCTCTTGCCCGGGCGCTGGCGGTCAGCTGGTTCGGCAGCGAAAAAGCCCTGCTCAAATTTGATATGTCGGAGTATCAGGAGCAGCACACCGCTGCCCGGCTGCTGGGTGCGCCGCCGGGCTATCTGGGCCATGACGAGGGCGGACAGCTGACCGAAGCAGTGCGCCGCCGCCCTTACAGTGTGGTGCTGTTTGACGAGATCGAAAAGGCACACCCGGACATTCAGAACATCCTTTTGCAGATACTGGAAGATGGCCAGCTGACCGATGCCATGGGCCGCAAGGCGGATTTCCGCAACACCATCGTACTGCTCACCTCAAACCTCGGCGCACGTTTTTTGGCGGGTCAGAGCACGCCGCTGGGCTTTGCGGCGGGCAGCGAAGCCGTGTTTGAAAAGCAGTCTGCGCAGGCCATTGAGGAGGCAAAAAAGTGGTTCCGGCCGGAGCTGGCAGGCCGTCTGGACGAGATGATCGTATTCCGTCCGCTGGCCGACGACAGCCTGTGCGCCATTGCCGAAAAAATGCTGTGCCAGCTGGAGCAGCGTGCCGCCCGCAGCGGCTACCAGCTGCATCACACACCGCGGGTAGGGCAGGCGCTGGCAGCAAAGGCCCGCTCTGCCTACGGGGCCAGAGAACTGCGCCGCGCAGTGGACAGGGCTGTGGAGCAGGCACTTGCGGATCAGATCGCATCCGGCACGGCCTGCGTGGGCCAGCACTGGACAGCGGACTGCTCGGCGGATGGTGCTATCGTCCTGCGGGAGGACGAAACCGCAATACTGTAAAGCATCTGAAGCTCAAAAGGACCGCCCTGAGTTACAAGACCCGGGGCGGTATTTTTTGTCTGTAGGGGGGGAGCGGAGCCATCCGCTCCTTTTTTGTGCGTACGGGGCAGGGACATTGTGAGATTGGCTCTTGCATCCTTTTGGTTTTCTGTTATCATAGAAGCAACAGAATTGCAGGAGGAAGTCCATGCGCACATTGTTTCTTTTGAACCCAACTGCCGGTAAGGCCGATTGCACCCGTACGCTGCCGCAGCAGATCAATGTTGCCGCCGCGCGTGCAGGGCTTGCGCCGGAAGAATATACCATTCAGGTCACAAATCACGCCGGTCATGCCCGGGAGCTGGCCAATGCCGCTGCGCAGCAGGCCCGGCAGAGCGGGGAAGAACTGCGGGTCTTCACTGCCGGCGGCGACGGCACCTTCAACGAAGCGCTCACCGGGATCTATGGCTATGCAAATGCAGCCGTGGGCTGTCTGCCCTTTGGCAGCGGCAACGATTTTCTGCGCACCTTTGGTACAAAGGAAGAGTTTCTGGATCTGGATGCCCAGCTGGCCGGTGGGCCGGTGAGCATCGATCTGATGCAGACCAGCCTTGGCCTTTCGGCCACCATCTGCGCTGCCGGTCTGGATGCGCAGGTTGCCTACGGCATCCCGAAGTTCCGGCGCATCCCGCTGTGCGGCGGCGAGATGGCCTACGCTCTCTCCATTGTGGAGCAGCTCTGTGGGCAGATTGGCCGCAAGATCGAGTATGATATCGACGGCGAAAAACTGACCGTCGATTGCCTCATGTGCGCGATCTGCAATGGCAAGGCCTACGGCGGCGGTTTCCTTGCGGCCCCGGAGGCCGTCCCGGACGACGGTTGGATGGATGTCGTCATCATCCGCAAGGTGGGGCGGCTGACCATTGCAAAGCTGCTGGGGATGTATAAGCGGGGCGGGCATTTCGTCCACGGCCAGCTCACCGAGCAGGCAAAGCCCTATTTCATCTACCGCCGGGCAAAACAGGTGACCCTCCGCCCTGTGGATGGCCGCGGGCCTATCGTTGCCACCGCCGACGGCGAGTGCGCCCCCTGTGATGCGGTGGAGGCTGTCCTGCGCCCCCTGAGCGGCCGCATCCTCCTGCCCGCCCCGGCGTATGAGCGGTTTGTGGCGAAAAGAAGCAGTGCGGACGCAAAATAAGAAGATGTTTGGATGAAAAAGAGCAGTCTCTCCGGAAATGAAATGAACCCCAAAAGTTAGACAAAAATTGAATTAAGCAGCTCCAACGGTCTGAATCCTGTACTGTACAGGGCTCAGACCGTTTAGTTTTAATTTGATTCGGCGATTGTTGTAATAGTCGATGTAATCGATAATGGCCTTTTCAAGCTGGTCGATAGAATCGAATTTTTCAAGATAGAATAGTTCTGTCTTGAGCAGCCCAAAGAAATTTTCGGCAACGGCATTATCCAGACAGGTTGCCTTCCGGGACATGCTTTGCGTAATGCCCTTTGCCTTTAATAGATTCTGATAGGACTTCATCTGGTACTGCCAACCCTGATCGGAATGAAGAATCAGATTGTCAACCTTGTCTGGCAGCTTTTGAAACGCGCCTTCCAGCATATCCGTGATCTGTTTGAAGTTCGGATGGCGGCTCAGATTGTAACTGACAACTTCGCCATTGAACAAATCAAGAATTGGAGACAGGTAGAGCTTCTGGTCGTTCACCTTGAACTCCGTAACATCTGTGACCCATTTTCGATTCGGCTGGTTTGTCTTGAAATGCCGTTCCAGCAGATTTGGTGCAACCTCTCCGACTTCACCTTTGTAGGAATTGTACTTTCTTTTTGCGCGAACCTGACAGACCAATCCCAATTGTTTCATGAGTTTCTGAACAGTCTTGTGATTCACACAAATATCGTTGTTATGTAGTTCTTGCGTGATTCTGCGATATCCGTATCGTTTCTTGTTCTCATTGAAGATTGTAACGATCTGTTCTTTCACCATCTGATACTTTGCAGGATTTTTAGATTGATGCAGGTAGTAGTAAAATGTGCTGCGAGGAAGCCCGGCAAGTTGCAGCAGTGCCTTCAGGGGATATTTCTGCCTCAGTTCCTGAACTACTTGTGCTTTCTGTTTTGGCGTTCCTCTTCCAGCACCAAGGCATTCAATTTTTTTAAGTAGTCGATTTCCATCCGAAGTCGCTGATTTTCTGCGATAAGATCTTCTTCTACTTGCTTATCCAGCTTTGGCTTCCGACCTTTCTGCGTCCCACTGGCGGCACAGGCTCGTCCTCGACGCTCTAACAGAAGTGCTTCTTCTCCTTCCTCCCAATAAATGCGCTCCCAGTCCCTGAGTGTACGGTCCGAAATGCCATATTCTCTGGACGCTCCCTTAAAGCTCAGGTTTTCTCTGTGGATTCGTTTAATGATTTCTACCTTCTGCGTTCCGTTGTACTTTCGTTGTCCCTTTGGCATACAAAAACACCCCATTTCCTAAACAGTATACCATACTGTCTAACAAATGGGGTGCAGTTCACACAGGTGCAGCGGCTCTTTTATATTGATTCTAGGTTCCGGACGCTCCGGGGACACTTCCGGCAGCTTCGTACAGCTTTGCGCCTGCGGAGCCCCGGCAGCCTTCTTTTACTGGTCGATGGGCTTCATCGTGGGGAGCTTGACTGGTGGTGATTTATAGCTGTTTACAAGTGTTCATAAGCCTTTGTTCGTGCAAGATAAAAAGGTCTTATTTTTCGCAACTCTACGCAACTGTTTACAGCTATTCTCAAATTGGTGGTAAGTCAGTGGTAAGGCTGGTGGTAAACTTATTCGTCTTCGTGAGAGTGCCAACGCTTCAAGACTTCTTCCACCTGTCCAATAAGCTGCTCCTTGTTCGGCATATACAAGACATACCGGGATGCAAAAATCTGATTCGACAAACCGCCCAGCGCATACTCGGCTGCTACGCTGTCCTTGTCGGTGCAGAGGATGATGCCGATAGGAGGATTATCTTCCGGGTCGTTGACCTCTGCGGCGTAGTAGTTCAGATACATATTAATTTGTCCGGCAGCTTCGGGCGTAAGCTTGGTGGTTTTCAACTCGATCAGCACATAGGCATGCAAAATCTTATTGTAGAACACCATATCCACATAGTAGTGGGTGTTGTTCACTGTGACACGCTGCTGTGTGCCGACAAACATAAAGCCCCGGCCAAGTTCCAGCAAGAAATCTTCGATTTGTCGCACCAGTGCTGCTTCCAAATCGCTTTCAAGGAACGGCTTTTCTTCCGGCAGCCCCAAAAACTCGAATACATACGGGTCCTTGATAATGTCCTCCGGCTTAGTGTAGTCCACACCTTTTTCAGCCAATGCTAAAACTTGTTCCTTGTTGGCATCCCCACGAGACAAGAGCAGCCGTTCAAACAGGGAACTTTCAACCTGACGTTTCATTTCACGGACAGACCAGCCAGAATTGACCGCTTCTTTTTCGTAGAAGCTGCGCTTCTCCTTATCGGAAATGGATAACAGCTCACAGTAGTGCGACCAACTCAATTTTCCAGACACTGTCTGGAAAATTGGATAGCTGAGATAGAACTGCCGCATATTGTAAACATTCGAGCGCGAAAAGCCCTTGCCAAGCTCCTTTGTCAACGCCCTGGAAAGCTGCGATAAGGTCTTTTCACCATATGCAGCACGGATGCTGTCATTTTGTTCACAACGAACAACGATCTCACCAATCTTCCAATAAGTTGACAGCAGTTCCTGATTGACCTGCTGTGCTACATTTTTACGGGAAGCTTCCAGCAGAGAACGAATCTCGCTCACTGCCGGAACAAGAACCTGTGCTACTGGGGCTGCAGATTTATTTTCCATCAGTCATTTTCCTCCTTTCCTTCAAATGTCGTGGTTGCAGATAAGAACTCTGCAAACTTGTCGATTTCCTTTTTCTTGAGATTTTTTGTGGCCTCAGTGTAGATGTTCATGGTAGTGGTAATATCGGCGTGGCCCAGTACGTCTTGAATGACCTTCATGTTGATTCCGGCCTCGCAAAGCCGGGTAGCGCAGGTGTGCCGCAAGGAATGGCAACTAAACTTTGGAAGCAGAACAAGGTTTTTCGGCTTGATTGTACCGCTTTCGCATTTTGCCAGCTGTTCCTCGTTGCAGTCGCGGATGATACGGTCAATGCCTTTATTGATGGTGCTGTGATGCTGGCACTCGCCAAAACGGTTTACAAAAATAAAATCCGTATAGCCATCAATTGTCACCTTGCAGGAAATTCCAGTTTTCTTCTGATACTCTCGCTCTTGTACAAAAGCAGCCTTGACTGCCGGAGTCATAGGCACAATTCGATTTCCAGCTTCCGTTTTGGGTGTATTAATTCCGTACAGACAACCTTTCTCCCGGTGGCTGTAATAAATCAACGTGTGATTTACACTGATTTCACCCGTATCAAGGTTGATGTCCTCCCAGCGCAAACCCGTTGCCTCACCAGCACGGAGACCACATTCCACCATCACAGTAATGATGGGAAGCCAGTGATTGTACTTCTCACTGTTTTTCAAGAAGTCCATCAACAGCTTCTGCTGGCCTGCGGTCAGAGCCTTGCGGCGTTCGCTGTCCAGATTGTGCGTCTGTTTCAACTCTTTCAACGCATTATCGGATGGATTGATGCGGAGATACTCGTCCTCAACCGCAAAATCCAGCACCTGATGCAGCACTGTATGGATGTTCTCCACCGTTGCCACTTTCAGACGCTGCGAATCCACAAGGCCATTGTAAAACCGCCGCACATCCGACTTTTTCAGGCTTCCGACCTTCCGCTTTCCAAACTCCGGGAATACGTACATCTTGTACATATACTCGTAATTGACCAGTGTGTTGGCTTTCAGCCCCTTTTTCAGTTGCAGCCACTGCTCGTGAATGTCATTGATGGTCGCATTCCGCGCTTCTGCACGGATGCCATCACTGCGGTCGCGCTGAATCTCTGCTTCTTTTCTCACGAAGTTCTTCCAGACTTTTGGCGTACACATTGTTGCGCTTGCCGTTTTCACTGCGCCAGCGGCACTCATACGTTCCGTTACTGCGCTGATATTCACCTTCCTTTAGAACACGCTTCTTTGAGTCTTTTCTTCTTTCTGCCATCGTTATGTCCTCCATTGTTGGCAGAAAGCAACCTACAGCTTAATCATACCATACCGCCGAGGTGCTTTCAACTGCCGACTTCATTTTTATTGTCAAATCGAAAATAATCGGTCAAGGTGTTCATCCAGCCTGCGGCGTTTCAACAGCCGTTTCGTACCATTCCAGAGAACAAAGGTACAGTCTTTGGAATCGCTCATTTCGCGCAGCTTATTGATGCCAATGCCGGAATAGGCTGCGGCTTCTTCCAGCGTCAGATTGCTTTTCTCCCAGATCGGAACTTGTCGGGACTTGGTCCCTCCATCTTGCTGATGCAAGACCGTTCCGTCGCTTAAAGTCCCCACCGGGGACTTCATTGCTTCGCAAACGCGAACTTCTTTCATAGGCAAAACCTCCGTGTTTTTGTTTGTAACCAACAGACTGTAACCACAACAGAAAACTTTTTCTGCAATGGTGTGCTGGCAATTTTCCGTATTTATTTTTTCTTATCAGTTACAGGTTACATGGTTACAAATAGGGAAATTATTTGGAATGATGCGACTTTGAGGCAGCTGTAAGATGTAACCAGACCTGTAACCAACAATGTAAAGCAGCCCTTCAAAACGGAAATCCCATCTGTTGGGCTTCTTTGTCTGTCAGTTCTACGAAACCATCTGCATCCACTTTTGCAGCGGTTACACGCTCCCAGCCTTTCTGCACGCCATATTTCGGGTAGCGTTTGGCTGCTTTATGGGCTATCCACCCCTTGATTTCGCCATTCGCAATTCCAGCAGTCATGATCTCACAGATGGCACGGGTTTCCCATTCCGCAGGAAGATTCAGGTTGCCCAGTGCTTCGGTGTAAAGTTGCTTGGAACATACCCGGTCACCCGTGTAATCTTCCAGAAACGCATAGATCATACCAGCCTGCGTATCTTCCTGCATGAAATCTTTCTGGCAAATCTGCAAGGCTTCCTGCATGGCAGGGCTGAATGTCAGCTTATAATCACCGCTGTTGTAAATCGTCATGGCTTCTGCCCAAAGCTGGTCGATATAGGCACGGGATTCCGCTTCGTTATCCAGAATATGTACTTCAGCCTGTGTTGCATCCACCGGGATGGGGATAAAGCGGCGGTTTCCCGTGCGGTCACGGGGTAGGAAGTCCTGTCGATTGGTCGTTCCTGCAAAGACACATTGCCGCAAACGATCTGCCGGGTGTGTTTCATACGGGATTTTGTAGGTTTCTTTCTGCTTGCTGAGAAAGCTCTTGATTTCTTCAATGCTTTTGGCATTGGCAGTCGCAATCATTTCCGACATTTCCATAATCCAGTGGCCTTGCAGCTTGCGGAACACGTTATCATCATCCAGTCGCCGCAAATCATCCGAGAACCATTCATCTTTGATAGCAAGCAGCCGGAAAAAAGAGGATTTTCCTGCACCCTGCCCACCGACCAAGCAAAGCATCATTTCAAATTTGCAGCCGGGATGAAACACCCGTTTGATCGCTCCAAGTAGAAAAATCTTCAAGGCTTCTGCGGTAAGCTCATCTTCTGCCGCACCGAGAAAGCGATGCAACGCGTGGCTTATCCGCTCTGCGCCATCCCACTTCAAGTCATTCAAGTAGTCCCGGATAGGGTGATAATGATTTTCGTTGGCAACAATGCGAATTGCTGCAGACACCCGTTTTTCGCTGTACAGGCCGTATTTTTCCATTCGGCGCAGAATGTACATCATATCGGTGTCGGTCAGTGTAGGGCCAGAACGCTGCCAGCCCATCGGCTTTACAATATCAATGCGTTCACTCAGCAGATTCAGCCGGATGGAATCTGCAAGAATCGGGTCGTTCTGCAAAACGGTCACACAGTTTTGAATCGTGTTCTGAACACCACCTTTTTCAGCCTGCGAGAGCATTTTGCGGATGTTGGAAATGGTCGATCTCGTATTTTCGGATTCGTTGGGCAATCTGTTGAACCTCCTTCCGGTGTTCGGTGAGAAAATGTCGATTCTCTATCAGATATTGGATGTAATCAGTATAATGCAGGCTGGCAACAAAACAGGGATGCAGTTCTTCCTCTGCTGACTTCGGCGCAAATCGTTTGCGCCAGTCATCCAGAATCGCGCTGCACTCGTACAATGTTTGGATTGGGTTTTGACTTTTATATTCCACAATTTTGGGATACTGTAGTGGAAAAACAGGATTCCCCGAAAGTCCAAAATCTGCGACCAGCTTTTCCGCCGCCCGTCGCAGGGACAGTTGAAACAACTTTGCGGTAAAGTCCACTATTATTAATGATTCCCATCGCTTCAAGTTCTGCTGTATTACCAATCGCATTATTTTCATTTGGTGTTTGTGAGAATCCAGAAGGATCTTCTACCGTTTCTGAACTCTTGCCATCAATGACAGCTTGAATCTTCTTTCTAGCCACTTCATTCATAATATCATTTTGAATGACGACACTCGCATAGCTTTGTGCTTGATAACAGAATTTTGTATCGGAATCCGCAACAATCGCATACGATTCAATCTTCCATTTTGGCATTCTATTTAGTTCATACTTCACAAACTTACTGATTTCATCACCCGATAGGTTTGTATCAAACGCAACAGCTAAGGCATCCATAAACTTACCATAGTTTGTGATCATCTTAGGAGAAACAATACGTTTAAACATGGCTTTAAATACTTTTTGTTGGTTACGAACACGTTGGTTGTCACCATCTGCATAAGCGTGTCTTTCACGCGCAAAGGCTAAGGCTGTTTCTCCATCCACATGATGCTTACCAACACTTAAACCAGGCTGCGAATTCGTATAGAAAATATCGACTTCTTCACCTTTTTTAATATCCAAATCAATTCCATCTAAGGCATCCACTAAACTTACAACACTCGAAAAGTTAATGCGAATATTATAATTAATTGTGATTCCCAAAGCTTTTTCAATTGTCTTTTCCGTACTCTTCACACCCATTAATCCAGAATGTGTTAATTTGTCATAACTACCTTCAGGACAAGCTTGTTCTTCATTGTCAGGACAAACAAGTTCTACATAATAATCACGAGGAATACTTGTCATTAAAATCGTTCCTGTTTTAGGATTGACTGTTAATAATAAGTTGGCATCACTACGCGTATTTGAATCTTGTAACGTACCATACGAATCATTACCACTTACTAATACTGTAAAAGTATCCTTAGTAATATTATTTACCGGATCACTTGGATTATCTTTCTTAGTGACTTTTGTATAATACACATTTTGATGCACGACACGAGAATCCGTTTGAAAATTAAAATACGCTCCACCCTCATGTAAGATATCACGATACTTTTCATTTAAACAAATCGCATCCACTTCACTATTATAAAAAGCCTCCATCATATCATCCAAAGAAGAATAATCCTTCGTCG
>ERZ772900.1813-NODE-1813-length-17880-cov-4.933801_pt1 | contig 17880 bp, 27 predicted proteins | sample MGYA00512124_ERZ772900 | MGnify/ENA primary metagenome ERZ772900 (study PRJEB29015, sample SAMEA2737716) | human gut metagenome | biome: human gut; feature: human-associated habitat; material: faeces | place: China | collected 2012 ... | reverse complement strand
CCAGCGCCATTATTGGCTGCAACCCCTATATGTCCAACGTGGACCTGTGGCGGCTCAAAACGGGCCGGAAACAGGCACAGGACATCTCCAGCAACGCCCACGTCCAATATGGGCACGACGCAGAGGGGCCTTTGCGGGAACTGTTCGCCCTGGATTATCCCCAGTTCGAGGTGTCCTACGGCGGGGCCTTTGATATGGTCCACAACCCGGAACACCCCTACATTTTCGCCACCCTGGACGGGCGGCTGAAAGAGAAAGCCACCGGACGACTGGGGGTGTATGAGGGCAAAACCACCGAAATCCTGCGTTCCATGCAGCGTGAGAAATGGAAAGACCGTATCCCGGACAACTATTATGTCCAGGTCATCCATCAACTGATCGCCACCGGCTGGGATTTCGCCGTGCTGAACGCCCAAATGAAGCGGGTTTTTGATGGCGATGTCCGCACAGAGACCCGGCGCTATTTTATTGAGCGGGCGGAGGTCCAGAACGATATCGACTATCTTCTGGCCGAAGAGGTCAAATTTTGGACCGAATACGTCCAAAAAGACCGGGAACCGCCCCTGATACTCCCCGAGATATAAAAAAGAAGGAGACAACCATGCAGATCGAAATTTACAACCCCGCACAGGGGGAGCCTTTGCCCCCGGTAAAGTGGAACTACGAAGAGCTGAAAGGGCAGCTTGTGGCCGCCCTGGAGAGCTACAAGGGCCGTATCTACACGGAGGAAACCATCTCCGAAGCGAAGAAGGACCGGGCCAACCTGAACAAACTGGCGAGTGCGATTGATACCCGCCGGAAGGAGATGAAAGCGCGATACCTGGCCCCCTATGAGGAATTCGAGGCCCAGGCCGTGGAGTTGACCGGGCTCGTCAAGCAACAGGCGGCGGAGATCGACGCACAAGTCAAGGCGTTTGATGAGGCGCGTCGGGCTGAGAAGCAGGAACACATCCGCACCATGTACGCCGCCGTGATGGGCGACCTGGCCGAGCTGGTGCCCTATGAGCGGCTGCACAATCCGAAGTGGTTGAATGTCACCACGTCCATGAACGCTATCGAGGCGGAGATCATCGAGAAAGCCGAGAATATCCGGGCGGCCATGGCCTCTATTGATGCCCTGGGCCTTGCCGATGATATGGCGGCCCGCGTGAAGCATATCTACCTGGAGTGCCTGGACCTGGCGGCGGCGCTGGCCGAAAAGGACCGTATCGAGCGGGAGCGTCAGGCCCTGGCGACCTATGAGACGGCCAAAAAGGCAGAGCCGGAAAAGCCCGCCGAGCAACAGACTGAGGCCCAGCCTCCCGAACCCGCCGAGAAGCCCACCACCGCCGTCCCGGCCATGTACACGGTGGATTTCCGGGTGTGGGCCACCGCCGAACAGCTGGCCGCTTTGAAAACCTTTTTGGTTGACAACGGCGTGAAATATGGGAAAGTTCCCGCAAAATAAGGAGGAAAAGTACAATGGCAGTATCCAATTCCCTGGTGCAGTCCAGAAGCGGAAAGCCCAAGACGTTCAGCGCATTCCTGACATCGGATGCCATCAAGCACCGTATCAACGAGATGGTAGGCGGCAAGGACGGACAGCGGTTTATCACGTCCATCATCTCCGCCGTCAGCACAAACCCGGCGCTGGCTGAGTGCGAGCACTCCACGATCCTGTCCGCCGCTATGCTGGGCGAATCCCTGAAGCTGTCCCCCTCCCCCCAGCTGGGCCAGTATTACATGGTCCCCTTCAAGGACAAAAAGCGCGGCTGCAAGGTAGCTCAGTTCCAGCTGGGCTATAAGGGCTATATTCAGCTCGCTATCCGGTCCGGGTACTACAAAAAGCTGAACGTCCTGGCTATCAAAGAGGGCGAATTGGTCAGCTTTGACCCCCTGGAGGAAGAAATCAAGGTCAATCTGGTGGAGGATGACAGAGAGCGGGAGACACTTCCCACCATCGGCTATTATGCCATGTTCGAGTATCAGAACGGCTTCCGCAAGGCCATGTATTGGAGCCGGGAGAAGATGATGGCCCACGCCGACAGGTACAGCACGGCATTCAGCGCCCAGGCTTATGATCGGCTCCAGAAGGGCGAAATCCCCGAGAAGGACCTTTGGAAGTATTCCTCCTTCTGGTATAAGGACTTCGACGGCATGGCCTACAAAACCATGCTCCGGCAGTTGATCTCCCGGTGGGGCATCATGTCCATTGATCTGCAAAAGGCCATGGACGGCGACATGGGCGCTATCAACGAGGACGGTTCCGTGGACTACGTGGACAACTACTCCGACGAGACCCCCACCCGGGCGGAGGAACCCACGCCCGAGGTGGTGGCCGAAAGCGCCGGCGAAGCCGTGGAAGAGCCTCCCGTGGCCGACGACCCCGCTGCTAGCTTTTTTGACCAGTGAGAGGGTCTGAAAAATGCTGAACCGCGTGAATTTGATGGGCCGCCTGGTCCGGGACCCCGAGCTGCGGCAGACCGCCGGGGGCACACCAGTTGCCACGTTCTCCCTGGCCGTCGAGCAGGATTTCAAGGACAAAAGTACCGGGGAGCGCAGCGCCGATTTCATCGACGTTGTGGCCTGGCGGCAGACTGGGGAATTCGTCAGCCGCTACCTCTCCAAGGGAAGAATGTGCGTGGTAGACGGACGACTCCAGGCCCGCACCTGGAAAGACAAAAGCGGCAACAGCCGCAAGACTATCGAGGTCGTGGCTGACCATGTTTATTTTGCCGATTCCCGGCGGGATTCCGATGCTTCCGGTGCTGGTGCGCCCGCCTATACGCCCTACACTCCGCCCCGAACTGGGGCTGACGATTTTTCAGAAATCAACGACGATGACGGCGAATTGCCGTTCTAAGGAGGGAAAACATGAACTACTTTGACAAGTTCGATGCCATGGACGCGAAGCTGGAAAACACTCTGGAGGACAAGTATCTGCTGCACAAGTTCAGTGCCGACAGCTACCCCATGTCCCTGACCATCACGCAGAACCAGACCCCGGACGCACAGATGGCTTTGTATGAGCAGGACGAGGACGGAGTGTCCTCGCGTGACGCACGGCTGGTGCTGACCTTCCCTGTGGGCGAGATTGGCGTCCGAGTTTACGGGCGGCTCATCATTCCCGACGCCCTGTTGTCCAAGATCAAGAACTATGGTAAGAAGATGCGCGACTTGTATCTGCAAGCCGACTACGCCCGCCGCATGGAAGCGGCTGGCCGCCTTTATGTGGCCGCTGCTGGCTGCGACTATGAGCGCGACGACTCGGACGAAGACGAGCCGGCCACGGAGGAAAGCGACGGTGCCGGGGTTTAATCCCCGGTGCCGCCTGAAAGAGAGGACCCACAATGTCCAACCCGAAACGCTATTACTGGATGAAGCTCAAAGAATCATTCATGACATCCGACACCATCGACTACTTCATGTCGCAGCCTGACGGCGCGAATTATGTGGTCTTGTACCAAATGCTCTGCCTGAAAACCATCAACACAGACGGGCGGCTTAGTCGCCAGATTGGAGAAATCATTATCCCCTATGACGTGGAGAAAATTCAGAGGGATTGTAAATGGTTTTCCGCTGACACTATCCGAGTTGCCTTGAATCTGTATAAGATGGCTGGCCTAATTTATGAGGACGTGGACGGGACGTTGGTGCTTTCCGACCACAGAAACCTTGTAGGGAGCGAATCTGACTCGGCAGCCAGAGTGCGCAAGCACCGCGACGCTCAGGCGGCGTTACAATGTAACACCCATGTAACGGAAAATGTAACACCAGAGATAGATACTAGAGAACAGATATTAGAGCTAGATACTAGAGATAAAGAGAACGGGGAAAGTACGGCGGACAAGCCGCCTGCCCCTCCCCGCCCCGCTATCCCATACGAACGTATCAAGGACATGTACAATGAGCTTTGCCCGTCCCTGCACCGATGCACAAAGCTCTCGGAAGCCAGAAAGAAAGCTATCAAGGCCAGAATCTCTTCCGGCTACACATTGGAGGACTTCGAGCGGCTGTTCCGCAAGGCCGAGGCCAGCAGCTTCCTTCGGGGGAAAAACAGGCAGAATTGGGTGGCCTCTTTCGATTTCCTGGTTCGAGATGAAAAGATGGCCCGGACCCTGGACGGGGAATATGACGACAACAACGGAGGAGGACATAGCAATGGAACAGCTCAAAATGGTGCTGAAACGCCTAAATATGGCACGTGGCTGTAACGTGCAGCCGCGTAGAACCCCGGAAGAGATCGAACAGGCCCGGGCGGACAACTTCAATCAGTCCCCCGGGGACCTGAACGAGGTTGACGGCTACGATTGCCAGGTGTGCCACAACAAGGGCGTTATCATGCTGGTGGTGGCCCCCGGTGGGCGGTGGTCCACGGCGACCAAGGACTGCAAGTGCATGAAAACCCGGAAAACCATCCGCCAGATGCAGCGCAGCGGCCTGAAGAACGTGATTCGGGACCTGACGTTCAGCAAGTTCGAGGCGGCGGAGGCATGGCAGCAGACCTTGAAGCAGGCGGCCATGGACTACGCAGCCAACCCGACGGGATGGTTTTACATCGGCGGACAGTCCGGGATTGGCAAGAGCCACCTTTGCACAGCAATCTGCCGGGAATTCCTGCTTGCGGGCCGGGAAGTCAAATATATGCTCTGGCGGGACGAAATTAACCAGCTTAAGGGCGTGTTCGCGGACGTCGACGCGCATAACAAATTGATGGACACATACAAGCGCGTGGAAGTTTTGTACATCGACGACCTGTTCAAAACGGGCCGGGACAAGGACAACAACCCCCAGCGGCCCACGGCGGCGGACATCAACGTGGCATTTGAGATCATCAACGCCCGGAGCCTGGACCCGGAGCTGCTGACCATCATCTCCAGCGAATGCACCACCAACGACCTGCTGGACATCGACGAAGCCACCGGGGGCCGCATTTGCGAAAAGGCCCAGGTATTCAGCATCGCCCCGGACAGGGCGAAGAACTACAGGCTGCGGAAAGTCACAGAACTGTAAAATCAATCAGAAATGCCCCTAGAATCGACTTTTGGCCTTGCATGTAAAAAGAGACGTGGAGTAGACGAAAACAGAACACGGGCCATGCCAGGCGGCAAGCCGGTGGCTTGCAGGGCGTTATGGAGAGTGAAAAGCGAAAATGAACGAAGTCAAGTATGTTATCGACGGCGACCCTCGCACGAAAAAGAACCACCAGATGATCGCCGGAGCCGGGAAGCGCTGCCCGGTGTGCCGGAAGCCCGAAAAGCAGTGGGTCCGGCAGGGCAAGGCCCACGATGAGTGGAAGGAGCGGGCTTTGTGGCAACTCCGCCCCCGCCCTGCGCACCCCATCGACTGCGAGGTCAATATCAAGTGCCTGTTCTTCATGCAGACCCGGCGGCGGGTGGATAGCCTGAACCTTTTGGCCGCGATTGACGATCTCCTGGTGGAGGCCGGGGTCATCGGGGACGACAACAGCAAGATCGTAGTGGCCCACGACGGGAGCCGGGTGCTGTATGACAAGGACAACCCCCGGACGGAGATCATCATTTCCCGAGTGGAGAGTGACCAGATGAGCATTTTGGGAGGAATGTGTGATGAGTGATACAAACACCGGCGGCGTGAGCGCGGAGCAGATGGTGGCGGCCTTTGATAGGATCGCGGACACCGTAGCGCAGGCGTATGAAGCGGCCAGAATTGTAGCCGAGAAGTTCAGCCAGATCGCGCAGAAAATCGCCGCCGAACTGGAAGCGCAGCACGAATTGAAAACCGCCTTGCGCTGGGCTTCGGTGTATAACCGCCTCCTCTATGAGCGCCACCGGCGCACGAAAAAGCTGAGAATCCGCAAAAAGTATGAAAAACGGATTTTGGAGTGGTATAGGGCGGAGGTGGCAAGATGACCAACGCAGGGGGAGCAGGGCTATGGGAGCGCAGGGCGATGAGAGTTGAAAAAGGCCAGGAAAGCCTGACCCAAGAGATTTTTGTGGATAATTTCGCCGGCGGAGGCGGGGCTTCCACAGGCCTCGAAACTGGTCTTGGAATCACTATTGCTGCTGCTATCAATCATGATCCCGCAGCCATCCTTATGCACAAAACCAACCACCCCTATACGGATCACTACCAGGCCAGCGTCTGGGACATCGACCCGAGGGCGGTCTGCCGTGGTCGCCCTGTGGCTGGGGCATGGTTTTCGCCTGATTGCAAGCACTTCTCCAAAGCTAAAGGTGCGGCACTGGTCAACCGGAAGATTCGGGGGCTTGCCTGGATCGTTCTCCGCTGGGCCGCACTGGTCCGGCCCAGGGTCATATTTCTGGAAAATGTTGAGGAGTTCCAGACCTGGGGACCCGTCAGGAAGGGCAAGCCAGTGAAGAAGCTCGCCGGGACCACCTTCCGCAAGTTCATCGCCCAGCTTCAGGCCCTCGGCTACACCGTAGAATACCGCGAGCTTGTGGCGGCGGACTACGGAGCGCCCACCACCCGGAAGCGCTTCGTCCTGATTGCCCGTTGCGACGGCAAACCCATCGTGTGGCCCGAGCCGACCCACGCTCCGCGGGACAGCGAAGCCGCGAAGAGCGGCCGACTGAAACCGTGGCGCAGCGCGGCGGAGATCATCGACTGGAGCCTGCCTTGCCCGTCCATCTTCGACACCAAGGAGGAAATCAAGGAGCGGTACAATTTGAAGGCGGTGCGGCCTTTGGCGGACAACACCATGCGGCGCATCATTCGCGGCGTAGACAAGTTTACCATCAAAAGCGGCAGCCCCTTTTTGGTCGAATGCAATCATTCTGGTGCCGGGCACGTTGCCGATATAAAAGAGCCGCATAAGACCATCACCGCAAAACACACCGGCGGCCTATGTGAGCCGTTGCTCGCCCCTATCACGGTCAGTAATACCGGTAGCTCTACGGGCGCGGACGCGAGCCGCCCAGTGCATACGGTCAGAACCGGAGGCGGCGGTCAAATGCTTGTAACCCCTTCGTTGATGTGCATTGGACAGACCGGAGGGGGGAACCGAATAAGGAGCCTGAACGAGCCCGCGCCTACTACCGTATCAAAACAAGAGGCCTGCATCGTTGCCCCGTCGCTCATTCAGTACCACACAGAGCAGACCGAGAACGTCCGAGCCTCCGGCCTCGGCGCCCCCATCAACACCATCGACGCCTCGAACCGCTACGGCCTCACCTGCGCGAACCTTGTGGAATACTACACCGGCGGCCGCCCGCTGAACGCCCAGGAGCCGATGCACACCATCACCAGCCACGACCGCGAAGCCGTTGTGGCCGCGCACGTCGTAAAGTATAAGGGCACCAACCTCGGAAGCGGCCCGGCGGAGCCGGTGCAGACAGAGACCTCCTGCGGCACCTTCGCTCTCTGCAAAGTCTGGCTCTATAAAGCGCAGCAGCCCGGAGGCCCTGACCGATGGCCCCGGGTGCGGGATCTCCTGAACACATACTGCGGCTACGACCTCGGCGAGCGAGACATTCTCCTCCTGGAAATCAACGGCGCTTTTTACTACATCGCCGACATCGGCCTCCGTATGCTGACCCCGCGTGAGCTTTACAACGCTATGGGCTTTCCGGCGGACTACATCATCGACCACGACTACACCGGCCGCCCGTACCCGAAGAGCGAACAGGTCGCCCGCTGTGGCAACGCCGTTTGCCCACCGATGGCCGCAGCTGTCGCAAGGGCAAACTTCCCGGAATATACCAGCAAAACGGGAATGACGATTACAACCATGGCCGCATTGCTTAACATGGTAGCTGTGTGAAGGAGAAATTGATATGACCAACGCTGAACGTATCCGGGCCATGAACGACGAAGAGCTTATCCAGGCCCTGCGGAACTGTAGCTCCGTTGACGGCGAGTGCATCAACGAGGTCGTGCGGCTGGCCGCTGACCGGCTGGAGGCCCTGGCGGACCAGCTGTATTACGCCCAGGCAGAGCGGGACATTGTGACAAAGCGGATGATCGCCCTGGAGATGCAGAATGCGCAGTGAAGTGTACAACGAGGACTGCATGGATGTAATGAGGCGCTTTCCAACGGGATATTTTGATCTCGCGGTGGTTGACCCGCCCTATTTTTCCGGGCCGGAACGCCGAGGCTATTACGGCAGCAAAGTCAGCAAAATCGGCGTGCATCGTGATTACCCGGTATCGCCCGTGTGGGAAATACCGGGGCGGGCATACTTCGATGAACTGCGGCGGGTTGCAAAACATTACATTGTGTGGGGCTGCAATTATTTCCAGTATGATTTTGCCCCGGGCAGGATCGTGTGGGACAAGTGCAACGGAAAAAACAGTTTTTCGGACTGTGAGCTGGCTGCGACAGATCTGTTCGATAGCGTTCGCTTGGTCCGGTACATGTGGAACGGCATGATGCAAGGGAAAAGTATCGCTGAAGGCCATATCCAGCAAGGGGATAAGCGCAAGAACGAGAAAAGAATCCACCCGACGCAAAAGCCGGTAGCCCTGTATGATTGGCTGTTCCAGCGTTATGCGTCGCCGGGTATGCGCGTGCTGGATACTCATTTAGGGAGCGGCAGCAGCCGAATTGCGGCGTATAAGGCTGGGCTGGACTTTGTGGGGGTAGAAATTGACCCCACATATTACAAGGCCGCAGAGGATCGTTTTGCGGACTATACTGCCCAAACAAGTCTGTGGGAACCTTGATACCAGGTGGCAAAAGCATGACGGAGCAGATGATGCTGGGCCAGTTTGCAGCCCCACTATAAGCGCCCACAAAAAAGAAAAGGAGAGTGCTGAATGAAAAACGACACGTTGGGCCTGTATGGCCCCGAGGACAGCAAGTACCTCCGCCTTGTGGCCCGTCGGGCGGAGGAGAAGGGGATCAAGACGGCCTGGGTGGCCGGGCCCACGCCCGGCTGTGCGGCGTATGTGGCCGACACGGATGCCGGGTGGCCGATGTGGGACCTGACCCCCGGGGAGGACGTGGACTGTATCCAGCATGCGGGGCTGTCCTGCTGCGCGGCGGCGGTGCTGTGGTATATCTACAGCCTGCCACGTGACAGGCGGGTGTGCATCATTGGCCGGGGCCATGCCGTGCAGTGGATGTATAGTGTCATGCGCTCTTATAACTATGAGGTTGACCAGTGCAGCAGCACGGCCCTGGACATGGCCTATCGGGTAGCCCGGGCGGACATCATCGTCAACAGCGCTGACGCTGTGATCGAGGAGGTGCTGGGTGCGGTGCCCGCCTCCGCCATTGTCATCGACATCAGCGGAAGCATGGAGCCGCTGAGTGACCGGGTGGCGGACTATATGCCCCGGGGCTATGTGGGCCGCTGGAACATTGAGGAGCTGCTGCGCCGGGTGCGGGTGCGGATTGAGGAGGAGCGGGATGGCTGATTACATTGAGCGAAAAGCAGCAGTGAAGATTGCCGAAAAGTATGGACTTGCGAATGGCTCTGTGTTAGGGCGGCACACTGGATTAGCAGATTGTATTGCCTCTGAGATTGCATCTCTGCCCGCCGCCGATGTGGCTCCGGTGGTGCGGTGCCGGGACTGCGCCCACCTGTTTGGGACGCTCTGCGCAGTCTGCGGCTTGCTGCCCCGTCAGCCTGACGATTTTTGTAGCAGGGGCGAACGAAAGGACGGTGCTGACCATGACACCTGATGATCTTGACCAGGCAATCGCCTGGTTTGGCAATCGGAGGCCCCCGATGCCGGGGGCCCGGAAAATGTATGGACTGGCCTACGTCGCGCTCAAGGCGTTGCGCGTCGACCAGGAGCAGCTGGAGGGCCTGAGCCAGGACGATTTGATTGCGGTGGTGCATTATCTCAGAGCGGCAAACATCAACCGGGGGCGGCTGATTGATCGGCTAGAGAACGAAAATTACCAGCTCCGACAGAAAGGCGGGAAGGATGGATGGACAGAGGGAAGTTGACCACCACGGACCGAGAAATCCTGTTGCAGTTTGCGGAAAGTAATATGTGCGTGAAATCCACGGCGGCAGCCGTGCATCTGCACGAAAACACGGTGCGGTATCATCTCAGCAAGATCAAACGAGTTACCGACCTCGACCCGATGGGATTTTACGATTTGCGGACGCTGATACAAGAGTTGGAGAGCAAAAATGCCTGAAAAATACAGCAAGAAACCCTGCGACACTTGCGAATATTGGTACCACCTGGCCGGAGGACGGCAGGGTGATGGGGACTTTGGATGCCTCCAAATCCTCGATTCTAGGAAATCACGGAAAATCGAGAACGGGCAGTGCCAAGCCTGGAAGGAACGCAGAAAGGCGTCGAGAGCAAAGGCGTTCCGTATCGGGTAAAGGCAAAAAATCATTGGCGGCGGGAGGAAGTATGGCAGAGATCACGAAAGAGCGGTTGAAGAATTACGTCTATATCCGCCGCGAGGTAGAAAATCAGTTGGAGCGACTGGAACGGATGAAAAACGAGGCCCTGATCCCGGCGGTGAAAGAAAGCGATGGATCACAGCACCAGGGGGCAAGTGACAGGATGGCGAACGCCATCATCCGCCGAATCACATATGAGGAACAAATCTCCGCTGATATGGAGGCGAAGATTGCCGAAATGGACGAGATCCGGGCAGCTGTCGACGGCCTCCGGGACCCCCAGGAGCGCGAAGTGCTCCGTATGCGCTACATAGACTGCCGGGGATATCACAACACGCCCTGGCGGCGGGTGGCGATGCAGATATACGGGGATGATGACGAGGCACAACTGCAAAGCGTGTATCGTATCCATGGCCGCGCCCTGGTGCATATCGGCGCAGTGCAATAGGCACAGAAAGAGCGGCGGCCCGTTGATGGGTCGCCGCTCTTTCTATAAGCCGCTCACATTCCGACGATTTTACCGCCCGGAAACTCAAATCCAATTTTAGTGGTTGCCCCGAGGGCTTCCCCGACCTTCTGCCACTCTTCGACAGTGAGTTTTCCCGTGTTTAGGCGCTTGTTCAGCAGTTGGGGGGACCAGCCGAGCCTACGGGCAAGCTCGGAGTTAGAGATACCGCAATATCCGAGCGCCATTTCAACGATTTGCCTTGTTGTCATGGTATCACCTCCATGTGGCTATAGTAAACTATTCAGGATAAAAAGTCAAATATATTTTTTAAAAAATAATCTAAAAAGTTAAAATAAATAGTTGACATTGCAAACCAAATAGTTTATAATAGAAAATGTCAGGAGGGGAAACCCGAATGACGAATAAACCTGGCAGGAGGCGTAAGAAATGGACGAAGGCAACATGACCCAGCAAGAATTGATTCTGTTCCTGGAAACCCTGGCAGAGAACGTCGAACTGAAAGCGCAAACCGGAAAGGAAGCGGCTGACATCATCAGAGAGAAGGTGACCGCATTGCAGAAGCCGTAAAAAAATAGGCCCCCACCACCGACCAAAGCGTAGGGAGCCTAAAAGAAACCCGGGGGCGGCGCGAGGCCTGCCACTCAAGCTGCCCCCACCATATCACAAAGGCGGTAGGATGTCAAGGAGGACGGAAATAATGAAGAAGTTTGAAATCGACACCATCTATTCCATGCGCAGCTCTTGTGACCATAACTGCATCTGGACCTATTTTGTCACCGGTAGGACCGCACAGACAGTCACGCTGTCGGACGGGAAAAAGACCACCAAATGCCGCATCAACAAGGCGGTATCTGAGTGTCGCGGCGCTGAGACCGTTTTCCCCCTGGGCCGGTACTCCATGGCCCCGAGCCTGACTGCTTGACAACCACCAGCCCGCCCCGGAGGTCACGAGGGCAGAAAGATGTGAATCACATGAATAAAATGACCGGATGGGAATGGGACCACGCGAAGATCGTGGCGGACCGCTGCGCGGAGCGCTACAGCACCCTGGAAGAGGTGAAACAGAACCTCCTAGAAATCGGCTGGCCGCCGGAACAGGTTGACCAGATGATGAGTTATCTGCGGCGGAAGCGCAGAGCCGAAACAAAATAAACGTAGTTTTTGTTAGCTTTTGATAGTAAATGTCATTGTTTGTACGTGCTTTTGCGTGGTATCATACGACCATCGGAGCAAAGGACGAGAGCCGCACGGGGGCGAACCTGGTGCGGCTTTCTCTTTGCTCTTTTTTCATGCTGGTGTAGCTCAGTCGGTAGAGCGATGGCTTTGTAACCCGTAGGCCGCCGGTTCGATCCCGGCCACCAGCTCCAGCGGGGATATTCCCCGCCCCTTCTCCCCCCCACAATTTGGGCGGACGTGAACCAACCGCGTCCGCCCTCCATGCAGATGTAGCTCAGACGGCAAGAGCCACCGGCTTAAAAAGGCCGGCAGAAAGTGTCGCGGGTTCGAGTCCCGCCATCTGCGCCAAAGGAGGTAACAACGTGAGTGTGTATGTCTACACCACAGTCAAGGACTACAAGGCAGCAAAGAAAGCCCTGGACAAGATGAAGAAAGCACCGGCGACGGCGGTACAACGGAGCCTGTCCGACGTGCGTAAACGCGCCCCCGGGTGGGTAGCCAACGAGATCGTCAACGTCTACGGCGTCTCGAAATCCGAGATCACTGGCGGAAAGATCGGCACGACAAAGGTCGGCGGTGTCAGCATCGACAAAATCACAATCAAGTATCGAGGGCGCAGGCTGACCCCCGTCCACTTCCATATGTCCCCCGCCGCGCCGAAAAGCGGTGCCTACACCCTGAAATCCACCATCATCAAGGGCAATCGTGCGACGCTCGGCAAAGTGAAGAAACTTACCAAGAAGCAGAAAAAGAACATCGGGCGAAACTTCCATCACGAGGGCACACGGAACAGCCCACAATCTCCCTGGATGCTGCAAACTACCGGCGCGAAGTCGGCGGATGCGACCCAATATATTCCGTTTCAACGGCGGAAGCAGCCGGGCAAACCGCAGTATGCTATGCGGACGCTTTCCCTCCCGCAGATGGTCAGCAGTGAGCGCACCAACAAGAACATCACGGAGGCGCTCCAAACCAATCTGGACAAGCGTGTGAGCAATCACATGAAGCAGATGTGGAAGTAGGAGCACCCCGGAACACCTGGAGGCCCTGGGCCTGCTGGGACCATACTGGGGCCTTTATTTATATTAAAATAATCTGATTATATATCTATGTTTATATTGTCAGTGTTATTTAATTTAAATAATTGTTCTTCGCGCGCGCGTGCGCGAGAGAGAACAACCCCAAAACAAAGGGGTCGAAATCGACTCCTTTAGGGCCGGGCGTTGCCCACCGGCGTCACCGATGAACTATCCAAGAAAATCCAGAAAAACAAAAGGGCCATAGGACGGCCAACACACGGACTTTTTGCCTCGCTAGTAAAAGGACACGCAAAGCAAAAGAAAACGGCGTGGCGGTACGTCTCTATTCCAAATAGAAGTGTTTGCGGGTCCTTCTGAGGGCGACGGACATCTGTGGCGCTTTCGAGCCCAAAAAACAGCTAGTTTTGAAAAAATTTTTTTGGACCATTTCGTTGCCATAACAACGAAATCTGAACAATGAGGAAACAGACCATGAGCGAAAACAATGTACAGCCGAAAGGAATGGCCGGGGGCATCCCGGTCTTTTGCTTATATGACAAGATCGTGCCGGTGGAGGATCTGAAGCCCAACCCGAAAAATCCGAACCACCACCCGGAGGACCAGGTGGAATTGCTGGCAAAGGTGATTGAGATGCAGGGTTGGCGGCAGCCGGTAAAGGTGTCTGCACGGTCCGGTTACATCGTCAGCGGACACGGACGCTATGAGGCGGCTTTGCTGCTGGGGTGCCCTGTGCCGGTAGACATTCAGGACTATCCGAGCGAGGCGGAAGAGCTTGCTGACTTGCTTGCAGATAACCGCATCGCAGAGCTGGCAGAGATGGATGAAAAGATGCTCGCGGAATTGTTCGCAGTCATCAATGACTCCGATCTGTCGATGGAAGCGACGGGCTATGAAGATGATGCCGCAAAGGCCCTGATGGAGGCCATCGAAAAAGAGCCGGAAATCGCCGGGAGAGTGCCTTTTTCCGAGGTCCTGCGGGAAGAGCACAACTATATTGTCCTGTACTATGACAACGAAGTCGATTGGTTGCAGGCCCAGAGCATTTTCGGCCTGGAAACCGTGTCTGCGCTGTCGACCAGGACAGATGGGAAAATCAGCAAAGGGTCTCAGCGCTGCGGCGTCGGGCGTGTATTGAGGGGCGCGGATGCGATGGAGGCAATACGGAATGTATATCAGTGTGAATTGCCCGTCGTATAAGCGCCCGAAGGTGGAAACGCTGGATTATTTGCCGTTTTGCAAGGTGTGGGTCTGTGAGACCGAGGCGGAGGCATACCTGGCGGCGAACCCCGGCTTTGAGGCAAACATTATCCCTTGCAAGAAAGGAATCCAGGGGAATTTATGCAGAATCAGGAACCATATTCTCGACATTGAGTTTGCGGCTGGGGCCGATGTGGTCCTGATCGTGGACGATGATCTTCGGCGCGTGGAGTATTTCGACAGTGAACCTGGGGACAGATTTGGCTACAACAAGAAAGTTGTGGAAAGCGACGAATTCCTGGATTTTATCGAGAGATACAGTCGATTGTGCGACGAATTCGACTTCAAATTTTGGGGCTTGAACTGCAACATGGATGCTTTGTCGTATCAGCAATATACGCCATTTAGCACGGTTTCGTACATCGGCGGACCATTTCAATGCTTCCTCCAGGGAAACGAGTGCCGCTACGATGAGGCCCTCCCCCTGAAGGAGGACTACGACATGACCCTGCAAAATTGCAACAAATACCGAGGCTGCTTGCGCTTGAATAAGTACCACTACCTTGTTAAACAGGCGGAACAGGCCGGTGGGTGCGCCACATATCGCAATTATGCGCGGGAAGAGCAGCAGCTTAACACCCTGCGGCAGAAATGGGGCAGTAAAATCGTCAGAATCGACCAGAGCAACAAAGGAAAAACCAAGAAAGAAAAGGCGAAATTTGATTTCAACCCGATCATAAAGGTGCCCATAAAGGGCGTGTAGCGCAGAGGGGGGTAGAGACATGGGTGACATCCAAAATTTGCAGCCGTCAACGGTCATTGCCAAGATTTTTGGTGTGTCCACACGCCGGGTCGAGCAGCTGAAAACTGAGGGTATTATCGAGGGCAAAGGGAAGCCGACCAGGTATGATCTCCTCCCCACGATCCAAGCGTACATCAGGTATCTGTCCGACAAGGCCAACGGGCGCGAAAAGAAACAAGAGGATGCGCGGTTGACAACAGAGAAGCTCGAAGCTGAGACGCGAATCAAGGCTTCCAAGGCCGAAATGGCCGAATTGGAGCTGCGGGAGCTGAAAGGTGAATTGCACCGAGCCTCCGACGTGGAGGCTATCACGACGGACCACGTCCTGTTCTTGCGCTCCATGCTGGTGGCCTTGCCTGGTAAGTTGGCTGTGGACCTGGCCGAGATCAGCACAGCGCCGGAAGCGGCGGAACGGGTCAAGCAAGAGGTTTACGGGATACTGGAGCGGCTGGCCGAGTACAAATACGACCCTGACGAGTATAAAAGCCGAGTGATGGAAAGGCAGGGTTGGAATGAGCGGCGAGGAGAAGACGACGACTAAAAAACGCCGTATGCGTCCTGTAGACCGGACCTTTGCCCGCGCCTTTGCAAGCTATACGCCGCCCGCCGACCTGACCGTTTCAGAGTGGGCCGAAGCCCACCGTGTCCTGTCCAGAGAGAATAGCGCCGAGGCTGGCCCCTGGCGCAATGCCAGGACCCCGTATCTGGTGGAGATCATGAATGCATTCACAGATCCGAGGATCAAAAAGATAAGCCTAGTGGCCTCTTCCCAGGTCGGCAAGTCCGAGCTGGAATTGAACATCATCGGTTATATCATTGACCAGGACCCCGGAAGTATCCTGTATATCCAGCCGACGGTGGATGATGCCAAAAAGTTCTCACGGCTGCGCATTGCCCCGATGATTCGGGATAGCGCAACCTTGAGAAGCAAGGTGGCGGACATCAAGAGCCGGGATAGTGGGAATACAATGTTGCAAAAGAGCTTTCCCGGCGGGATGCTGACCATTGTGGGCAGCAACAGCGCCAGCGGCCTGGCCTCCACCCCGGCCAAGTATGTTCTGGGCGACGAACGGGATCGCTGGGCATTGTCTGCCGGCACTGAGGGTGACCCCTGGGCGCTGGCAGAGGCCCGCACGACGACCTTCTACAACTCGAAGATGGTGGACGTTTCCACACCCACCGACAAAGGAACCAGTCCTATTGAGAAGTCCTTCAACGAGGGCACACGGGAGCGCTGGTGCCATCAATGCCCACATTGCGGGGAGTATTCCAACATCGTATTCAACGACATCAAATTTGACTTTGAGACCGTTGGAAGTGGGCGAAAAAAGGACTATATCATCCACTCCATTGCGTGGAGCTGCCCGGAGTGCGGGTGTATCTCCACTGAATCAGAAATGCGGCGGCAACCGGCAAAGTGGATCGCAGAAAACCCGGACGCTTATGCAAAGGGCCATCGGAGTTTCTGGTTGAATGCCTTTTCCTCCCCGTGGCAAGGATGGAGCAAGGTGGTATACGCCTTTCTGGTCGCCCGAAAGGACCCGCAGCGGCTCAAAGTTGTGTACAACACAATGCTGGGTGAGCTTTGGGAAGATCGCGGAGACCTGGAGGACGAGGACGCTATGCTGGGCCGTCGGGAGGACTACGGTCACTGCGACGACGGAACGCCGGTGGAACTGCCGGACGGAGTCCTTGCGCTGACATGCGGCGTTGATACCCAGGATGATCGCCTAGAGTATGAGGTCCTGGGGCACGGCCATTATGGCGAGACCTGGGGAATCAAACGAGGAATCATCATGGGTGACCCTGCTTATGACGAGCCCTGGACACGCCTTGACGATGTGATTGAGCGTGTCTATCGGTTCCGGGACGGCACAGGGCTGACCATAGCCCGGACGTTTGTGGATTCCGGCGGACATAAGACACAGAACGTCTACATGCAGTGCAGAGCGCGGACGTATAAGCGCGTTTTTGCCATCAAGGGCGTGGGCGGCGACGGAGTACCGTACACAAAGCCGCCGAGCAAAGTAAAGATCATCGTCAACGGGCAGACCGTGGGCCTGACATGGCTCTATGCGCTGGGCGTTGACGCGGGAAAAGCGGAGATATTCTCTGCACTGAAAGTACAAGAAGCTGGGCCGAAGTTCTGTCACTTCCCAAAGGGAGAGACAAGGGGCTACGACACGGCTTTTTTCAAGGGGTTGCTATCAGAAAAGCTGGTTTTGAAGTCCGAACGGGGCCGTACCTGCTGGGCCTGGGTGAAACTGCCTGGGCATGAGCGGAACGAAGCTCTGGACTGCCGGAACTATGCGCTGGCCGCATTCCGGTCCTGGGACCCTGACCTTGATGCGGTGGAGCGTAGGCTCCGAGGGATTGAAGAACCAGCAGAACAGAAGAAAACACGGCGGCGCGGCGTGGTGAAGCGCAGCGTGTCGCTTGGAGACGAGTGGTAAAGGAGACTCTGATATGGCAAGCAGAGAGACGATCCAGCGAAGAATCGAGCGAAAGAAAAAAGCTCTGGAAGCGGCGGAAGAGGCGTACCTCGCCCTGCTGGAGGGCCGGGTAAAGTCGTACACCATCGGGAGCCGCAGCATGACCAAGTTTGACCTCCCGGAGTTAGAATCCACGATAGATAAGCTCGAAAAGGAGATTGACGAGCTAGAGGAAGCTATGCGCAGCGGGAAGCGCCGGAAAGCGGTGGGAGTTATCCCCCGCGATTGGTAATTTGGTTGAAGGGCCGCCTGGGTATCAGGTGGCCTTTTAACATATAGGGGCAGGGGGCAAGTTTTACTCCTTCCTTGCCCCCTGTCCAGACTAAAAGGAAGGAGGAAACACCAACGAAAAGTAACCGATATAAGCGCCCTGCGGCAGTTATCCGCACTGTGAACAGAGGGTACGGAGACG
>ERZ772900.1809-NODE-1809-length-17907-cov-14.910822_pt1 | contig 17907 bp, 12 predicted proteins | sample MGYA00512124_ERZ772900 | MGnify/ENA primary metagenome ERZ772900 (study PRJEB29015, sample SAMEA2737716) | human gut metagenome | biome: human gut; feature: human-associated habitat; material: faeces | place: China | collected 2012 ... | reverse complement strand
TATAATACTAAAAATACTCCACTTTTCCAAATTTAGTTAATTGCAAAAAAACATACATTGATTAACCAAAGCACTGATTTCTTTCCCAATAATTTTATTGGAACTAACTGTGCTGTTTGTATGTGTAGTGCCGTTTTCTTTTACTTCACCTTTAGAACTAAAATAACCTGCATTAACGCCTGTCACCCCCCGTGCCGAAGCTGATCCCAAAGCTGCCACTGCTGGATTTGGAGTATTATTTGGAAACATTGGTATTATCGCTGGAAGTGATATTGACATCACCTTTAGCGGTAAGATTTACATTGCGCCGCTGACATAACTGCCTTTGATGTTGATATCTTTTTTCAGTTGTGGTGATGTTGACATTGCCGTCAGCTTTGACTGTGCTGCCCTGCGCAACAGTTGTAATGCTGCTGGATTAAAATTAGTAATAACCCAAATATTTCGCACGTATTGCCGCAAAAATAAGAAAGAAAATCAATAGCAGCAAAAATATCCTTAAATATTTTGAGAACTTTTCTCCTCCAAAAAACTTAAAATTATCTCTGTTCATATCCTCTAAATAATAAGTAGATATATACATACTTATAACCCATAAAACACCTATATAACTCATAATATTTTCATTAAAATAAAAACTATATAAAAACAATCCAAAACAGACAGTCATTAATCCTCTTCCAAGAATAAAAAAATATTTTCTTCAACTTTCATTTTTATCTACATCCTTTAATTTGATCATAAATTTTTTCTACATCTGTCTTCGCCCAATTATCCTTAAATTTTTGGGCAAATGCATCACCAATTACACCAAAAGCTACCCCTTCTACAACAATTAATGAATGAACTGATTGATTTTGTAGAACTTGTTGAACTAATGAGGGAAGAATTAAAAATGAAATAATAAAACTTTTCCACTAACCCGCCAACGTTGCGGGTTTTCTTTTGCTCAAATAAAAGTATAAACTATGTTTTACTGAATAAACCAAATAATTCCTGCCGTTCCTGCACTTCTTGAGCGTCAAAAATCTTGCCGAGTGCATTTGTCCCGGTTCAGGTCTTCAATATTTTATTTCTGGTTTTCTTTATCCGTTATTTCTATAGTTCCTGCTGGCAATTAATTGTTTCTTTAAAATAATCTTTGAAACGATATATATAATGCAAGCAATATAAAAAGCACAATACTTATAAATATCGTCACTGTATTTCTTGTTTCCTGCTTATTACTTGCAGTGATTTTTTTATAAAAATAACTGCAAGTAATATCTACTATTTTAAAAAGAAATATTATTAACACAGAGAGAAAGAATTTCGCAGTAAAATTTTCTTCAATATAAGCAAATACTATAGGATAAACATCAAGTAAAATTATAGAAACAGTCGTTAAATTTAGCAGCACATTTAATATTTGATAGAAATAATTATCTTTCAAAATATATTTAAGCTGTGCAAGAACCCATCCTAAGAGAATAATTAAAACAATATTTATTATAATAGACATAATTTTTCCTTTGCTATCAATTTTTCTTATAAATACTATTATAGTATTTATAACCGCTCAGAAAGATATTAAATTAAATTCAAATGCCAAATAAATCAACAATCCTATAAAACTTTTAAACAAATGTGATCGAAAATTTTTTTGTTTAGCTACATCAGCAATTTTTTTTGACTTTTGCCATCCTCCTAAATAAAAAAATACTATTGTAAAAGAAAAATAACAACGGAAATACCACTTATAGCGCTGCATTAAAATTTCTAAATTAAAATCAGGTATAGACAAATGTAATGCTGCCAACAACGATAATATCGATAAAAGAGAACAAGCACATCTCCATAATACTGGTTCACCTTTCATTTTTAATATTATATGATATAAAAAACCAAAAAAACCATAATAAAGAAAAATTGCTACTATAATCATATTTTAGATCACCTCCTCATTTTAATTAGCAAAATTCTTAATAATAATGAATCCAACATCCGCAGATATAATATACGCTTTAGGTATTCCAGCACTTTCAGCAGTTGCATGTACCTGATATACTAAATACCCTTTTCCAGACTCTTTTATAATTTTATTTAACATATCTTGTGGCAAATCTTCTGGATCATAATCTCTAACTATATTTGTTCCTGTTTCAATAACTTGAATCGTACCAGAACTCATAACATTAGCAGTTTCTAAAGTGATTTTGCCAGCTTCCACAAATAAATCTTTAGTAGTTTCCGGTAAAACTTTAGTTAAATATTTACTTAAATACAAAAATTCTTTAGCATCTGCCAAATTTTGTTGCAGCCCCTTATCTGGGTCAACAACAAAGCTAACACCGCCATTATCAAATTTGGTAATTTGAGCTAATTCATTTATGAGTGCTTTTTCCATAGCTTCAGCTGCTGCAGGATCTTTTGCTCTGTTTTCCTCACTTAATTCAAAATATTTTACTAAAACATCAAATTTTTCTTTATTACTTTCAGCCTTTCCAAAATCACGAACAAAATTTTCTTGTTGCTCATGTGTCAAATGATTAAATTTTTCTACATCCAAAGCACTGGCTACACTATTATGTGAGTTCAATTTTGCTAATTTGGATGCAGCAGACGCAGCTATACTCACAATAAGCTGTTTTACTGTAGGGTCTTTCACATCACGCAAAATATTTTGCAGAGCTTCTGTTGTTGCCACACCAGCTGCTCCAGATAAAAAATCTCCACTGGCAAAATATGACGTTAATGCCCCTGCTGCAATATTCAGCATTGCTTTTTGCTCCGATGTGAGTTTTAATGTCATATCACCAATGGCAGAATGCGCCATCTGACTAAATAAATTTGCCATTTCACGGCGTTCCTGTACTTCCTGCTCATCAAAAATTTTACCAAGAGAATTCAGTGTATTTTTGGTATCCCTATTCAGGTCTTCAATATTTTGTTTTTAATTTTCTTTGTCCGTTATTTCGATAGTTCCTTCTGCTACGCCTGATTTAGTCGTACTGCTGTCTTCATCTGAGACTTCAACCCCCGTCTCAGGGCCTCCTACAGTATTAGTATGTACCTTTCCATTTTTATCTTTGTTCTGGCTGATACTACCGCTGAATCCATCGCTCTTACTGCTGTATTCAGCTTCATTTTCAACATCTTCCCAAGTCAGCGTGCCAGTAGTCAGCTTATTTTTATCAGGCGTTGCATCGCTGTCTACTATACCACCTTTAAGGCCGGTGTTTTTATCGACTGTGATATCAAACCCGCCTTCTCCGGCTTAAATACCACTTTGGTCGGTTACACTACTGTATTTGGAATCAGTGTCTGTAGTATCTTTACCAAAAGCAATGCCGCTGCCCTGTGGTTTTTTATCTATACCGATATCAATACCAAAGTTTTTATCTTTAGCTGTATAGTTATCAGTATCCTGCTGGCTTTCAACATTCAGATTCCCGCCTATCTCTGCTGTTACTTTATCACCGCTCACCTTACCGCCTTTGATATTCACATCTTCTCCGCTCGTGATAGTGAGGTCTTTATTGGCTGTAATATTAGCATTTGTATGCGTCGTTCCGTCACTATCTACAGTACTGCTGCCTTTGCCATAGTTAATACCGCCGCCAATAATACCACTAACACCAAAGTCTACCGACGCCCCAAAGCTTTTGTTACTGGCGTCAAACTCATTGTTAGTACTATTTTCAGAAGAAGTGATATTGATATTTTCTTTGGCATCCAAAGTTACGTTTTCGCCGCTGACATTGCTGCCTTTGATGTTGATGTCTTTTTCAGTTGCGGTGATCTTGACATTGCCGTCTGCTTTGACTGTGCTGCCCTGAACAATAGTTGTACTGCTGCTGGATTCAGTTTTTGACTTTTGGCTACCGATGCTGACGTTTAAAGTGAAATTAAAACGAAAAAATATTATAAGCGTTTTTCCAAATAACCATAATGTATAGCAGTAACATTAATATATCTAAGACGTAAAAAGTTTTTAAAGAGTCATTAAATAGTTTGTATCTTTTTAGGATTTTCTCATCACTTTTCTCTGATAATATTTTTAAATGCATAAGCCGCCGTAATCCATAAAGATAAAATGTTGGTGCAATAGCCCACAAAAAGCCAAAATAACCAATAAATTTAATATAACCAAGAAAATCCAAAACACTCCCAATACTATAAATAATTAATAAAAACATACCTAGCAAAAAATTCCATAAATATTTTTTGTCATAGTAATATTTCTTTTCTAAATTTTCTAAAAACATTTTTAGAAATGTTAAACAAAACAATACCATCATTCCTGACAATATGTATTCCAATGGCAATACTTTATAAAAACTCGTACAAAATAATGTTACTATACTAATGAACAATACATAAGACCACATTTATTTTGCTCCTCAAATTATATTTATTAAGGGTTTAAAGATCCCCCATTTAATCTATTAATCTTTTCTATATCAGGTGTTGCCAAGATATCTTTTAGCGCATTACTTGCCGTATCACCTAATACACCGCCTGTTGCCTGAATACCCACATGCGTACCATATATTATTAGTACCGGATTATTTTTATCGGCTTTGCTAGCCACATACCCTCCATAAGTACCACCAAAAATATTACCTGCTGTATACCCAGCTATATCACTCACAACAGCAATACCAAAATCTACACCGCTATAAGTTTTGGAATCATCATAAACTGCAATTACAACATTAAATTTACCAGTAGGACTTTTTATTCCTGTTCCAGTAGATAAAACTGAATCAGATATAGCAATTGCTGTATTTATAACTACTGACGATTGATTGAATACTGAAGACAAAGTTGTCGTCTCACCTGGTTTAAAGCTTATTGTACCATCACTATTTTGAACAACTTGTACATTTTTATCTACTTTAGATTTTTCTAAAGCGTCTATATACTCTCTATCTTGAGCGACTATTAGCTCTTGCGACGTTTTTCCTCCCTGTGCTGCTAATTCAGCCTCTAGTTCATCATTATTCTTAGTTCCACTAGCCGCTGTACTTGAACCGGCCTGTGCATTGCCTGCCACTACATCCGATACTACTGCACCTAATGCAGCACTTAACCATTGATGCAGCGCCGGATCACCTCCGGCAATCTTTTTCAGTTCATCGCTCAACAGTTTGTTTACTGCCGCACCGCTGGCTCCCGCAAGGAAGCCGCTGCCTGTCAGTTCGCCCATAATTCCACCAACAAGCGCATGCAGAGCTGCTTTTTGTTCTGGCGTGCCATCAATATTATGTACTACATTATACGCTAATTCGCCAAACAAAGCCGCCATTTCTTTGCGTTCCGCTACGGTTTGCTTGTCGAATAGCTGCTCTAATTTGTTCAGTGTATTTTTAGTATCGCGGTTCAAATCTTCGATATTTTGTTTTTGATTTTCTTTGTCTGTTATTTCAATAGTGCCCTGCGCTACACCTGCTTTAGTCGTGCTTTCGTCTTCGCCTTTAGCTGGCATGCCTATATTAGGCGTTACTCCTTTTTCGTTGTCTTTTGCACCGTTGTTGATATTGACGTTTATCCCAACGTCTTTACTGCTGTATTCAGCTTTATTATCTACATCTTCCCACGTCAGTGTACCTGTAGTAAGTTTGTTTTTATCAGGCGTTGCGTCGCTGTCGATAACGCCGCCTTTCAGGTCAGTATTTTTATCGACGGTGATATTGAAGCCGCCTTCGCCTGCATAAATGCCGCTTTGGTCGGTAACACTGTTGTAATCGGATTTAGTTGTGCCACTGCTGGCCCCGCCGCTGATACCTGCACCTGTAGCGTAGTTGATATTGACGTTTAAGCCGCCGGAAGTATATTTTTCATCATATTTCTGGCTATCCTGCTGGCTTTCGATATTCAAATTGCCGCCTGCATGCATCTCCACACTGCCACCACTGACTTTGCTGCCACTGATATTGGTATCTTTGCCGCTTTCTACTGTCAGCTTGTCATTGGCAGTAACTGTGCTGTTCGTATGTGTAGTGCCGTTTTCTTTTACTTCGCCTTTATACTTGGAATATCCAGCATTAATATCGCTGATTCCAGACGTGTTGATACTGACCCCTATACTGCCGCTGCTGGCTTTGGAGTCGGAACTGGACGTATTTGTATTTTTTGCAGAAGTAATATTGACATCACCTTTTGCAGCAAGACTGACATCTTCGCCGCTGATATCACTGCCTTTGATGTTGATATCTTTTTCAGTTGCAGTGATGTTGACATTGCCGTCGGCTTTGACTGTGCTGCCCTGCGCAACAGTTGTAATGCTGCTGGATTCAGTTTTTGACTTTTGGCTGCCGATGCTGATATTAAGGCTAAAATCATCAGCATTGAAGCCATCTTTTAACCCGTCCTTAGTTTGATTCAAAACGCTGTCTTTTCCACTTTTGGTCAGGTCGTTTACTTCTTTGCCAACGATCAGCGCTTTTAAGCGATCGTCTTTAACGCTGTCTGCTTTTTTGATGGTATCATGTACGCTTTCTGCTACTGATAACGCCAGTCATTCATAACTCTATATTGTTGCTCTTATCGCTGCAAATACAAATATTATGATAAGTATAACAATCATTATCCTTAAGACTCGTAATAATGTCACACTAAATATACTAGGCATATTTCCTTGATTTGCTAAATCTGTAATATAATAAGTTGACATATATAGTGCAACTAACCATGGAAAAATCAGGTATTCAGATAATTGAATGTCATACAAAAACGACCCTATTAAAATGCTAAACAATATAATCAATATAATTCTGCTCATCAAAAAGCAATAACAATTCTGGGGATTTGAAAAATCTCTTTTCTTAAATTTAATAAAACTAGAACAAAATTGTACAACCAAGTGAATAAAATTATAACTATGTAATTGACAATAACATCCATTATTTTATCCCTTTTATCTGATTATAAATTTTTTCAACATCAGACGTTGCCCATTTTTTCTTAGCATACTCTGATAAAACATCACTGGCAACCCCAAATGAAATTCCACCAATCACAATTTTAGTCATACCAACAGCAGGATTTTTTATAACATCTTGTGATGTAATTTAGCACTTAAATATATGCACTAATATCGATTAATTCAATAACTTCACCAAACGCTGTTGGCAAATGTTACTATGCAATCTCAATTTAATAATAACCTAGATATTTAGCCCTTATGGCTGCCAAGAACAGTAAAACAATAAATATACAGACAGCAATTCTAAAATATTTCAAAAATCTAATATTAATAAATTTCTTCATTCTATTTTGCTTAACTAGATCTTCTAAGTAGAACGTTGATACATATATAGCAATAAACCACAATATACCAAAATGTCCAGACAACGTTTTGTCAATGTATATAGAATAAAGAATTGACATAAAACATATTACAAACATTAATTTACTTACTAAAAAACTCATATAATATGTATTTGATGAAAACATGCTTCTTCTTGAAACAAAAACATCATACGAAAATTTAATAATAATACAAATTAATAATAAAATAATAAAGTAATATCCCATTATTTATACCCCATCTTTATTTTACTATAAATTTTTTCTATGTCTGTATTAGCATATTCTTTTTTCATCCAATCTGCTACAAAATCACTTGCAACACCAAAAGTAATACCACCTACAACTATCTTCGATATAGTTTTTATTGGATTTTTATCATTTTCAATAACTGCTTCACCCGCACCAACTATTGAACCAGCTATTGATGACATAATAGGAGCTGCAACATCAATACCAGATGCAATAATAAAATCTACTCCGCTATACTCTTTAGCATCTTTATTCAAATTTATCAGTACAGAACCACTAGTCCAAATACCAAGATTTAAAATTTTTGCTTTTCCTGCCATATCCAACGGCAAATCTGCTATTGTCGTAGTAGCATTTACTCCAATAGATTTTAAATAGTTAAAACCATTCTGCTGTTGAACAAGTTTATCTGATTCTTGCATCAAACTATCAATCTGGTTGCTTGGAACCTCCGACCAGTGTTTATAACCATGTTCCTCTAAAACATCTTGTTGAGATTGTTCTATCGTCTTGCTAACTTCTTCTACAATTTTAATTTTTGCCTCTTTTTCCTTTTTGGTCAGGCTGTTATCAGATATGATTTTATCAACCAAATCCATTTTATTCTCAACTTGCTGGTGTTTTAATTCATTATATTTTTCGGTACTTATAGCACTTGATGCACCAGCCTGTCCTTTGCCTGTCAATGCCTGGCTTATAGCCGCACCTAATAGACCTGCTGCGATTTGTCTCAAAGCAGGGTCTTTTATATTATTCAATGTGCTTTGCATGGATTCTACCAATGCCGTACCACTGGCACCTGCCAGAAAATCTCCATTTGACCAGGAGGATATCATACCGTCTACAAAAACATTTAAAAATGCTTTTTCTTCTGCACTGATCTTGCCTGTCAAATCACCTATTGCAGAATGGGCTACTTCCTGGAACAAGCTTGCAAATTCCTGTTTTTCTGCTACGGTATTGCGGTCAAATATTTCTTCCAGTTTGTTTAAACTGTTTTTAGTATCTCGATTCAATTCAGTAATATCCTGTTTTTGGTTTTCTTTGTCGCGTATTTCAATTTCACCTTCAGCAATAGTTGCTTTAGTATCGCTTTCGCTTTTATCTGCTACCGACATACCCAAATTAGGTGTAATACCAGCATTTTCTTTTTTAGCGTCTTTGCTGGTGTCAATGCCAAAGCCTTTATTATCAGCTTCATATTCGGCTTTATTATGAATATCTTCGAAAGTTAAAGTACCAGTAGAAATTTTATTCTTGTCAGCTTCAGCTTTACTGTCAATTATACCACCTTTAAGGTCTGTATTATCGCCGACAGTAATATCAAAACCTTCTTTTCCTGCATAGATACCACTTTGATCAGTTACGCTATCATAGCTGCTATCCATATTACCTTTGCTTACTCCACCAAAAATACCAGTTTTATTAGGCGTACCTTTACCTGTGATGTCAATGCCGATCCCAATACTGCTGGAAGAATTATTTTCTTCATAACTGTTACTATCCTGCTTGCTTTCGATATTTAAATCGCCACCCACGTTACCGATCACTTTTTCACCGCTCAGCATACCGCCCTTGATATTGGTATCTTCACCGCTGGTAAAGGTTAAATCTTTATTAGCAATTACAGTGCTTTCATTGTAAGCAGTCCCATTAGTATTTACTTGGCCTTTGCCTTTACTGCCGCCAATATTTACGCTTCCAACCTCTCCTGTTATCAAACTGATGCCAACACCAACACTGGCACTGCTGGATTTGGAATTTTGCTCTGTTTTATTAGTATTGTCAGACGCAGTAATATTAATATCTTCTTTTGCCTTTAAGCTTATATTTTCACCTTCTACATTACTGCCTTTGATATTAATATCTTTTTCTGTAGCAGTAATATTAACATCACCAACTGCTTTAACACTGCTGCCTTGAGCCAGAACAGTTGAACTTTCAATATGGCTTTCACTTTTTTGCGTACCAACACTTACGTTAAGGCTCAAATTGCCAGCTGGATCATTCACAGCATCCTTGATCATACCAATATTATCTTTTACGGTGTCATAGGCTTTATAGGCGTGCAACGCTGCAAGCCTGTCATCTTCAACTTGGCCTGCTCTTTCAATGTGCCCGATGGCTTCGTTAACTTTATCTAAAGCCTGACCGCCTATAGCTACCGTTAAGCCGCTCTTTTTATATTCGTGTTTTTCCTGGGCGTTGTAGGTGTTGTCGGCGCTTTCGATAGTGACGTTTTGCCCGGTCAGGTTGATGTCTTTGCCTGCCAGCACATCGCTGGCGCTGATGCTTACGTCTTTACCCGCTTCGACATTGACGCTGCCGGAGATGCTGCCTACAGTGCTGCCAGCCTGCTCAACGTTTTGGTTGTCGTACTGGTCTTTACGTTTTTCGCTGCCGATGGTAAAGCCCAGTCCGCCTCCTGACAGCAGTCCCGATTTTTTGACTTGTTTTTTATAGGTCGAAGACGAGGTATCTTCGGCTGCTATGATGTTGACATTACCGCCGGCTGTGATGTTGACGTCGTTATCGGCAACTACATTGGAAGCCGTGATATTAGTATCCTTACCACTTGTCAAATCAACGCTGTCGCCGCTGATATTGCTGCCTACATTGTAGTCTGCAGCTTTGGCGTCATAGATATCGGTTGTTTTACTGGAGAGAAAACCGATTTTTTTCTTGTGTTCTTCAAATATACTTTCGTGATGTTCCGTCATGGTATTCAGATTGACCGAACCTGCTGCACCTCCAGTAATTTTGCCCTGTTCGCTGGCAATATTACTGGAGATGATATTGATATCGCGGCCGCTTTGCAGGCTGATATCGCCTCCAGCAGACATACTGCTGCCCTGCACAGTTTCGTCGTCGGTCATTACGAGGTTGTAGTAGAAGCCGCCGCGGTGCCCAATTTCGGCATCCTCCATTTTACGGTCTTTGACGGCATTAAGCTCTATGCTGCCGCCAGCTGCCGCTGTGATGCTGTCCGTTGCCGTTACATGCGAGCCTGTTAAAGTAAGATCGCCGCCCGCCTGAAGCTGCACGTTTTTGCCGCCGACAAGGGCGCTGTTATTGTTGACGTTGATACGTTTATCCCGATCAGTACCCACTACGGCGACACGGTCGCCGGTAGCGATGCTGCTGATATCGATTTTATTGCCGGCTGTGATGGACGTATTGCCATCTGCCGCCGTTACCGAGCCTTGCAGTTCAACGTTTTGGCCTGCTTTAAGGTTTAAATCGCCGCTGGCCGTGATGCTGCCGACCTGATCAACAGTTACCTGGTGCAGTTCACGGTACTGTACGTCACTGGTCGTAGTTTCGTTGACAATGTTATTGCCGGCTTCCAGGCTGATATTGGTGCCGCTGATGGTGCCTCCGGCATTGATAATATCCTGTTTGCCTGTAAGCGCAAGCTCCTTCCCTGCTTTGACAGTACCGCCCAGATTATTGATGCTGCCTGCGGTAATATCACTGCGGTCAGAAGCAACGATACTGCCGGTATTGGTAAGCGTATCACCTGTTACCAGATGGATATTGCCGCCGGCCAGTAATGCGCCGTCAGGTTTAAGCTCGCCTTTACGCACAGAAGCCAGATAAACGACTGGTACCAGTACATTTTGTCCGTTGACTTCCTGTTCTACCATCCAGACGATGTCGGTCGTTAGATTGGCCATTTGTTCGGCTGTCAGCGCTACACCTACCGTCAGATTAAATTTATCGGCTGCTATAGCAGCATTGTTCATCAGCTCTTTAAATTGTTCTTCGTCGCTGTTAAAGCCTGCCAGATACTGTTTTCCTGTCAGGTTCAATATCTGATCGCGAATCAGCTGCTGTTCAGTAAAGCCATCACCCAGGCGTTTCATGACCTTTTGCGGGTCGCGGCTAATGCGTTCGAACAGATAGTCGCTGGAAAGGAAATTTTTATAATTGGTAAATCTTGGGTCCATTTCAATAAGATAGTCCGCAGTAGAGTCAGCCGGTTTTAGAAGCGGATTTTTAGAAGTGAGGTCACTGATTTGGGGCACACTGACAGACGGCTCGACTCCTGCCGGATTCTGGGCCGTTGGCGTATAGGTGACTGTTAAGTCTTCGTATTGGGCATCAATAGTGCGATTGACAGTAGTGGTGCCTACAGTAGTAGTATTATTGCCGCCGGCCGAAATAACGCTGTCGGCGCCGCCGTCTATCAGTTCACGTGTGTGCAGATAGTAGGGTGACCGGTCTTCACCATAAACATAGTGACAATGACGGTGCCATTTTCTATGTTTTTTATATTTCCAGTATTTGACATCAGTCCCGGTCTCTGTGGTACGTTTTATATTTTTATAACCGATATTGGTCAGACTGTCCGCTGCCAGGTCAAGATCATGACCGGCTGTGATAAAGCTGTATTCATTATCAACAGTATCGGCGTCAATAGTCATATCAGCACCGGAAAGAATATAGGCGGCAGGACTGTCCAGATAAATGGTGCCATCCTGCACAACGCGATGAAAATAGCGCCGGGCATTATAATAATTGCCATACAGGCTGAAGCCCGGTAAAGGTATATCATGGTCTGTTTCTGTTACGTCCCAGCCGGTAACGAATTCACGCTTTTCGTTAGTCAGGCTTTCGGCAGCGATATGTACATTTTTATCGCCCCTGATGGTAGAGGATTGGTTCAGCAGCTCAGCTGTTTTTCCTGTTCCGCTGCCAATCGTTACATCGCCCTGCGCATAAATGGAAGCAGAATTGAGGTTCTGCAGTTTATTTTTGACATCCAGCTTGATATCAGCCCCTGAAAAAATAACGCCGCCATTATTGGTAAGGTTATTGGCATTGACAACAGTACCATTACCGCCGATCATCACTCCCTGTATCTGGGTGATGTCTTTAACGGTATTTATATCAAGTTTTGCTGCTGCCGAAATAGTTCCTGTATTTTTAAGGTCATTCGCGGCAGTTACAGCAATGCTGCCTTTTTGGGCAACGAGCTTTCCTGCCTGCAATGCATCGCCGCCAGCCGAGACAGTACCGCTGCCATTGGCAAGAATGATATCTCCATATTGGCGGAAGGCAGATCCGGCAGTGAAATCGGCATTACCGTCAGTAACTGCGATTTGCCCATGCTGACGCAAGGTGCCTTTAGTATCAAAAGTAAAGTCACCTTCGCTGCTGATCGTGCCATACTGGCCGCTATTACCTTGCACCGCCAGCAAAGTCCCCCCCTGTTGTACAGATATGTTTCCATATTGGTAAAGATCGCTGCCGACGTTTATATTTAAAGCGCCTTTTTCCAGACGCACGCTGCCAGTTTGCGTAAAATCTCTGGCCGCAGTAAGGTTTATTATACCGGTTTCGCTGCCAATAGTACCTGTACTGAGCAAATCACCTTTCGTCTGCAGCTGCAGATCCGTACCGGCCAAGATCTGCTGGCTGTTATAGATATCTCCGCCCGCCGTAATGCTGACGGACCCTTTTTGAGCGGCAAGCCTGCCATGCTGAGCAAGTTTACCGTCAGATGCCAGCGTTATCCCTGAACCGGAAGCGTTGATATTGCCAAAGTTCTTGATGCCGGCATCAGTATCATTGGCTACCAGCGTTATTTTGCCGGCATACATGCCGCCTACCGAGGCAATGTCAATGGTGTTGTCCATACCGGCCGTACTGTTATTTAATTTTTGCGTTTGCAGGTTTTGGGCATCAACGCTGTTATGTCCGGTAACAACATTTATTTCATCCCCGCCCCAAACACCTGCGGTAACGGCTGCATCAGCGCTTACAATATCCAGACGATCGGTAGTTTTGGCGTCAAGCCCCTTCCCGGTAATGATCACGCTGCCGCCATTGACCTGATAGGCATCAAGTCCGCCATTCATTACCGGTTTGCCTGTAGTAAACACGGCATGGCTGGTATTGATAAAGCCGCCATTATCCACAACGATTCCATTGGCGTTGGCAATAACAACACCAGCTCTGTGACCGGCAACTTCAATAAATCCGTTGATGCTGCTGGGATTGGCGCTTGTTACTTCGTTGAGGATGATTTTGGCCGGACGCAGCCCTAACCGATAGTTGTAATCAACATAGCCACCCAACTGAGTATTTACATATTCTGTAGCATTATTTAAAATAAGCCCGCTTTGGTTGACGTCAAACCATGTATATAAGTTACGCGAAACGCCGTCACTGTTAGCGGATGCAATTTGAACGATATCGATGCCACTGTTGGTTTTCTCAACGATAGGCTTATATTCTGTTGCAGCACTTTTATCAGCTTCTATTTTTACAAAATCTGAAGAAACAGCTTTATCACTGCTGACGCCAGCATCCGGTTCAACAAAATCAGGTATTTCATCAGGCTGTTCCGGAGGCACATCTGCAATATTACCGCCGGTAAGCGTGCCCTCGTTAGTAAAATTATCCGGCAGATCGACATTTTTCTGTGCAGAAATCCGTCCTGTGGTCTGGTTGGCAGCGCTGCCGGCAGTAAAGATGATATCATTTTGAGCTAAAAGTACGCCTGCGTTATCAATCACGCCTGCAATAACACTGATATCGCCGCCGGCGCGCAAAACAGCATTTTTCGCCAGGGTAAGGCTGCCGTTATCAGTATTCGTAATGTCAAGATCAGTACCGGCATCAATGGTGCCGCTCAAAGAATTTTGTTTGCTCCTTAGAGAAAAAGCCTGCCTGGCTTTCAGAAACCCGCCATCGTTCTTTAAATTATCTGCTGTTATCGTCAGATTTCCGTTTTGGGCAGAGATAGTACTGTTTTCGTTGCTGATATCTGCAGCAGTCACTTCTGCTGCCTGTGAAGACAGAATGATACTGTTACCTGCGTTAACGATTCCCTGCGCAGTAAGTTTCAGGTCGCCCGATGTACGCAGTATACTGTTTTGTCCGCTGCCGGCTGCTGTATTGCTTAAAGTACCGCTAAGAGCAACAGTTGTCACTCCCGTACCGCTTTGGTCGATACTGCCCTGATTGATCACATCTTTACCGCTGACTGTGATTGAGGCTGCGCTGACAGAACCGCTATTTGTAAAGAGTCCAGCTGTAGTCGTTAAACTGCCTTCACTGCTGACAGCTCCGGCATTAGTGATAGTATCGGCAGCTGTCAAAGTCATTTTTGCTGCGGCATTAACAACAGGTTCCGGCTCCGCTCCATCGTCTGTTGCGCTGGTTGGTCTGTAGATGCCGGCTGTAAGCTGTTTATCTGCAATGATGTTTTTAGCGTTTGCTGTAAAATCAACTCCGGCAGTTACATCATCAGCAAATTCTATGGTATCTGAACTTTGCAGCTCAATATTTTTCTGAGCTGTAACCCTGCTGAGGACACTGCTTTCTCCGTTTTCTGTTTCTACGCTTTGGGCAAAGGTTATTCTGCCATTGACATTAAGCAAAATACTGCCGGCTTCGCCGACAGCTTCCATAACACCTGCATTTTTTACGCCGACACCGTTTTCTGTACCCACCATCGTTATTCTGCCGGCATACATACCGCCCAAAGCAGAAACGTCAAGCGCCAGGGCTGGTTTTGCTGTTGCTGCTGACATCTGCTCTGCTTGAAGATCGCTGTAGGCTACTTTGTTGGCACCGGTAACTACATTCAGTTCTTCGGCCTGCAAGGTTCCGTTTATTTTTACAGCTCGGCTGATCAGGTCAATTCGCGGCGTAGTACTGCTCCCGTTAATAAAACCTGTTTCTGCACCAGCGGTATCTGTTTCAATTCTATCAGCAAAAGTGATTTTGGAAGCATTGTTAACTGTAAATCCTTCTAAATTTCCGGCAGCATCAATAGTGGGCACGCCAGTCGTCAAAACTGCCCTGTTAGTATTGATAAAGCCTACTCCGGCGGCATTGATGCCGTTGGGATTGGCTATGATAAGGCTCGCGTTCTGGCCGGCAATCTCCAGCATACCGTTCAAGGCAGAGGGATGACTGCCGGTAACTTCGTTCAGAATGATACCAGCAGGTCCGTTTGTAAGATTACTGTTGCCGCTTATGCTACCTGCCAGTTGTGTATTTATCGCATTTTGACTGTTATTAAAAACAATGCCTTCCTTACCTACCTGCAGGTCGCTAAACTTGTTGTGCGACAGTCCGCCCGGCCCTTGTGGATTATTTATATTGACGACAACTGTACCGCCAATATTCTGTGAATTTACCTGCTGTCCTGCAGCAGGTGCAGACACTGTAGTAGTATTATTGGCAAAAACAACCGTGCTGAAATAAGGCTGTGACGAAAAACTTAACAAAAGCAGTGAAGCAGTGATTTTTTTTGCCAGTTCTTTTCTTCTATAGTTACTCATTATTTACCCTTCTTTGCTCAAAATTGGTAGTACACCTGAAATCCTAAAGCTGTTTTCGATGTTTTAAAGCCTTCAGGTTTATAGATCGGCGTACCGATAAAGGCGTCATACTGCAGGCCTTTAAGCAAATTGCCCCTGATGCCGAAAACGGCTCCTGCCAGATTTTTCCCAAGCAGATATTCGTCTGAAGGTCCCCAAACATGTCCCAAATCCAGTCCAAGATAAGGCTCCAAACGCAGTTCAGGTATCGCAACACTCAGCTCATTGCGAATAATTATCCCATTTTCTGCAGAAAGAGTTTGCTCTCCATCAAATCCCCGCACCGTATAACGTCCGCCAATGCTGAACTGGTCTGCACCATACAGAACATCGGTCGTATACTGACCGCGGAGGTTAAAAGTATACCGCCCCTGTACCTTGCCCAATTTTACAGGCGCAGCAATATTCAGATTCAAACCATATAAACTGTAGCGTGTAGTAGCAGTGCCTTCAACCTGATCTGTCAAACCCGGTTCCGCCTGCCACCATGGCATACCCTTTTGATAATATAGCAGCATATCTATCGTGCTTGATCCCCAATACTGCCTGTGCAGCAGGCCGAGCTGATAAGCAGTGGTTTCCTGACGCTGCACTTCTATTTCCGTATCATTGATAAAGCTGTGACGTTTACGTTTGATAAGTTTAAATTGTCCCTGCGTCTTACGGGTCCGGTCACGGTATAAAAGCTTCTGTACACTGATTTCCATTCCATCTGTCTGACCGCTCGACAGGAATGGCACAATACTGGGAACAGTTTGATAAAAGCGGTTACGATATTTACTGACACTGAAAGTATAGTCTTTATATGGAAGCGAATAAGAAAAATAATAATTTTTAGTACCATAGGCACTGTCATTGCCCTCTGCGTCTTTGGTATAGCTATAACTCATAATATCATTCAATCCAGTTGGGTTATATAAGGCAATATTAGCAGTAGCCTGCAATCTGCCAGTACTTTCAGTACCTGAATCATCTATGGATAATCCAACAGTCCATGGTTTATCGCCACGCTTGACATCTATCACAACATCACTTTCACCAGGATTAGTTCCCGGAACCAGTTGCATGGTGACATCCTGATTGGGTACACGTTTCATTTGCTCCAGTCCCTGCTCCAAATCACGGATATTTAATAGTTTACCGGGACCGGCAGGAAATGCGTTGCGCCAGGTACCCCATGTATCCTGTGCGAAACGGATATCATGTATAGTACCCGGAATAATAATAAATTTTAATGTACCAAGAGATAAGTCCTGTTCGGGAATAACTACTCTGCTTGTAACATAACCCTTATCAATGATGCTTTCGGATAACAGTTTTGCTAAAATATTTATTCCTTCAACACCAATACGATGATGCTCGTACTGTTTTAATACTTGATTCGTCCAGTTAAAACTGGCTTTATATTTTTTATTTGCACATTCTATTTCTATCTTTCTGATCAAAAAGCTTACTTTTTCTTTTGGTAACTGTACTGCTTCCGCTGTTTCCGTCTGTGGAGCCAGATTTACGTTAGGCGCGTTAATGCGCTCACGTTCTTCCCTGGCCTGCCTTTTGGCACTTTGCTGCTGTTCGATCTGATCTATCCGGCTTTGCTGTGAGAGCATATCTGCCGGTGCTGCCTGTACCTGAACAGCGTTGCAGCTCAAAATTAAAACAATCCCCGTTTTTACTAAAACTTGTTTCATCAAATTTGCTTCCTTTATTTTATTTCATTTATTTTAGTTTAATAATTTGTAACTTTATATAATTAATTATACTCTTGCTGTCAAGATTTCCTTATAATATATTTTTATTTGTTTTCGTTTATATTAAGTATATTAACTATTCTAAAAAATTTTTGTATCAAACATAAATTTTCTCGTTTTTGTATAAAATTCGCTTATCAAAAAAGTGGCAAAAAAAAAGACTGACCTGAAAACAGATCAGTCTTCTATATCAATTTCAGTTAGAAATTTAGAAAAAAACTTTCAGCAGATACTGAACGCCAATAATGATGGCAACTAAAAGCAGCAGTGCTTTA
>ERZ772900.1806-NODE-1806-length-17935-cov-21.423546_pt1 | contig 17935 bp, 9 predicted proteins | sample MGYA00512124_ERZ772900 | MGnify/ENA primary metagenome ERZ772900 (study PRJEB29015, sample SAMEA2737716) | human gut metagenome | biome: human gut; feature: human-associated habitat; material: faeces | place: China | collected 2012 ... | reverse complement strand
TGACGCGCGAGCAGATCGCCGTCATCCTCATGGAATACATGACGCGCGTGCTCAAGCTCGAGCGCACGTGGACGCCCGCTGACCTGAGCACCTTCCCGGATGCGGGCAGCGTGTCCGACTGGGCAAAAGACGCGATGGCAGACGCGGTTGGACTTGGCCTGATCTCCGGCGCGAGCAACGGTGGCCAGACCTATCTCGAGCCGCAGGGAAGTGCGACCCGCGAACAGGTCGCGACGATCCTGATGGAGTTTTGCAAGAACGTGAAGAAGTAATCGTAAAAATGCAGTCCCCCTCTGATTCGGGAAGAATCAGAGGGGGACTGTTTGTCTTAGGCGTGAATCAGCTCGCGCAAAAAACGTTGTTTGGCCTCCTGAAGATAGGTGCGGCTGATCGGAACGCTCGTGCCGTTGTCCATTGTGAATTTGTTGTTGCCCATCGCCTGAACGTGTTTGAGATTCACCCAGTAGCTTTGGTGACAGCGGACAAAGCTGCCGGACCCGCCGATGAGTGTCTCGGGCGTTTTCTGCGAGAAGAAGGCACCCCGCAGCGTAACGATTCTTGTCTTGTGCAGGACGCGCTCCATATACTGCACGTCCTGCAGCGCAATCCGGAGAATGGCGCCGTCCTGCCTAACAGGGATCTGAACCGCACGGTCACCCAACGCGGTCAGTGCCTGATGCAGTGCCGGCCCGATACGCTGATGCAGCTGTGACTTCAGGATAAAATAGATGTGCTCGGTCTCGTATACATCAGTCGCGTAGTTGAGAAAGCTGCTCAGGAAAATAATCTGGCATCCGGGTGCATATTGCTTGATGCTCCGCGCCAGGTGGATGCCGTTTTGCTCCGGCATACAGATATCCAGCAGCGCAATGTGCGGCTGACAGCCGGTGCTGCGCAGATAGTCCAGCAGCCGGCCGGCGTCCGGAAAGTCGGAAATCTCTGCGGGGGTACCATCGAGTGCTGCCTGGACGCTCTTTACGATTTCTTTGCAGTGAAGTGCGTTGTCGTCACAAACAATAATTTCCAGCATAAGCGGCGTTCCTCTCTTTCACGGTGTCCAGTTTGAGAAACACGGAGACACAGTAGCTGCCATCCTTCGTTTCGCTCATACAGCTGCCCTGATGTTTTTCTGCGACCGACTCCAGAATATGCATCCCAACGCCGCGCTCCAGCTCCGGAATGCGGCGCTGCTTGTGCGCCTCCGCTTCCGGCGCGGCGGGATTGGATTCCGTAATGACCAGATAGCCCTTTTCGATGTGGGCATCCAGTTGGATTTTGGGATTTTCGACCTTTGCGCACGCCTCGACGGCGTTATCCATGAGATTGCCGAACACGATGACCAGATCCGTGTTCGAGACCGGCAGTTCGACCGGTAGGATGATGCGCGTCTCAACGGTGATCCCTTGCGTCTCCGCCTCCTGCACACGGCCGTAGAGAAAGGCATCAACGACCGGGTTGTCACACTGCCCGAGTTGGGAGCTGCGCTGGTTCTCGGCCAGAAACTGCCCGGCGTACTCCGTCGCCTCCTGCTGCTGACCGTTGGCCAGCAGATACTGGATCGTGTTGACGTGGTGCAGAATGTCGTGCCGGATGCGGCGGTTAGCCTCATACTGTGAAGTCAGGGCCGTGTAATGGCTCAGCTGCATGTTCAGCTGCTTTTCAAGCATGCGGTTCGTGGCCTCCAGCTCGGCTTTGCGTCCCGCGTCGCTGATCGTGCGCAGGAGCGCGATGTCCGCTGCAATGCACACGATCAGAATACCGGCCAGCAGGCAAAGCTGTGCCGCCGTCGGTGTGATGCGGAACATCGTGTTGTAGACGAAACAGATCATCAGTGTCTGCGACAGCGGGAAGAACAAAAAGATGAGCCATTGCCGCACGGTGAGCTGATAGCGCGTCTTGCCGAGACAGGATGCCGCGAACCAGATCATCAGGCTGTAGACTGGCAGATAAAAGCAAACCAGCAGTACGTTATTGATATTCAACCAGGTCAGGCTGGAATCATAGTCATTCTGGCTGATGGTCGGAAAGACCAGTATGATCAGGAATTCTGCCAGAATGATTGCCATTTCCGGAATGATCGTGCAAAACACCGTGCGTGTCGGCCGGCTGCGAAAGCATAGAAACGCGGCCGCAATCATGATGACCGGTACAGAGAGCAGCCTGGCGATGCTGCGCGATGGGAATATGGTTGCAACCACCGGCGCGATCAGGCAGATCGGCAGGAAACAGAGAATGGTCGTTTTCTTCGACCAGTGCGGTGTGAGCGTGTACCACAGAAACATTGCCCACTGCGCGAGCAGTACGACATTGAAGAGATATTCAATTGGAGAAACAAACCCTGTTTTCATGTTCTTGACTCCACTTGTGCTTCACTCAGCTTCAAAAATACGGACACAGAATAGCTACCGTCTTTCGTTTCGCTCATACAGCTGCCCTGATGTTTTTCTGCGACCGACTCCAGAATATGCATCCCAACGCCGCGCTCCAGCTCCGGAATGCGGCGCTGCTTGTGCGCCTCCGCTTCCGGCGCGGCGGGATTGGATTCCGTAATGACCAGATAGCCCTTTTCGATGTGGGCATCCAGTTGGATTTTGGGATTTTCGACCTTTGCGCACGCCTCGACGGCGTTATCCATGAGATTGCCGAACACGATGACCAGATCCGTGTTCGAGACCGGCAGTTCGACCGGTAGGATGATGCGCGTCTCAACGGTGATCCCTTGCGTCTCCGCCTCCTGCACACGGCCGTAGAGAAAGGCATCAACGACCGGGTTGTCACACTGCCCGAGTTGGGAGCTGCGCTGGTTCTCGGCCAGAAACTGCCCGGCGTACTCCGTCGCCTCCTGCTGCTGACCGTTGGCCAGCAGATACTGGATCGTGTTGACGTGGTGCAGAATGTCGTGCCGGATGCGGCGGTTAGCCTCATACTGTGAAGTCAGGGCCGTGTAATGGCTCAGCTGCATGTTCAGCTGCTTTTCAAGCATGCGGTTCGTGGCCTCCAGCTCGGCTTTGCGTCCCGCGTCGCTGATCGTGCGCAGGAGCGCGATGTCCGCTGCAATGCACACGATCAGAATACCGGCCAGCAGGCAAAGCTGTGCCGCCGTCGGTGTGATGCGGAACATCGTGTTGTAGACGAAACAGATCATCAGTGTCTGCGACAGCGGGAAGAACAAAAAGATGAGCCATTGCCGCACGGTGAGCTGGTAGCGCGTCTTGCCGAGGCAGGACGCCGCGAACCAGATCATCAGGCTGTAAACCGGCAGATAGAACAGAGCCAGCAGCACTGTCTTGGAATTCGACCAGAACTGCGTCGCATCATAATTGTTCTGGTAAACAGCCGGAAAAATAAACAGATTCAGCGTTTCACACACCACGGACGCCAGCTGCGGATAGAATGCGCAGAAAAACGTTCGGATCGGCTTACTGCGGTAGCACACGAACGCAGAAGCGATCATGAGGGTCGGAACGGAGAACATTCGCGCAACGCTGCGCGACGGAAACAAGGCAGCGATCGTCGGCGCAAGCAGGCAGATCGGCAGGAAACAGAGGATGGTCGTTTTCTTCGACCAGCGCGGTGTGAGCGTGTACCACAAAAACATCGCCCACTGTATGAGCAATACCTCATTAAATAGAAATTCAAACACGGAAACGTATGCCGATACCATAAACATTTGCTCCATCTGTTGATTGCAAAGTGTAAATTTTGAAAACGTGATAAATTATAGCACATACCGCCTGATTTTTGAAGTATTTTCTTTGCGCAGGAAAATGCTAGAAAAAAACTGCGAGTTATGCAGTTTTTGTGCGAGTTATGCAGCGATGGTTACTTTTTAACGCAATAATTGGTACAATAACAGACAGAAATATGGTCGGCCATTCGGGAAGATGGGAAGGCCGGGCGTATGCAAACACGACTGCAAAGGAGAGGATACGACATATGAGAAAACGACTTTTGAGCTTCGTGCTCGCGGTGCTGATGATCGCGTCGCTTCTGCCGGCCGCTGTGCTGGCAGCGGACATTGTGGACAGCGGTACCTGCGGCGCAGAAGGCGATGGCAGCAACCTGACCTGGATGCTGGACAGCAAGGGCGCACTGACGATCCGCGGCACAGGCGAGATGGCGCACTATGGAAAAAACTATAGAGATGCATGTCTGCGCGCACCGTGGCCGAAAGATATTAAAACGGTGACGATCGAAAACGGCGTGACCAGCATCGGCGGTTATGCATTCTACAGCTGTGAGGAACTTGCAGCGATCACGATTCCAGACAGCGTAACAAGTATTGGAATGAGCGCGTTTGAAGACTGCGAAAGTTTAGCAGCGATCACGATCCCGGATGGCGTGACGAGAATCAGCCAGAATGCATTCTCATCATGCAGGAACCTGACGGATATTGTGATCCCAAAAAGCGTGACCAGCATCGGCACTTTTGCATTTTATTACTGCCGCAAGTTGACGGCCATTATCATCCCCGGTAACGTGACAAGCATTGAAAACAGGGCTTTTAGTGCTTGCGATGCGTTGAAAGACATCTATTACGCGGGATCGGAAGCACAGTGGACCTCCGCGATCACGGACCGTGCTGCCGCGGGAATTGCGGACAGCGTGACTATTCATTGCAACTATCCCTATGATGCACACACGTTTGGCGGTTGGACAGTCGTAAGCGCCGCAACCTGCACGGTTCCCGGGGTGGAAAAGCGCGCCTGCACGGATGCCGGCTGCAAAGAGACACAGAGCCGGTAGATCGCCGCGCTGGGTCACGACTGGGATTGGGATCATGCCGTGATCACGAAAGCCGCTACAGAGACGGAAGCCGGTGAAGAGACCTATACCTGCACGCGCTGCGGCGGCACAAAAGTTGAGGAAATCCCCGCTCTGACAACCGAAAGCGGCACCTGCGGCGAGAACCTGACGTGGACGCTGGACAGCGAAAAGACCCTGACCGTCAGCGGGACTGGCTATATGAGATTTGAAGGTATGTCAACGGTTGGCCCATGGGGGTACAGCGTGAAGAAAGCGATTATCGGCGAGGGCGTGCTCAATATTGATAACTGCGCTTTTTGGGAGTGTGTGGATCTGGAAAGCGTCCAACTGCCCAGCACGCTGAAATCCATCGGCGATAAGGCGTTTCAGTACTGCACCAGTCTGAAAGAGATCACGATCCCAGCGAGTGTGGAGGAAATGGATCACCCGTTTATCAGCTGTGAATCCCTTCAGGGCTTCCATGTTGCGGCGGATAACCCAAATTACTGTGATGTGAACGGCGTCCTCATGAGCAAGGATCAGACGAAGCTCTATTTCTATCCGCTCGGACGGCCGGATACGTCCTACACGGTCCCGAGCACGGTGCAGAGCATTGAATACTGCTCGTTTTCTGATAGCCAGATGCTGAAGACCGTGACGATCCCCGGCACAGTAAAAAAAATTGACATAAATGCCTTTATGTATAGCAAGCAATTGCAACAGGTTTCACTCTCCACCGGATTGGAAAGAATAGGGACGTTCGCATTCGCGTTTTGTCCGGAGCTGAAGACCATGACGATCCCGGGGAGCGTGGAGTTCGATTATGAGGACTGGCATGATCAAAACTATTGTGGCGGTTCCATGTTTTACGAATGTGAGAGCCTGGAGAGCGTTGTGTTTCAAGAGGGCGTAACGTCGATCCCCAGTGCGTTTTATGGGGCTGAAAAGCTGAAAACTGTTTCGATCCCCAGTACCGTAGAGAGCATGAGCACAGATTTTTCCTTGTGTGGCAAGCTGGAGGAAATATCGGTCGCTGACGGGAATGCAAATTTCTGTTCCGTGAATGGGATCCTGTTCAATAAAGACCGGTCAGAGCTTCTCGTATACCCGGGTGGGAAGGCCGCGGATTCGTACCGGATCCCCGATACTGTGATCCATATTGGTGAAAGTGCATTTTATGGTTGCACACGATTGAAGACGGTTTCCATACCGGCCAGTGTCTCCGGCGTTGGCAGATGCGCCTTTGGCGGCATTTCCCTGAAAGAGATCCTTGTTGACGAGCAAAATGCAGCTTTCTGTTCAACGGACGGTGTTTTGTTTGATAAGGGGAAGACAGAGCTGATTCGTTATCCTGCCGGAAAAGTGGCGACATCTTATCAGATTCCCACCAGTGTAACAAGCGTTTCGGATGGCGCGTTTACGTATTGCTGCCATTTGAAAACGATTGCTATCCCGAAAGGGATCACAAAGTTCACGGACTGGGTCTTTATGTACTGCGATAATCTGGAAGACGTATATTATACCGGAACCGAAGCGCAGTGGAATGCCATTGAGATTGGCCATGCAAATGATGCCTTGATCAACGCCACAAAGCATTATAACGCAGAGATTCATGATTTTGGCGCATGGACGGTGACGAAAGCCGCGACCTGCACGGAAACCGGCTTGCGGACGCGCGCTTGCACAGATGCCGGCTGCTCAAAGGTAGAGACTGCTGTGATCCCCGCACTCGGCCACACGGAAGCCGTTGATGCAGCAAAGGCTGCGACCTGCACAGAAACCGGCCTGACAGAAGGCAAGCATTGTTCCGTCTGCGGTGCAATTCTGACGGTGCAGGAGAAAACGGACGCGCTCGGCCACGCATGGGATAATGGCAAAGTGACGAAGGAGCCGACGGAAAACGAGACCGGCGTGAAGACCTTTACCTGCACCCGCTGCGGTGAGACAAAGACCGAAGTCATCCCTGCCACCGGCAGCGTGGATGTCACAAAAATGTTTACGGACGTGTCGCACAGCTGGGCCGATGACGGTATCCAATACTGCGTGACGCATCAGCTGATGTCCGGCATCGGCAACGATCTGTTTGGGCCGAAGCTGACGACGACACGCGCGCAGATCGTGCAGATCCTCTATAACCTCGAGGGCGAGCCGAAGGTCACCGGCAAGACGCCGTTTACCGATCTCACACAGGACTGGTATCAGGACGCCATCCTCTGGGCGTACCAGACCGGCGTGGTCGCCGGAACGTCCAGCACGACGTTTGAGCCTGACCGGCCGGTGACGCGCGAGCAGATCGCGGTCATCCTCATGGAATACATGACGCGCGTGCTCAAGCTTGAGCGCACGTGGACGCCCGCTGACCTGAGCGCTTTCCCGGATGCGGGCAGCGTGTCCGACTGGGCGAAGGACGCGCTGGCGGATGCCGTGGCGCTTGGCCTGATCTCCGGCGCGAGCAACGGTGGCCAGACCCTCCTTGAGCCGCAGGGCAGCGCGACCCGCGAACAGGTCGCGACGATCCTGATGGAGTTTTGCAAAAATGTGAAAAAGTGACCCACGCGGCACAAAATATGTGCGGGCGGTGCATTAGCACCGCCCGCATTTTCCTTCGTTTCGCTGCATATTCGCCGGTGAAAATGCCGCGGCGGCAGAAATTTCACTTCCATTTTACAAACCGCTTGCATTCTCCGGCACCATGTGGTAAGCTGTCGATTGGTTTCCGGAATGCGGCGAAAGGGGGAGCGCCCTGGCGCCGCGCTCAACAGAAAATGATGACGAAACCAGATTGCGAGGGAGCCCGTGTTCCGGGCTGAGAGGATCCCAGAGAGGATCGACCGGCCAAATCCGTCCGCAGGGGCGGATTCTCAGCGTCTGTCGGTCGTCAGGTACGGTGTATGCAGCGCTGCATATGCCGCTTTTTTATGCCTGCGGCCGTCGGAAAGAAAAAATCTGGAGGGTATGTACATGAAAAAAGTAGTGGCAATGATGTTGTCTCTGGTCATGGCGCTCGGTCTGCTGGCCGGCTGCGGCCAGAAGGATGCCGGAACAGCTGGCGGCACAAAGACGATCGAGAGCTTGAAGATCGCGTTTTCCCCCTATGCGGATGCCGATCAGATCACGACGGCGACCGAACCGCTTGAGGCGCTGCTCAAGGCAAAGCTGCTGGAAAAGGGCTACGACGTACAGAGCATCGACATGACCGTCGGCACGAGCTACACTGCCGTGGGCGAGGCGCTCAGCGCTGGCAGCGCGGACATCGGCTTCATCTCCGGCGGCAACTATGTCCTGTTTTCCGATGACTGCGACGTGCTGCTGACTGCACTGCGCTACGGCATCAACAAGGACTCCACGAACCCGGCTGACTGGAACGACGGCACCATCGAGGAAAACACGCAGGACATGACGACCTACTACCGTTCGATCATCCTGGCCGGCCCGAGCGCGAAGGGGCAGGAGCTGCTGGCAAAGGTCAACGCCGGCGAGGAGCTGACGTGGGACGATCTCAACAGCGCGACCTGGTCCGTGCTCGCCCCGACGTCCGCGTCCGGCTATATTTATCCGAGCCTCTGGCTGCAGGAGCACTACGGCAAGACCATCGCCGATCTGGATCACGTGGTGCAGTCTGACTCGCACAGCACGTCGCTCGCACGTCTGGCCACCGGTCAGGCGGATGTGATGGTCTCCTTTGGCCACATCCGCATCAAGAACGCGCCCATCTGGCAGGAGAAGCTCGGCGGTACGGCTCCCATGGTCGAGCAGACCGGCATTATCGGCGTGACCGAGGGCATCTACAACGACATGATCGCCTACAGCAAGACCTCCGACCTCATGGCGGACGAGGATTTCCGCAAGGCGCTCGGCGAGGCGTTCATCGAGATCGCCCAGACCGACGAGGGCAAGGAGATCATCAGCGTCTTCAGCCAGGTCGGCTATACCTGGGGCAAGGATTCGGACTATGACGGCGAGCGTGACGCACAGGCCATGCTCAAGACCGCCGGAAAGTAAATCCATGCTGCTGGAAGCTGCGCATATCAGCAAGCGCTTCGGCAGACAGCCGCAAGTGCTGACGGATGTCTCCTTCGGCCTTGAACCCGGAGAGTTCGTGTCTGTTATCGGCCCGTCCGGTGCCGGGAAGACGACGCTGTTTCGCATCCTCAACGGCACACTGCCGTGCGACGGCGGGGAAGTGTGCATCGACGGGCAGCCGTTTTCCCGCGCGCGCGGCTGCGCCAAGCGCGCCGTGCAAAAGCGCATCGGCACCATCTATCAGGACTTCGCGCTCGTAGAGCCGGTCTCCTGCCGGCAGAACGTGCTCAACGCCTGCCTGCCGGACATGGCGCTGCCGGCGGCGCTGCTGGGCCTGTTTTCGTGCGCGCAGATCGCGGAGGCTGAGCGGCTGCTCGCGCGCGTCGGTCTGGCTGACAAGTGCGACGAGCCGGTCTGCAATCTGTCCGGCGGGCAGAAGCAGCGTGTTGCCATCGCGCGCGCGCTCATGCGAAAGCCCGCGCTGCTGCTGGCGGACGAGCCGGTCGCCTCGCTCGACCCGGTCACCGGCCGGCAGATCCTTGCGCTGCTGCAGGACATTCAGCGCACGGAGGGCGTCGCCATTCTCATGAACAGTCATAATCTCGACCAGAGCCGGGCGGTTTCCACCCGGCTCCTTGGCCTGCATGCCGGGCAGATCGTGCTCGACGGCGCGCCCGCCGCCGTGACGGACGCAGACCTCACACGCATCTATGGCGATGCGGAAAGCGAGGCTGCGCCATGACGCGCTCCCGCGGCAAGCGCTGGGCGCGGGCGCTGGGTGTGCTCGCGCTGTTTGTGCTGGCGTTCCGGCTCACGGGGTGCGACCCCGCGGTATTCTGGGCGCGGCGGGCGCACCTGCGCGACATTGCCGCGCAGCTCTTCCCGCCGGACTGGAGCTATCTGTCCGCGATTGTCGCGCCGCTGCTGGCCACGCTGCGCATGTCCGTCACCGGCACGGCGCTGGGCGTCGCGCTGGCGCTCGGCTTCGCGCCGCTGTGCGCGCATAATCTGCCGTGCCCTGCGCCGGTGCGCGCAGTGCTGCGTTTTCTGGTGCAGGTGCTGCGCTCGTTCCCGGCGCTGATCCTTGCGCTGCTGGCGACGTTCCTGTTCGGTCTCGGCACGTTTTCCGGCACGGTTGCCATCACGCTCTTCACACTGGCCGTCATGACGCGTCTGACATACGAGGACATCGAAACGCTGACGCTCGCGCCCTATCGCGCGCTGTGCGCCATGGGCGCGTCCCCGGCGCGTGCCTATGCGCGCGCCGTCGTTCCGGAGATCGCCTCCGGCTATCTGACCAACGCGCTCTACCTGCTCGAGACGAATGTGCGCCACAGTGCGATCCTCGGCTATGTCGGTGCCGGCGGCATCGGCCTGCTGCTCAATGAGAAGATCTCGTGGCGGGAGTACGGCCGCGTCGGAGCGATCCTTGTGTGCCTGTTTGTGACCGTCTGCTGTATCGAGTGGCTCAGTCACGTGCTTGGACGCATGATTCGCGGCGAGCGCAATGTCCCGCGCAGGGCAAAGCGTGTGCTCTGGGCGGCGGTGCTGGTGTGCGTGGTCGTCTGCACGGCGGGCATCGAAGCGCCGGATCTGGCGCATACGAGTAAAAGTGTGCTCGCGGCGATGGGCGATGGGCTGCTGCATCCGGACTGGGGCTTTTTCTTCGGCACCGGCAAGGACGGGCTCGGCTGGCTGCTGCTTGAGACGGTCGGCATCGCGCTGGCCGGCACCGGCCTCGGCGCACTGCTTGCGGCATCGCTGGCGTTTTTGAGCACGCCGAAGCTGCTGCCGCGCCCAGTTGCGCTGCTGTTCCGGGTGCTGATCGTGGCGATCCGCTCCGTGCCGTTTCTGATCTACGGGCTCATCTTCATCCGCGTCTCCGGCCCCGGTGCGTTCACCGGCGTGTTGACGCTCGCGGTGTGCAGCATCGGCCTGCTCAGCAAGCGCTTCACTGAGGCGATCGAGTCGCTGGATTTTCGCGCCTACGACGCGCTGCGCGCCATGGGCGTCTCGCTGCTGCCGCGCATTCGCTATGCAGTGCTGCCGCAGCTCGGCCCGGCGTTTTCCTCGGCTGTGCTCTACCGGTTCGATGTCAATATCCGTGAGGCATCCGTGCTCGGCCTTGTCGGCGCCGGCGGTATCGGCGCGCCGCTCATCTTCGCCATGAACCAGTATGCGTGGAATGATGTTAGCGCTATTTTCCTTGGCTTTGTTCTGCTTGTCTGGCTCATTGATGTGGGCTCGGCCCGTCTGCGCACGCGGCGCGCAGTGGCAGCTGCACCCGGGAAATAAATCTTGAAAGCGATCCCCCACCGGTACGACCGGCGGGGGATTTTTGCGCCATGGCTCGCAGCACACCGAGAGGAAATCGGACACAGATTTGAAATGCAATTGACAGGGCATGACCGGATGTATATAATTATTGCAGAGTGTGCAATTTTATACAAAATTGGCAGCGGCGGCATCATTTTTTTGCGATTTGCGGTGTTTGGCTTCGTTTTTGTAATGCAGCCGATACCGGCTGCATTCTGCTGCCGGAATGAGAGGATGCACGGATGAAAAAGTATGGGATCACGCTTTTCCTTACTCTGATTTTGCTGCTCGGGCTGGTGGTGCCAGCGGTGTCGGCGCAGATGCCGGATGCGGCACCCGCCGAGACGCAGGAGCAGTCCCCGGAGCTGCTGGATGCGACGGTCGTTGCAAAGGGAATCGATGTCAGCCATCACCAGGGGGCTATCAACTGGGATGCTGTTGCGGGGCAGATCGATTTTGCGGTCATCCGCTGTGGATATGGCGGCAACCTGTCCTCGCAGGATGACCGCCAGTGGAGTGCAAATGTTGCCGCCTGTGAGCGGCTTGGCATTCCTTACGGTGTGTATCTGTATTCCTACGCGGCAACGGACGACGAGGCGAGCGACGAGGCACAGCACGTGCTGCGTCTGCTGCAGGGACACACTCCGCAGCTGCCGGTCTATCTCGATCTGGAGGATTCCGTGATCAGCAGCAACTGTTCCGCGGCGGACATTCTGCGCCACACGACGATTTTTTGCAATGCGATCCAGGCGGCCGGTTACCGGGCCGGCGTTTATGCGAACCGGAACTGGTGGACAACGCTCCTGACGGACGCAGCTTACGATCAGTGGGAGCGCTGGATCGCCGTCTGGGCCGATCAGACCAATTATAACAAGCCCTATCAGATGTGGCAGTACAGCAGCAAGGGACAGATCAGCGGCATCAGCGGCAATGTGGATCTGGACTACTGGTACGGCGCACCGCTGACCGGGACGCACCGGCATACCTATCAGGTCACGGCGCAGACGGCCGCGACGTGCACACAGCCCGGCCAGACGACCTATACCTGCGCCTGCGGTGCGACCAAGACGGAGACGACGGCTGCGTTGGGCCATAACTACGGCGCCTGGACGACATATACTGCGCCCACATGCACAGTGGCGGGTATGGAGCGCTCTGTCTGCACCAGATGCTCGGCTTATCAGGAGCGCACGGTCGCGGCAACGGGCGTGCACAAATGGGACGCCGGTGTGCTCGTGCAGGAGGCGACCTGCACCGAGGACGGATGCAGACGCTATACCTGCACCCAGTGCGGCACGACGAAGGACGAGACCCTGCCCGCCGCCGGACATTCCTATGAAAAAGGGAAGTGCACCGTCTGCGGCCAGCGGGACCCAGAGCTGCTTCTGGGTGATCTGACAGGCGACGGGAAGTGCACGTCGGCGGATGCCGTCCTGCTCGTTCGCTACCTCTCCGATCTTGAGGAGCTGACGGAGCAGCAGCTGCTGGCTGCTGATATGAACGGTGACGGGCGCATCACGTCCGCGGATGCAGTGGCGCTGGTGCGCCTGCTCGCCGGGCTGGTGTAACCGAAACGCGTACTGGATGAGGTGAATCAGATGAAAAAACGGATCTTCAGTTTTCTGCTGGTGCTTTCGCTGCTGCTGACGACCTTCGCGGCGTTTGGCATGGACGGCGCGGCCGCCGACAGTGCGCGCGATGTGCAGCTGTCCGAGGGCGTCCGAAATATCGTCAAGCGCGCGTATCAGATGACGGACATTCAGTGGACGCCGCAGGCGGATGTCCTCGGCTGGAACGGTGACCTTACATATCGCGCCGGCGTTACCTATACGGGCCTTCCTTATGGCCAGCCGGTCTACGCCGCCTATGTGCCGTGGGTGACCGATCTGGACGGTTTCGCGGCGGCGGTGAAGGATCCGAACAGCAGTATGTATACCTCCTATTCGACGTATAACTGCAGGGCGCCTTACTATTCCTGCGACTGCAGTGCCTTTGTCTCCTGGGCGTGGGGGCTTGGCAGCAGACAGACGACGAGAACCATTGCCAACTATGCAACCGAGATCAGCACGACCTCCTACGAGAATGCGCAGGTCGGTGATTGCTTCTGCCTGGCCGGTACCCATGTTGTGCTGATCACGGCGCTCACATATGACAGCAATCATAAGATCAACGGCATGGAGATCTCGGAATCGACCGTCAATGCGGCGACGAACTACTGCTGCCAGAAGACATGGTACGGCGACGGGCATGCCTACCCGCTGTCAAAAGTTCAGTCCAAGTATCTCGATCGTGGCTATATCCTCTACCGCAGCAATACGCGCGACTCCGTGACCTATACGCACGCGTGCAGTGTGCCGCTGGCCGGTGATGTGTGCGCACAGTGCGGTTACGGTCTGCAGCTGCAGACGGTCGCGGTGACGCTCCGCACCCGGGCGGACACGAACCTGTACGCCCAGCCGGATGCCGCCGAGCCGGTCGGCACGGTGTATCAGGGCGTGGACATCCAGGTCGGTACCTGCGCCCGGACAGGCAGCGGCGTCTGGTGCAAAACGGGTGACGGCCAGTGGCTGAAGGCTGCGGATGTCGATTTTGTTTCCTATGATAAAACGGTTTCCGTCACGGACAAGGCTTTCCCGAATGACGAGCTTCCTGCCGGCAGCGCCTTTGCACTGAAGGGGACGGTCCGGTCCGTCAACCCCATGACGGAGATCTGCGCGGCGGTCTATCCGGCGCAGGAGGATTCGGAGCCGGTGCTGGAAAAGCGCATTGTGCTCGATCGTGCCGACAGTTATGCGCTCGCCGGCAGCGAGCTGGACAGCGCGCTGCCGTTCCAGACGCTCGCGGCCGGAGATTACCGGTTCGTGCTCACGGTCACGGAGCTGGCGTCCTATCCCGGCCGGGAAGACGCGGCGCTGGTGACCACGGAGGAGAGCGCTTTCCGCGTGGGCGAAGCAGCTCCATGCAGCCACACGCACACAAAAACCGAGGAACAAGCCGCAACTTGTACGGAAGACGGATTGCGAACTGTGACGTGTCTGGATTGCGGTGCAGTCACGCAAGAGACGCTGCCCGCCAAAGGACATACCTATCAGAACGGGGTGTGCACCGTGTGCGGGGAGACGGAGTATTTGCTTGGCGACCTCAACGGGGACGGCTTGGTGACATCGGCCGATGCAGTGCTGCTCTCGCGCAGTCTGACGGATCTGGCCGAGCTCACGGCCGAGCAGCAGAAAGCCGCGGACATCAATGGTGACGGCGTGATCACGTCCGCCGACGCTGTGATCCTGGTCCGCTTCCTTGCCGAGCTGATCCCATCGCTCCGGTGAGCGGAGGATGTATGTCGTTTTGCGGAAATACATTTCCGCTGAAGATACAGAAGAAAAATAGAAACAGGAGGATGAAATGAAGAAACGAATACTGAGTATGCTGCTGGTACTTGTGCTGATGGCGACACTGGTGCCGGTAAGCGCTAGCGCTGCATCTGTTAATGATGACAGCGTGTTCCTTACGCAGCAGGAAAGTGTCACATGTACGCTGGCGGCATCTGCCATGTTGCTGCGAAGGTGCGCAATTATGCAGGGAAATAGCAACTGGGCTTCAATTACGGAAAGCTCTATTGCATCATCCGCTTGGATAAATGGTCTCGGATTACGCGGCAGCTTCAGCTATGCGGGCATGAATGTTTCTAAAGGCACGCTTCCGGGCAATTTAACAGAAAAAATCAATTTTCTCATTTGGACGCTAATCGAACACCCGGAAGGAATCGTTGTCTATAATACAAACGTTCCGCATGCAGTGGTGTTGACGGACTATACAAACGGCGTTTTTTATTGCGCGGATAGTGGAAATGCAGATCTTAGAGGACGCAGGCCTTTGTCCGACAGTACATTCAAGTGGAGTCTCAATACCACGGATCAAAATACGATTATTTCCGGTTTTTCTTCTTACTGGTCTGTTACGAATTACTCGACACCGGTTTTGAATCTGGGTTCTGATTTTTATGCACAAATTGTGAATACAGGTACGGGCTGGAGACCGATTGAAGCGGATAGCACCGGGAATGTGCGCATTGCACCGAAAGATGACGCAACAGACCCAAGACAGATCTGGCACTTTATTCGAAGAGCGGATAGTACATACAGTATTGTCAACGAATATACCGGGCAGCACTATCTGGAAACTGCTGGCGGCGGTGTTGTGGACGGGACAAATATCGATGTCGCATTGGCTTCTGGCGGTTCCAATCAATTCTGGTTTATTACCCAGCGCGGAAATGGATATAGTATGCGCCCGCACAATTGCAGCATGTTCCTGTCGATGGCGGCAAATCAGAATGTTGCGAACATACAGCTTGCTTCACCGAGTGCAGATGGACTGCAAATTGGCGGCCCCTTTATTAAAAGCGCGGAGGGGTATGCTAAGCCAAGCAAGCCGGCTGCTGCAACGGTAACGGTGAATGATGCCTTTGCGGGAGAAGAGGCAACGATTACTTGGACGACGTCTTCTGAGGTCAATCGATATGACAGCCGCGTCTATAATCTGAAAATTTGGGACGCCAATAGTAAGCTTGTCCTCGAAAAGAACGGCCTTACAGGGACGAGCTATTCGTACACGTTTGAAAATGAAGCTTCGTATACAGTGCAGGTAACGGCGGTCAATACGAAATATGAGAACTGGTATACGGAGAGCAGCAAAACAACGGTACAGGTCGTTGCATCGCATGAGCATAATTATACGTATGAAATGACCAGAAAGCCGACAACTTCTCAGTCCTTCGGTTTTGGCACCGTTACTGGCACCTGCAGCATCTGCGGTAAAAAGGTTTCAAAGACGATGCCCGGGCTGAATACGACGGATTATACATATACGGTTGTAACGCCGGCAACGTGTACTGCAACCGGTACTGGCAGATATACTTGGAATAACACGGATTATGGCGTGTATTCAATCGATGTTACGCTCGATAAGACGGAACATCAGTACGTCTCCGAAACGATCCCCGCGACGTGCTCTGCCCCCGGCGGCACGAAATACACATGCTCCGTCTGCGGCAAGACCTACACGGAAACTGCCACCGTCGGCTGGTCCGACTGGTCGGAGACCAAGCCGGCCGGCGTGGAGGACAGCCTGATCGAGAGCAAGACGCAGTATCGTTCCTCCAAATATGAGACGAAGACCTCGTACAACACGTCCGAGAGCGGCTGGACGCGTAAGAGCAGCGACTGGGAAAAGGCCAATTCCGGTTCGGTCACCTATGTCAAGTCCTGGCCCGGCGGTTTTAACACCGGAAACGCGCTGTACGGAACCTACAACAAGACGCCGGTTTCCGCCTCGGAGACGGCCACGGCAAAGACCGTTGTCAACAGCGAAGCCGTCAGCGGCTATATCTACTGGCACTGGTGCCGCGGCAGCTACACCGCCGGCCCCATCAACCGCAGGGTGTCGGATGTTTGCGAGGGCGAGTTCCAGACCTTCCACGCTTTCTTCAGCACATCGAACGCCTCGTCGACGGACGCGAACGGCGCCAACGGCGGCGACTGCAAGTATTATCCGAATGGCGGCTGCTGCGCGGATACGTATTGGTATTTCCAGATTCCGGTCTATACCCAGAACTATACGAACTATAAAAAGCTCTTTACTTATGAGCGCTGGACGGATTGGTCCGACTGGGGCGACAAGGAGATCAGCGCGAGCGACACGTGCAAGGTGGAGACGCGCACGGTCTACCGTTATTATACTGCTGCCAAAGAGCACACTTGGGACGCGGGCACCGTGACCGCCGCTGCGACCTGCACGGCAGACGGCGCAAAGACATATACCTGCTCTGTGTGCCAGACGACCAAGACGGAGCCGATCGCAAAGCTGGGTCACGATTACCGGCAGACGGTCGTCGCGGCGACATGCACGGCCAAGGGCTATACGCTCAACAAGTGCAGCCGCTGCGGCGATGAATACCGCGATGCGGAGACCGCCATGCTTCCGCATAAGTACGTGGACGGTGTCTGCACGGCCTGCGGCGACAAGGTGACGATGTTCACCATCGGTGCAGTGACCGCCAAGGCCGGCGACACGGTCACGGTCCCGGTCGAGATCAAGAACAACACCGGCTTTGCAGGATTTACGCTCAAGATCACCGCTGATGCAAACCTGACTCTGACCGGCATTGCCAAGGGCGAGCTGATGGAGAAGGCAAACAGCGGCCTGTTTGTAGACAATGTCAAGGGCGGCGTCATCAACTGGACGAGCGACCGGAATATCACCGGCGACGGCGTGCTGTTGAAGCTGACGTTTACCGTTGCGGACAATGCGCCGGACGGGAAATATGAGATTTCCGTTGCGCTCAAGGACGATGAGGCGTCCAACTGCGTCGATGAAAACGGTCGGGCGCTTCGCGCGGCGTTTGAAGCGGGTTCCGTTCTGGTTTCCGCTGCACCGCATATGCATGACTATGCGGTGACCGTCACCGCACCGACCTGCACGGCCAAGGGCTACACGACGCACACCTGCGCCTGTGGTGACAGCTATGTGGATGCTTATACCGACGCACTCGGTCACGCGTGGGACAGCGGCAAGGTGACGAAGCCTGCCACCGAGACGGAGGACGGCGTGAAGACCTTTACCTGCACCCGCTGCGGCGAGACAAAGACCGAGGTCATCCCGGCCACCGGCAGCGTGGATGTCACAAAAATGTTTACGGACGTATCGCACAGCTGGGCCGATGATGGTATCCAATACTGCGTGACGCATCAGCTGATGTCTGGCATCGGCAACGATCTGTTCGGGCCGAAGCTGACGACGACGCGCGCGCAGATCGTGCAGATCCTCTATAACCTCGAGGGCGAGCCGAAGG
>ERZ772900.1786-NODE-1786-length-18086-cov-4.262936_pt1 | contig 18086 bp, 10 predicted proteins | sample MGYA00512124_ERZ772900 | MGnify/ENA primary metagenome ERZ772900 (study PRJEB29015, sample SAMEA2737716) | human gut metagenome | biome: human gut; feature: human-associated habitat; material: faeces | place: China | collected 2012 ... | reverse complement strand
AAATATGTCACTACCTGTTTTACAAATAAATGAAACCTGTCCCCCTAACCGCGCACACAGCGGCTCACACGGCGAAACACGGCGGGTTCTCAGGGTCGATGGTGACGATGTTTCCGGTAGCGGGATCATCGACACCATCGACCCTTTTCAGGCAGATCAGACGGTCGCCGTTGCTCTTGCGGAAGGACACCGTAATGCCGTTTCTCCTTAGAGCGTCAACGCTTTTGCGGATTCGGTGGGAGAAGCTGTTGGGGGTCAGTCCCTCCGCACCGGCAGGGTCGATCTTTTCCAACAGCGCCTTGGCAGGGGCGCTGATCTCCGGCTGCCGGCGCAGCAGTTCAGAGAGAAGAAAAAGAATTCTCTCGTTGGGCTGCTCTTTCTGTTCGCAGTCATCTGACAGCAGTTTCCAGACATGATCCTCACCGTCGAACTCCAGCGCCAGTTCCCGGTAGGGGATGTCCCGCCCGGTGCAGTAGAGCGTGGCGGTGTTTTCTCTGCGCTTGCTCTTGCGGAGGACGAAGTTGCTGTCGGTAGCGCCGCTGAGTCCGGTGGTGCCGGAGATCATGTTCATGGGATCATCGTCATTCATCTTCCGCAAGTGATGCACCAGCAGAATGGCGATGCGGTGCTTGTCCGCCAGCGCTTTCAGAACGCCGATGTCCCGGTAGTCGCTGGCATACGGATTCGCGTCATTGCCCGCGGTGCGGATGCGCTGGAGCGTGTCGATGACGATGAGCCTGGTCTGCGGATGCTCCTTCAAGAATTGCTCGATCTGTTCCACCAGCCCGTTGTGGAGCTGCTGGGACATGACGGCGAAGTGCAGCGTGGGCGGCGCGTCCTCCGTGAGATCGAAGAGGCGGCTCTGGATGCGCTGGAAGCTGTCCTCCAGACAGAGGTACAGCACCTCGCATGGCCGTGTGGCGAACGTCCAGAGCGGCTTGCCCTGCGCGGCGCAGAGACACAGCCACAGCGCCAGCCACGATTTGCCGATCTTCGGCGCGCCTGCCAGCAGGTGCAGCCCCTGGGGAAGCAGATTGTCGACCACGAAAGAGACTGGTTCGTAAGCGGTGCTTTGCAGCGTGTCCGCGTCAATGGTTTGCAGTCGGTTCATAAAAAATACTCCTTTCCGGTTTGTCAATGTGGTATACTGATACTGTAAAGGAAGGGAGATGGTTTTTACATGGAAGAGTGGTTTTCGAGATTTTTCCAAGACTTGCAACTACAGCTCGGACTGCGTGACCCCAAGTTGACCGCTCCCGAAAAGAATATCTCCGGCATCTTTTTGGAAACAGATACCGGAGAGAACATCGATATTTTATTGGTTGGCAAGGATGGGCGTGCAGAAGAACTCAGGGGTCGAACGCCAGCGGAGGAACTGGTTCGGTTTACTTCTCTGGATTTTGCGGAATACCATGCCGTGATCCAGCGGCTCTGGACGGAGCATCCTCTGTTTTTGGAACGCATGGATGTTCCCTATTCGGACTATGAGGATTTTGAAAAGCAGATCGGCGACTTGCCTGATTGGATTATGAAGATCGATACCATCTCCGCTTTTTATGCCGCTGAACATCTTCAGGACGCAATGGCAATGCAGGACAATGGTTCGCCGATTTTTCCGTCCGAGAAAGGTGCCGCAGTTCTTCGGGCACTGGACGAGCCGTGCAGGGCACAGCTGCGTATTCGAAATCTTCTGGAGATCGGGTTTGCCGATTATGAGCGTGCCGCGCAGTGGAAGCGGTATGGAGCGTTGGAGGAGGCATACCCCGCGTTAATGCACCAATGCTTTCCTTGCAGGCCGATGCCGTTCGGACACCGGTTGCGGTATACGGTTGAAAATATCTTTGAGCTGTACCTGTTGGAATTGCAGCTTTATTTCCGCCAGAAGAAAAAGCGTATCGCACGATGTGAGTGCTGCTGGCAGTATTTCATTCCGAAAACCTCTGCGGAAACGCACTACTGCGACCGTGTGATCGACGGACTGTCCTGCAAGGCGCTGGGGCCAAAACTCAAGGGCAAGGATGGTGCGGCATTGGATGAGGCACTGCGGATATACAATGTTCTGCGACATAGGATGGAAGAACGACGGAACCGTTATGAGGACGCTCCGCCAGACCAGCGGGATCGGCTGAAGCCTGTGAGCGACGCTCGCTATCAGGAATGGATCAGGGCAGCGGTCAAGGTCAGAGGGAGGTATCTCAAAGGAAAAATCTCCGCATCGGATTTCCTACGGGAAATCGATTCCTTTGGAGAACTGGAAACCTATAAGGTCGAGCAGGTGTCTCTGCCGGAGCCGGACAGCACAGCATGGTGTCGGCATATCAAGGGGAATCTGGACTTTGATCCAGCTATCAACTACCGAGGCTTCATGCATCTGGACTTGAGAGAGGAGAATGCGGAATGGAAGGTTTGGACGCCAGAGGAACAGGAGAATATCGCCCGTGGCGGGCATGGGAGCTTAAGGGAGAAGTATAAAAAGTAAGGACTGAGGGAGTAAAACTCCATCAGCCCTTACTTTTCCAAAGATTCATAATAGGATATGATGCAAATACCTCTTTTTCTTCTGGGCAGAGCTGGTCATAAATTAATTGAGCCTCATAAAAACTCTCCAAAAGAATATTGGCGGCTAACTGATATTGCGCAGGGATTCCCTTGCTTTTCATGGATGAAAGGTACTGGATTTCTTCTGGATTCAATTTCCGACGACGCTTCTCTGTCTGTAAGCGATTAATTTGATATAGATCCACTTGCGAAAAATCCTTTTCACTCAAAAAGTCAAGTAACTGAATTACTACATCTAAGATGGTAGTATCTTTTCTCCTGTCATATAATTTCAAAAGTTCCAGAATAAGCAGGACAATATGTTCCCCATATATAGTGGAATACGGCTGTTTTTGTATTGATGGAACAATTTCTGATAGGTCTACATTATCTATCGTTTCAAGCTGTTCGGCAGTCATGAGAACATAAGGGCTTACTCTTGTTCCATGTTCAGGTGAAGCATCTTTTCCTGTCAAAACCAGATCGTCAATTTCAAAGAAGTTACGAATGAAGCAGCCTGTTTTATTATCCGCCTTTTTCAGCACAAGCAGAAGTGTTATATTCCCTATTGAAATTTTCCCAACAGCGGGTTGCTCCGAACACTTCAAAGGAACTGTAGAACCATCCAATATACCATCTACGAGGTAATTGAGATTGCTTGTTTCTTTATCTGTTAGACTTCCCAATGATAAATCTTTTTGGACATGGAGTTTCTTCAATGTGGCATCTGCGCGCAGGAGAGCGGACAAACGATTCGAAACCTCGTCCAGCGTATGTCCATGAAAATCGAGAGAAGAAAAGACAGGCATTAAAACCTTACCGATGTAAATGGGTTGTTTTTGCATCATTGCTGATATGAGTTTCATTTCTCGGATTTGTTCTTGTAGCGTTCCTTGGAATTTATAGTTCACATTAAAATGATGATTATTTGCGGTGATTGTAATATCGCTACCAAGTTCAAAATGCCGTTTCTTATTTGGCGCTCGAATGACATCTATGTGGTCATACAAAACTTCTCCATTCACAACTATTTCGTTCTTTTGTCTTGTTATAATTTTTTGAGGATATATCTTATCTACAGCAAAAGCAAGGTCAATATTTTTCGGTTTCGCATAGATGTATTGGGGATGGCTCAATAATTCTTCAAAAAGGTTATCTCTGTTTTTTAAGCCGATACTTGGCACAGAGAACTGCAATTTATCGATTTCTAATGATGTTTTTTTCAAATCCTGAACAGAGCAAACATCGGGAAGTAAACTGGCTTGCTTCCGCTTATTTGTCAAAAAATCATAGCAAACTCGTATTATGCCATCTTTATATCTGTGCGGGAATAAATCCAATTTTATCTGCTTGGTTTTCTGCGAACCAGCCGAATCCAATATGCGTCTGAGGTCAAATGGCAAAAGCGAAGTATAATAAATTTTGTAATCATCATAATTCTTGCTTTGGATAAGGAAAAAGATAACACCACCATCATTTAGATAATTACGTAAATCACTGACCTCAGCTTGAAATGTTGCCTTGTTTTTTTGAAAGCGTTCAACCCAAGTGCCCTTGACTTGGACAGGAATCCGCCCCGCTAAATTGGATTTATTAAATTCACTTGAGTGATATAGTCTCATTTCCCCATCCCACGAGGGTGTTTTATCGTTTTCATGAATGTCGGGTTCGATGACGCCTGTCCTTAAAACAGCATCTGTCAGTTTGTTGATTGAGTACATTTCTACGATAGAAGCATTAGGCTTTTCTTCCATATCTTTGCCACCTCTTGTATGTCTGTCATCAAATCTCCCACATGGTTTCATCTCCGCAGATGTTACGGATCTTCAATCTAACCGGTTTCTTTTCGCTGCGGATAGCTCCGTCCCAGAACTCCTTGGTTTTCTCGCCGTTGCGGATGACATAACCCAGCTTGTCGATCTTGATCCCGCTGTCGGAGTGCCATGCGCCGTCAGCGGCGGTGCAGTCAAGGCTCAGATACTCGATCAGTTCCAGCCCCTCCTCGCTGATTTCAATGGGCTTGAAGGGCTTCTTGGGCGAGGCGTTCATGCGGGCTTTGTTGTTGAACTCCGTGATCTTTTGCAGCACGCGGTCACTGACAAAGCTGTCGATCACCACCTGCCAGCCGCCGAAGAGGTCATCATGGACTTCCGCGCAATGGAACGATGCCTCGTCCCCAATGACCACATCGTCCAGCACCGTTTTCAGGTCGCGCAGCTCAATCTCCACGGTGGTACTGTCATCCGCGGCGATAAAGCGGCGAATTTCGTCCTCGTCGGTGATGTCGATGTAATACACGATGACCTTTTTCACACTACTATCCAAGTCGGGGATGGCCTGATGGAGAATGCGGTTCATCAGCACCACATCCAGCAGCTTGGAGCTGCTGTCCATCAGGTTCGGCACATAGACAGGAATCATGCCCAGCTTGCTGTCAGAGATGGCTCCCTCCCAGAAGGAGTCCAAATCGTCCTCGTTTTTTAGACCGGGAATGAGGGACTTGATCTTATCCATCGTCTGAACGGGGTTGCGGTAAAGCTGTACGCCGTCCTTGATCTCCAGTACATCAAATTCCGCGCCATCAGTAACGAGGCGGTCGCGGGCGGTCTGGATGGAGTTGAGCCCGATGTCGCAGTGGATAAAGCGCCGCCCCAGCTTGTTGGCAACGGCGGCAGTCACGCCGCTGCCGCCGAAGAAGTCAGCAACGAGCATACCTCTGTCGGAGGAAGCGTTGATGATGCGTTCAATCAACGCTTCCGGCTTTTGCGTGGCGTAGTCTGAACGCTCTACAGCTTGTGAATTTACAGGGTTAATATCCAGCCACATGGATTGTGCGGGCATACCAGGCAGTTCGTCAAGATAGACTTTGGAACGGATGCCGCCAGTCTTTGTAATATGGATTCTGCCTTCACGGTCTAAGCGCTCCATGGTTTCAAGCGGCATTCTCCAAAGCGAGCGATAGCCTTTATACTCGTAGTCGTAACCGCCGCCGGAAAGGCCTTTCGCGGTCAGATTTCCGCTGTCCCAGCGGCGACCATCGGGGTCAGTCCGGCTAAAGCGAGCAACATACGCATCATCATAGGGCTGATAGACCGTGTTAAAAATATAATCCGTCTGAGATTTCGTGTAGAAATAAATGCAGTCAAAGTTGTTACCGTAAAACTCCGCATCACTGTGGGCGGTAGCGCGCTTCCAGATAATCTCGTTTCGGAAATTGTCTTCACCAAAAATCTCGTCCATCAGGATCTTCACATAATGCCCGATGTGATAGTCCAGATGCACATAGATCGATGCCGTTTCACTCATGACGCCCTTGATCGCCATGAGGTTTTCATACATCCAGCTCAGGTACTTTTCCTTATCCCAGACATCGCCGTACATCTTTTCCTCAAAGGCTTTCAGCTCGTCCACATCCAGTTCCCGCTCCGCCTGCGCGATGGCCTCGGCAACCTTGGGATTGCGGCGGATATAGACCTTTTTGGCGTAGTCCGCGCCGCTGGCAAAGGGCGGGTCGATGTAGACCAAATCGACCTGAAGGCCCTGTTCTTTCAAATAGGCGCAGGCAGACACGCATTCGCCGCGAATGACCATGTTGCCATCGGTGTTCTCGCCCACGGTCTCCTGCTTCTCCATCTCGTACAGGGGCATTCCCCGCTGGAGCGTCATGGACAGCTCGTCCGCGCCCTTGTAGCGCAGAATGCGGTTGAAATTGCCCAGCACCGCCTGCCCCTCCACGGGCTCGGGAATGAAGGGAATGTATTTAATGGGCATTATCCTTGTCCTCCATTCTCCATGTGGTGTATGAACTGTTCAAGTGACATTGCCATCCCCATGGAGGCAAAACATTCTCGAGCCAGTTGCTGGTTTTGTTCCGGAGTTAGTTGATTCAGCGCTTTAATACATTCAATCACTTTACACTTTGCATTCAGATATTTGTCATCAAAATCTACTGTAGGTCTGATATTCATTGTTTGTCCTCCCCTTGTTTTAATGTGATCAGGAGACGAATGATGTTACCTGTTTGATACATAAGGTATTCCAGAAGTCTGTTGCTTGTGGCATCTCGATGCTTTGCGTAGTTGTTCATAAAGCTTGTATATGCTTGAAGCACTGTTTCAAAATTTCCACTTACTTCTTTAGGAACTCCTTGGCTTTTCAAATATGTCCCATATGCATTTTTGTAGTTTTCGAGTGACTTGTTGCCTCCAAAATACTCTTGGAAAAAGTTTTCCAAGGTTTTGCGAAATTTGTCTGCAATATCGCTGGCGTTATCCGAAGTTGTTTCTGAATACTCTTTTAGAGCTTTTACAAATGCCTTGCGCGACTCAGGATAATCAGCTAACCACTCTAACGGCTCAGAAACAAGCGCATCATCCAATTCTTTTGCGCCTTTGGGGAAGATAAAAATTCCGTCATCATCTTCAATTGTTTCGAAACTTATGCGGCAGTCTTCGAGAGCTTTTTTTATGCCCGATAATATCGTTCGCTTGTCCGTTTTCTCACCGTCATATGTGTTGATTAGAGCCACAAGGCAAGACAAAAAGTCAGCAAAACTTTTTGTGCGTTTCGAAAGATAAAGCCATGCTCTTTGTAGTCCCAAGGGATCATTGCCGAAATCCAAGTCCCGTGAATCCTGTTCTGCGAGGAGGTAGCTTTCACCTATCATATAAGCAAGGCCAATTTCGTCTTGCTCTTCGAAAGGGCAATTCTCCCCAGATTGCATAAAAACTTCTATACGCTTTATAAATAGGCTCTTTTTTTGGTCGTCATTAAACGATAACCCAAGTGCCTGTCGATAATCAAGCCAATCCATTATTTATCTCTCCTCAAAAAATCCGCAGATTTTCTCATGTGTTTGTCTGATCCGTTCCGTCTCCGGCAGAGTATCCTCCAAATAGAGATACTCAAACCGCTCATAGCCGAACGCCTGGTTGTTATAACGGGAGAACTCTATTTCCATAAAAGTCCGCTTATCCTTGAATGCAGGGTCATTGGCATAAATACCGCCCTTGGTTTCCACGATAATGGCCTTGTGAATTTTACTATCCTTGCGCTGGAGAACGAGGAAGTCCGGCGTGTACATTCCTATATATCGCCAGCCACCGTTCAGGCGCCGGTAGCACTTGATCTTAAATTCTGTCATGGCACGGTCGCCGTTGTAGTAGACCTCCAAGCCAAGCCGCTCAACCTCATCGAAGGTCAGGACTTCTTTGAGGAAAGTCTGCTCAAAGCCGCTGTCTGTGTGGTAGGGCAGATAGTGGAAGGTACGGTCTTTTTGCGGATGGGATGAATTTTGCTTGCGAAGCATCTCCAAAATGGCGGTATTTCCGGTTTCCTCTGCCAACTCCATCATGGCCTGCTCTTTTGCGCTGACTTTCAACTTACCTTTATCATCCAGAATGATGCGTTCTACCAAGTCCTGTGCGGGGTAGTAATCGTCCGGTTTCTCTGTGTGGACTGTGGGAGTGAAATTTGCGATATTCAGCAGGCTGGCTTCCTCGGGAATCAGCTCTTCCTTTGTGTGGAAGGTGCGCTTTTCGCAGAACACCTTTCGGATATTTGCTTCCACCATAGCATGGTCGTAGCGGGAACTGTAGTAACGAACGCCGTCGCGCTCGTAGGTCACGGTCAAATAGACCTCCCGCAGCAAATCGCTGTAGCGGCTTAATTCCTGCATGGTCAGTGAACCAAAGCTGCCCTTGACAATACGAAGCAGCCACGTGGCAAAGGTCGCCTGTTCTGTGCCGCGCTCGGTGTTGCTTACCTCAATGCGCTGCGTTTCCATGGTCAGGTCAGTGGTCTTGATAATGTCATCAGACACCTTCGCTTCGTCTGCGGCAACAGGGATCTTTGATTCCGGAGCGGCAGGTTCCTCGGTCTGGGTTTCGTAATTGACTTTGAACTGGTAGAAATCAATTTTGGGCAACTTTAAGTAAGCGGTGCGGTCATACCGCTTGATTTCAGTTTTACCGTGGCTGGCCTCGGTGAATTCTTTCAGAGAAATGCGGTGCTGCTGTTGGAGTTGAGCATTGAGCTTGTCCGCGTTGCTGTCGTTCAGGTAGATGAGTGCCGTTTCCGGCGCGTTCTTATCCACCTGACGAAGGCATCGGCAGGAGGTTTGCAGCACCATATTCTTCGGGCAGTCGCCCTCCTGCGAGAGGATGATCCCCGTCAGGCTGCGGCAGTCCCAGCCCTCCTTGCCGATTTGAACCAGCAGAACAACGCGGATTTTAGAAATTGCTTTATCCAGTGAATCAAACTGCATCTGGCTGTCGGTAGGCTGGGGGTACTGCTTATTGCCCTTGTGGAACTTGAGAATGGTGTCGCTGCCAAAGCCGCATTCCGCGGCGATTTTTGCGACAAGCGGGTAAACAAGTTCTTCCAGCTTTTCGATGGTTCCGCAGTAGATGCCCAGCTTTGCGACTGTGCCATTGGCATAGACGGTATCCTTGTAGGTTTCAAAAAATTCACGCACACCGGCTTCAATGATACGGCTGCTGTCCGCAAACTCCGCGATCTTCACCACCGGACGCTTGAGAAAATTTCCAACACCGTTAATGAGCGGGTAGTAATACACGATATTTGTGATCTCCGCTGTGGCGACTGACAGATTGTCCACCACGGTGATTTTCTCTGCTTTTTCCAGATACGGCGTGCCGGAAAAGCCGATGACTGAATTGACCGTATCATTTTCCGCCCAACGTGTGACAACAGCGCGCAGTTTGATCTCATCGCTGACAGCGTGGTGCACCTCGTCAATGAAAATAGACAAAGCGGGGAGTTTGCCGATCAGGTTGCGCAGTTCATTCGCCTGACGATCTTTTTCGTCATCACTTTCCTCAAATAGGTTGATTTGACCTTGACTTTCCTGAATACGGTCGAGAATGACTTTTTCCGCGTTGGTGACGGCAACCAGACCGAACAATTCCGACAGCGGCTGATGGTTTGCGATTTTCTGCACATTCGGATTTTTCGTCTTGTTGGACTTCTTTGCCGTTTTGCTCTGATCCAGTACCTCAAAGGAGATCATGCGCTTGAGTTCCGAAGCGGCCGGTTCGGGAATGACCCATGTAGGATCAAAGTTTTGAATGGTTTTCAGACTGGGGACAACGGAGGACTTCAGACCGGAGGGCGCAAAGATAATAAAGTTATGTGCGAAAGCAGAATTTTTCGGCTCATTCCGCGCAAAGTATAAGTCCAGATAGATAAAAGCCGCCATCAGATAGGTCTTGCCTGCGCCCATGGGGAGACTGAACAGGTAGTCGGCGTAAGATAAATCATAAAAGGCTTTGTGGAAGAACGCATGGCAATCAATGCTTTCCGGTTCTTTGCGGATTTGCTGTTCCAGCTTGGGAGAGACCTGCTCTCCTGCATCGTTGGTGAGGCAGGCGTATTCAAACAGTGCTGCAGCAGCTTTGTTTACTTTGAGGTATTCACGGGTGCTGTGCGATACCTCCGAATCATCCAGATCCAGCGTATTGAACGCCCCCTCGCAGAACAACTCTGCTAAAGGCTTGCAGCCACACGCGATTTTTAAAAACAGATAGGTTTTGATTGCCTCAACCTGCGCATCGCGCATTTGCCCGGTTTTTACGATGTAGTCAATGATCGCCTTGACTGTGCAGGTCTCCGAAGCCAACCACTCATTGCGCTTGGTCTCGATCATTTTGTAGAACATAGTAACACCTCGCTACCCTCTCACAGTTCCATCGCTGTTTCATTCAGCAGGAATTTCTCGATGCCCACATACAGGATCCCATTCTCATCGTGCCATGGGATGATATTGTCCTTCACCACCACGATCTTCTTAAAGGAGTCCCCCACGCGGTTGAGGGAGTTTACTTCCTGCGCCCGCTTTTCCTCGTCCGCCACGGTCAAGGCAGACTGGATATAATACCGGCGGCTCCCCTTGTTTGCCACAAAGTCGATCTCCAGCTGCGTGCGCTTGCTCTTTTTCTGCTCATCCTTGTAGCAGTACTCCACCACGCCCACATCCACATTGAACTCACGACATAACAGCTCATTATAAATAATGTTCTCCATAATGTGGTTTTCTTCCTGCTGGCGGAAATTCAGTCTGGCATTTCGCAAGCCCACATCGCTGAAATAATACTTCAGCGGCGAACCGATATATTTTCTGCCCTTCACATCATAGCGGTCTGCCTTGTAGATCATAAAAGCGTCCACGAAGAACTCCAGATACCGGCTGACCGTTTCGTCGCTGATGTTGACCTGCCGCTCGCTGCGGAAGGTTCTGGCAATTTTCCCCGCGTTGGTCAGGGAGCCGACTGAGGAGGAAATGATGTTCAGAATATCATCTAAAACGGACTTATCGTGCAAGATCTTGTTCCGTTCGATGATGTCGCCAAGATAAATCTTATCAAACAGGGATTGCAGGTACTTTGCCTTTTCCTCGTGGCTCTTTTTCATCATCACGAGGGGCAGGCCGCCGTAAGTATAATACTCCTGCCAAGCGTCCCGCTTGTCGCCCTCGTAGGCGTGGTAAAACTCCTCAAAAGACAGGGGATTGACCCGGATCTCATCGCCGCGCCCGCGAAATTCGGTCAAAATATCCGAGGACAGCATTTTCGAGTTGCTACCCGTCACGTACACGTCAATATTATCGTGCTTCATCAGGCCGAGGACCACATCCACAAAGCCGATCTTATCCTCCACGCCCTGAATGTAGGGGTTCTGAATGGTTACGACCTTCTGGATCTCATCGAGAAACACATAATAGGTCTTGCTCTCATCTGTGGTCATGCTACGAATGTATTTGCCCAACTCCAGCGGATTGCGGTACTGGATGTTTTCGTCATCGTCCAGCGCAAGGCAGATGATCTGCTCGTCCTCCACACCGATGGATTTCAAATAGCTCTTGTAGATATTGAACAGCAGATAGGACTTTCCACACCGCCGGATGCCGGTGATGACCTTCACTAAACCGTTTTCTTTTCTTGCGATGAGCCGTTCCAGATATTTTTTCCGTTCGATCATATCCATACCTCACTCGGGAATTTTGCGTAATTACGCAGTTTTCTTGACCTCATTATATTGTACTCCCGAAAGCAAGTCAATATTCACTTTCTGGAATTTTGCGTATTTACGCAAATTAAAAGACCGCACGGTTCGACCGTGCAGCCTTTTCTGATGTAGTTACCACCCCGAACGGCGGGCTAAGTCCAGCATGGCGAAGCTGAAACGCTGCCACGGTGCCAATGTCATCTGTGACGGGTCGCCCTCTCGGATACGCATGGTCCGCCGGATCTCCTTGGGGATGACCACCCGGCCCAGGTCGTCGATGCGCCGGACAATGCCGGTTGCTTTCATAACAATTTCTCCTTTGCAGCGTGTTTGCAGCGTGTTTGCGGCGTGCAAAACGCCCGTTTGTTTCTGAAAACAGTATTTGCAGGAATTGCCGGAATATGTATGGCGGCGCAGTGACGCGGCCGAATAAAAACGCTCCCCCGACCGCTTTTGCGGCTGGGGGAGCGCGTTTGCAGAGGAATTTTTGATTTATTTGCCCGCGTACAGTTTCCACAGGAAGGTGACGATCTGAGCCCGGGTGCAGCCGTTGTCAGGGCCGAACAGGCCGCCGCCGATGCCGCTGGTGATGCCGTTGTCCGCGGCCCACTTCACGGCCTGGGCGTAGTAGGCATCCGCCGCCACGTCCTGGAAAGCGAGGGTGCCGGAAGCGGAGGCCTTGGAGGACCGGAACAGGAAAGTCATGCCCTGGGCCCGTGTGCAGGCGGCATGGGGGCTGAACCGGTCTGCGCCGGTGCCGGAGGTGATGCCGTTTTCCATGGCCCAGGCCACAGCCTTGGCATAATAGGCATCCTGGGGCACGTCGGTCATGTCGGCCGCGCCCTTGGGCTCGGGGGAACCGGCGGCACGCCACAGGAAGGTGATGATCTGGGCCCTGGTGCAGGACTGGTCAGAGCCGAACAGGCTGCCGCCCACGCCGCCGGTGATGCCGCTGTCCGCGGCCCACTTCACGGCATCGTAGTAATAGTCGTCCTTGGACACATCGTCGAAGGGGCTGGTCTCGTCCGCCGCCTGGGTGAAGGTCGCCTTCACGTCCACCTGGCCGGAGGGCATGGTGAAGGTATAAGTTCCGTTGCCCTGATCGGTGAGCTTGAGGGCGTTGCCCCTATGGTCGGTGACGGCGAGGGTCTCCAGCTGATAGCCGCTGTCGGGCTTGACGGTGATGGTCACGGTGCTGCCGCTGGCGGCGTTCTTCGCATTGGAGGACACACTGCCGTTGCCACCCTTGCTGGGGGTACTGACAGGATAGCTGGGGGTGCTGGAACCGCCGCCGCCGCCGGAGGAGGGACGGGCGCTGACGGTCAGCTTGCCGTCGGTAAAGGCGACGATGAGATAGTTGCCGCTGGCCTCTGCGCCGCTGGCGCGGATGACGGTCTTGCCCGCCTTTGTCATGTCAGGCTCCATCTGCTGGCCGTTTTCGTCCACATACCGGACCGTGGGGAGAATGGTCAGGGCGGTGGTCAGGCTCTCGCCCTTCACCAGGCCGGTGACGGTATAGCTGTCCGCCCCCAGCTCCGGGACCTTGTCGCCGATATAGGCGCTCTGGTCCTTGGCCGTGATGGTCAGCTCGGCCCGGGCTACCGTCAGGGTATAAGACTTGTTGGCGCTGACATAGTCCTTGGTTTCGGCGGCAGTGGCCGTGATGGTGGCGTTGCCCGCGCCCACGATGGTCACGGTGCCGTTTTCGTCCACGGTGGCCACATTGGTGTCGCTGCTCTCATAGGAGACCGTGCTCCCCTCCGCCGCGCCGGTGGCGGTCATGGTGAAGGAGTCGTTGCCATAGGTCTTGTCGATCGGGCCGCTGGCGAACTGGAAGTTGGACTGGAACAGCTTGTCAGAGAGCTTGACAGAGAACGTGGCTTCTGCCCCCTCGTAGTTCTGGGTCGCCGCCGCAGTCACCTTGATGGTGACGGTGTCCGCCGTGGTGTTCTTCGCGGCGGTGAGGGTGCTGCCCGTCAGGGTCACGCCGGGGTAATTGCCGTTCAGCGCGTAGCTCATCGCGCCCGCCGGGCTGCCGCCCTCCACGCCAGAAACGCTGACCCACTGAGAGATGTCCACACCCGCGCCGTTCTTCACCAGGGTCTTGTCCTGGGGAACGGAGATGTTTTGGGTGGCTTTGCTGATAGTGGCCGCCTGGCCATAAGTCGGGGAGGTCAGCGTGTAGTTCTTGGCCTTGTCGGTGACCTTCAGCGCCACGGTGACGGTGACTTTCTTGGCATCGGATACGTTGGCGCTGTTGAACTGGGCATCGGTGATCTGATAGTCGTCTGTGGTCAGCACCTCGCCGGGCACCAGGCCGCCGAAGGTCACGCCGTTGATAGTGGCAGTCTTTGTGCCGTCATAAGTCTTGGCGGCCACCTCAGCGCCGGTGATGGTCAGCGGGGCTGGGTCGATGACAAAGGTGGCTTCCGCCGTGCCCTTGTAGTTGCCCTGGCCGGTGACTTTGACTTTTGCAGTGCCTGCGTTGATGTTATCTGTGTAGGAAACGGTGTAATCCGAGTTCTTTACCAATGTCTTGTTGCCGTCAGTCACTACAACGTCCGGTTCCCAAGCATTTGCACAATAGGTCTGGTCCTGGATGGAACTGACCATCTCCTGGGTCAGGGACTTGGGGCTGATGGTGAAGTCCGCCGTGCCGGTGTAGACGGAAAAGGCAGTCTCAAACGTGACCTTCACGGTGTAATTGCCCACAGCGGTGGGGACCTCTTCGGTGAAGGTGCTGTTGGTGCCGTCCGAGTTCTTCGTGGCATAGGTGGTCTTGAGGGTGCCGTCGATCACATCGCTGACAGGCTTGTAACTCGGCTGATTCGGCGCAGCGCCATAGGTCCAGCCGGTCATCTGGCAACTTGTCAACGTCGCCTCGCTCTTTGCCGCGACGGTCACAGTGAAGGTGGCAGAAGCTGCCTTGTAATTGGTGCTCTCCGCAGCCGTCAAATTAAATTTGATCTTTGTGCCCACCTTCACAGTGGCCGGCACGGTCAGCCGATGGCCGTTGTCATCAAAGGTGACGCCCTCAGGAGGATCGACCAGCTCAAAGCGGATGCCGTCGCCATATTGCTTGCCGTCGACGGCCGTCCAATAGGCATCGCCGAGCGCCTGAGGCTTGCCGTTGTTGATAACGGTGTCCTTTTTGGGGAGAGTGATCGTCCGGTCCGCCTTGGCGATGGCGAACTTCCAGTTGTTCGCCGTCAAGTCCGTTGCGGCCTGATAGCTCTCGGTCTCCGTCACGTCGATCTTGACGGTATAGATGCCCGCATTCGTGGGCGGCCCCTTCAACTCGGAGCCTTCTTCCGTGTAGTATTTCACCGTGATCTGGCCAGCAGCGCCCTTGTTAGACGTGACCGTTGCAACCTTGGCTTTGCCGTCATAGACCAACCGACCGGAGGGTGGGGTGAACGTGAAGTCGTCGGCTGTAAGTTCGGCCTTGCTGATGGTGTACTCCACGCTGGCAGTGGCAGTCTTTTTATCCACACCGGTGAGGGAGATGGAAGCACGATAGGTGCCGACGGCGGTGGGGAAAGAGTTCGCGGCCATTTTAACGAACGTACCATCATCCTTCTTGACCTCGTAGGTGATGGGGATGGTATTTACAGCCGGGCCCTGCCAACCTCTCTCGGCCACAATGGTCGCTTTCTTTTCGTTGCCATCATAAGTCTGCTTGGAGGCGTTGATGGTCACGGAGGAGCCGTTACCCCCATACAATGTGCAGTCATCCGCCGAACACGTAGCGGTAAGCTTGCCCCCCTTAGCGGTATAGTTCCAGGTGTGCTGGTGCGCGCCGATATAGAGGTTCCCCTTGTCGTCGTTGGTGATTTTATAGGTGTGCGTATCCACATCGCTGGAGAAGATAGACTTGTAATAGGCCAAAGTCTTTTCCGAAAGCGCGCCGGTGGCGAACTTGACGGCACCCTTGTCAGCCCCCGCTTTGTTTACGCCAATGCGGGAAGTATCGGACAGATTTGAAGCGAGGGTAATGGTATTGTCGCCGTTCAGATACACATTGGAGGTGCTGCCTTGATGTTTGTTGCCTGTGATCGTGACAGTGCCGCCCACGGTAAAGGTGCTGTTGCCGACACTTGCCACATACACGCCGCCGCCACTGCGGTTATCCCCATTTCCGTTTCCGGTGATTTCGCCGCCGGTCATTTTGAATGTACTATTCTTTACATACACGCCGCCGCCTATATCGGAAGCAGAGTTGTCTTTGATCTCGCCGCCGGTCATGAGGAACGTGCTGTTCTCCACATACACGCCGCCGCCCTCGCCATAAATGGTAGTGGGATCGCTGGCCCTGTTGCCGGAGATCGTGCCGCCGTACATGTTGAAGGTGGAGTTGTCCTTAACGGACACGCCGGCACCGAGATATGCGTTACCATCGGAGATCGTACCGCTGTACAGGTTGAACGTACCGCCGTTGTCGATAAGAACACCGCCGCCGCCGGAGTTGCTTTTGCTCGTGTTGTCGACGAGGCTGCCGCTGCGCATGTTGAAGGTGCCGCCATTTACATACACGCCAGCGCCGTTTACGCTGAACTCAGCGGCTTCGTGGTTTGTAAGCTCAACGTTGTACATCGTAAAGGTGGCTCCCGATGGGACGATCACGCCGCGGCCATAGACACCTCGGCCACTGTGCTGCACGGTTCCTCCGTGGGTACCGCAACTGGTCAGGGTAAGGTTCGCACCGCTGTTGAGCTGGATCATGTCAATGCTTTGGGTCGTTTTCAGGGCGTAGTCGCCCAGGTCCAGGGCCAGGTAACCGCTGGGGGTCCAGGTGGAATCCAGGGTCACATCGTTGGTCAGATAGTAGTATTTGGTGTCGCTTTCGCTGTTGCCGCCTGCGGCATTTTGCAGGGCCGCCGCGCTGTTGATGGCCGTCCAGGTCACATCTTCATGCTTGGAGGTGTGCGTACACTTCTTGCCGCAGATGGGGTGCTTGTGGGTCAGGGTGCCGTTGACCAGCACCAGCGTCTCACCCACCCGCTGGATATTGTACGTTGTACCAGCGTCGGCGGTGAAATAATTTTCGCTGCCGCTGGCGGCCCCGGAGCTGACGATGGTGACGGCCTCGCCGTCAGCAAGCTCCTTGGAAGCGGTCACGCCGATGGACGCGCCAGAACCAAGGCCGCCGTCGCCGATGGTCATCGTATAGTCCTGCGGCAAAAAGACATTGTTGCTCTCGCTGTCCTTTGTGTTGTTCACGATCTTCGCGTCGCCGGAGACGGTCATGGTGCCGCCCAGATAAACACCGCCGCCATTGTATGTGTAATTTTCGTTGTACACAGAAGTGTTGCCGCTGATCTCGCCGCCGGTCATGGTAAAGCGGCAATAGCCATAAGCTTCATCACCTGCGTAGATACCGCCGCCCACGGGGGCACTGTTCCCGGTGATCTTCGCGCGATCGCTCACGGTAATATAGAGGGGCGGGCACTTACTGGCGTCGATACTGCCGCCGTTGGTAGTGCCGCTGGTACCGCCGCCGATGCCGCCGCCCTTCGTGGCAGTGTTGTTCTTGATCTCGCCGCCGGACACAGTGACGCGGCCATTGTTTTCCACATACACGCCGCCGCCGTTGTCGTTGGCCTGGTTATTGCTGATGGTGCCGCCGAACATGTTGAAGTAGCGTGACGTATCTTTATTATTAGATTGGGTGCTGCACACCGCAACGCCGCCGCCGTTTGCGGCGCTGTTGCCGGTGATAACGCCGCCGCGCAGATTGAAAGAGCCCTTAGCGGAACCAGTTACCAGCACGCCGCCGCCCATGTTGTCATTCGTGGCCGTGGCGTGGTTGCCGGTGATGGTGCCGCCATACATATCAAATGTGTTGCCTATTCCAGCAGAGAACTTTATACCACGGCCAGTCTTGCCCTCAGCGTGCGTGATCCGACCGGCGTTGCCCTCGCTGCAATCATAGAGACTGAGATAAACATCATTTGCGACGTTGATAACGTCCTTGTCCCTGTTCTGCGTGATACTGTGGCCATTTAGACAGATACTTATGTACCCACCACGGATGTAAAGCGTATCGTCCAGCGTCAGATCGCCAGCCAAATAATAGGTTTCAGTGGCGTATGTATCGGGTTTGATTTGATAGTTCTTCTGTAGAGTGCCATCAATATACAGCTGACCGTTCTCACTGGTCAGCTTATGCTCAAAGGTCTTGCCATCGTGATCTGTGTGCGTTGAAGTGGCGTGGACCAGCTCAAGGTCCGTGCCGCTTTTCAGGCCGTCCTCGCCGATGGTGATATTCGGCTGGGGGTCAGAGTAAATATCTGGGTCCTGGGGGGGTGATTGGAAATTGGTCTGGAGTTCTGTCTGGGATGTCTGGTCGTCCAATGGGTCGTCCGTCGCCAGGGCTGACCAGGGTGTCAGTCCCAGCAGAAGGGCGGCGCTGAGAACGCAGCTCAATATCCGCTTCTTCATGGGGGTGCCTCCTTTTTTGCTCCTGTGATCGTTCCGGGTCACACACGGGATGCTATGTCGATATTCAGGATAGCACAAGGGGG
>ERZ772900.1784-NODE-1784-length-18100-cov-6.628706_pt1 | contig 18100 bp, 17 predicted proteins | sample MGYA00512124_ERZ772900 | MGnify/ENA primary metagenome ERZ772900 (study PRJEB29015, sample SAMEA2737716) | human gut metagenome | biome: human gut; feature: human-associated habitat; material: faeces | place: China | collected 2012 ... | reverse complement strand
GGCTTATTTTATGCCCAGCACCCCGAAGAAGATAAGCGCCTTGGCGCTGTCGGCTGTGTCCGCATGGACTTCGGACGCAGCGGAAATGAGTTCTGGCATACATGGTGGCCCCGCGGCCCAGAGGAACTGAACAGCCCCGCGTTCAAAGCGGAGTTGCAGCAGATCGTTGGTAAGCTCCGCGAAGATGTGCTGAAAAGCCGCTTCGCGATGGAGCGTTTCTGCTATAACCACGGCGGCAAAATCGACGGCGGCTATGTACAGAACTATGGCTACATCGTGGAAACGGAGCATTATCGCTACTGCCTGCGGTGCAACCCCTCTCCGGGCGATTATAACGGCTACCTTGCGGTATACGATTTGGCCGTCCAGCGGCAGAACACGGCGCGGGACAAGCCCCTGGTGGGCCGCGTGTCCTATGCCAATGGCGATACACAGGAGTTTACCGATGCCGAAGCCTTTTGCAAATGCATTCAAGAGGAGTTGCCGTATCGCCCGACCACAGGTCTGCGCTATGAAGTGATGACCGACGATCCCACCGTCCGCAAGCAGGTGGATGACATGATCTTTGACTTCTATGGCGAGGAAAATCCCCGCCAGTTGGAGGAATATCAAAAAACGCCCGATCAGGGCATGACAATGGGAGGAATAAAATGATGGACAGAAAAATGGTGAATTTTATCAAGGAACAGTATCCCCCCGGCACCCGCATCCGGCTCAATTCGATGGACGATCCCTACGCGCCCATTCTTCCCGGCACCGAGGGCGAAGTGGACTTCGTGGACGATGAGGGGCAAATTTTTACGAATTGGAACAATGGCCGCACGCTGCCGCTCATCCCAGGCGAGGACAGCTTCACCGTGCTGCCGCCCAAACTGACCACCCTCAAGCTGTATATGCCCCTGACCGCCGATCTCTACGAGCGGAACGAGTACGGTGATTTCGATGATTGCAGCACATTGCTGGAGGGCAGTGAGCTGCGGGGCTATCAGGATCAGATCACGGCGGCACTGGCGAAAAACCGGATGCCGGAGGAGACGGAACGGGGACTCATGCATTGGTATGATGAAGCCGACAGTGTTGACCGCAAGGTGCGCACCGCCGTCTTCACCGTGGAGGAGCGTGACCGGCAGCTCTGGGGCGTGGCGGAATGCCGCGTCGCCGGAGAATTATTAGATACAGAGCTGGAAATCTTAAAGGAATATCTCACCGGGCAGGCTTCGGACGGCTGGGGCGAGGGCCTTGAGCAGCGGGAGATCTCCGTGGATGACGGTGGCGAATTGTATGTCCACTTTTGGAATTCGGACGAGTGGAGTATCCAGACGGAACAGGAACGCTTTGAGCCAAGGCTTTCTGAAGGTTACACGGCGGAACAGCGGATGGGGGGACTGTAAAATGTTCGATACAAAAGAGATGCAAACAAAATTTATTTCCAATATGGCAGAACGGCTCAATACCATGAATTTTCGCGCAAGATTTCGAGAGGACGGAGATCTTACAGTGAGTAGTTCGATCAACTTCCTGGGTGTTGTCGGAAAGACTGGCGAACTATACTGCAATTCCAAAGACCTCTGCAATCCATACAGGCGATTTCAATTGGAGAGAATCCTCCAAACGATGGATGCCGTTCGCACGGAAATGGTACAAGCCAATACATCAACACCGGAAGAAGCACTGGAATTAGAAACACTGCTGGGGGCATATCCGAGCCGACAGCAGGCACAGGAGGAGAAGCCTGAACCGAAACAAAACGAAGATGCAACGCTCAAAATGGTACATGAGCAATCTTCTGAAAAGAATCCTTCCCAGTCCAATTTGTCGGAGGGACTGCCGGAACTGTGCTTCTCCACCCTCCCCGGCACCGGGGAACTTATCTGCATCAAGCGCGGTGAGAGCGGTTATTATCCAAGTGATTGGAGTACAGATGACCCTGCACAGAACTGTGCGCTGGCAGACTACAACAACGAGCGTCTTGGGGTGACGCGGGAGCAGCGGCTGGCAATGGAGTGCGGCAGTATGCACGGCTGGGACGTCCCCGGTGCGGACCCGAAAGCCTATGAGCAGAATGGGATGAAAATGGGAGGGATGACCCTTGGGTAAGAGGATATTCGAGGTATATCTTGCGAAAGAAGGCATCCCCAACAACGAGGCGTATGCCAAGCTGGACTTGCCTGCCTCACTGTGGGAACTGTGGGACGCGCTGGACAAGGTACGCCTTCAGACAGATGACATCCTGTACATGGAGATTGAAGACTACGATGCCTTTGCGTATCTCGCTCCCCATTTGGATGGGTTGGACATCAGTCTCAACGAGCTCAACGACCTTGCCGCGCTGCTGTCGCCGCTGGACGAGGTGCAGGAAGCTGCCTTTGAGGGGTTGTTTTCCATGGAGGTGCAGAGAAAAGTAAATGCCAACGGCGGCGTCATTACGCTGCAGGATCTGCGGGATCTGGCGGTCAGTGCAAAAACAGACTGCTATCATGTGGTGGATGCCGCCGACGACGCCCAGCTTGGCCGCTTCTACGCGGAAAACGACTTTGTCCCCGAACTGTGCGGCGTATCCAACGAGGTGTTCGAGATGCTGGACTTCGCCGGCATCGGAAGAATGATGCGGTGCAGTGAAAACGGCGTTTTTGTGGACAGTCTGTATGTACTGCGGGATGGCGAGCTGACCACCGCGCCGCCCGTTCAAAAGACGCTGCCGGGAAAGCCGGGATACCTCTTTCGGCTGACCCTCGGCCTATGCCCTGACTTCGGTGGCGACCGCACGGCGGTGCTGGATCTGCCAGCGTCAGAAGAAGCGCTGGTTGCGGCGCAGGAGCAGCTCGGCACCTTGAATTGGGAAAACACCGTTGTCCTCAACTATGACGGCATCATCCCCAATGTGGCAACATTTGCCGACCTACCCATGGAAATGGAATCCTTCAACGAGTTTACCAAAGCGGTGAAGGACATCCCTGCCCGACAGGTGCAACTCCCAAAGCTGAAAGCCCTGCTGGAGCAGTTCGAGGTGCAGGACATCGAAACTGCCCTGTTCCTGACGGAGCATCTGGCGGACTACATCCTCACGCCAGACTTGAGTTCCCCGCAGGAAACTGCCATTGACCGCCTGCGCTTCATGACGGATGACCACGCGGCGAAGCTGCTGCTCTCCCATGTCAACCTCTACACCTACGGCTGCGACATCATCAAGGAGGACAATGCAGTGCTTTCACCCTACGGCCTGCTGCACCGTGCGGACTATCAGCCCATGCTGACACCAATGCAGGAAACACAAAAAATGGAAATGAAAATGAAATAACACCGCCTTGCTCCGCAAAACGGGCAAGGCGCTTTTAGCACTCCCCTTCCCGGCACCGCATTGCGGCATAGGTGATGAGATCCTCCGGCGTGAGGACGTTTCCATCACAGGGGATCTCACCCCAGATTTTCCGCGCGGCAGGGGCAGGGTTACACATTGCCATCGCCACAGCCAGACGGATCTCCCTGCGCACCTCTTCCACGGTGGTATGGTGTCTGCGGGCTACTTCCAGCAGAGCTGCTTCGGCACGAACATTCATTTGTTTCATATTGTTCACTCCTTGTTTTTTAGAACGATTATCGTTCTTGTGGAACTACAATACCACAGGAGTCTACGGGAAATATGTCGAACGTGGTCGAAAAAAACAGAGGTCTGCAGAAAGCAAACCTCTGTTGTACTGTTATTGGAATTCGGTGATCAATGCGTCCAGCACATTCATCACCTTGCGCTGCCCGTCTGGGGAGAGTGTCTTCAAACGCTCGGAGAGCTCCGTGGCTCGGAGCATCGTCGCCGCATTCAAGCTGTCCTGAAGAAGCTCGTCTGTCCCAACATTGAGCACATTGGCAATGGCAACCAGCTTTTCCAGCTTTGGCGGTTTTACGCCTCGCTCTACGACGCTCACATGGTCCACGCTGTAATCCACAGCGGCAGCAAGATCTTCCTGCGTCATGCCGACTCGCTCACGAGCGGCCTTGATCCGTTTACCCAATGCGACCTGATCCATACGCAATCTCCTTTTGAACGGTATCCGTTCTTAAATTATATGGGAGATAGCGTTTGTTTCACAGGAGCACACGGGGCGATTACCGTTCCGCAAGAACGGAACATTCAGAAAAACAATCACACTTAGGGGCCGTATTCCCGGAGGGGGAAAGCGGCCCCTTCTTTTTGCGCATTGTCCCTTCCTCCGGGAGTACAGTCCCGGAAAGGAGCAAAAATGCGAGAAGAAAAATTATTGAGTTATCTGAAAGGAGCATGTACTGGGCGAAGGTACAGTGCGAGCAGCGCTGCGCTGGAAGCGGCTATAGGGATTAGCGGAACAGATCTTCGAAAACTGGTAAATCGTATGAGACGCAAGGGTGTTCCTATTGGGAGCGATCGATGCGGCTACTTCTACGCCACCAATGCCGGTGAAGTCTACTCCACGATTCAGCAGCTTCAAAACATGGAAAATGGACTTGCAGCAGCAAGACGCGGATTAGAGCGGTCACTGGATGCTTTTCCTTTGAAAGAAGGTGCATCTTGAACAGCTTTATCCCCTGGGTAGGTGGTAAGGGCAAGCTGCTGTGGATCATCAACAAGCTGATGCCGGATCACTATAAGCGCTTCATTGATGTGTTCGGCGGCAGCGGCACGGTGACGATAAGCCGTCCTATCCAGCGGGGCTGTATGGAAGTCTACAATGACTACAACGGGAATCTGACAAACCTCTTCTGCTGCGTGAAAAACCGTACTATGGCACTCTTAGCGGAATTGGGGTTCCTGCCGCTGAACACACGGGATGACTTCAACGTCCTCTATAAATTTTTCTCAAAAGATGAGATCACGGATGATTATCTGCAGGAGGAAATGGATCTGACGGAGGTCTACCTCAAGCCGCCTGACGCGGAAGCCATCCGTGCCCTCATGTTGGAACGCGCGCCACGCGGAGATATTCGCCGTGCCGCGGATTACTTCAAGCTGGTGCGATACAGCTTCAGCGGCGGCGCCAAGTCCTTCGGCGGTAAGCCCTGCGATATCCGCCGCTTCTTCCATCTGATTTGGGAGTGCTCCCGCAGGCTGGCCAATGTTGTCATTGAGAATAAGGACTTTGAGGAGCTGATTCGCCAATATGACAGGAAGAATGCCGTACTTTACTGCGATCCGCCCTACTATATGGCAGAGGGCTGCTATCCGGTAGAGTTTCCGCTGAAGGATCACCAGCGGCTTCACGATGTGCTCGTCGGGAGTGAGGGTTACTTTATTGTTTCGTATAACTATCAGGAATACATTTGCGATCTCTATCAAGATGGTTGCTTTATTTTCCGGACCTCGCGCCCAAACAGTATGTCGCAAAGGGCGGGAAGTGAATATGAGGAAATCATCATCACGAACTATGATCCCCGTAAGGCTTGCTGGCAGCTCTCTTTGGAAAACCTGCTGGGCGGTGACGGCGATACCCGCTATGAGATGATCCACGAGCCAACGTGCCCATTGAAATGTTAAACAAATCAAAAAAGAGGAGACAATACGTATGAAATTTCATTTGAACCATGACCCCGCGAACAAGACCCTTACCATTCCCCGCGCCGCGCTGCAGCTCTCCGGCCTTGCCGAGACCAGTGATCTGACGATCCATACCGAAAACGGCTGTGTTCTGCTGCTGCCGGACAAAATGTCTGTCGCGCAAACGCTGAAAACCTTCCAGCTGCTGACGGCGATCAACGCAGAGCTTCTGTTCCGACTGGCAAAAAGCAGCGCTCTGGCCCACGGCACCGAAAATGACGCGTGCGATGGATGCCATTGGGAAAAAGAGTGTTTTCAGGACGTCCTGCCGCTGTGTATGCTGGCAGAGGCTGGCATTGACCCGGTGGAAGGAGATTTCGAATGCGTGGTGACGGACGGTACGCTGGTGCTGCGATCCGGCACTGATACAAATGTATATGAAATGATGAAGAGTCTGGATGATGACTTCCGCGATCTGCTGAAAAGCGCGGGCGTTTCGTTGTCCGGGCTCTTCCTGCTTTTGAAGGAGGAACTGGATCATGACGAATGACACCTATCTCTACCCCTATTCCTCCGCCGAGGCGAAGGAGCGGGACGAGCTTCCTCTCTGGCGGGAGAGCCACAAGGCGAACATCGCCTGCCGCAACGCCATCGAGGACGCCATCCGTCAGAATTTCGACGGAATGCATCTGGACAAGAACTGTATCACGCCGGTGCTGGAGGAATACGGCTACAAGCGCACCGCATGGGTGCTTGCCAATACCCTGCACGAACTCAAGTGGGACGGGCGCTTCGGCCATGCCAACAAGCAGTGGGCGGAGCGCACCTGCATTCCCAAAGACATCAACCACAACAGCGACTTTGTTGTCCGAAGCCATCCGGCCGTGCTGGATGGCTTCGTCACTTTCTACCGCAAGGCAGTGCAGGCGCTGGATCTGTTCGGCGCGGAGCATTGCGTTGGCGACCGTGCGAAGCAGGACTTCACCGGCAAGGTGCTGGTGCTGTCGCCGGAGGCGCTGCGGGAGCAGTATTGGGGGCAGAAAAACCAGCTCTGGTATGCTCGGAGCGGTTTTGGCTGCGAGCCGCATTCCAGTGGTCGAGCAGTCTTTGCCACCTGCCTCTCGGACGGCGAAACAGCCAGATGGAACCGGGAGGATTTCATCGGCGTACTGGATGACAAGTTTCTGCCCGACTGGGCGCGGGAAAAGCTGGAGGAGTTGATGACGCAGGAACAGACGGACGCCCCCACAATGGGCGGCATGAAAATGAAGTGAGGAGGATACTTGCATGAGCATGATCTATTACACCGTGGACGATCTCTGCCCCGGAAGATCCGGCTGGGGTGTGAAACGTTTTTCTACGTTGAATGATGCGATCTCCCATTACCGGACACTCCCTATGGATGGGGCCCGTGTCCTCGGCATGGCGGATGATAACCACGCCTATGAGCTCATCCGCTGTGTGCGGCTTTTCCCCGGCGATGCCCAGGGTGAGGATGTTCTGGCGGCAGATCACTGGCACAGCGGCTTGACGAAAAAGAACGCTGCCCTGAAAGACGCGCTGGATGTTTGCCTGGAAACCCTGCGGCCCCGTTTTCTGATGGAGCCAGAGCGCCTGATTCCCGTTCCCCAGCACAAGAAGCTGCGGAAAGAACTGCGAGAGGCCCTTCTCTGGCAGGGCTATGAAGAAAACTATGATTCCGCCATTCGCGCTGTTTTTGTAGAAGGCGCTGGCTGGCTCTCGTCCCAGGATGTGAAAAAGCAGCGGCAGCTTCCTCTGGTGCTGCGCTATCGAGTGGACGGCATGACGAAGGATGGGGCCTACCTCTCCTTAGAAGTGGAGCCTTGGGAATATGACCTCCTGCTGGAGCAGACAAGAGATCACTATAAAATGAAGAAACATTAAGGAGGAACACAAAATGAAACGAATGCTTTCCCTTTGCGCCGCGGCGCTGTGCCTGACCCTGGCGCTGACGCCCACCGCGCTGGCAGCGGACTTTGAGCCTGCGGCACCGAACGCCAAGGTCTGCTACCCCACTGCCATCGTTCGCGGTGACGATGGTACGGAACTGAAAAAGATCTATGATCTGAGCCCCGAAGACGATCCCGCCGGTATTCCCCGCTCGGACTTCCGTCAGGACGGCTTCCACTACACCCTGACGGACCTTCTGAAGCAGGAGCTTCCGGAAAATGAGAGCCGCCAGCACACAGAGCACATTTCCGTTGAAAGCGCAAAAAAAGACATGGAATCTGTATTGGCGCTGCTGCCGCAGGAGCGGGAGTTCATCACGGATGACGGGCTCATGGGAACCCTGACGCTCCGACTTGATACCGTGCAGGTGGAGCCGTCCGGCTACGGCAGCTCCACCAGGGAAATCTCCACCAAGCGCAGCTATCCCAATCTTGTCGAGCAGGATACGCAGTATCTTCCCAAAACCATTACGGAAAACGGCAAGACCCTGACGCTCACGGACATCCAGTGGCAGACGGACAACACCGCCAATCTGGATGGCTATGCCGTGGCGGATCGCTACACCGCCGTTGCCACCTACACCGGCAGCGCCACCAGCAGCTATGTGAAAGGCTATACCGTCACAGCGGACTACGCCGGGACCGTCAGCCGGATCGCCCTCAACCGTGTCCGCTATGTCGCCATCTTTGAGGGAACGCCCATCCAGCCCACGGAGCCTGCGGAGACACCCGCCACGGCGTCCGCGTTCCGCTGGTCTTATGTGCTCATCCCCATTGGGATCGTGGCCGCGGCAGGCGCGGGCGTCGGCGGCGCGCTGCTGGTGAAGCACAGAAAAGAAAACGCAGATGAGGAGGATACAGAATGAAAAAGATTTTGACTTTCGCGCTTGCCGTCAGTATGATGGCATCCCTTGCGGCCAGTGCCTCGGCGCTGGAATACAGCATTGCCCCTCCGAAGGACTTTGACTTTGGCAGGGATACATCTATTGAGGTCATCCACACAGCGGATGGCGGCGCTATGAAAAACGACGACATGAGCAAGAACGCTGCGCTTATTCCGCCCATCTTCGGTTCGGAGAGCATGAACGCCCTCCACACCGGTGAATACCTCACGCCCAACCTTGCCCCCGGTGGTATTCCCGCGTCCGGCGCGGTCATTGGTGGCAGCGCCTCCGGCGTCATCCCCCCAGGCAGCACGGTGAATGGCGGCAGCGGCTATCAGCCCGCCGTGCTGTTCACGGAGGTGACGGGCGACCTCTACTACAAAAACGGCTCCCTCGGCAGGCTGGAGATCCCCGCTCTGGATCTGAGCGTCCGCATTTATCAGGGGACGGACAGCAAGACGCTTGCCAAGGGCGTCGGACACTTCGAGGACACCTCCATCTGGAACGGCAACGTCTGCCTCGCCGCCCATAACCGGGGTGCCAACAACTATTTCGGCCAGATCCACACGCTGGACATCGGGGACAAAATTACCCTGACCACCAAGCTGGGCACCCGCACCTACAAGGTAACGGATGTATTCAAGGTCAGTGAGACAGACCGCGGCGGCCTTGCGGACTCCGGCGAAAATATGCTGACGCTCTACACCTGCGTCCGCAACCAGCGGGATCAGCGCTGGTGCGTTACCGCAGCGGAGGTCTGAATCTTTCTCCCTTTTGCCGAATCAGTTCTGTTCGACTTCTGCCCCTCACTTGTGATATGGTGAAGCTGCGAAGAAGATTTTCACACATACACAGTTAGAATGGAGGCAGAAAGATGAACGAGAGCAAAAATGTGAGAAAGAATGTCAGTATGATGCTCACCGGCATGGTGATCGGCGCGGCGCTGACCGGCGGCTCTATCGCGGTCGCAGCCGGGATCACGGCGGAACCTACCTGGCAGCCCATCTTTGTGGATGGTCAGCAGGTGGAAATGCAAGCCTACAACATTGCGGGACACAACTATGTGAAGCTGCGGGACATCGGCAAGGCGGTGGGCTTTGAGGTCTATTGGGACAGCGCCAACGGCTGTGTGCAGGTGGAAAGCGGCAAGCCCTACACCGGGGAAGCGCCTGCAAAGGCAGAACCGGACAAGCCGGTACCGCAGCCAGAATCCACAGCCCCAGCCGATGTGGATGCCATGAAACAGGACATCGTGGAACGCACCAACGCGCTCCGTAAGGAAAACGGCATCGCCACCCTGACTACCAGCGGCAAGCTCATGCAGGCGGCGCAGGTGCGAGCCGATGAAATGGCCGCCAACACGGTCTATTCCCACACCAGACCGGATGGTCGGAACTTCAATACGGTCACGGACTGCCCGTACATGGCGGAAAACATCCATCGGATCGCCACACGTTACCTTTCCCAACATGATGTGAGCCTCGTGGAAGCGGCAGTCGATGGCTGGGCCAATTCCGAGACGCATCTGCGGAATATACGCAATGAACGCCTAAACGCTATCGGTGTGGGCATTGCCAAGGGCATCAATGCTGCTGGGGAGGAAAGCTGGTACTGCGTTCAGCTCTTTCTCTATGATGGATGTGTGATCTCACAGGTAGATATACCTATTATGAACAAGTAAATATCCCTTTTCTGAAAGAGCAGGTCGTGTTATACGGCCTGCTTTTCTATTATGAAAATGTGAAAGGAAATCAGTGTATGAAAACATGGAAAACACGGATCTTGTCAGCGATGTTGGCTCTTTTGACCTTGCTGACCCTGTTGCCCACCTCCGCTTTGGCAGCTTCCGGCAGCGGAACGGGCATCAAAGCAACCACAGACCCCAACCTCTGGTCTACCCGGCTGACCTCCACCGGCCAGCAATATTCCTACCGCCCGCCCACGGCAGCAGGCAAACAGCTCTACTGCATGGATCTTGGCTATTCCTATCGGTATGGGACGGCCAGTTTTTTGAACAGCTACACCTACCAAAGCGCCACCGGCGCAGACGCAGACGCCCTGTGGGATGCCGCTGTCGCAGGTACGGGGCTTGGCGAGATGGACGCCATTACCAAGGAAAATGTAAAGTGGATGATGACCTATATCACAGACTACAAGGGCGACATCCCCGGCAGCCTCTTCATGGCGCTCCAAACTTATATCTGGGATCATCAAAGCAATAAATCCGCAGGCGGCGATACCTCCGGCGACATTGATGCCGGTGGCTTTGCCAACGCCGATACCTATGAAACCTATGTTGGCTATTACAACTGGATGCTGGCGCAGAAAGCTAAGGAGGATGCGGAACTTCGGAAACAGATCGAGGAATATACCGCGCAGGGCAAGCAGGCATCCATCGTGGAGGACATGTCTGGCAAGTGGGCCGTTCTTGCCACTTCCGGAACCGCTGGCCGCCAGAGCTTCTTTGCCTATCACGCAGCCCGTAAGGTTGTGACGGACGATAAGCCAGAAGGCGGCGACAATCCGCCTCCTCCCGTTGCCGGTGATGGCGACATCACGTTCAAGAAGGTGATTGCCGGGACTACTCAGGGCTTGAATGGTGCCGTATTCAACATCTACCGCGACGGTCAGATCGTCGGCAGTGATGTGACCAAAAACGGCGGTATTATCGAGGTAAAGGACGTCACCAAGGGTCTGTGGACATTCGTGGAGGTGGAAGCTCCGGAGGGGTATGCCCTGGACCCCACTCCCCACAGCGTCTATGTGGATGTGACCGACGGTGACAAGCAGTACACTGTTTCCACCAGCAACAGTCCTCTGCCCAGCCTGAAAATTACCAAGGCAGACGCGCAGACCTTCGCCAAGGTCAAAGCGACCTTTCTGGTGGAGTCTCTGACCGGCAGCTACTCCACCACCGTCACCGTGGACGGTGAAAAGACACTGCCCGATCTCCAGCCCGGTGTGTACCGCATTACCGAGCAGTCCGTGGAGGAACCGTATATCAAGACCGGAACTCATCAGGACATCGCCCTGCTGGCCGGTGCCGGTACTGTGGAGGCCGCCTTCACCAACTATGTAAAACCCGGTTTGGAGATCCTGAAGAAAAACATTGCCACCGGGGAACCTATTGCCCATGTGACCTACAAAATTGAGCAGATCGACGGCAGCTACTCCACCACCGCGACCACGGACGGCGCGGGACGTATTTTCTTGGCGAATATCCCTGTGGGCAGCTACAAGGTCACGGAGGTCAATGTTCCCTCCGATGTGATCCTCTGCGATATTCCCCAGACGATTGCCCTCGGCCCCGGCGAGACCCGGACGGTGACGTTCTTCAACGCCATGAAGCCTTCTTTGAAAATCATCAAGCGGTGCGAAGTTACCAAAGACCCCATCCCCAACACCAAGTTCCACATCTGGTGGGCATCGGACAACACAAGCACCGGCGTTATGAATGACCTCGGCAGCTTTTACACGGATGACCATGGCGAGATCATCTTCACGGGCGATGCCCTCAAGAGCGGCTGGTACAAAGTGACTGAGGAGGCCCCGGCATCCGGATTCGCCCCCGCTGACGAACCGACGCAGGAGTTCTATCTGGCTGGCAACGAAAACGCGGTCAAAATCTGGGAAAACCGCCCCCTCAGTGCGCTGGTGGTATTCAAGTATGATGAAAAAACCGGCGCGGCCTTACAGGGCGCGGAGTTCCAGATCCGCTATCTGGGCGGCACCTCCGGAACCGGCGGCACGGTCATCGGCACTTACACCACTTCGGAAAACGGCTCCATCATCCTCACCCGCCTGAAAGCGGGCACCTATATCGTGGAAGAAACCAAAGCCAGTCCGTTTTATTCCATCGACACGCCGCCTCAGACCGTGCTACTGAGCGGTAAGGATCAGGATGTGGTGACGCTCCGGTTCAGCAACCAGCCTTACGGCTCCGTCCTCATCAAGAAGCTGGCGGATGATGCCAACAAAACGCCGTTGGCAGACGCGACCTTCCTCGTCACCGACGATAAGGGTACGTTCATCGGCACCGCCAACGGCGAGTTCACCACGGACAAGTCCGGTGCCATCCAACTCCCTAAGCTGCCTGCCGGTACGACCATCGTGGCAAAGGAAATTCGTCCCCCGGAGGGGTATGCATTGGACGGCACACCCCAGACCATTACGGTACAGGCGGGTGAAAACGCGCCTCTGACATTCTACAATAAGCCCCTCTGCAACCTGACCATTCTGAAGCGGGACGCGCTGACAAAGAAACCTCTGGCAAAGGCGGAGTTCATTGTGAAGGACAGTGAGGGCAAGCCCATTGGAACGGACAACGGGCGGTTCGTCACCGGCTCTGACGGCACTGTGACCATTACCGGTTTGACCCCCAATGCCACCATTATCGTGTCTGAGGATAAAGCGCCCATCGGCTATATCAAGGATGAGACGCCAAAAAACATTGTGGTCAGGAGCGGTGTACCCAACAGCCTGACCTTTGACAACGAGCCTTCTACCACATTGGTGATCCACAAATATATCGAAGGAACGGAGAACGAGCCGCTTTCTGGCGTTGCCTTCAAGGTGGTGGATGGCAGCGGCGCTGCCGTTGGCCCCGATGACGGCGTGTACTACACGGACAAGGCGGGTGAGATCGTTTTGAACGGTCTGGAACCCGGTACTACCGTAGTTGCCCGTGAGATCAAATCTGTGGATGGATTCGTGCTGGACGGCACACCCCAGGACATTCTCATCAAGGCAGGGACGGTGCAAAATCTGACCTTCTGGAACAAGCGTCAGGGCGCGCTTATTATCAACAAGCTGGACGCTGTGACGAAGAAGCCGCTGGCGGGAGTCACCTTCAAGATCACTACGGCTACCGGCGAGTTCGTCCCCGACGAAAACGGGAAAATCAGCTCCAACGGTCTGTACTATACCGATAAAAACGGGCAGATCATTCTCAAGGGCGTCACCGGTACGCTGGTGGTAACGGAGGAAAAATCCATCGACGGTTACACCATCGACGAAAATACCCGCACCCAAACCGTTGTAGTCAACCCCGACGATACGCAGTCCTTGTATTTTTACAACGCCCCCATTGGCGGCGTGGAGTTTATCAAGGTCAATGCGGCGGACGAAACTCAGCGCATCCCCAACACCACCTTCGAGATCCGCCGTGTCAGCGATGGCGGACTGGTGGGCACCGTCACCACCGGGCCGGATGGCCGCGTGTATGTGCCCTTGGCAAGTGACAGCTATTACGCCGTGGAGACTGAGGCAGGCAAGGGATACCAGCTTGATAACACGCCCATTTATTTTACCGTGGAGGATGGCAAGACCACGGCCAAGACGGTGACCAACAAGGCTATCTCCGGCATCCTGCTCCACAAGGTCAATGCCATCACCGGCGAGGGCATCCCCGGCGTGTCCTTCATCCTCTATGACAGCGGCAACGATCCCATCGCGCAGGAAACCAGCGATGACCGGGGCTATGTCCGGTTTGAGGGGCTGGAAGATGGCCGCTACTATCTGCGTGAATTGGAAAATGAGGGCTACATCCCCGACACGCAGAAAAAGACCGTGTATGTAAAGTCTGGTGAAACCACGGAAATCGAGTGGCAGAATACCCCTATCACCGGCCAGATCCAAGTGACAAAGGTCAGCGCCGACTACAACGCCATGAATGGCTGGCCTGCCGGGACGCCCATCCCCAACACCGTCTTTGAAGTTTACAACGCTCGCACCAACCGACTGGTGGATACGATCAAGACGGACAAAAACGGCTTGGCGGTGAGCAGACCCCTGCCGCTGGCACGGTACAAGATCGTGGAATCCAAGGCGGCGGAGTTTTACGGGCTGGATAAGACGCCCATTGAGGTGGAGATCGAGTACGCCGGTCAAATCGTCAAGGCAAGCATGACCAACAAGAGCCTGTCTACCAACGTTTCCATCAAGAAAACCGGCTATGTGGAGGTCATGCCGGGGCAGCTTGTCCGCTACAACTTCACCGGCATCGCCAACAATTCCACCACGGCGCTGGAATCTTTTTATTGGCGTGACACCCTGCCCGTCAAGGCGGTTCGTCTCCAGACCATTTACACCGGCACATGGAATACCCCTGGAAACTATAAGATCGTGTACCGCACAAATCTCAGCGGCGATACCTGGCGCACACTGGCGGATAACCTGAGCACATCCAAAAACTATGTGCTGGATGCCTCTCCCGCGGCGCTGGGGCTTGCCGCCAACGAGTATGTGACGGAGTTTATGGCTGCGTTCGGCATCGTCCCCGCCAACTTCCGGCAGGTGGAGGCCCCCCGCGTGGACTGCAAGGCCCTTGCCAAGCTCACCGGCGGTACGCAGTTCGTCAACACGTCGGACGCGGGCGGCGTCTACAACGGGCAGTGGATCATGGCGACCTCCCGCTGGGTCACCAGAGTTTACGCCCCCAGCAAGCCCCTGCCCCGTACCGGTTATTAAGAGCTAACAACAACGGATGCCGCTCCGCAAGGGGCGGCATCCCCAAATTAAGGAGGTTAAGATCTTGAAACACAAAAAAATCATGATTTTGGCGTTGGCGCTCCTGCTCCTGACCGCGCTCTGCTGCACCTCCGCCCTTGCCGCGGGCGGCGATGTGGCAGGCGCTGTGGAACAGACGTGGACGGAGGCAGCCAAACAGATCAAGGCTGTGGTGGAGAAGGTGGTGTTCCCGGCGCTGGATATGATCCTCGCCATCGCGTTCTTTGTAAAGCTTGGCGGCGCGTATTTTGACTACCGCCAGCGAGGGCAGTTTGAGTGGACCGGCCCCGCTATCCTCTTTGCCTGCCTCATCTTCACCCTGACGGCCCCGAAATACATTTGGAGCATTATTGGCATCTAACCTCTCCACCAATCTCAACGTGAACACTATTAAACAAACTTCCATAACAAGGCCGTCGTCCATCCGGACGGCGGCTTTCTGCATTTCGAGGAGGTGACCAGAAATATTTATTTGGGATTTTGTCGCCGCGACAGTCCTGGATCAGCTGGTAGATTGGTTTTACGGGCAGATCGTGGGCTTTCTCGGCAACTTCTTTGCCCTCATGGGCAATATGGGCGTGGAGATGTTCGAGCTGGAATGGGTCAGCGCCATCATTTTATTCTTCTCCCGCCTTGCGTGGGCGCTGTTTACCGTCAGCGTGGTAGTCTGCGCCTTTGAGTGCGGCATTGAATACTCCACCGGCAGGGGGAATCTCCAGCAGTGCGGGATGAATATCATCAAGGGCTTTCTGGCGGTGAGCCTGTTCACCGTTGTCCCCGTCCGCCTCTACGCTTTATCCGTGTCGCTGCAGGGAACCTTTTCCGCGGGGCTTACCGGCTACGGACGAAGCATCGGTGAGGTAGGACAGGACATCATCACGGAGCTCAAGGAGATCCAGACGCTCTCGGACGTGGTAAACTGCTCTCACTTCGGCCTTGGCATCATCACCAGCCCCATTATGCTCCTTTTTTGCGTGGTCCTCATGGGCTACGCGGTGCTGAAGGTGTTTTTCGCAAACTTAAAGAGAGGCGGCATTTTGTTGATTCAAATTGCAGTCGGCTCCCTCTATATGTTCAGCGTCCCGCGTGGCTATCTGGACGGCTTTATGGGCTGGATGCGGCAGGTCATCGGTTTGTGCCTGACCGCCTTTCTCCAGTCGACCATCCTCATTGCGGGACTCATGGTGTTCAAGGACCACGCGCTGATGGGCGTGGGGCTTATGCTCTCGGCGGGAGAGGTGCCCCGTATCGCCGGCAGCTTTGGCTTGGACACCACAACAAAGGCCAATATTACGAGCGCCGTTTATACGGCGCAGGCTGCCGTCAACACCACCCGAACCATCGCCGCGGCGATCAAATGAAAGGGTGATGATATGACCTGGTTAACACAAATCACCATGGGCAGCCTGTTCGACGGTATCGGCGGATTCCCTTTGGCTGCGGTCCGCAACGGCATCACGCCGGTATGGGCGTCGGAGATTGAAACCTTTCCCATTGATGTGACAAAGCTGCGCTTTCCCGGCATGATCCATGTAGGCGACATCACTAAGCTGCATGGCGCGGAGCTGCCGCCTGTGGACATCATCTGCGGGGGCAGCCCGTGTCAAGATCTCTCCGTTGCTGGCGCAAGGGCAGGTCTTGTCGGCGCGCGTTCTGGCCTCTTTATGGAGCAGGTCAGGCTGGTAAAGGAGATGCGAAATGCAGACAAATTACGAGGTCGAACAGCTCTCGATGTTCGGCCAAGATACATGGCATGGGAGAACGTGCCCGGTGCCTTTAGTTCAGGAACACCCAAAGGCGAGGACTTCCGGATCGTCCTGGAAGAGATCGTCCGCATTAAAAGCGATTCCGTTTCAGTCCCTCGACCTGACTCCGGGCGCTGGGAATCTGCTGGGCGAATTCTATTGGGAGCTGATTTCTCCCTGGCGTGGCGGTGCCTCGACGCTCAATACTGGGGTGTCGCCCAGAGGCGCAAAAGAATCTTCCTTATCGCAGATTTTGCAGGCAGATCCGCCCCTAAAATACTATTTGTCCCCGAAAGCCTGTCTGGGAATTCTGCGCCGAGCCTTTGAGCGCGGCAAGGAACTCCCCCCAAAGCTGGAAGGCGCACTGAAAATTCAGGCAGGTCTCACGCGGCCAAGCAAAACCGCTGGAATGAATAGCCGATGTACTAACAATGCTATTGCTTTTGCCGCCAACCAGCGGGATGAGGTGCGTGACCTGCACGATGTAGCAGGTGCGCTGCAGGCTCAGCCGGGGATAAAGCAGCAAACCTTTGTAGCCGGTTTTTCTGCTGGGGCAGGTGCCAGTGCGGGTAGCATTGGATATAATGAATCGGTTGCTCCAACCCTCAAGGGCAGTCCAAGTGGGAACTGCATGCCATCTATTATATGTCTGAATGACCAGGGCGGCAGCGTGATGGAATGCAGCGAAAACGTGTCCGGAACCCTCCGAGCACAGGAGCATGGACACCAACCTCTTGTTTACGAAAATCACGGCATTGACAGCCGCTACACTGGCCCCCACAAGGTAGTACCCACCATGTCTGCCCGTTATGGCACAGGTGGTAACAATATACCTCTGGTTGAGCAGAACGCTGATACCATTTGTATTTCCGGAAACATTGTAGACCGGCAGCCGCAAAACGGCGGCAACGGTCTTGGCTGTCAGGAGAATTTGGCGTATACATTGACCGCCACAGACCGCCACGCGGTCGTAGAACTTTATCAAAAAACAGTTGGAGCATTATGCCGCGGAGATGAAAAAGGTATCGGTAATCAATACGTCAGTCAGGATAAGTGTATCATCAACGCATCCTGTTCTGAAACACATCACCTCATTCGCCGCCTGACGCCTTTGGAGTGTGAACGGCTCCAGGGCTTTCCGGACGGCTGGACAGACATCCCCGGCGCGTCGGATAGTGCAAGGTACAAAGCTCTGGGCAACAGTGTGGCGATACCCTGTGTGGAGTTTATTATGTCGCGGATCGCCGCGGCCATGCGGGCGGCATAGCCTCTTTGTTGGTATCTCCGCTGTTTCGCGCCGCTTCTTCGTTGGCTTTGGTCATAGCTTTCACACTTGCTTTCGGGTATCTTAGCTTTACCATTAAAAAGACGGGAGGAACTGCTATGGCAGAAAAAACGCGCAACCTCTGCGCTGAAATTCCTTTGGAGCTGCATACCAAAGTACGGCAGCGACAGGCGGAATCCGGCGAGACACTGAGCCGGTACATGACC